>Ga0137306_100067_pt1 | contig 156250 bp, 150 predicted proteins | sample Inofroosms_March_FD_97187 | JGI IMG/M metagenome (GOLD analysis project Ga0137306, IMG submission 97187) | Mouse cecal microbial communities from Vienna, Austria - N-Acetylneuraminic and N-Acetylglucosamine D2O microcosms_March | ecosystem: Host-associated > Mammals > Digestive system > Large... | reverse complement strand
CTTGGCTCATTCATCTGAGATATGTAACTAAAAAATCCTTGAAAAATAAGGAAAAAAGACTTGACTAAATAGGGAGGATTCTATCATGTTAAAAAGCACAGCGGGTGAAAGAACAAAGACGGATGTGGAGCATGTGTACGGAGGCGCCGGATATATGACAAAGGAACTTTTGATCACGCCGGAGCAGTGCGGAGAACACTGCCGGATGTTCAGCCGTATCACGCTCAAGCCGAACTGTGAGATCGGCCATCATGAGCACCACGATGAGGCGGAGGTTTATTATATTCTGTCTGGAAACGGAATGTATGAGGAGGACGGGCAGTCTATCCCTGTGCAGGCGGGAGATGTTACATACTGCGGCGACGGCCACGGCCATGGACTGAAGAATACAGGTGATACAGAGCTGGCTATGGCGGCATTGATCCTTAAGAAATAATCCTGCGAGGACTCTCCGAAAGGATTATTGAGAGTGCTGTATTGCTATGATTTGCAGATAAAGGCGGCAGAAATGCCGCCTTTATCTGCATCTGAATGGCTGATATTCAGGGAATAAGCAGATCAGGAGCAGAGTCAGGCGAGGAGTTCTTCCAGGCATGCAAGCAGTCTGGTGTTATCCTCCGGCTTCATAATACAGAACCGGATATATTCTCCGGGCAGTCCTTCAAAGGAGGAGCAGTCCCGGAGCATGAGCCCCTGCTTGACGGCATGTTCAAATACAGTGAAGGAATCTAAGCCCTCTTTTGTGATTTTAAGCAGAATGAAATTGCCATAGGAGGGATAAGTTTTTGCGTAACGGAATCCTCTTAAGGTCTGCAGGCACCGGTCCCGCTCGGACAGGATCAGCTGTCTGGTCTGCCGGATATACTCCTTATCCTGAAGCATCAGCTCGCCGGCGTATGCGCCGATACTATTTAAGCTCCATGGATTCTGGTGCTTCTTCAGGGTGCGGAGAAACTCCTGATTGCTGGTGACGCCGTATCCCAGCCGCAGCCCAGGTGCTGCGAAGAATTTGGACACTCCGCGGATCACCATCAGATTATCGTAATCAGGTACGAAGGGCATTGCAGTAATCTCGTCTATAGAGGGGGCAAATTCCACATAGGTCTCATCGATCATCACAAATATCCCGCGTTTTCTGCAGGCATCCAGCACAGCTTTCAGCTCTTCGTGCTTTAGGACAGAAGAGGTGGGGTTGTTTGGATTGCAGAAGATGAGAAAATCTACATCTTCTTCCAGAGATTTCTCCAGATCATCTATTTCCAGACGGAAACCCAGAGATTCCTTCAGGTAATAGTTGGAAATTTTTCCGCCGGTAAGGGACAGCTCCCGTTCGTATTCTGAATAAGTGGGGCCGATCACCAGTGCATGGAGGGCATTTCTCTGGCTGATCAGCAGGGAAATCAGCTCGGTGGAGCCGTTTCCGGTTACCACATGACCCATATCTGCGTTACAGTATCCTGAAATTACCTTTCGGAGGCTCTTATAATCCCGGTCCGGGTAGCGGGTGATCACATCCAGATTCCCGGCAAGTTTCTTTTTTACAGAATCTGACAGACCGAGAGGATTTACATTGGCGCCGAATTTGACGATGCGTTCCTTCGGAATATGGTAATACTGTTCGATCTGCTCAATATCGCTTCCATGAAATGCAGGGCGTTCCTGCGGATTCATTTTGTCTAACATAATAATTCTCCTATATTTTGTGCTTTGACCATTTACATACTTCATAGAATAATGCTATAATTTATTATAGTGTGTTCAAAATAAAATGCAATGCTTAAAGAGGTGAATGGCTTGAAAAATAAAATTAAAAAGTTTTCTAAAGGGGACTTTCAGGTGTTAAAGCCGCAGGTCGTCTTTCCAGAGACAAGCCTGATTCTTACAATTGGTGAAGGCGAGGTGTACCGGGGAAGCTTTACGATCAAGAACCGGGCAGAGGGTACCATCAGGGGACTTGTATATCCGTCTTCATTTCGTATGCGCTGCATTGATCAGGGATTTGAGGGGAATCCTGTCAGGGTGGATTTTGAGTATGACGGAAGGGGACTGCTTCCGGGACATGTGGAGCAGGGGGATTTTACCGTTGTCTGTACCGGAGGAGAGTACCGTGTTCCCTTTACTGCGATCATTGAGAAGCCCTATGTAATGACAAGCTATGGCAAGGTTCAGAATACGGACGATTTCAGGAAGCTTGCAATCCGGGATTTTACAGAGGCTCAGAAGCTGTTCCGATCCAGGGAATTTTATGAGGTATTAAAATACGAGAATACCAGAACCTTCTATTTATATGATAATATGAGAAAATGGTCCCTGGGCGAGCAGGCCATGGAAGAGTTTCTTGTGGGGATCAAGCAGAAGGAATGCATTTTTCTGACCCTGCCGGGCGAGGGAATGTTTTTTGAGGACATCAAAGAGGTCACTAAGGGAATGGTGACGATTATTAAAAATACATGGGGCTATATGCCCATTGAGGTGCGCACAGAGGGAGGATTCCTGTCGGTGGGGCGGAGCCGTCTTTCTACAGATGATTTTGTTGGAAACGTATATCAGGTGGACTTTCTGGTGAACCCGGATAAGCTGCATGCGGGCCGGAATTTCGGAAAGGTGCTTCTGGTAACGCCTTATGAGATACTTCCCTATGACGTAGAAGTGATCCAGAATGTAAGTATTAATGAGGAACGCCGTGAGATTGAATTTATGATGGCGCAGATCGTGAAGGAGTATGTCTCCTGCATGGGCGGCCGCATGGAGCTTGCCCAATGGGTAGACAGCGCAGTGGAAAAGGTCAAGAAGATGCGCCAGTATGTGCCGATGGATGAGTTCCTGCAGCTGTTTCAGGCTCATGTTTATCTGCGCGGCAGACGGGTTGAGGATGCCAAGTGGATTCTGGAAAATTATAATTATAACCGGTTTGCAATAGGAAAGGACCCGATCAGCAATGCCTATTATCTGTATCTGACGGCGCTGGTGCGGGGTGCGGGAAGCCATATGAGCCGGGTGGTGGATGAGGTCGGAAAGATTTACATGCGCCATCAGGATTCTACGCTGCTGCTTTTGATGCTTCTGGATATTGATCCCCAGTACCGGGACAGCAATCGGAAGCTTCGGGCATTGGAGCAGTATTACTATAATTATCAGACAAATGGAGTTCTGTTCCTGCTTCAGGCATTCCAGTGCTACAAAGACAGGAACATGCTGCTGAAGAAGCTGGGGAAGTTTGAGCTGATTGTACTGAATTTTGCGTCTAAGTACCGGCTGATGCCGAGGGAATTTGCCCTGTATGTATCGAATCTTGCGAGCCAGCAGAAAAGCTACAGCCATTTTCTGTTCCACATTCTGGAGCGGATCTACGGTATGTATCCGGAAACGATGATCCTGAATACGATCTGTACGCTTTTGATCAAGGGCAATAAGCTGGATAAGCGGTATTTTGTGTGGTATCAGAGAGCGGTGGATGCAGAGCTTAAGATTGCAAGACTGTATGAATACTATATGTCTACGATAGAGGAGGAGAATGTAAGAGAGGCGCTTCCAAGGTCTATTTTCCTCTACTTTATGCATGGCAATTCGCTGGATTATAAGAAGGCGGCGCTTCTCTATGCAAATCTGATCACCTACGAGGAGTATGCCAGCGATCTGTATATCAGCTACCGGGAGCAGATGGTTATTTTTGCCTGGGAGCAGCTTTTGAAACGGCATATTACGGATTCCCTGAAGGTCGTATACAAGAGATTCTGTGTGGAGGAGGAAATGACCGGCGAGCGTCTGGAGGCCATGCGGGATATCTGCTATGCTTATGAGGTAAAGACAAAGGTTCATAACCTGAAATGTGTTCTTGTGATCGAGAAGGATGGAAGCATCCAGCAGAGGGTGCCCTATAAGAAGGAAGGCATGGTTGTCTATCTGTATGACAAAGAGGCGAGGATCGTCTGGGAGTCTATGGACGGGTTCTATCATACGGATTCCGTGGCATTTGAGACGAAGCGTCTGTTCTATGAACCGCGCTATATGGAAATGTGCAGGAAGTATATGTCCAGAATCGCGAACTGGGGAAGTGAAGGCAGTAAGCTGGAAGTGAATTTTGAGAATATTGTGCAGTACGGGGTGCGTGCCTTTGACGAGAAAGAGGTGTTCCGGTTGTGCACAAAGCGGATTCGGGAAGACAGCTATGAGGAAGATGATTTTATGCTGTATCTGAGCTTTGAGATGTTTAAGCGGCAGCAGTACGATAAAGTTACCTTAACCTATCTGGCTAATTATTACTGCGGCTCTACCAGAAGCATGAAAGCGCTCTGGAAGGTGGCCAAGGAGTATGAGCTTCCAGTTACGAAGCTTGGCGAGCGGATTATTACACAGATGCTGTTCTCGGAGGTTATGTTCGGAGAAGAGGATATTTTTGTGGATTACTATGTGAATGGAAATCCTTATTTCCGGCTGAAACAGGCATATCTCGCCTTCGTGTGCAAGGAGTATGTGGTGTATGGCAGGGAAATGGGCCGTTCTATATTTGAAGTGCTCTTGAATGAGGAACACAGAGAAGAGGAGTTGGCAGATATCTGTAAGATTGCGCTGCTCCAGTATTATGCAGAAAGGGAAATTCCGCCGGAAGCAGAGGAGATCCTGCACAGGCTTTTAAGAGAGATGTGCGAGAAGCAGATCATATTCCCGTTTTATCTGAACTATAAAGAAAGCTGGCTCAGGGAAGTGCAGCTGTATGACCGGGCAATGATATCCTATCAGGCATCGCCCGGCGGCAAGGTGAAGCTGATCTATAAGATGCGCCGGGGAGAACTGGAAGACCTCGGTTATCAGACAGAGAGCCTGACGCCTATGTATGAGAATATTTATGTGAAGGATTTTATTCTGTTTGGGGACGAGCATGTCAGATATTCTTTTCATGAAAGTAATGACAGGATCAAAAAGGCCCATACAGAACCGGAACAGATCTTGAAGCAGGAGAGAAAGATTACTGCAACTGGAAAATATGGAAAGCTGAATGCTATGGCATTTATGGGACCGGCTGAGAGAAAACGGGCGATGATGGAGTATGAGCAGGAGCTTTATTTTGCAGACAAGATGTTCCGGGAATATAACAGGAGGGTGTAATAAGTGAGGGGCGGCAGCATACTTGGACTAGAACTGAATGAAGAATTTTGCCAGATCAGCTATTATGACCGGGAGAAGCATGAGCCGGAGACGCTGGAGGCGGCGGTAGATAATTATCAGATTCCGCTGATCCTGGGCTACATGAATAATAGGTGGCTTTACGGAAAAGAGGCAAAGCATCTGGCCTCGGTGGATGAGAGATGTACGATCTCTGAGCTGTATGGCAGGGCGGTCAGGCAGGAGCGGGTGAACTTTGCCGGACAGATCCGGGACGCAGTGTGGCTCTTGGCTAAGTTTCTGCGGCTTGCCCTGGAGAAATTTGAACAGATTGATTACATTACATTTTCCGTGCCGAAGACGGATATTGATATCAGTAAGATGCTAAAGGGGCTGGGGAGATTCCTCGGCGTGCCGAAGGAGAGGGTGTTTGTACAGGATTTTAAGGAGAGCTTCTGCCACTATATGTTTTATCAGCCCAAGGAGCTGTGGCAGTATGAGGCGGCGCTGTTTTATTGTGACCGGAATGAGATCCGCGCGTATATGCTTCGTAAGCTAAAGACTGTGAGCGGCCGGGGGGCCGATATGTTTGTGACGGTGGATGAGGTTGCAAATGCCCAGATGAAAGAGCTTGCGGCTGTGTATCCGGTGTTGAATGTGGATAAGGCAAAGGACGCGGACGAGCGGTTTAAGGCATTTATCCAAAGTGTCTTTGAGAAGAAGGTGGTCTCTTCCGTATTTCTTACGGGCGAGGGATTCGAGAATAACTGGTATCCCAGCTCATTGAAGGTGCTCTGCAACGGGCGCAGGGCATTTATCGGTAATAACCTGTATAGCAAGGGAGCCTGCTATGGCTCCCACCGCAGAATGAGCGATGATGATGAAATGCCGGTTTATCTGGATGAGACCAAGATGATGGAGCAGGTGTGCCTTCGGATGCGGGTACACGGTAAGGAAGGCTGGTATCCGATCGTGGAGTGGGGAAACCACTGGTATGAGTCGGACGGACAGTGGGAGGTGCTTTTAGAGGATACCTCTGATATTGAGATCCACATAGAGTCTCTGGCAACAGGAGAGCTGCAGGCTGAGACGGTGTCTCTGGAGGGACTTCCTGAGAGAAATGACTATGCGCTCAGGCTGTCCATTGAAACCATGTTTCTGGACGAGAATACCTGTAAGATCAGGTTTCGGGATATTGGCTTTGGAGAATTTTATCCGGCGACGGATTTTCAGACAGAAAAAACGATACATTTAGGAGGAAGCAATGGGCAGTTTAATTCTCTGTCATAAGAAAAAAGCAAAACATCCATATGAGATTGCAAGAGTCCATATGCACATCTATACCATAGAAGAGCTGTGCTATTATTTCTGCAATAATCTGTATCTTGTGGATTATACCATTGTGAATAGAAAGCTCTGCGACTGGCTGGAGGAAGAACTGGAGCTGTATGAGCTGTCTGCAGAGCTGAGAAACCAGCTGGAGCACAGCGGTTCTGTGGAACAGTTTCTGCTGACTATCTTGAGTTATGCTTCCATCTATTCGATGGCAGAGATCACAAAGATGCAGAATATACTGGAACGGCTCAGGAACCAGAACGAGGTGGAGCGGGAGAAATATAAGGCGGATAACCTTTTAAATTCCGGCGAGAATGCTTCTGCAATCCTGATCTATCAGTCGATCATCCACAAGGAATGGGACGATTCGGTGGAAAAGGAGTTTTACGGCAGGGTTTATGCATGCCTTGGGGCGGCCTATGGCAGGATGTTTTTTTATGAGGAAGCGGCCCATATGTATGAGAAGGGCTTTGAGATCTGCCGGGAGCCTGATATGCTGCGGGCGTATCTGTATTGCTGCTACCGGTATCTGCCGGAGGCAAAGTATGTAAAGATGCTTTCCAGGGAACCTGTTTATCTCGCTCTGGACGCGGAGTTTAAGGAAGAACTGAAGGCGGCGGAAAGGCAGATGAACCCGGATATTACGGATGAATCCTATGAACGCTGGAAGCAAGAGTACAGAAGAACCAATAAATAATGATATAGAACTGTAAAAGCCGCAACGCGGTCATTAATAAGGAGGAGAAAACATGAGTTATGACAGGTATCAGAGTCCATTATCTGAGCGTTATGCAAGTAAGGAGATGCAGTATATCTTTTCCCCGGATATGAAGTTCCGTACATGGAGAAGGCTGTGGATAGCCCTTGCGGAGACGGAGAAGGAGCTGGGACTCGATATTACAGAGGAGCAGATCGAAGAGCTTAAGAGCCATGCGGAGGATATCAACTATGATGTGGCAAAGGAACGGGAGAGGATTGTGCGCCACGATGTCATGTCCCATGTGTATGCCTACGGAGTGCAGTGCCCCAAAGCGAAGGGAATTATCCATCTGGGAGCTACATCCTGCTATGTGGGGGATAATACGGACATGATTGTTATGGCAGAGGCGCTTAAGCTGGTAAAGACAAAGCTGGTGAATGTGATCGCGGAGCTTGCTGATTTTGCCGAACAATATAAGGGACAGCCGACCCTTGCATTTACCCATTTCCAGCCGGCTCAGCCCACGACGGTAGGCAAGAGGGCGGCGCTCTGGATGCAGGAATTTGCTATGGATCTGGAGGATTTGGAGTATGTGGCAGGAAGCCTAAAGCTTCTCGGCTCCAAGGGGACGACCGGTACGCAGGCAAGCTTTCTGGAGCTGTTTGACGGAGACCAGGAGACGATTGATAAGATCGATCCGATGATCGCGGAGAAGATGGGTTTTGACGAGTGTTATCCGGTATCCGGACAGACCTATTCTCGTAAGGTGGACACCAGAGTGCTGAATGTGCTTGCTGGGATCGCCGCAAGCGCCCACAAGTTTTCCAATGATATCCGGCTTCTGCAGCATTTGAAGGAGGTGGAGGAGCCGTTTGAGAAGACCCAGATTGGTTCTTCTGCTATGGCTTATAAGCGGAATCCGATGCGGAGCGAGCGGATCGCATCCCTGTCGAGATATGTGATGGTGGATGCGCTGAATCCGGCGGTCACATCGGCGGCTCAGTGGTTTGAGCGGACGCTGGATGATTCGGCAAATAAGCGGCTGAGCATTCCGGAAGGGTTCCTTGCCATCGACGGAATCCTGGATCTGTGCCTGAATGTGGCGGCCGGCCTGGTGGTATATCCGAAGGTAATTGAGAAGCGTCTGATGGCAGAGCTTCCGTTTATGGCGACGGAGAATATTATGATGGATGCGGTAAAGGCCGGCGGAGACAGGCAGGAGCTGCATGAGCGCATCCGTGAATTATCTATGGAGGCTGGACGGAATGTGAAGGCAGAGGGACTGGATAATAACCTCCTGGAGCTGATCGCGGAAGATCCGGCATTTAACCTGACGCTGGAGGAATTGAAGAAGGCTATGGATCCGGCAAAATATACGGGACGGGGGGAACTGCAGGTGGAGCAGTATCTAACTAAGGTGATCAGGCCGATGCTGGAGAAGAACAAAGAGCTTCTCGGCGTGAAAGCGGAAATTCATGTGTAGAAAAGTCGGGTATAGAAAAGTTAGGTATAGAATAGAGGAAAGCTGAAATAATAATGAACATGGATAAGAAAATTTATGACGTAATAATTTTGGGAGCAGGGCCGGCGGGGCTGTCTGCGGCGCTGTATGCAGCGAGAGGCGGACTGTCGGTGCTTGTAATTGAAAAGGGAATAAACGGCGGACAGATCGCGGCTACGGATGCCATTGAGAATTACCCCGGACAAATGCTGGAAGGAGAGACCGGACGGAGCCTTGCAGACCGGATGGCGCTTCAGGCGGAGCAGTTCGGGGCGGTGAGAGTGCAGGACGTGATTACGGAAGCGGTTCTGGATCAGGAAGTGAAGGAGCTTGCAGGGCAGAAGGAAACCTACCGCGGACGTTTTGTGGTCCTTGCCATGGGAGCATCGCCAAGACCCATCGGGTGTAAAGGTGAAGCGCAGTTTAAGGGGAGCGGAATTTCTTACTGTGCCACCTGTGACGGGAATTTCTTTACCGGTTTGGATGTGTATGTGTCCGGCGGCGGGGATGCGGCGGTAGAAGAGGCAGTCTATCTGACCAGATTCGCCAGAAAGGTTACGATCGTCCACAGGAGGGACCGGCTTCGGGCTGTAAAGTCTATTCAAGAGCGGGCATTCCAGAATCCAAAGATTGAGTTCCTCTGGGATAGTGTGGTGGAGGAAGCTTTTGGTGAAGGCATGCTGCAGGGCCTTGTTATCCGGAACGTAAAAACCGGAGAACTGACGAGGATTACGGCAGACCCGGCGGACGGCATGCTTGGGCTCTTCGGTTTTGTGGGAAATATTCCGAATTCATCTCTGGTAAAGGGAATGGTTGATATGGATGAACGGGGATATATCCGGACCGGCGGGGATATGCGTACCAGCTTAGACGGAGTCTATGCGGCCGGGGATATCCGGGTGAAATCGGTGAGGCAGGTGGTGACTGCAGCGGCTGACGGAGCAATTGCCGCGGTCCACATATCGGCAGAATAGTAGTATTATTACATTCTCTTATAGATTGTATGAATAATTATAATAGAAAAAATGTAAAAATAGCTGTAATTTTCGGAAGGACAGTGCTATAATGTGTGAGATTTGCATGGACAGACAAAGCAGGATGCGGGGGATGCATCCGCTGCCCGGCATAGGGGGATGACTATGAGATTTCAACAGATTATAGAAAATAAAACGAAATATATGGATTTACTTTTGCTGACAGATCCTCAGAGGGACATGATATACAGATATCTGGACACTGGGGATATGTTTGCGTTATATGAGGGGAAGGAACTCTGTACGCTGGCGGTAGTCACGGTTTCCGGGAACCGGGAGTGCGAGATAAGGAATCTGGTGACCACTTATGGAAATGGCGGTAAGGGCTATACCCGGGCGATGATACATTATCTCAGCGAGAGATACCGCAGTGAATGTGATACTATGTATGTTGGAACATGGGATTATGAAGAAAGCATGAGGGCTTATAAAAAGGGCGGATTTGAGTATTCCCACACGCTGAATGATTACTATGTGCACAATTATCAGGAGCCGATTTATCTGGACGGGAAACAGATGACGGATCTGGTGTATCTGAAAAAGCAGCTGGACGCGGAGGTTGACTTGAAAAAGGTCGTGAATTTTGCGCTGAATGCGGGGCGTACCCTGTTAAAGAACGGCGCGGAGATTTTCCGTGTGGACGAGACGATCCAGCGCATCTGCAAGCGGTATCACGTAGAGGAGGTGGATACCTTTGTGTTAAGCCATGCTATCTTTATCAATGCAGAACGGGACGGCGAAGAGGTATATTCCAAGATCAAGCATGTACCCTTATCCAGCGCAAATCTTGCGATTGTGGCAGAAGTTAATGATCTGTCCAGAAAGATTACGGCCGGTATGATCAGTCTGGATGAGGCAATCGAAGAGCTTGACCAGATTGAGCATATGCCTGCAAAGAAGAAATCTCATCTTATTGTGGCGGCCGGGGCAGGCGCCAGCGCCTTTGGATATCTTCTGGGTGCCAGCGCTATGGAGAGCATTTGTGCTTTTTTTATTGGATGCATTTTGTACATATGGGTATTGTTTGCCGGAAAGCACAGGCTTTCCAAGATTATTATCAATATTTTCGGCGGGATCCTGATTACAACAATGGCTGTATTGATGTATGTGTTTGTTCCGGTTTCCATGCAGATAGACGGTATGATCATCGCCGGGATCATGCCGCTGGTGCCGGGAGCGGCTTTTGTTAATGCGATCCGGGATATTGCGGACAGTGATTTCTTATCGGGAACGGTAAGGATGATAGACGCGCTGCTTGTATTTGTGTACATTGCCACCGGCGTCGGCATTGCGCTGGGAGTTTTCAGTAATTGGATTGGAGGTGTCGGAGTATGCTTGACTGGTTTGTAGTAAATCTGGTCTGTCCGTGTCTGGGGACGGTTGCTTTTGCGGTATTGTTTCATGTTCCGAATCGCTTTTATGTGAGCTGTGCCGCGATCGGGACATGGGGATGGCTGATATATTGCGCGCTGTTAAAGCCCACTTCGCCGGCGATCGCGTCTTTCGCCGCGTCTCTTACGGTGGTGCTGATTTCCAGAATTCTTACGGTACGGATGAAATGCCCGATCACGATGTTTGTGATTCCGGGGATTTTTCCGCTGATTCCGGGGGCAAGCGTGTATTATATGGCCTATGACCTGGTGATCAGCGAGACGAGGGAAGCGGGACAGAGCGGGTTTCTTGCCGTAAAGATTGCATTTGGGATCGTATTTGGAATCGTATCCGCCGTATCTATTCCAAGAGAGGTGTTTTCCGGCGACTATTGGAGAGCCCGGAGGAGAAAAAAGAACAAGGATGATTGGTATTGACGGAGGAAAGTAATTCTGATAGAATTATGTAAAGAATCGTATAGAAAATGAAAGAAATGGAGATATAAGATGAGTAAAGTAAGGACAAGATTTGCACCCAGTCCTACGGGAAGGATGCATGTGGGTAATTTGAGGACGGCGCTGTACGCATATCTGATCGCGAAGCATGAGGATGGAGATTTTATGCTTCGGATTGAGGATACGGATCAGGAAAGGTTTGTGGAAGGCGCTCTTGAGATAATTTACCGGACCTTGGAAAAGACCGGGCTGATCCATGACGAGGGGCCGGACAAGGACGGAGGCGTGGGCCCTTATGTCCAGAGTGAGCGGAATGCTTCTGGACTTTACCTGAAGTATGCGAAGCAGCTGATCGAGCAGGGGGATGCGTACTATTGCTTCTGTGATAAGGAGAGACTGGAATCCTTAAGGAGCACCGTGTCCGAATCAGGAACGGAGATCGTGGTGTATGATAAGCACTGCCTGCATCTGAGTAAGGAAGAGATCCAGGCGAACCTGGATGCAGGGAAGCCTTACGTGATCCGCATTAATATGCCTACAGAGGGAACAACCACCTTCCATGATGACATTTACGGGGATATTACAGTGCCCAATGCGGAGCTGGATGATATGATCCTGATTAAGTCCGACGGGTATCCGACTTATAATTTTGCCAATGTAGTTGACGATCATCTGATGGGGATCACCCATGTGGTGAGAGGGAATGAATACCTGTCCTCGGCACCGAAGTATAACCGCCTCTATGAGGCGTTCGGCTGGGAGGTTCCCACTTATGTACACTGTCCGCTGATCACGGACGAGACCCATAAGAAGTTAAGTAAGCGTTGCGGCCACTCCTCCTATGAGGATCTGCTGGAGCAGGGGTTTGTGTCTGAGGCAATTGTCAACTATGTAGCGCTGCTGGGATGGTGCCCGGAGGATAACCGGGAGATTTTCTCGCTTCCGGAGTTGGTGGAGGCCTTTGATTACCGTCATATGAGCAAGTCACCGGCGGTATTTGACGTGGTGAAGCTCCGCTGGATGAACAGTGAGTATCTGAAGGCTATGGATCCGGAGAAATTCTTTGAGCTTGCGAAGCCGTATGTGGAGGAGGTTGTCGAAGATCAGTATGACCTGCATAAGATTGCAGGGCTGATCAAGACCAGGATTGAGACGTTCTTAGATATCAGGGATCAGATAGACTTCTTCGCGGCGGTTCCGGAGTATGATACGGCGATGTACTGCCATAAGAAGATGAAGACTAACGAAGAGAATTCTCTGGAGCTTTTAAAGGGTGTGCTCCCTGTTTTGGAGAGCCAGGAGGATTTTGGCAATGATGCACTGTTTGGAGCGCTGAAGCAGTACGCGGCAGAAAATGAGAAGAAGATCGGATATGTGATGTGGCCGATCCGCACGGCGGTTTCCGGCAAGCAGAATACGCCGGGAGGGGCAACAGAGATCATGGATGTCCTTGGAAAGGAAGAATCCCTTGCCCGTATCCGTATGGGAATCGAGAAATTAGAAGCGAGGTAGTTCATGCGTCCGAACGAAGTACAGGAGCGTGCGATCCGTCATTATACAGGTCCCTGCATGGTACTTGCGGGGCCGGGGTCTGGTAAGACATTTACCATTGCCAGACGAATTTGTTATTTAATAGAGCATTATAAAGTAAGACCGGAAAATATTCTGGTCATTACTTTTACCCGAGCGGCGTCCTACGAGATGCAGAACAGATTTAAATCGTTGATGGAGGGAAGAAATCTGCCGGTTACATTTGGAACCTTTCATGGGGTGTATTTTGGGATATTGAAGTGGGCATACCGTCTTGGATCTGAAAACATTCTGGCGGAGGAGGAGAAGTATCAGCTTCTCCGTCAGATTATCGCTTCGCCGGAGCTTGGGTACGAGCTGGAGACTGCTGATGAAAGGGAAGAACTTCAGGATCTGATCACGGAGATCAGTAATGTGAAAAACCGGGGCATTCCTGTAGAGCGGTATGAGTCTGCCCGCCACGGGGTGATGTTCAGGAGAATTTATCAGGCATATGAGAAGCAGAGGAAGGCGGCGCGCAAGATAGACTTTGACGACATGCTGCTGCTCTGCTTTGATCTGTTCCGAAGGCGGGAGGATATTTTAAGGCAGTGGCAGGAGCGGTTTCAGTTTATCCTGATCGATGAGTTTCAGGATGTGAACCGGATCCAATATGAAGTGATACGGATGCTTGCAATGCCGGAGAACAACCTGTTTGTTGTGGGGGACGACGACCAGTCTATTTACCGGTTCCGGGGAGCAAGCCCGGAGATCATGCTTGGATTTGGAAATGACTATCCAGAAACAGAGAAGCTTGTGCTGGGGGTCAATTATCGTTCCAGCAGAAATATTGTAAACGGCGCCCTCAAGGTGATCGGCCGCAACAGCCAGAGATATGAGAAGAAGCTTTCCACAGAGAATCCGAAGGGTCCCTGCATCCATGTGCAGGAGGTAAAGGATCCGGCGGAGGAGAGCGGATATCTGATCGGGAAGGTAAAGGAGCTTACAGGAAAGGGGATTTCCCTCCGCCAGATCGCGGTGCTCTACCGGTCCGGGAATGATGCGCGAGTTTTGATGGAGCTTCTTTTGGAGAATCAGATTCCCTTTCAGGCAAAGGAACAGATACAGAATATTTATGAACACTTTGCAGTGAGGAAGCTTCTTAGCTATGTGAGGCTGGCGGCGGGAGACCGCAGCAGGAGGGTATTCCTAGATGTGATGAATGCGCCGAAGCGGTATATCAGCAGAGAGAGTTTAGAGCACGGGACCGTGTCCTTTGAGGAACTGAGGCGGTTTTATATGGATAAGAGCTGGATGTTAGATCGAATCGACCAGTTTGAATGGGATATAAAGATGCTTGAGGGCCAGACGCCTTACGCATCCATACAGTATATACGGAAGCATATCGGCTATGATGAGTATTTGAAGGAATATGCAGAAAGCAGAAAAACAAATGCAGAGGATTTGTTTTCGCTGCTTATGGAGGTACAGGAGCGGGCGAAGGATTTTTCCAGTACCCTTGAATGGCTTTCTTACATAGAAGAGTATACGAAAGCATTGGGCGAGCAGAAGAATAGAAAGGCAGAGGAGAAGGATGGCATCTTCCTGATGACGATGCATGGGGCGAAGGGATTGGAATTTGACACAGTATTTATTATCGAGAGCAATGAAGGCGTGATTCCTTATAAGAAGGCGAAGCTGGATGCAGAGCTTGAGGAAGAACGGAGGATGTTTTATGTGGCTATGACAAGGGCAAAGAGGGAGCTGATCATCAGCTATGTGAAAAATAAAAACGGCAAAGAGGTGTCTCCTTCCCGTTTTGTCAGTGAGCTACTCATCACAGTCTAATGCTTCAAATTCCATGGTATCCAGCCATTCATCGAACCCGTCAGAAGCGATTTCGTATTCCTCATCGTCTTCAATTAATTCCAGCTCCGGCTCATCCTCGCCGTGATCGATATAGCGGTAGAGGTAGACGATATCGTCCATAGCTTCATCCTGAGGTGCAAGGGCGATGTAGTCTTTTCCTGCGGCTGTATAGATGGTGAGGATCTCACATTCCAGTTCCTTATCGTTGTCCAGTGTCAGGGTCACGGTGCCAAGACCCTCCGGGGTGTTGAATAATTCATCCATAATTCGTTCTCCTTTTTCAGCGGGATTGTACCTATACTTTAACAGAGAGGGGAAGGTAAGTAAACAGTAAGTAACAATTTTTTCTGGTCAAACACTATAAAATGTTGTAGAATAAATATGCATACACAGGGAGGAAGGAAACTATGAAAAAGAAAGCATGGATTGTGCTTGCTGCTCTTCTTATAGGTATTCTGGCTTTGTATGGCTGTAAAAAGGCAGTAGGTACACCGGAAGATAATGCTGTATCTTCGGAGGAAGAGCCCGGGGAAGAGGAAGAAGATACCGGATACAAGTTTGGATTCAGTGCAATTGATATGGATAATCCTTATTTCATCACACTGGAGAGTGCTATAACGGAGGTCCTTGACAAGGAAGGCTATACGCTGATCACAAAGAATCCGGAGAGTGACCCTGCGCTTCAGAACGAGCAGATTATGGAGATGATCGATGAAGGGATTGATGCAATATTTATCTGTCCGGTTAACTGGATAGAAATTACAGAGGCCTTAGAGGCTTTGAAGGAAGCGGATATTAAGATTATCAATGTGGATACACAGGTAAAAGAGATGGAGTATGTAGATGCATATATCGGCTCTAATAATGAGGATGCCGGATATATCTGCGGGGAAGATCTGCTGGAGAAGCGTCCAGAAGGCGGTAAGATACTGATTCTGGAGTGTCCGACCCAGAATTCTATCAATGAAAGAATAACAGGATTTGAAAAGGCGGTATCCTCTGCCGAAGCCGGGTTTGAGATTGTAGACAGGGCAGATACCAACGGGGAATTCCAGAAGGCTCTGGAAATTACTCAGGAGATGTTAAAGGAGCATACAGATATTGATGTGATCATGTGCGGAAATGACCAGATTGCAGTGGGAGCCACCACCGCGGTTAATCTCGCCGGAATGAAGAATGTGATCATCTATGGTGTGGACGGCTCGCCGGACATTAAGAAAGAGCTTGTAAAATCAGATACGCAGATTGCCGGAACGGCGGCTCAGTCCCCAATCGGCATAGGAAAGGAAGCGGCTCGGACAGGAATTGCGATTCTTGACGGGGACGAATACGAAGAAGAGATTTATGAAGATGTGTTTATGATCAACAGTGACAATGTGAAGATGTACGGAGCTGACGGATGGCAGTAAGGAGAAGAATAAGGAGACGAGTATGAAGCAGACACAGGGAACACCATTACCTCTTGGAGTAACAGGAACAGACAAAGGGATGAACTTTGCGGCGGCTATCCCGCAGGGAAAGGCATGCGAGCTTCTGTTATACCAGAAGGAGGGGGATGTTCCTGTTTTTGCGTGTGAACTAAAAGAAGAGACGGCCGCAGGAGAGGTGCGTTGTCTGGCTCTTGAAGATATGGAAGGGGAATCCTACGAATATCTTTATCGGATTGACGGGGAGTATTACGTGGATCCTTATGCAAAGAAGCTGACGGGCAGGAAGACATGGGGGGAGCCGCAGAATATTTCTGCCGGGGAAATACGCGGAAATCTTGCGGCGGGCGTCTATGACTGGGAAGGAGATGAACCCTTAAATATTCCTATGAACCGTGTTGTGGCTTACAGCCTGCATGTGAGGGGATTTACCCGGCATTCTTCTTCCGGAGTGAAGCATAAAGGGACATTCCGCGGGGTTATAGAGAAGATTCCTTATCTGACGGAGCTTGGCATTAACCAAATCCACTGTATGCCGGTTTATGAATTTGAGGAACGTACCAGATCCGGGATTAATTACTGGGGATACGGCCCGGGCTATTATTTTGCGCCTAAGGGCAGCTATGCCGCATCGGGAGACGGTGTGACAGAACTTAAGGATATGATAAAGGCTTGCCATAAGGCCGGGATAGAAGTGGTATTGGAGATGCCCTTTGACGGGGGTGTATCCAGACAGATGGTGGAGGAATGCCTCCGGTATTATCGGATGGAGTACCATGTGGATGGATTTATCCTGAATCCCGGGACGGCTCCGATGGATATGATTTATGCGGATCCGATTCTTAAGAAGACGAAGCTTCTTATTCATAGAGAGGATTTCCAGAATACCATGCGCAGATTCCTCAAAGGTGACGAGGGCATGGTGAGCGGAGTGATCTATTGGCTGAACCACCACACGAAGGAGAGTTATAACTATATTGCAGGCCACAATGGATTTACACTGAATGATTTAGTTTCTTATGACAGTAAGCACAATGAGGCAAACGGGGAGAATAACCAGGACGGCCCGGACTATAATTACAGCTGGAACTGCGGGGCGGAGGGACCAAGCAGGAAAAAGGCGGTAAATGAGCTGAGAAAGAATCAGATACGCAATGCGTTCCTGCTGCTTTTGTCTGCGCAGGGAACGCCCTGCATACTGGCCGGAGATGAATTCGGAAATACCCAGAAGGGAAATAATAACGTTTATTGTCAGGATAATCCTACCGCATGGCTGGACTGGAGCAGATTGAAGAAGCAGGGCTGTGTATTTGAATTTGTAAAAGAGCTGATCGCTCTCAGGAAAGCGCATCCGGTATTGATGCAGAAGGAACCCTTAAAAGGAATGGATTCCATACGATGCGGGATTCCGGATGTCTCTTATCATGGAGAATATGCATGGCGTACGCCGGATGAGGTCAGCAGCAGGCTGTTAGGGGTCTTTTACTGCGGCGCCGCCGCGGATGATGATGATATTTTTGTGATTTATAATATGCACTGGCTGGAGCATACTTTTGCATTACCGGCTCTTTCCGGCAAGAAAAAATGGCAGGTAATTGCTTCCACAGGTGAGGGGATTTTGAAAGAACCGAAGCTTCTTAAGAATCAGCACGATACGATAGTGGCAGAGCGCACGATTCTGATTCTGGCAGGCAGGTAATCATGGGAGGGGCAGTAGAAAAAGAGAAGAGGGCCGGTCTTACGGTTTTCCAGCTGAAGGTTCTGGCGATCGCATCGATGGCGGCCGACCATATTGGTGCAGTTCTTTATACAGATGAAATCTGGCTCCGCTATGCAGGGCGGCTGGCATTCCCGATATTTTGTTTTCTTCTGGTGGAAGGCTATTGTCATACAAGAGATGTAAGGAAGTATATGGGAAGGCTGGGACTGTTTGCACTGATATCCGAGTATCCCTTTGACCTTGCGTTTCATCATCGTCTGTGGACACTGGAAAAGCAGAATGTATTTTTCACTCTTTTTATCGGCCTTGGAATGCTGTGGCTTTTAGATAAAGAGAAGGATATTGTAATCCGGGCCGGGATCGTGCTGCTTGCCATGTGGGCGGCCGAGATTCTGCATACGGATTACGGATTCCGCGGAATCCTTTTGATTGCGGTTTTTCAGATGGCAGGAGAGAGGAAGACGGTACAGTATATCGGCGGAGCCGCGTGGAATTTCCTTTGGGAGAGCAGGATCCAGAATGCCGGGGCGCTTGCTGTGATACCGATTGCCCTGTATAACGGGAAGAAGGGCAGGAGTATGAAATATTTCTTCTATCTGTTTTATCCGGTGCATCTGATGATCTTATACCTGCTGGCGTATAAGTGTTAGTAAATTTCCGCATCTGCACAGCCTGCATTGAGGCAGTTCTTAGGTGGACGAAATGTGAGCTGTATAAGTGGAAAATTTAAAGCGAAATAAGAAGAAAGAGGTTATATTGTATGAAAGCATTGGAACATCTGCGGACGATCAATCATCATAAGCTTCTGGTTATGAAGGGATGCTTTAAAGTGGGCCTGTACAAGCAGGGGCTGCTCCATGACCTGTCGAAGTATTCTCCTGCGGAATTTCTGGTTGGATGCAGGTATTTTCAAGGGAACAGAAGTCCCAATAACGCAGAGCGGGAGGCGGCAGGGGTGTCTACTGCCTGGCTGCACCATAAGGGACGAAATAAACATCACTATGAATATTGGATTGATTATACGGCAGAGAAGGAACGGCTTCTTGCCGGCTCTAAGATGCCCGTGAGATATGTGATCGAGATGTTTATGGATCGGGTTGCGGCGTCAAAGACTTATCAGAAAGAAAACTATCAGGATTGTCATCCGCTGGAATATTATGAGCAGGGAGCGGCAAAGCTGGGCAATATGGTACATAAGGATACTGCGGCGCTTCTGCATCATCTATTGAAGATGCTGGCAGAGCAGGGGGAGGAGAAAACCTTTGCTTATATCCGCAGAGTGGTTTTGAAAAATAAGAGAAAGAGAAGATTTCGCTGCTTTCGCGGAGGCGGGAAGAGAAGATGCATGAACTGACCAGATTGATTTATGAGGATATGAAGCCTGCGCTTGGTGTTACAGAGCCGGGGGCAATAGCGTTTGCCGCCGCAAAGGCGGCAGGTTATGTGCATGGAGAAATAAAGAGTATCCATGTATCGCTAAACAGCGGCATGTATAAGAATGCGTTTACCTGCGGTATTCCGAACAGTACAGAGACAGGGAGCGTATATGCGGCGGCTCTTGGGGCAGTTGCGGGAAATGCAGAGAAAGGCCTGGAATCACTGGCAGATGTCAAGCCGGAGGATAATGTGAAGGCAGATGAGTTGATAAGAAGCGGAAAGGTCAGCGTCTCTCTTGAGGGGATCGCAAGCAGGATCTTCATTGAGGCTTCGGTGAAAAGTGCGTCGGACGAGGCGGTGGTGACTATCCGCGATTCCCATACTAATATTACAAGGATTGTTGTAAACGGACGGATGGAACTGGAGACAGAGGATGAAAGGCGGAGCGCGGGAGAGCGGGAAGGTGAAGGAAGAGAGGAGCCGCATCTCATTCACAGATATACCCTCCGGCAGCTTTATGATTATGCGGCTTCTGCAGCTATAGAAGAGCTGGGATTTATACGGGAAGCCTTTCGGGTAAACTGGGAGCTATTTGAGGAAGGGCTTCATAATCCGAGAACTGCCTTTGTGAAACATCTGTTGAAGAAAAACGGCGGCCAGGTGATATCTGATAACGAACAGCTTACTGCATCACTGCTCTGCAATGGGGCAATTGAGGCAAGGGTAATTGGGCTGGATAAGCCGGCGATGAGTATTACCGGCTCGGGAGCGCATGGAATTATTGCGGTTATGCCTCTGTATGCGGCTTATAGGGTAAACGGCTATTCGGAAGAAGAGCTGCTGCGGGCAGCTGTGCTGAGTTATCTTGTCTGTACTTATATCAAAGAATATTCCGGCAGGCTGTCCGCGTTCTGCGGATGCGCTATTGCGGCCGGAACAGGGATGGCATGCGGGCTGGTCTATCTCAGGGACGGTACCGTAGAGATGATGACGCATACAATCAATAATATGGCCTGCAGCATTACAGGAATGATCTGTGACGGCGGTAATCAGGGCTGTACGATGAAAGGGATTGCTGCAGTGGATGCGGCATACCAGTCGGCTGAAGCCGCCATGAACGGCGTATACATTCATGAGGTACACGGCATCAATGGAAAAACAGCGGAGGAAACCATGCGGAACATGGGACTGATTGCTTCGCCGGGAATGACCGGAACAGAGGAAACGATAGTTGAGATTTTTGAAAATAAGCTGAAATAGACAGGCAGAAATGATAGGAAAACAGCCGGGGCGGTGAATGAGGCCACAATCACCGCTCCGGCTGTTTTCCTGCCGGTTCTATGCCGGATATATAAGCTGTGCTTCAGAAATATCCTCCAATACCTGTGACAGATATTTTCCTGCAAGGTATTTTGCCATAGGCAGATTCATATCCAGATAATTGCCGCAGTCCTTTGCCGATGCGCCGGGTACCGCTCCCTCAAAATCACGGATAAAAGCAAACAGCTCTTTTATCAGAGGAACGATATCCTTTGACTCGTATTTTCCGGCAAGCAGAAGATAGAAGCCGGTGCGGCAGCCCATTGGGCCGAAATAAATGGTCTTGTCCCTATATTCTGCATGGTTTCTTAAGAAGGTTGCGGCCAAATGCTCTATGGTATGTACCTCAGCCGTATTCATAACCGGCTCTTCATTAGGATTTGTCATACGCAGGTCGAAGGTTGTTACCGGATTTCCCTCCACGTAGTCGGTTCTTGAAACATATACACCGGGGACCAGCTTGATGTGGTCTATGGTAAAGCTTGTGATTTTTTCCATGTTCCTGTCTCCTTTGCAGTTGATTTATAAACATAATATAGATATAGTAACATGAATTGTGAAAAATATCTATGTTAAGAAGTGGAAAACTATGGTATACTAAAAGTTATGAAAACGGAGGGTATATGAGATGAAGTTATATCTGATACGCCATGGCGAGACAGACTATAATAAACAGAAGAGAAATCAGGGACGGATTGATATTCCGCTGAATGAATATGGCAGAGAGCTGGCGGTAAAGACCAAGGCAGGGCTTGCGGATATACCGTTCAGCCTGTGTCTGAGCAGTCCGCTGGTGCGGGCCAGGGAGACGGCAGAGCTGATCCTTGCGGGCAGGGATGTGCCGATGATAACGGACCAGAGAATTATTGAGGTATCTTTTGGAGAATATGAGGGAAGATGCTGGAACCCGGAGGCCTGGGACGAGCGCATGCCAAGGGGATTTCAGTGTTTTTTTGACGAACCTGGGAAATATCAGGCGCCTGCAGACGGAGAGAGTCTGGAGGCTTTAAAAGAGCGGACCGGGGATTTTCTGCGGGATATCTGTCATAGAAAGGATTATGCAGAGTATACCATACTGGTGTCTACACATGGGGCTGCACTGGCAGGGATTCTTGCAAATATTAAGAATCTTCCGGTGGAGCGGTTCTGGGGAGACGGTTGCAGTAGCAATTGCGGAGTGACAGAGGTGCTGGTAGAGGACGGCATTCCGAAGATCCTGTCGGAGAACGTTACATATTACTAATTTGCGAGCAATCCGAAGCATAGGGAAGTAATTGGAAAATAAACAGGCGGCAGGGTTCCGTCTGGATAAATAGATGATGGAGGAAAGAAAGATCATGATAGGAGAAAAGAAAGTATTATTCAGCGGCATGCAGGCAACAGGGAATCTAACCCTCGGCAACTATCTGGGAGCATTGAAAAACTGGGTATCCTTAAGTGATGAGTACGAGTGCTTTTACAGTGTGGTTGATATGCATTCCATTACAGTAAGACAGAATCCGGCGGAACTGAGGAAACGTGCAAGAGCGCTGCTTATTCTGTATATTGCGGCAGGGCTTGACCCGGAAAAGAACTGTATCTACTATCAGTCCCATGTGTCAGGCCATGCGGAGCTGGCGTGGATACTGAACTGCTTTACCTATATGGGAGAATTGAACCGCATGACTCAGTTTAAGGATAAATCTGCCAAGCATGCGGATAATATCAATGCGGGGCTTTTCACATATCCGGTGCTGATGGCGTCAGATATTCTGCTGTATCAGGCGGATGTCGTTCCAGTAGGCATTGACCAGATGCAGCACTTAGAGCTTACCAGAGATCTTGCGCAGAGATTCAATCATATATACGGTAATGTATTTACCGTGCCGGAGGCATATATTGGAAAAGTAGGAGCAAAGATTATGAGTCTTCAGGATCCGGCTAAGAAGATGTCCAAATCCGATGAGAATCCGAATGCAAGTATTTTTCTGATGGATGAGCCGGATGTAATTATGCGGAAATGCAAACGTGCAGTGACCGATTCCGAAGCTCAGATCCTGTACCGGGAGGAACAGCCGGGAGTGAAGAACCTGATCGACATCTACAGTGCATGTACCGGAAAGCGGCCGGAAGAGGTTGTGAAGGAATTCGACGGCAGAGGCTACGGAGAATTTAAGCTTGCCGTTGGAGAAGCAGTTGTTTCTGTGCTGAAACCGCTTCAGGATGAAGCGGCAAGGCTTAATAAGGATAAGGCGTATATTGACAGCATCATTAAGAAAAATGCAGAAAAGGCTGATTATTATGCCATGAAGACGCTGCGCAAGGTACAGAAAAAAGTGGGATTCCCGGAAAGGATCCGATAATTCCCCATAGGGGACAGTATGTCAGAAAGGCATAGGCGGAGAGTATGGAGATACAGACAGCAGGACAGCAGAAATATTATGATTTTATATCAGAGAGGGCTAAGAGCCTGAGACTGGGAATGATCATTTGGATCAGTCTTCTGGCGGCGGCGCTTCTGGCAATTTTTGCAGGCGGAGTGCTGGGATATATCCTTGCTATGCTAGGGGCAGCGCTCGGCGTATTGAATATCCGTTCCCAGAGGATGCTGAAAGGCAGGCTTGACGGAATTGATAAAGAGGATTTTTTCAATCAGCTTACAGAAACGGATACGGTAGAGATACCGGATTATCGTTTGATGGTTACAAGAGATTATGTGCTTTTGAACCGGGGTGAGATTCTTATTTTCCCACTGAAGAAGATGTCAAAAACGGAGGTGGGAATCAGACAGCAGGGAAGCGGCAGGCAGAAGACCCTGTTTCTGACTGATGGTGCAGGAAATCGCCATGAGATAGCGGTATGTAACCATGTGGAGCAGGAGAGGGCCTTTGATTTGGCTTACCACGCATTACATGATAGAATGCACTGTAATTGACATATATTTAACGAAAAATGAATAAAATAGTTGCACTATGCAGAAATAAAAGCTATAATATATAAGGCAGAAATTTGGTTATTATAAGAACCTAATATACAATTATAGTAAGGAAAATGGAGGGCTGGGTTATGAGTAACATAGCAACAACAAATGCGGCGGGCAGAAGGATAACATCTCTGCTTGATGCAGGCAGCTTTGTTGAAATTGGCGGAGCAGTAACTGCCAGAGCTACAGATTTCAACATGCAGGAAAAAGAGACTCCGGGGGACGGTGTAATTACCGGCTACGGAGTTATTGACGGCAATCTGGTGTATGTCTACAGCCAGAATGCAGAGGTTTTAAACGGGTCAGTCGGAGAGATGCATGCAAGGAAGATTGCGAACATTTATGATATGGCAATGAAAATGGGAGCACCGGTGATCGGGCTTCTGGACTGTGCAGGTATGAGGCTGCAGGAGGCGACCGATGCGCTGGCAGGATTTGGTAATCTGTATTTGAAGCAGTCACTGGCTTCCGGCGTGATCCCGCAGATTTCTGCAGTGTTTGGTACCTGCGGAGGCGGACTTGCAGTAATTCCGGCGCTTTCTGATTTTACCTTTATGGAGGCAGAGGATGCCAGGCTGTTTGTGAATTCACCGAATGCAATTCCGGGGAATGATATCGGCAAGTGCGATACTTCTTCTGCAAAATATCAGAGCGAAGAAGCGGGACTTGTGGACGGTATAGGCACAGAGGAAGAGATTCTGGCTAATATCCGCTCGCTGGTGTGCATGCTGCCGGCTAATAATGAAGAGGAAGCATGTTATTCTGAGTGTACGGATGATTTGAACCGTGCTTGTGCAGGAATTGAGAATGCGTCTGAGGACACAGCGATTGCCCTTGCTAATATTTCGGATAACAACATATTCTTTGAAACAAAGAAGGAATATGCGAAGGATATGGTGACCGGCTTTATCCGCCTGAATGGAATGACAGTGGGAGCTGCGGCGAACCGTTCCAAGGTTTATAATGCTGATGCGGAGGTCACTGCAGAGTTTGACGGTTCTCTGTCGGCTAAGGGCGCAAGAAAGGCGGCAGAGTTTGTGGAGTTCTGTGATGCATTCCACATTCCGGTGCTGACTCTTACCAATGTGAATGGATTTGCGGCAGGAAAGTGTTCGGAGCGGAATCTGGCGAAGGCCGCGGCTAAATTAGTATATGCCTTTACCAACGCAACGGTTCCAAAGGTGAATGTTGTGGTCGGCCAGGCATATGGAAGCGCTTATGTTGCGATGAACAGCAAATCGATCGGAGCGGACATGGTGTATGCATGGCCTGAGGCAGAGATTGGCATGATGGATGCAAAGCTTGCGGCGAAGATTATGTATGCAGGCGCAGACAGCAGGGTATTGAACGAAAAAGCAGCAGAATACAAGGAACTGCAGTCCAGTCCTATGTCTGCGGCAAGAAGAGGCTATGTAGATGCAGTTATCCAGCCGGCAGATACCAGGAAATATGTGATCGGGGCATTTGAGATGCTCTTTACGAAGAAAGAAGTACGTCCTTCAAAGAAACACGGAACAGTTTAGTGAGGTGAAGCAAAGTGAAGAAAAAGATTAGCTTATTAATATGTATGCTTACAGCCGTACTTGCTTTCACAACTGGATGCAGCCGGGACAAGGAAGAACTTGAATATGATGAAGCCATGGTCAGCCAGGTGGCGGATTATATATTCAATTATTTTCCGAATTATGATGATACAGCAGTTGAACAGATTAAGAATCTCAGGAATTTTGCATTTGAACAGCAGCTCACTGAGATGGGGCTTCCGATTACTCCGGAGGCATATATCAGTGCAATTGACTCATGGAAAGCCGGCGAAGAGGAATGCGGAGCATACGTAAGTCATGGAGATTATACCTTTGAGGCTGATGGAGACGAGCTGGTGGTATCCACCGAGACAGAATTTGAAAACAGAATGGCATCGGTAGAGTTTGTGTTTGATGAGAATCTGTATCTTGACAGCCTGACCGTCAGTGCAAGGTTTACAATGGGAGAGATTTTACAGAAGGCAGGCTTGAATACCCTGCTCGGCATGGGAACTGTATTTGTTGTCCTGATAATCATTTCGTTGATTATTTCTTTATTCAAATACATTCCTGCTATACAGGATAAATTTAGCAAGAAACCAGAAGCAGTACAGGTGTCTGCACAAGCACCTGCAGCGCCGGTGATTCCGGAAAAGAAGACGGTTGTGCCGAAAACGGATGACTCAGAATTGATCGCAGTGATCGCGGCGGCGATCGCGGCGGCGGAAGGCACTACGACGGATGGTTTTGTTGTGAGAAGCATTAAGAGAAGAAAATCAAATAAATGGAATTAATTTGTGAGGAGGAAATAAGCAATGAAAAATTATACAATTACAGTAAATGGCAGCGTATATGATGTAACTGTGGAAGAAAAAGGAGCAGGAGCAGCGCCAGCAGGAGCAGCACCTGTGGCGGCGGCGCCTGTAGCGGCACCAAAGGCGGCGCCGGCTCCAAAGGCTGCGGCAGGAGCGGGCTCTATTGAAGTGAAGGCAGGAGCGGCAGGCAAGGTATTTAAGATTGAAGCGAATGTGGGACAGAGCGTAAAGAAGGGTGATCCGGTGGTTATCATTGAGGCAATGAAGATGGAGATTCCAGTCGTGGCACCGGAAGACGGAACCGTAGCAAGCATTGACGCGGCAGTGGGCGATGCAATTGAGGCCGGAGCTGTTCTTGCTACATTAAACTAAAGCATAACTGAACTTATGTCTTAGACACGACTGGAGGTTATAAAATGGATTATATAGCAACAACATTAGAGAACCTCGTGCATCAGACGGCATTTCTTAATCTGACAGGAGGCAACCTGATCATGATCGGAGTTGCATGCTTTTTCCTGTATCTGGCTATCAGGCACGAGTTTGAGCCTTTACTGCTGGTACCGATTGCTTTCGGTATGCTTCTGGTTAATATTTATCCGGATATTATGCTGCATGCGGAGGATTCGGCAAATGGAACCGGCGGTCTGCTCTACTATTTCTATATTCTGGATGAGTGGGCAATTCTTCCTTCGCTTATTTTCATGGGCGTTGGTGCAATGACGGATTTCGGTCCGCTGATCGCGAACCCGAAGAGCTTCCTTTTGGGAGCGTCCGCACAGTTTGGTATCTTTGCGGCATATCTGGGAGCGATGGCGATGGGATTCTCCGACAAGGCAGCGGCGGCTGTCTCTATTATCGGAGGCGCAGACGGGCCGACTTCGATCTTCCTTGCAGGCAAGCTGCAGCAGACGGCGATCATGGGACCAATCGCGGTTGCGGCATATTCCTATATGGCGCTGGTTCCGATTATCCAGCCGCCGATCATGAAGCTTTTGACAACAAAGGAAGAACGTATGATCAAGATGGAGCAGCTGCGTCCGGTTTCTAAGCTGGAGCGTGTCTTGTTTCCGATCATCGTTACCATTGTGGTCTGCATGATCCTTCCGACGACGGCACCGCTTGTCGGCATGCTCATGTTAGGAAATCTGTTCCGCGAGTCAGGAGTGGTAAGGCAGCTGACAGAGACCGCGTCTAATGCGCTCATGTATATCGTGGTTATCCTGCTGGGAACATCGGTAGGCGCTACCACAAGCGCAGAGGCATTCCTGAACTGGGATACCATTAAGATTGTAATCCTTGGCCTTGTGGCATTTGCATTTGGTACCGCCGCCGGAGTGATCTTCGGCAAGATCATGTGCAAGGCGACCGGCGGAAAGGTAAATCCGCTGATCGGCTCTGCAGGTGTATCTGCGGTTCCTATGGCGGCCAGAGTTTCTCAGAAGGTGGGTGCGGAGGCGGATCCGACCAACTTCCTGCTGATGCATGCAATGGGACCGAACGTGGCCGGCGTAATCGGTACGGCGGTTGCTGCCGGTACCTTTATGGCAATCTTTGGGGTTATGTGACAACAGGAAGAGATTTGCCTGCAAGGGCAGATCTCGGTTGTCAGCAAATGTCAGACCGTGCGCAGCACGGACTCCGAAGGAGCTGCATGCGGACAGCATGCGTTTGACCATGAGCTGGGAATCCTGTTATCGATGAATGAATAAATATATGGAGGAAGATAAGATGGTAGAAATGGAAAAAAGACCAATTAAGATAACAGAAACCATTTTGAGAGACGCGCATCAGTCCCTGATTGCCACACGTATGACAACAGAGCAGATGCTGCCGATCGTTGAGAAGATGGATCAGGTAGGATATCATTCGGTAGAGTGCTGGGGCGGGGCTACGTTCGACGCATCCCTCCGCTTCCTGAAGGAAGATCCATGGGAGAGACTCCGCAAATTCCGAGACGGCTTCAAGAATACGAAGCTGCAGATGCTGTTTCGAGGACAGAATATTCTGGGATACCGTCCCTATGCGGATGATGTGGTAGAGTATTTTGTACAGAAGTCTGTGGCAAACGGTATTGATATTATCCGCATCTTTGACTGTCTGAATGACCTTAGGAACTTACAGACTGCTGTTACGGCGGCAAATCGTGAGAAGGCAGACGCACAGGTAGCTCTTTCCTATACCTTGGGTGATGCATATACACTGGATTACTGGGTAGATATCGCGAAGAGAATTGAGGAAATGGGTGCAAATTCTATCTGTATTAAGGATATGGCAGGTCTTCTGGTTCCTTATAAAGCAACGGAGCTGATTGCTGCCTTGAAGGATGCAGTTAAGATTCCGATCCAGCTCCATACGCACTATACTTCAGGTGTTGCTTCTATGACATACCTGAAGGCAGTAGAAGCAGGCGTAGATGTAATTGATACAGCTATGTCTCCGTTTGCACTGGGTACCTCACAGCCTGCAACAGAGGTTATGGTTGAGACCTTTAAAGGAACTCCTTACGATACCGGATTTGACCAGAACCTTCTGGCAGAGATTGCGGATCACTTCCGTCCAATCCGTGATGAGGCGCTGGCATCCGGGCTGTTGAATCCCAAAAATATGGGTGTGAATATAAAGACCCTGCTTTATCAGGTTCCGGGCGGTATGCTTTCCAACCTGACCTCACAGCTTAAGGAGCAGAACGCGGAGGATAAGTACTATGAGGTGCTTGAGGAGGTTCCGAAAGTTCGTAAAGATCTGGGAGAGCCGCCGCTTGTTACACCTTCTTCCCAGATTGTAGGTACACAGGCTGTATTTAATGTACTGATGGGTGAGCGCTACAAGATGGCAACCAAGGAGACTAAGGATGTATTAAGCGGTAAATACGGTGCAACCGTTAAGCCATTTAATGAGGAGGTGCAGAAGAAGGTTCTCGGCGAGAATCCGGAGGTTATCACCTGCCGTCCGGCTGACCTGATTCCGGATGAGTTGGATACCCTGCGCAAAGAGTGTGAGCAGTGGATCCAGCAGGATGAGGACGTATTGTCCTATGCCCTGTTCCCGCAGGTTGCAACGGACTTCTTCAAATACAGAGAAGCACAGCAGACTAAGATAGATCCTGTGATGGCAGATACAGAGAGCGGGAGCTATCCTGTATAAGCACACAGGATGTAAGGATGGAAGAATAGATAATCTATAAAGTATATAATGAAGGGAGAACGCCTATTTTCAGTTAAGCTGAGGAAAATGGGCGTTCTTTTATTGTATCTGATTTAATCAGCGTTTCCTTAGAATACATTGCTTAAATAGAGAGGGGATGCTATAATCAGAAACGTAGTAGATATGTTACCGTGGAATCAGGAGGATGTGTGATGGATATTTTGGTAGTTGTGGACATGCAGAATGATTTTATTGACGGAGCGCTTGGCACAAAGGAAGCAGAAGCAATTGTTCCAAAAGTCATTGGGAAGATTAAGGGATTTGACGGCAGAGTGATTGCTACGCGGGATACTCATGAAGAGAATTATCTGGAGACCCAGGAGGGAAGAAAGCTTCCGGTTAGGCACTGCATCCGCGGAACCAGCGGATGGGAGATATGCCCGGAGATTAAAGAGCTTGTCAAAGAGCTTCCGATAGATAAGAAAACCTTTGGCTGCCTTGATCTGGGCAATGCGCTTCAGAAATACGATGAATGGCAGGAAAGGATTGAGAGTGTTACGCTGATCGGTCTCTGTACGGATATCTGTGTCATTTCAAATGCAATGATTGTCAAAGCGGCGCTGCCGGAGGCTTCTGTGATCGTGGACGCTTCCTGCTGTGCCGGGGTGACGCCGGAGAGCCACAGGCAGGCACTGGAGGCAATGAAGGTATGTCAGATAGAGGTTATTGGTGAGGAGAGCTAAAGAAGCTATGATCAGGAATATTATTTTTGATGTGGGCAGGGTACTGGTGGAGTATGATCCTTTTACTTATATGAAGCGGCGGGGCTATACCGACGAAGAACAGGAGATCATCCGAAAGGCTGTATTCCAGAATCCTCTGTGGCTTACAGCAGACAGGGGGCCGATCGAGACGGCGGAGCTGATCAACGGCTTTGCGGCAAATGCGCCGGGGCATGAGGAGCTGATCCGGGATGCCTATGGACATGCGGAAGGAACCGTATGGGAAATGCCCTATACCATGGGATGGATCAAAGGGCTGAAGAAAAAAGGATACAAGCTTTATGTACTGTCCAACTATGCAAAGGATCTGTTTGAGAGGACCAGGGATAAGATGCCGTTCCTGCCGTATATGGACGGCGTGGTATTTTCCCATGAATGCCATCTGATGAAGCCGGAACGGGAGATATTTCAATATTTGTGTGATGTCTATTCCCTGCTGCCTGCGGAAAGCGTATTTATTGATGACAGCCAGGAGAATATTGAAGCGGCCAGAAACTTTGGGATCCATGGAATCTGCTTTATAGGATATGAGGATGCGGCAAGACAATTAGAGGAGCTTTTGGAACTGTATGATGAAGATGACCGTATGGTATATTGCGCTGAGTAATCTGGCGGCATTTCTTGCGTATGGGATAGATAAGAAAAGAGCAAGGGAGCATAAATGGAGAATACCGGAGAGGCGGCTTCTTATGCTGGCTGCGCTTGGCGGATCGGCAGGCGCCCTTGCCGGAATGTATCTGTTCCGCCATAAAACAAGAAAGCCAGGATTTGTAATCGGGGTGCCGGTGATCCTGGCAGTTCAGCTGTTGCTTGTTTACTATATGATAAAGTAAATCGAGGAGAGGATGAAAATGAGAAGAAAAGACAGAGCAGTAACAGACTATGAGAAAATGCTTGAGATCGTAAAGGCCTGTGACTGCTGCAGGCTCGGACTGGTGGATGGAGAAGGAGCCTACATTGTGCCGTTAAACTTCGGCTATGAAAACCAGGAGGGAAGGCTTAGCTTGTATTTTCACAGTGCAGGAGAGGGAAAGAAGATCGAACTGTTAAAGAAGCAGAGCAGGGTGTCTTTTGAGATGGATATGAGACACGGGCTTGTGGAAGGAAAAACAGCCTGTGCTTATTCTTATCTGTTTCAGAGTGTGATGGGCAGGGGAGAGATTGAGCTTCTGCAGGAGCATGAGGAAAAGGCGCATGGACTGGGACTTGTGATGGCGCATTATGCAGAAGGGACAGACTGGGCATTCCCGGAGAAAATGGTAAATGGGATGGCGGTAATGAAGCTTACCGTGACCGAATGGAGCTGTAAGGAGCATAGGTAGGTATGCAGAATATAGGGAGTCCGAAGGAGTCTGCATACCGCCGCGGATAGAGAAAGTTTAACAAAAGAAAGCACTATACGCATGAAAGAAGATATTCCATGCGGTATAGTGCTTTTTATGGTATATAGCTGTATATAGACTAAGCTTGGAAATCCTACAATGCTTTATGTATGATCTGCAGCACTTCGTACAGAGAGTCTACGCCGATCTGTCCCGGTGCGGAAGCCATAGAGCCGGAGCCGAAGGTCAGGCAGGAGCCGAAGGCTTCGCAGGAAAGACGGCTGATGCTTCCCATGCCTGCCATGGACATGGTAATGATCGGACGGTCTGCATAATCGGATGCCATCTCTTCTGTTGCGGCAAGCAGGGTGAGAACGTCCTTTCTGCTCTGCGGCATAACGGCAATCTTTGGTATGTCTGCGCCCATATCCTGCATCTTGCGCAGCCGGTATACGATATCAGACTGAGCCGGCGTCTTATCGAAGTCATGGTTGGAGGCAACGACCTTTGTACCCGCCGCGTGGATTGCCGCGATCATATCCGCAACAATCTCGTCTCCGGTAAATATCTCCACATCAATCAAATCTGCCATGCCCGTTGCGGCAACGGCCTTGTTGAGGTCTGCATAAGCTTCTGTGCTCATCTCGTGAACACCGCCCTCATTCTTTGTACGGAAGGTAAAGAGAAGCGGGGTATCGCCCAGAGCGGCACGTACCTCTGCGAGTACAGCTTTTACTGCTTCCATATCCTCTACACCCTCAAACCAGTCAACACGCCACTCCATGATGTCCATGTGCATGCCTGTATACTGTTTGGTGAGAGAAACGATTTCGTCTTTTGTTTTTCCTACATTCGGGATACAGATTGCAGGGATTCCTGCACCGAGCTCCAGGTTCCGAACCTTTACTGTGTTCATGATAATCCTCCTTAATATGCGTACTTAAATTCCAGGCGTATGCCGGAGTGTGACTGGTCACTCCAGAGCAATACGGCCTGTTATGTTTTAATTTTAACAAAATATGGCACGGGATTCAAATATAAAATACAGCCAGAACCGATAGTCTCAGTGCATAGAAATTTCAGCCTGTATTCATAAATGCCCGTCACCCGGCATATATTTTAACAGCATATACGAAAAGGGGAAGGAAAAGCATGGATTCTAATCATTTATACAAGGATATACAGGCAAGGACGAACGGCGAAATATACATAGGAGTGGTGGGACCTGTAAGAACTGGAAAATCAACCTTTATCAAGCGGTTTATGGAGGTTCTGGTGCTTCCCTGCATGGAGGATGAGCCGGACAGGGCAAGAACCAGGGATGAACTTCCTCAGTCTGCTTCCGGGAAGACGATCATGACTACAGAGCCGAAATTTATTCCGAAGGAGGCGGCGGAAATACGCCTGATGGAGGATGTGCCGGTGAAGGTACGGCTGATCGACTGTGTAGGATATATGGCAGAGGGCGCCGCAGGGCATATCGAAGAGGGAGAAGAGCGTCAGGTAAAGACGCCCTGGTTTGATTATGAGATTCCCTTTACCAAGGCGGCAGGAATCGGAACCAGAAAGGTGATCCATGAGCATGCAACGATCGGGATCGTCATTACCACAGACGGAAGCATCGGGGAACTTCCAAGGGGAAGCTATATGGAACCGGAGGAAAAGACGATCCGGGAGCTGCAGAGTATTGGAAAGCCCTTTCTTGTACTGGTTAATTCTGCAAGGCCTTTTGGAGAAGAAGCAAAGGGGATTGTGCGGGAAATGGAGGAGAAATACAACGTCCGCGCGATGGCTGTCAACTGCGAACAGCTAAAGGAAGAAGATATCCACAAGATTTTAGAGGGAGTGCTTTCTACGTTTCCTATATCCGAGATTGAATTTTACATACCGAAATGGGTGGAGATGCTGCCCATTGACCATAAGATCAAGCAGGATCTTCTGGGACATATCCGGGGTATTCTTGACAATGTTGATGAAATGGGGGATGCTTCCAGAAAGATCACAAAGCCGGAAAGTCCTTATATTGAAGAACTGAGGGTGGAGCAGATCGGGATGGATACCGGCTGTGTAAAAATCCGCATAGAGGTTGCTCAGGAGTATTATTATGAGATGCTGAGCGAGCTTACGGGAACGGAAATTGCCGGGCAGTATGAGCTGATTTCGGAGATGAAGAATCTGTCCCAGCTTAAGGCAGAGTATGAGGGCGTGAAGGATGCATTTAATAGCGTAAGAATGCGCGGGTACGGCGTGGTCAGCCCGGTGAGGGATGAAATTACGCTGGATGAGCCGACGGTGATCAAGCAGGGCAGCAAGTACGGCGTGAAGATACATTCTACGGCTCCGTCTATCCATTTGATCCGGGCAAATATTGAGACGGAGATTGCACCTATTGTGGGAAATGAGCAGCAGGCAAAGGATTTGATTGCATACATAAAAGAGACAGAGAATCAGGAGGGAGGCATCTGGCAGACAAATATATTTGGAAAATCTATTGAGGAGCTGGTGATGGACGGTATGCGTAATAAGATGGCAGTTATCAATGATGAAAGCCAGACAAAGCTGCAGGATACCATGCAGAAGATTGTCAACGACAGTAACGGCGGACTGGTTTGTATTATCATATAGGCTTGCAAATACATGGAAGAATTGTTATTATAAAAGGAAAGGTACAAATGAGCATGTATTGGAGGTACATAATGAGAGTTGCAATTATTACGGCAAGTACACCGATTTACAGAGGGCATGAGGAAGATAAAAGCGGGAAGGTGATCCAGCATATTGTTGAGAAAGCCGGACATAAGGTGGTATTTATGAAACCTCTCCCCTGTGATAAGACCGTATTGTCTACGGTGATGCAGCGGATGGCGGACGGACATCTGGTGGATCTGATCCTTACCACCGGAGGCTCCGGCTGTGCGGCGGGAGACTGTATGCCTGAGGCAACCTTAGAGATTGCCGACCGGCAGGTGGTCGGGATTCCGGAAGCTATGCGGGCATATACATTTCAGATGACGAAGCGCGCCATGCTGAATCGGAGTGCGGCGGGGATCCGGGGCGATGTACTGATGGTGAATCTTCCGGGGAAACCGAATGCGGTAAAGCAGTGTCTGGAGTATCTGCTGCCGGAGATTACCCACGCAGTCGGCCTGATCCAGCAGGAGCAGGAAGAGTAGGAGAAGAGCGGGATGAAGGTTACCTATATACAGCACAGCGGGTTTATGGTTGAGCTTGAGGAGTGTGTGCTGGTTTTTGACTATTACAGAGGAGAGCTTCCCCCTGTCCAGAAGGATAAGAAGCTTTATGTGTTTGCAAGCCACAGTCATTACGACCATTTTCAAGAAGCAGTTTTTGACTGGGAGAAGGAGTATCCGCAGATCCAGTATATCCTGTCAGATGATATACAGGCGGAGAAGGCAGCAAACCGGACATTCATGGCGCCGGAAGAAGAATTAGAGCTTGGGAATATCAGAATAAAGACGCTCCGCTCTACCGATGAGGGCGCAGCGTTCTTTGTTTCTGTCCGGGAAGGGGCAGAAGGACAGGTCAGGAATATTTTCCATGCCGGTGATTTGAACTGGTGGCATTGGGAAGAGGAAGGGCCTGCTTATAATCAGGAGATGGAGAAAAACTTCAAGCAGGCGCTTGTGCCGGTTGAGGGCGCCCATATTGATGCGGCGTTTCTGCCGGCAGATCCAAGACTTGGAGGGGCTTATTACTGGGGGCTTGACTGGTTTATGAGGCATACGGATACCAGACGGGTATACCCGATGCATTTGTGGAGAAGGTACTGGGTGATAGACAGGCTGATGGAACAGCCGGAAACAGCAGGATACCGGGACAGGATCGTGCGGCTGGGAAAGGAAGATGAATGCAGGTAAAGATTTATACGGACGGGGCCGCAAGAGGGAATCCGGACGGTCCGGGCGGATATGGGACTGTGCTGGAATATGTGGATCCTAGGGGAGAGCTGCATACGAAAGAGATTTCGCAGGGGTATGTGAAGACAACCAATAACCGCATGGAACTGATGGCTGTAATCGCGGGTCTGGAAGCTTTAAACCGGCCCTGTGAGGTAGAGCTTTATTCCGATTCCCAGTATGTGGTCAATGCATTTAACCAGCATTGGCTGGAGGGCTGGGTGAGAAAGGGATGGAAGCGGGGAAAGAATGAGCCGGTGAAGAATGTGGATCTGTGGAAACGGCTTTTGAAGGCGAAGGAGCCTCACCGGGTGTCCTTTCATTGGGTAAAGGGACACGATGGACATCCCCAGAATGAGAGATGCGACACCCTTGCAACGACAGCGGCAGACGGCAGTGATCTGATCGAGGATGAGGGAGCGGGAACATAAGAAAGAAGATTTCAAATCCTGAGGAATACAGCTTGATATTACGGATTCTGTGTGATAGAATGTGAAAACGTGAGAGATACAAGTATGACAAGTAATCGCGGCTGCAGATGCCGAAAGGCTGCAGGTGAGGAAAGTCCGGGCTTCACAGGGCAGGATGCCGGATAACGTCCGGTGGAGGCGACTCCAAGGCCAGTGCAACAGAAATGTACCGCCTGAAGCTTTTTGCTTCAGGTAAGGGTGGAAGGGCAGTGTAAGAGACTACCGCCCTGCTGGTAACAGCAGGGGCACATGTAAACCCCATCCGAAGCAAGACCGAACAGAGACTATGTGGCGGCCCGTCACGTCTCAGGTAGGCCGCTGGAGCCTGCTGGTAACAGCAGGCCTAGATAGATGATTACTCAACGACATAACCCGGCTTATCGTCATACTTGTATTTTTTGTTTATTTTTTTCTGCGGTGGCGGCCGTCATATTTTTCTTCGCAGTATTTACAGCGGTAGGTCTCAGTTTCCGGATCGGTCAGGATAAACATGTGGTCCAGTCCCTGCTCGATCGAGGTGATACAGCGCGGATTTTTGCAGCGGATAATATTTTTGATCTGTTTCGGAAGGTGAAGCTCCCTTTTTTCTACAATTTTCTGATCCTTGATGATATTGATGGTAATGTTGTGGTCGATAAATGCCAGCACATCCAGATCCATAAAATCAATGGGACACTCTATTTTCATAATATCCTTTTTACCCATTTTATTGCTTTTTGCATTCTTGATAATGGCTACGCAGCAGTCCAGCTTATCCAGATTCAGATACTTATAGATATCCATGCTTTTGCCGGCCTGAATATGATCCAATACAAATCCCTCGGAAATACTTCCGACTGTTAAAGTGTTTTCTACCATCGTTATTTCCTCCTATACTTCGATTTCCAGCAGTGTCAGAATCAGAGCCATACGTACATAGACTCCGTACTGTACCTGTTTGAAATAGGCGGCTCTTGGGTCCTTGTCCACTTCGACGGATATCTCGTTGACTCTTGGAAGCGGATGGAGAACCAGCATGTCCGGTCCGGCAAGCTCCATCTTTTTGGAATCCAGAATATAAAAATCCTTCATGCGTACGTAATCCTCTTCGTTGAAGAACCGTTCCTTCTGAACTCTTGTCATATAGAGCAGATCAAGATTCGGCAGAGCATCCTCTAAGCGGACAACCTCCTCGTACGGAATCTTATTCTTATCCAGCACATCCCGGCGGATGTAGCTGGGAAGCTTAAGCTCCTCCGGAGAAATCAGCACAAACTCGATTTCCGGATAGCGGACCAGGGCATGGATCAGTGAATGGACGGTACGTCCGAATTTCAAGTCTCCGCAGAGTCCGATCTTCATGTGGTCAAGACGGCCCTTGAGGGAACGGATCGTCAAAAGATCTGTCAGGGTCTGAGTGGGATGCTGATGGCCTCCGTCGCCTGCGTTGATCACAGGAATGGAAGAATGCTCGCAGGCAACCAGCGCAGAACCCTCCTTGGGATGGCGCATAGCGCAGATGTCGGCGTAGCAGCTGATCATGCGGATGGTATCAGCAACGCTTTCTCCCTTTGTGGCAGAGCTGGATTCCGCTGAGGAAAATCCTAAGATGCTCCCGCCCAGATTCAGCATAGCGGCCTCATGGCTCAACCGTGTCCTGGTGCTTGGCTCATAGAACAGGGTCGCAAGCTTTTTCCCGGCGCAGGCATGGGCGTATTTCTCAGGGCATGCTTCAATGTCTCCCGCCAGGTCTAACAGCCTGTCCAGTTCTTCCACTGTGAAATCCAATGGACTCATTAAATGTCTCATAACATCCTCCTTTTTTAAATGAGAAAACGGCATAAAAAAAGAAGTATTTAAGAAAGATACTTATATTGTCTGACAACCTGCTCCTTTCTGTAATACTTCTTTATTTGATTCTTTGGTTACTCTTTTACTATCATATAATAAAAGGGAGAGATTTTCAATGATAAGATATTTACCAATCATGAAATTCTTCGATAAATGCTTTGTCGATGGTCCGTAATTTATGCATACGGCTGGTGGCGAGCACAATTTCCCAGTACCAGCCGGCGCTCACATCCCGGACCAGCTTAATGCCGTCAATCAGGGAAGCATCTGCAGGATCTCCTACATAGAATCCGATGCCCTGGTTTTCTCTTACCATCTGATACAGGATGTTCATATCGTCTACTTCTGCATATAGGATCGGTTCAAAGCCTTCTGCCTTACAGTAATCCTTCAATGTGTCATGGCCCTTGTTTCTGGCGCCGAACCCGATGAATTTTTCTCTCCGCATATCACGGATTGACAGCTCGTTTTTTTTCGAGAGAGGATTCTGCGTGCTGATCATATAGTGGGTATTTTCCCGGTGTGTTTTGTGGATCGTAAAGGTCTCTTCAGAGACAGGCGCAATACAGAAGCCGATGTCTGCAGTTCCGTCCAGCAGTGCTTTTTCCACACCTATATCATCCGTCTGTGAAATGGAGAGCTGAGCGCCGTCAAAATGCTTATAGAAGTTCTTGAGCCGGCGCCCGATCAATTCCCATGTCATGCCTCGGGGAATTGCAATCTTAAGCTTTTCGTTATCCTTCGCAATGAAAGCTTTCATGTTGTCACTGAGCGCCTGATATTCGTCACAGAGTTTTTTGGCCATCGGATACAGATAGGCGCCGTATTCTGTCAGGCGCAGCTTAGAACGGTCTCTAAAGAAGAGCGGCACGCCGAGAGAGTCTTCTATATGCTTGATGATCTTGCTGATTCCCTGCTGTGAGAAATGGAGTTCCTGTCCTGCCTTGGTAAAATTCATATATTTACAGACGGTTATGAAGCATTTTAAATCTTGTATATCCATGAAGATGTCCCCTTTTGAAGCTGTTGCACAACCTGTAGTTGTGAATATACAATAGTCTGTTCGTGTCATTTATTTAACAGTCTTGATAGAATTTTACCATAGAAGATAGAAAAAGGAAAGGAGAAGCGAGTATGTACCAAATGAAATATCCGAATTTGTTTTCCCCGCTGAGGCTGGGAAATGTAGTGCTTCGGAACAGGATTATCAGCGCACCGCAGGGATTTCTTCATCTGGATGCGGAAAGTCTTCCGACACAGGCGGCGGCAGCGTTTTATGAGGAGAAAGCCCGCGGAGGAGCGGCGGTAGTAACAATTGGAGAGGGGTATATAGATTCTGTTCACGGTATTGATATACCAAAAGGGATCCATTTGGATACGGACGACTGTATCGGGGGAATTTCCCTTTTGGCAGATGCCATTAATAAACACGGTGCAATTGCCTCCATGGAGCTTCAGCATGCAGGGATGTACGCATCTGAGTCCTATGTAAATGGAAATGCCATTTATGCGCCGGTGGAGCGCATGGGAGAAGGGACGAAAGCAGGGGCGAGGCTTCACGGCGTGCTGATTCCGGAGATACCGGAGGAGGTTATTTTGGATACCATAGACAAATTTGCAGAGGCGGCGCTTCGGTGTAAGCAGGCGGGGTTCGGCATGGTGCTGGTACATGGCGGCCATGGATGGCTGCTGAACCAGATGATGTCGCCGGTCATCAATACCCGTACCGATCAATGGGGCGGCAGCCTGGAAAACCGTATGAGAATGCCGATTGCAGTCTGCGATAAGATCAAGGAGGTCTGCGGAAAGGATTTTCTGATTGATTTCCGGTTCAGCGTGGCGGATGTGTGCAATCCAGGCGGCTATACACTGGAGGACGGGATCGGCATGGCGGAAATGATAGACGGACATGTAGATCTGATCCACTGCTCCGTTGGAAACCATGAGGTGGAAGAATCCTTTGTGGTAGTACATCCGTCCATGTTCCTGGAGGATGCATGCAACCTGAAATATGCCGCGGAGGTCAAAAAACATGTAAAAACTCCCGTGGCGGCGGTAGGAGCATTCTCGGATCCGCAGCTGATGGAGGATACGCTGGCGGCAGGTACGATTGATGTGATAGCCATGGCACGGGGGCTGATCGCAGACCCGGATTTCCCGCTGAAGGCACGTATGGGAAGGGATGAGGATATCAACAGATGCCTAAGGTGCTATCAGTGCTTTTCCGGGCTTCTGGATACCAAGCAGTTTAGCTGCGCAGTCAATCCGGTGATCGGGCGGGAGCTGGAGAATAAATTCGATACGACTCCGTATAAGAAGAAAAAGGTACTGGTAGCCGGAGGCGGCATAGGCGGAATGGAAGCGGCGTTAGAAGCGGCAGAAAGAGGCCATACAGTAGTCCTTGCCGAAAAGACAGGGAGGCTTGGCGGAGCGCTGCTCTGCGAAGCCGGGGTTTCATTTAAGAAGAATCTGGACCGTTATCTGTCCCTGCAGGCAAAGCGCGTTATGGAGCATCCGGGCATAGAGGTTCACCTGAATACGCCTGCGGACAAGGCATTTGCAGAGGAAATAAAGCCGGATGCGATTATCGCGGCGCTGGGCGCACGTCCGGTCATCCCGGCATTTATTCCCGGATATGAGAAAGAACATGTCGTGGGAGCAGAAGAAGTATACTATGACCTTGAGAAAGCAGGGAAGAAGGCTGTGATCCTGGGCGGCGGGCTGGTAGGCTGCGAGCTGGGCATCCATCTTGCCATTCATGGAAGAGAGGTTACGGTGCTGGAGATGGCATCCGCTCCGAATTTTGCCGGAAATATGCTCCATGGAGAGGCGGTCACGGCACAGATTGCAATCCACGGGATACGCCTTCTGACCAATACAAAGGCAGTGGAGATCCGGGATAAGGGTGTCGTAGCGGCAGGACCGGAGGGAGAGCTGTTTGTTGAGGCAGACACGGTAATTTATGCAGTGGGACAGAAACCGCTGCGTGAGGAAGTGGATGAGCTCAGGTTCTGTGCGCCGGAATTTTATTCCATCGGCGACTGCAATATACCGGCAAATATTGCAAAGGCAGTAAAAGAGGGCTATTATGCGGCGCGGGATATCGGGCGCATTTGATGTATGGGGAATGAGGAAGGAGAGAAACAAATGAAGACAAACAAAAAACTATTGACCTTAACGATTCTATTGATCTCTGCGACGGAAATGGGGGCTATGGGCATTGCACCTTCCTTAGCTTCGATCGCGGCGGATTTTCCGGATACACCGATCACATCCATCATGAACATCATGAATTTTCCGGGAATTGCAATGATCATTGTGGCGCTTATCACACCGTCCCTGATCAAGGTAATACCGAAGAAAATCCTCTGCAACATCGGGGTTCTCTGTTATGCGTCCGTCGGCCTGCTGGGATATTTCTTCAACAGCAGCATTACGCTGCTCTATGTGTGGGCAGGTCTGCTGGGAATCGGCTTCGGCCTGCTGATGCCCACTTCCAACGGCCTGATCGCGGATTTCTTCTCGGAAGAGGAACGGGGAGGGATCATGGGAATGCAGACCGTGTTCACCAACCTTGGCGGCATCTATCTTACCTATGTGGGCGGGATGCTGGCGGCGGTTTCCTGGCATATGAATTATCTGGCATACTGTATCGGATTCGTTCCGTTTGTACTGGGATGTATTGCAATTCCGAAAGAAAATATGGAAAAAACCAGGGAAGAAAGCAGGAAAGAGAAAACACACATGAATCCCAAGGTGTTTATGTACGGCATTTTTATATTTATATTCATTGCAACCTACGGGGTATTTAACAATAACATGTCATTTCTGATTGAATCCAGAGGAATCGGCGATGCGGCCACATCGGGAACGGTTACGGCACTCTTCCTTGTGGGCGGGGTTTTCGGCGGATTTATCTTCGGGCCGCTGAATAAAAAGCTGAATGATTATATGTACTGTGTGGGATTTGGATTTTTGGTGGTCGGATATCTGCTTGTGTATGCGGCGGACGGCCTTCCGGTTCTTTTCCTGGGCGCAGTCATTTCCGGAATGTCTATCAGCCAGTGTATGCCGCAGTCCCTTCTGGGCGCAACAAACTGTTCAAAGGTTGCGGCGGTTACTGCGGCATGTATGGTTATTCATGTGGGCGGACAGCTTGGCACATTCTTAGGTACTTATTTCTATACGCCGGTTCCGCTGCTGTTCAGTGATGCAGTGGATTTCCGGTATGTATTTGCGGCGTCTATGGCGGCAGTCATGGTAATTGTATGTGCCGTATGCGTTACGATCGCAAATAAAAAAGAGGCATCTGCAAAATAAATATGCCGGACATACAGGAGGGATATAACATGGCACAATTTCATCATTATAAACACGTGTTTGAGCCGATCAAGATTGGAAATATGACCGTAAAAAACAGAATCCAGTTTTCGCCTCTGGTATGTTCCCTGTCCGGGATCAACGGGGGCGTGACAAGAGAATATCTGGAATTTATTAAAATGCAGGCGCGGACCGGAGCAGGTATCGTGACGATCGGGGCAACCTCGATCGATCACGATACCGGTACGGATTATGTGGGTGAGCTGGATATCACCGACGATAATAATATCATTGAGCTTTTGCGGTTGTCCGAAGCCGCCCACCGGTACGGGGCAAAGATCTCGATTGAGATCGTACATGCAGGACGCGGTGCAAATCCGGAGCTTTTGAGGGTTCCGGAAGCGATTGCGCCCAGTCCGATACCGGTAACAAATGGGAACACCCATATCCGTGAAATGAATTATGCGGATATTGAAAAAATCAAACAGGAATATGCAGACTGTGCGGAACGGCTGGTAAAAGCAGAGTTCGATATGATTTTGATCCATGCGGCCCATGGAAATCTGATCGCCCAGTTTTTATCGCCGTTATTTAACAAGAGAACCGATCAATACGGAGGAAGCGAAGAAAACCGCTGGAGATTTGCACTGGAGGTATTGGAGGCTATCCGGGACCGGGTGGGTGACAAGCTTGCCATCGATATGCGCATCAGCGGAGATGAGATCATTCCGGGCGGCATGAAGATTGAGGATACGATACGGTTTCTTAAGAAGGCGCAGAAGTATCTGGATACCGTACATATCTCACAGGGACTGATCGTGGAGCCGGACTATGCATTTTATACGATGCCTCCGCTGTATCATCCCCACTGCCATAATGTGAAATATGCAGAGGCAGTGAAGCAGGACCCGGATATCCATATTCCGGTCACGACGGTCGGCAGTATTATGACGATTGATGAGGCGGAGGAAATTATTGCGTCTGGGAAAGCGGATATGGCGGCGATGGCAAGACAGCTTCTCTGTGATCCGATGACGATTAAAAATGCATATTCCGGTCATAATGAGAAGACAAGGCCTTGTCTGCGGTGCTACGAATGTACGCCGGAGCGTATCTGCCATATCCGGTGTGCAGCCAATCCTATGCTCGGCAGAGAGGCAGAGTTTACAGAGGTGCCTGCCGCGCGCAGAAAGAAGCGGGTTGTCGTTGCAGGCGGAGGACCGGCAGGATGCATGGCGGCAAAGACACTGATGGAACGCGGACACGAGGTTATTCTTCTGGAAAAGAGCGGGAAACTCGGCGGAAGGCTGCATGAGATCAGCTGTCTGTCTTACAAAATCGATATGAGAAGGCATTTGGAATGGCTGATCCGCAGTACTATGTCCTGCGGGGCAGATATCCGGATAAACACGGAGGCATCAGCAGAGAGCATTCTGTCACTGCAGCCGGATGCAGTATTCATAGCTTCAGGATCTGAAAGGCTGACACTCCCGATTCCCGGTATTGACAGGGAGAACGTTCATCATGTTCTGGATGTGGATACCGGAAAAGAAAAGACAGGAAACAGGGTGGTGGTCTGCGGCGGAGGATTATCCGGGATGGAGTGCGCCCTTGAACTTGCCATGGAGGGAAAAGAGGTTACGGTTGTAGATATGATTCCGGCGGACCGGTTTGCACATGAGGCAACGCCCCATACCCGGGGCATGCTGCTTTCGCTGCTGGATGATTACGGAGTCAGAAAAATCGGTGACAGCAGAGTCTGCTCCTTCACGGAGGAGGGTGTGGAAATTGAGGACCGGAATTGGAGAAAACAGGTTCTTAAGGCAGATGATGTGGTGACAGCTTTTGGCATGAAGAAAAATGACAGGCTGTATCAGGAAATCAAAGAGCTTCTGCCGGAGGTATATGCCGTCGGCGACTGTGACCTTGTGCGGAACATCAAACGGGCAAACCAACAGGCATTTCACTATGCTTTTGAATGTTAACATAGGATAGAACTGCATGCATCCATTGGCTTGGAATCGTTATGCTTTATTTAGGAGAGGATGAGAGATATGGGTAGTAATCAATCGACAAAGACGAGGACAATGATCGGTGTTATCGTCCTGCTGGCGGCCAATTCGTCTGCCGGAGGTGCGGAATGGTGTACGTCCGCCCTTGCCGACATTGCAGCCAGATTCCCGGATGTACCTTACAGCATTATCACACTGGTAAATAATATTCCGAATTTATGTGCTGTTGTTTTCACGGTGATCGCGGGTATTTTGGTGAACAGGAGAGTTACATTAAAGCATATGCTGTTGTTTGGAATCGGATGCCACTGCATCGGAGGGGTTCTTCCTGCCATATTCGGAAATACAAGCATTGCCATGGTATTCATCGGCCGGTGTGCATTCGGCGTGGGATACGGCCTGATGCAGGGAATCGGTGTGTCGATGGGCTTTAAGCTGGTGGCAGATGAGGGACTGAGACAGCATGCGATGGGCTGGGCGGTTACGGCCCAGTATGCTATGAATATGATCGCACAGGTAGTCGTGGGCCACTTATGTGCAATACAGTGGAACTATTCCTTCTATATTTATGCATGGAGTGCAGTGTCTTTTCTTATAGTGCTGATCCTCTGCCCGGATTTTCCCCTTGAACAAAAAAGCGCTTCTGCCGGAATAGGAAAGGGCGGAGCAAAAACCGGAGAATCCTTATTCCAGAGGATCCAGCCGCTTCCGCCGGTTGTGTGGGTGTCTGCGGCGGTTGCGGCTGTTTATATGTTCAGCTATTATCCGATGTTTCTGGTAATTGCACCGATCATCACCGGCCGGGGATTTGGCGATTCGGTAAGCGTGGGATACGCAATGGTATTTTACAGTGCGGCTACAATTTTTGGCGGTATTGTGTTCGGATTTGCAGCCAAGCTCTGCAGGCAGTGGACGCTCTTTGTTTTCATGGCCGGTGTTGCGGCGAGCCTGGCGGGACTGTATTTTGCGGGATCCTTTGAAATGGTGTGTGCAGTTTTAGTTCTGTCCGGAATCACATCCACCGGTATCATCCCCGGATGTATCAATGTCTTTTATAAGCGTGTGGAGGAAAATCAGTCATTTCTGGCCACAGGCATTGTAGAGGCGGGAGTGAATGTGGGAGCATTTTTGGGGACACCGTACATTGCCTTATTAGAGGTGTTCGGCGCAGATGCAGTTACGACAATGCTGATCTCACCGGTTATTCTTGTGGCTTTGGGGCTGTTATCTGTGAAATTCAGCAGATAAACGGAGTCTGGAAATTTATGAAAAAGGATGCAGAATACAGTCTGTATCCTTTTTTGTTGATTTGGAGAGTAGATTTTGACGAAAACCTGGTGTATACTTATCAGCAGATGCGAAAAGAAGAGGAGAGAGCAGATATGGAACGGCTGGACAAATTAAGAGCGGAGCTTGATGAGATTGACGCCCAGATGGTCACTCTCTATGAAAAGAGGATGGCGGTCTGTGAGCAGGTGGGAGAACTTAAAATAGAAGAAGGTAGGAAGGTATTTGATAAAAAAAGGGAAAAGGAGAAACTTAACTGTGTAACAAAAAATGTTAAAGATGCATTTTTTAAGAAAGGCCTTACGGAAATGTTCGAGCAGCTGATGAGCCAGAGCAGAAAACTGCAGTATCAGCTATTGACAAAGAAGGGAGCCCTTGGAAGGCTTCCCTTTATCGGGGTAGACGAGCTGGACTGGGAAAATTCCAGAATTGTGTTTCAGGGAACAGACGGCGCCTATTCTCAGGCGGCCATGCAGCAGTATTTCAGGGAGGACGTGAACAGCTTCCATGTACAGACCTTCCGGGACGCGATGGAGGCGATAGAGGAAGGGTCGGCGGATTTTGCAGTGCTTCCCATTGAGAATTCCTCGGCCGGAGTGGTCAATGAGGTGTATGACCTTCTGGTAGAATTTGAGAATTATATTGTAGGAGAGATAGTGCTTCCGATCAATCATTATCTTGTGGGGACGGAGAATACAGCGATAGAGACTATTGAGAGGGTATATTCCCACCCGCAGGCGCTGATGCAGAGCTATAAGTTTCTGGATGAGCACAGTGAATGGCAGCAGATCGGTGCGGCAAATACGGCGGTTGCGGCAAAAAAGATACTGGAGGAGAATGACCCGTCTCAGGCCGCGATCTGCAGCGAGCACGCGGCAAAGATTTACGGGCTGAAGATCCTTAAGAAGCAGATTAACCACAACCGCAGTAATTCTACCAGATTCATTGTGGTTACGAACCAGAAGATTTTCTTAAAGAATGCAAAGAAAATCAGCATCTGCTTTGAAGTGGCCCACGAGAGCGGCTCTTTATATCATCTGCTGGCACATTTTATTTACAATGACTTGAATATGACAAGGATCGAGTCCAGGCCGGTGGAGGGACGGGCCTGGGAATACCGGTTCTTTGTGGATTTTGAAGGCAATATGAGCCAGCCTGCGGTGAAGAATGCAATACGGGGCCTGAGGGAAGAGTCCAAGAGCTTGAAGATACTTGGAAATTATTAAATAGAAGAAGGAATGTGAGTGAAAATGAGAGTAAATGAACTGATGCTGTACCGTCATATGGAGCAGGAGAAGATTCTGCATGATATTGCATTTCTGGCGGCAAATTATAACAGTGATTTCTATAACAAGGAAGATTTGAGAGGGCTGTTGTTTGACTGTGCAAATGAGATTCTGGAGCTTGCGGTCAGTCATGGGCTGGAGGGAAATCTGTGGCATGATTACCTGACCTTCCTGCTTGCAAGTGATGAAAATGCTTACAGCACCTCCTGCGAGATCGTAGGAGAGATATCCGGCAGCATCAATCGGGCGGCGCTGCATGATTTCGCTATTTTTAAAGAGCTGTTTGATTATGATTTTTCAGGGCTGGAGAAGGAGCTCCAATCTGACTGCATGTCTATGCTGCAGGATTTTACGGCCTCGAACGGACATGGAAGCGTGTTCAATAAGAGAATCCGGGACCGGATCTGTGAGCTGAGTATCGGTCTTTCAGATGCGGGGGATACGGAAGAGTTCAGAAAGATCCTGACGCAGTTTTATAAGGAATTCGGCGTGGGCAAATTCGGCCTCCACAAGGCATTCCGGGTGGAACACGAGGCAGAAGGCGCTCAGATCGTGCCAATCACGAAGACTGCCCATGTGCATCTGGACGATCTGGTTGGATATGAGACTGCCAAGAATAAGCTTATTGAAAATACAGAGGCATTTGTTAACGGAAGAAAGGCGAATAACTGCCTTCTGTACGGCGATGCAGGAACCGGGAAATCCACATCCATCAAAGCGGTCTTAAACCAATATTATGACCGGGGGCTAAGGATGATCGAGGTGTATAAGCACCAGTTTCAGGATTTGAATGATATCATCGCGCAGGTGAAAAACCGGAACTATAAGTTTATCATTTACATGGATGACTTATCCTTTGAGGAATTTGAGACGGAGTATAAGTATCTGAAGGCGGTGATTGAGGGAGGTCTGGAGAGAAAGCCGGAGAATATACTGATTTATGCTACTTCAAATAGAAGGCATCTGGTAAGGGAGACCTTCCGGGATAAGGCTGACCGGGATGAGGAGCTGCATACCAATGATACGGTGCAGGAAAAGCTGTCTCTGGCGGCAAGATTCGGGGTGAGCATTTATTTCGGCAAGCCGGATAAGAAGCAGTTTCAGGAGATCGTGAGACAGCTGGCGGCAAGGAGTGAGCTTCCTGTCACGGAGGAAGAGCTTCTCCTTGAAGCGAACAAATGGGAGCTTTCCCACGGAGGGATGTCCGGAAGGACAGCGAGACAGTTTGTGGATTATCTGCTGGGAACAAGGGGATATGAGATATGACGGGATATCAATTGAAAATAACTATTAAAGGAAGTAAGCCGCCGATCTGGCGCAGGGTGGTCGTACCGCAGAGGATCAGCTTTGCTGATCTGGATGCTGTGATTGAGTGTATCTTTGGATGGGAGCATGCGCATCTATATGAATTTTATTTTCCGAAGGAGAGGGTGTATATCTCCATGCCGGATGACTTTGACAGCGATTTCGGTGCTGATTTTGACGAGAAGTTTGACGCGGATAAGGCATGTATTGACAGCTGGATAGAGGCAGGGGATAAATTTGAATATACCTATGATTTTGGAGATAACTGGGAGCATACGGTTCTGGTGGAGAAGCTTGTGCCTTATGAAAACAGATATGCTTACGTGATAAAATCAAAAGGACCTTATATGATTGAGGATTGCGGCGGTATCTGGGACTTTTATGAATATATAGACGAAGCCTGTGAATTTGATTTGGATGAGGCAAACGAAAAATTAAAGCATATGGAGTTTGAAGAATTTGAAGATTCGGAAGATTTCAGAGGTGACGGCCGGAGAGGCGGGCAGGAAGTGTATGAAGACTTTTTCAGGAAGCTTCGGTATGAAATGGCCGGCGGTGAACGTATTCCTCCGCTGGAGCTATTGCTAAAGGATGTGTTTTCGGGCTATAAGAAAGAGAATCTGGTCATGATTGCGAAACTTCACGGCTTCAGCAGATATAGTAAGTTTAAGAAAAATGAGCTGGCAGAATGGCTGGCAAACCATCTGCTTGATAAAGTTTATATGAAGCATATGCTAGAATCCATCACGAGGTATGAAATCCAGCATTTTGAAGCGTCGATGGAGGGCGGCGAATTTATTAGCGAGGAACTGGTGTCGGAATCTTTGTTCCTTTGCAGCTATGGAGCATATAATCCTTTATCTGGCATGCTTCAGATTCCGAAAGATGTAAGGGAAAAGTATCAGAAGCTCTGTACGCTGGATTTTCGGCAAAAGCTGGAGAAAGAATGGAAGCTGATTGATTATTGTGACAGTGCCGTTTATTTGTATGGGATTATACCGGTCAATAAGCTTATTGAAATTTATCAGCATTATGAAGAGGAGACAGTTAAGGAAGATGCTGTTTACGCGATAGCTGAGAAATTTGACGGAGAAATCGGAGAGGGCTTTCTTCATGAAGAAATGTTGATGGAAGGACAGTTTTTAGAGGACGGCATCTGTCAGGCTTTGCTGGAAGACCAGAAGGATATTCCGTACTATATTCCAAAGGACAAAGAAGAATTCCTGATGTATGGGGAGGAAGAATGTCAGGAGCCGGATGAGCATACGGGGAAATTTATAATATATCTGCAGGACAGATATAGATTGGACTATACGGAAGCTCTTATGGTTTTCTATGAGCTGCAGTCAGCAATCAGGGCAAACTTCCAGATTCCGAGATTACTGGGGCTTCTGGCGGATATGCTGGCAGACTGGCACAAGGGGCTAAATGGAAGGAAAGATATAAAAGAGGCGGAAACCCAGCTTAAGAACCTGCAGAATTATACCAGAGTAATACGATACAGAGGATATACACAGAAGGAATATCTGAATATGCAGAGTCCGGAGCGGATGCAGAGAGGAAAGGTGATTGCATTTCCGGGAAACAAGAAGATATACCCCAATGATCCATGTCCCTGTGGCAGCGGAAAGAAATATAAGAAATGTTGTGGCAAAAAATAACAGACACGATTAAAAGAAAGCGCGGCTTTGTGCGGTCTCACAAAAGCTGCGCTTTGCATATTACATATAATCTGATTCATAAGCAGACGGCTAAGATTCCAGTAATGTCAGAGCGGAGATATCGGAATCTATCACCAGCGAGTAGTTGGTATGGTAGATGACGAAGCCTGGTCTCGCGCCGTTTACTTTCTTTACATGCTTTTTTTCGATATAATCAATCTCTACCTTGTCACTTCCCCGGTTTTTGGAGTAATAAGCGGCCAGCCTTCCCGCTTCCTCAAATACCCGGTCGGGAAGTTCTCTTCCGCCGGATTTGACGATGACGTGGGAGCCGGGAGCGCCCTTGGCGTGGAACCACCAGTCATTTCCGGATGCAAAATGAAAGGTCAGCTCCTCGTTCTGGAAATTATTCTTGCCCACATACATGTGACAGCCGTCGCTGGACAGATAGTGGAGGGGCTGGCTCTTTAGCTTTACTTTTTTCTTGGTAAATCTGCGCCGGATGTATCCGCTCTCAGTTAATTCTTCTTTTATCTGTGCTAGATCGTCCTCGTTCTGTGCAATATCTAATGAATTGCCTACAGATTCCAAGTAGGTGATATCATCCCTTGTTTCCTTGATCAATTCACTGAGCGCCTCGAAGGTGCGCTTCTGCTTATTGTATTTTGCGAAATAACGCTGGGCATTTTCCTTGGGCGTCTTAGCGGCGTCAAGAGGAATCTTCACCATCTCATTGGTATAGTAGTTTAGTGCCTCTAAGCTCTTAGCGCCGTCCTCCAGATTATAACCGTAAACATTGATCAGTTCTCCGTATATTTTATATTTTTCCCGGCCCTCGGTGTCTGCAAGCTGTCTGGACTGCAGGTCAAATTTCTTGCGGTTCCGCTCCAGAGCTGTCTGGACAATTCTGCGTAAATCTACAGATTTCTGCCTGATTCTGGTTATGGTATTCTTCTCCGCATAGTAGGCGGCAAGAAGGGAAGAAACCAAGACAGCGTCTTTCTTTTCATAGGAGCTGTAATGTGTCAGAGGCAGGCAGGAAAACTCCTTTGGAACACCGTTTTCATAATAGACTGCAGGAGTAAAGCTCCCGCTTTTTATATCGTCAAAATATATGGTGAACTGATTAAACAAATGCAGCAGGACATCTTCGGATAAATCCTTTGCAGATCTATTGGAATCAATACCTGCCAGATAGCAGACCTCCTCAGCTGCTACAGGGCTGATACCGGTAAAGCTGGTGTAGACTGCTTTCCCTACCGGCATGGGCTTGGCAAGAAGGGTATCTGTAAAAGCTTCTCTGGAGACCGTTAAAGGATCCAGCTTGTTCATAGTATCCGGAATAAAGTAATCCCTTCCGGGCAGCACTTCCCTGACAGAGCTCATCTGGGCGGATACATGTTTGATACTGTCGATGATCCGGTCCTTGTCATCGCAGAAAATAATATTGCTGTGCTTGCCCATGATTTCAATTATCAGCTTCTTTCTGCACAAATCGCCCATTTCATCCAGATGCTCGATATGAAAGCAGATGATGCGCTCCAATCCCGGCTGGCTAATGTCCACGATCCTGCCGCTGCCGATATGCTTCCTTAGGAGCATGCAGAAATTCGGCGCGGTCATGGGACTTTTTTTGTTTTCCTCTGTCAGATAGATCAGCGGAAGGGATGCGCTGGCCGATATATATAGGCGGCGCTGGCCGCCGGGGGTTTTGATGGTGAGGAGCAGCTCGTCTGTCTCTGGCTGCGCGATCTTATGGATCCTTCCGTCCTGTAATGTATGCTGCAGCTCCTGCGTAAGAGCAGCAACTGTAATTCCGTCAAATGCCATTGTGATATGTCCTTTCTTACAAATATAGAGACCGCATTCGATGCTGTAAATAGCAGCGCCGCTCTATATGGGTCTAGAGGTATCATAGCATAGATTCTCTGCCGGGACAAATGAAATCAATAGTTCATCCGCTGGCTTCTCTGTATGCCGAATTTTTTCATGCGGTATTGAAGGTTCGATCTGGAATATCCTAAAACGGAAGCTGTTTTTGAGACATTCCAATTATTCTGCTTCAGAGTCTGTATGATATTTTCCTTTTCTGTGTTTGACAGAGAGCCTTTTAAATCAATGCAGGCGGCATCTCCCCGGGAACCTAAATGCTGCCGGAACATCTCGGGCAGATCTGACGGAGTGATTTCTTCTCCGTCATCCATGAGCAGTACCATGACGCTTTCAATAATATGATTCAGTTCACGGATGTTTCCAGGCCATGAATAAGCCTTTAATAATTGAAGGGCATCCCCGGTAACATTCGGATATATGCCGTATAATCCGCTGAGATTCGATATGGCATTTTCTACCAGAAGCGGGAGATCTTCTATGTGTTCCCTTAAAGGAGGAATATTGATCTGTATTACCGACAGCCTATAGTACAGGTCCTGACGGAGAGTGCCTTCCTGGATACACTTGTGCGGTTCTACATTGCAGGCACTGATGATGCGGCACTGCATTTTCTTTGCGGTGTTTCCCCCAACGCGCCGGAACTGAAGCTCTTGAAGCACGCGGAGAAGCTTGACCTGAAGATTGATCGGCATAGAGTTAATTTCATCCAGAAATAAGGTTCCGTCCTGACATTCCTCTATCAGGCCCGGTGTCGTAACAGCTCCGGTATATGCACCCTTTTCCGTGCCGAAAAGCGTGCTTTCAAGCAGTGTTTCAGGAATGGCGGCACAGTTGATCGCTATAAAGGGTCTGGTGTTCCTGCTGCAGGCATTGTGGATGCTCTGGGCAAAAAGTTCTTTCCCGGTGCCTGTCTCTCCATAGAGCAGGACAGAGGACGACAGATTGCTTACCCGTATTGCGATTTTCTTGGCAGCTTTCATTTGGGGGCTGCTGCCGAGTATATCATCAAACACGTATTTTGCAGTTTTGCCGGAGCGTTTTGAATTGAATTCCGCGCGCAGGTGTGAGGTATTGGAGATCATTCGGTTGATCCAGTCATTGGTAAAGAGGGTTGCGATTGCGCCTTTTATCTTACCGTCACGGATAAAGGGGTAACCGCTGCTGATCTGCCGTTCATGGTTTTCGTCAAAGTCAGCTATGCGGTGATTGCAATGGCGGGGGCGTGCCTGTCCATCTTCGGCGGGCATATGACACTGGGGACGCTGGCATCCTTCCTGCAGTTTTCACGCTCTTTCAACCAGCCGATTTCACAGCTTTCACAGCAGCTGAATTCTATCATTATGGCGATTGCGGGGGCAGAGAGGATTTTTGGACTATTGGATGAAGAGCCGGAAAAAGACAGCGGATATGTGAAGCTGGTGAATGCACGCTATGATGAAAAGGGAAATCTGGCCGAGGTTCCGGATAGGACCGGTGTGTGGGCGTGGAAGCATTATCATAAGGCAGATCATACGACTACCTATCAGCCGATGCAGGGGGATGTGGTATTTGATCATGTGGATTTTGGATACACCGATGGAAAAACAGTTCTGCACGATATTGAGATTTTTGCAAGACCAGGGCAGAAAGTGGCTTTTGTCGGGGCAACAGGTGCAGGAAAGACGACCATTACCAATCTGCTGAACCGGTTTTATGATATTCAGGATGGAAAAATCCGGTACGACGGGATTAACATTAACAAAATCAGGAAGGAAGACTTGCGCCATTCCCTTGGTATTGTTTTACAGGACACGCATTTATTTACAGGAACGGTGATGGATAATATCCGGTATGGAAAGCTGGATGCCGCAGAGGAAGAGGTGATACAAGCCGCAAAGCTGGCAAATGCCCATGAATTTATTATGAAACTTTCGGATGGGTATCAGACTGTTCTGAAAGGCAGCGGCAGCAGTCTTTCCCAGGGGCAGAGACAGCTCCTGGCAATCGCAAGGGTAGCTGTGGCGGACCCTCCTGTGCTGGTTTTAGATGAAGCAACTTCAAGCATTGATACCCGGACAGAGAAGATCGTGCAGGACGGTATGGACCAGCTTATGAAAGGCAGGACAGTATTTGTGATCGCCCACAGGCTTTCCACGATCAAAAATTCAGATGTGATCATGGTACTGGATCATGGACGGATTGTGGAACGGGGAAACCATGAGAGCCTGCTGGCAAAGAAGGGAATGTATTATCAGCTTTATACCGGGAAACTGGAGCAGGAAAGGATCGGGAGGAAGGGCAGATGAAAGCATGGGTTTTACACGGTGTTAATGATATGAAACTGGAGAAAATGGATTCTCCGGTGCCGGGAGCCGGTGAGGTGCTGATTGCGGTGAGAGATTCAGGTATCTGCGGTTCAGATATCCAGAGAGTATATCGGACAGGGGCGCATATTCATCCCATCATTGTCGGACATGAGTTTTCCGGAACAGTGGTTGAACTGGGAGAGGGCGTAGATACGTATTTTGAATGCGTCGGAAGAAATGAAATATTTGCACAGGCAGTAGAGTATACTGCTCCGGCAGGAAATGTGGTTCTGACATGGAATCCGTCCTTTACACACTGCCGGAAGGACGACTGGCATTATGTGATTGAGAGGCTGGTTCAGAAGCAGATAGCGTCATCAGGACTGATTTCCCATAGATTTCCTCTGGAAAAGCTTGCACAGGGTTTGGAAATCATGCATGGTAAATCAGAAGAGTATGTGAGAATAATGGGGGTAATGGACTGAACCATTACCTTTTTTTATGTGGAGGTATTCATATTTTTATGAGTCTGGCAGATTGGTTGACGGAACAAATGAAATGCTTTATAATGATATATGGAGAATTAGAACTGCGATACCGGAGCAGGCCAGACAGTTCTATTTTACTATAGATATATAATAGAAGAGAAGGCAGAAGATATGATTAAAAGTATGACAGGATTCGGACGCGGCGAAGCGTCGGAAGGCGACCGTAAATTTACGGTTGAGATGAAAGGTGTGAACCACCGCTATCTGGATGTGAATATCCGTATGCCGAAGAAGCTGAATTTCTTTGACAGCGCGATTCGGACACTCCTGAAGAAGTATGTGACGAGAGGAAAGGTAGATATATTTATTACCTATGAAGATCTTTCGGAGAATCAGGTGTCTTTAAAGTACAATGAGACTCTGGCGAAGGAGTATCTGTCCTGCTTTAAGAAGATGGAGGAGGGCTTTGGGCTGGATTATGATGTGCGGGTTTCCACGATTGCCAGATGCCCGGAGGTTCTTACCATGGAGGAGCAGACGGCGGATGAAGAGGAGCTTTGGAACGGCCTTAAGAGGACGGTAGAGGAAGCGCTGAGGCAGTTTGTGGATACCCGGGAGACAGAAGGGGAGAATCTAAAGGCGGATATTATAAATAAGCTGGACGGCATGCTTGAGAAGGTTGCTTACATAGAGGAACGGTCTCCAGAGATTGTGGCAGAGTACCGCAGGAAGCTAGAGGACAAGGTACGGGAGCTTTTAGAGGATTCACAGATGGATGAGGGCAGGATTGCCGCTGAGGTGGTGATTTTTGCAGATAAGATCTGTACCGACGAAGAGGTCGTAAGGCTAAAGAGCCATATTACGAATATGAAGGAAACCTTTGCGGCAAAGGAGAGCGGTATCGGCAGGAAGCTTGATTTTATCGCGCAGGAGATGAACCGTGAGGCCAATACGATTCTTTCTAAGGCAAATGACATCGAGGTATCCAATTGCGCCATTGATCTAAAGACGGAGATTGAGAAGGTACGTGAACAGATTCAGAATATTGAATAGGAGTACAGGTATGAATTTACAGGGAATATTGATTGTTGTATCAGGGTTTTCCGGTTCCGGAAAGGGAACTATTATGAAGGAGCTTCTTAAGAGGTATGACAACTATGCGCTCTCTGTGTCCGCGACTACCAGACAGCCCAGGGAAGGGGAAGCAGACGGACGGGAATATTTTTTCAAAACAAGGGAAGAATTTGAAAAAATGATTGCGGAAGAAGAGTTGATAGAGTATGCTAGGTACGTGAATAATTACTATGGGACTCCCAAGGCATATGTAGAGGAACAGCTTGCCGCAGGAAAAGACGTGATTCTGGAGATTGAGCTGCAGGGCGCGTTGAAGATTAAAGAGAAGTTTCCGGAGGCGCTGCTGTTGTTTGTAACTCCGCCTTCTGCGGCAGAGCTGAAGAGAAGGCTTGTAAACCGGGGAACGGAGACGGCTGAGGTGATTGAACAGCGGATGAAGCGGGCGGAACAGGAAGCCGAGGGTATGGAGTCTTATGATTACTATGTTGTGAATGATGTACTGGATGCCTGTGTGGAGGATGTGCACAGGATCATCTGCGCAGAGCATGGAAGAAGCATGCGCAACCGGGAATTTGCAGAACAGATTAAGAGTGAATTGAAAGGAGAATGACAGATGCTGCATCCATCTTATACTGATTTAATGAAGGTTGTTAATAAGGACGTAGAGGAAGGCAATACAAAGGTAGTAAACAGCCGGTATTCTATTGTGATGGCAACCTCGAAGAGAGCAAGACAATTGATTGACGGGGATTTTCCTATGGTTCATGCGGGGGACGGAGATAAGCCTCTGTCTACTGCAATTGCGGAACTGAATGAAGAGAAGATTAAGATCATAGCTGAGGAAAGCGAATAAAGAAACGAAAAGAAGAGAAGAGGCAGATGCTTGAACTGGTATCTGCCTTTTGCAGAGAGAAAACGAAGAAGGAAAAAGTATGAATATTTTATTTATTTCTCTTGGGTGCGATAAAAATCTGGCTGACTCAGAGGTGATGCTGGGTATCCTCGCGGCCCGCGGGCACCGGCTGGTGGATGATGAGACAGCTGCGGATGTGATCGTGATAAATACCTGCTGTTTTATCCATGATGCCAAGGAGGAAAGCATCCAGACGATTTTGGAGATGGCTGACTATAAAACGAAGGGTTCCCTGAAAGCACTGATTGTGACAGGATGCCTTGCCCAGCGTTACCAGAAGGAGATTTTTGAAGAGATTCCGGAGGTGGATGCTGTGCTTGGAACTGCTTCTTATCACAAGATAGCAGAAGCCATTGACCGGGTATTAGAAGGAAAGGAAGGACTCTATCTGGAGGACATAGACTCTCTGCCGGAGACCGGGTGCAGACGGATGCTGACAACCGGAGGCCATTATGCGTATCTGAAGATAGCAGAGGGGTGTGACAAGCACTGTACCTACTGCATTATTCCAAAGCTTCGGGGAAATTACCGGAGCGTTCCCATGGAACGGCTTCTTATGGAAGCCGGGGAGCTTGCGGAGGCGGGAGTCAGGGAACTGATCCTTGTCGCACAGGAGACGACGCTGTATGGGCTGGATCTGTACGGAGAGAAATCACTGCATAAGCTGCTTATGGAGCTGTGTAAAATTGACGGACTCCGATGGATCCGGATTCTTTACTGTTATCCAGAGGAGATTGATGAGAACCTAATACGCGTCATGCGGGAGGAGCCGAAGATCTGCCATTATCTGGATCTGCCGATCCAGCATGCGGATGATGAGATATTAAAGAGAATGGGAAGGAGGACCACAAAGGAGCAGCTGACAGATATCATTGACAGGCTCAGAGTGGAGATTCCCGATATTGCCCTTCGGACTACGCTGATCACGGGCTTTCCGGGAGAGACAGACGATCAGCATGAGGTGCTTTTAGAGTTTGTCAACCAGATGGAATTTGACCGGCTGGGCGTATTTACCTATTCTCAGGAGGAGGACACGCCTGCGGCATCTATGGCGGATCAGATACCGGAGGAAGTCAAGAAGCAGAGGCGGGCAGAGCTTATGGAGCTTCAGCAGGAGATTGCCTTTGACCTTGCAGAGGATATGACAGGCAGGGAAGTAATCGTGATGATAGAAGGCAGAGTAGCGGATGAAAATGCTTATGTGGGACGAACGTATATGGATGCGCCGAATGTAGACGGCCTGATATTTATTAATACAGAAGAAGAGCTGATGTCCGGAGATTTTGCCAGAGTGAGGGTAACAGGAGCATTAGAATATGATTTGATAGGAGAGTTGATAGAATGAATTTACCAAATAAACTGACGGTACTACGGATGATTATGGTTCCATTTTTTGTTTTATTTATGTTGACCGATATCGGCGGGGATGCGAATAAGTGGATTACGCTGGTAATCTTTTGTGTGGCAAGCTTGACAGATCTGTTGGACGGAAAGATTGCAAGGGCCAGAAATCTGGTCACGAATTTCGGGAAATTTATGGACCCGCTGGCAGATAAGATGCTGGTATGCTCTGCCATGATCTGTTTTATCCCGCTGGGGAAGCTTGCGGCATGGTATGTGATCATTGTAATTGCCAGAGAGTTTATTATCAGCGGTTTTAGGCTGGTTGCTTCCGATAATCAGGTGGTGATCGCCGCCAGCTATTGGGGGAAATTTAAGACGGTATCCCAGATGATCATGATTATCCTGCTGATCGCAGATCTTGGCGGAATATTCGATACCATTGGGATAGTGCTGATCTGGGTATCCCTGATACTGACAGTAATTTCTCTGGTGGATTATGTGGCAAAGAACATCGAAGTATTGACAAAAGGAGGCATGTAGGATGACCGTTGAACTGATATCAGTAGGTACAGAGATTTTACTTGGCAACATTGTAAATACAAATGCGGCTTATCTGGCCGAGAAGATTGCGCTTCTTGGATTGTCCTGCTATCATCAGAGTGCAGTGGGAGATAATGAAGAGCGTCTGGAGGATGCCATCAGGCTTGCGCTTTCCAGGTCGGATATTGTGATCCTAAGCGGAGGGCTCGGGCCTACAAAGGATGATTTGACCAAGGAGGTTACGGCGAAGGTATTCGGGAAAGAACTGGTGGAGGATCCCCATTCAAAAGAAAGGATTCAGGTATATTTTGACCGGATACGGAGTAAGAATGGTATTACTGACAATAACTGGAAGCAGGCGCTGGTTCCGGAGGGAGCAATTGTTGTGGATAACCACAATGGAACCGCGCCGGGGCTGATCTTAGAGGGTGAGGACGGAAAGAGGGCAATCCTGCTTCCGGGACCTCCCAACGAGATCAAACCGATGTTTGAGCGGGATATTGCTCCGTATCTGAACCGTCTGCAGCCGGAGGGAATCTACTCTAAGATAGTAAAGGTCTGCTCCATCGGAGAGAGCCGTGCGGAGACCATGGTGGCAGATATTATGGATGCCCAGACCAACCCGACCCTTGCGCCCTATGCAAAGACCGGGGAGGTGCATTTCCGTGTGACGGCAAAGGCGAAGGATGAGGAGACGGCAAATGCCTTGATTGAACCGATGGTAAAGGAGCTGTATAAGCGTTTTGGGGACAAGATCTATACCACAGAGGAGGATGTGGCTCTGGAGGAAGCTATAGTAGAGCTTCTGAAGGAAAAGGGAATGACGGTTACCACGGCTGAATCTTGTACAGGAGGCCTTCTTGCCGGGAGGATCATAAATGCAGCCGGAGCATCTGCTGTTTACAAGGAAGGATATATTACCTACTCGAACGGCGGGAAAGAAAAGCTTCTTGGAGTATCAAGGGATACGCTGAATACTTACGGCGCTGTCAGCGCCGAGACGGCGGCTGAGATGGCGGCAGGAGCGGCGAAGGAGGCTGGTGCAGATGCGTCTCTGTCAGTGACCGGTATTGCAGGACCCGACGGCGGAACTAAGGAGAAGCCGGTGGGACTTGTGTATGTGGGATGCTTTGTAAACGGCAAAGTCCGTACGGAGGAATTCCGGTTTACCGGAAACCGGGAAAAAAACAGAGATTATGCAGTGGTGCGGGCATTGACAGTACTCAGAGAGGAATTGATATGTTTGTAAGAACAATAAGCGAAAATGAAATTCTTCCAGCTCTGCATCTGGTATGGGAGGTATATGCATCCGACGCGGCACCGCTCCAGATGCCGGAAGCAGTTTATCGTTTTCAGGATTTTATCCGGTATGAAAATATACTGCCCCGTATCCGGCGGGGAGATATAACCCTGTTTGGTGCATGGGAAGGCCAAGAACTGTGCGGAGTGAGCGGAATTGACAGAGGAGGAGATCTTTTGCTTCTCTATGTGAGGAAAAACCGGCAGAGAAGAGGGGCGGGGCGGAAGCTGATGCAGGCGATGTATCAGTTCTGCGGGCAGGCTCTGATGGCGCCCCGGATGACAATGCGGGTCTTTCCTTCCGGAGCCGCGGCTATGGAGCGGCTTGGGATGCGGGCGCTGGCTCCGGCGCAGACTGCAGGCCCGGAAACATTTATTCCGATGGAAATGCCGGTTATGCAGGAAGCGGTCATGCCGGAAAAGAAGAAAAAGAATACGGCTTTTATCACGGGAGCAGTGATTTTTGTTATCACATTTCTTTTTCTGATAGCGGCAATGGTCTACCGTGAGGCGAAGGATATATTCGGGAACCCCTTTGGGTATCCCTTCGATGAATATGGCGATTATGGCGGTTATGATGACTGGTTCGGTGACGATTACTATGACAGAGAGGACGATACTCTGTCCGGCATGGATGCGATTCCTGAATATGAGGAAAAGGGACTTCCGTTTGAGATAAAGGAAGAAAGCTATCTGGACACGCCGGACGATAAGAAGACTACCTATGTGGATTTTGAGGTGTTTTATCCACAGATAGATGGGATGGAGGATCAGAAAGTACAGGATCAGATCAATGAAGAGCTGAAAAACTGTGCCATGGAGACAGTCGACAGGATTTATGAGAATCCTGCGCCTGAGGTTAAGGAACGAGTCTTAGGAGAGGAATATCCGGTCATTGCAGACTATGTGAAATATAAGGTGACTTATCTGACAGAGGAATATATCTGCGTTGTCTTTGAGGATTACAGCTATGAAGGCAGTGATGAAGCATACTATGTGGGGCTTCGGGCAAGGAGCATTAATCTGAAGGACGGTACGGTGTACGAGGTAAAGGACATCGTGAATCTGGATGATGATTTTGTGGAAGACTGGCTGGAGGGAATGGAAAGTGAGTCAGGTAATGGGGATATCCTGTCGGAGCTGGATAAGGAGGAAATGAAAAAGGCCTTATCCGGTATAGATACGAAGGACGGTACTTACCTTCCGGTATTTTTCACAGATAAGGACGGAGTGGAGATTGGTTTTTCGTTCCACTACGATAAAGAGGACGAGAATGATTCGGGATACGGCTGGGTGACGGCTCCCTTTGACGAAGCGGAGATGACAGAGCATCAAACGGACAATCCGTTTTGGGATTTGGTAAAATAGGTTGACGAAGAATTAAAATTGTGAGAAAATAATAAAAGACTTGGTGATTTATTTAACGCACCATACGTTTAGAAAAATCATGTACAATTGAAAGGAGTTTTAAAATGATTTATTCACATGAAGTAGAAATGATGTGTCCAGTAGCACAGGGTGCGAATCATGGACCGGCTCCGATTCCGGAAGAAGCAAAATGGGTAAAAGCGAAGGAAATCAGCGATATTTCTGGTTTCACACACGGCATTGGCTGGTGCGCACCGCAGCAGGGCGCCTGCAAGCTTACGCTGAATGTTAAAGAGGGAATTATCCAGGAAGCTCTTGTTGAGACGCTCGGATGTTCCGGAATGACCCACTCGGCGGCTATGGCATCAGAGATCCTTCCTGGAAAGACAATCTTAGAGGCATTGAATACAGACCTTGTCTGTGATGCAATCAATACAGCTATGAGAGAGCTGTTCCTTCAGATCGTATATGGAAGAACACAGAGTGCATTTTCAGAAGACGGACTTGCTGTCGGCGCAGGTCTGGAAGATCTTGGAAAGGGTCTTCGTTCTCAGATCGGCACAATGTACGGCACATTAGCTAAAGGTCCTCGTTATCTTGAGATGGCAGAAGGATATGTAACAGGCATTGCACTGGATGCGAATGATGAGATCATCGGATACAAGTTCGTATCTCTTGGAAAGATGGCAGACTTCATCAAGGCCGGCGACACACCGAACGAGGCATGGGAGAAGGCGCAGGGCCAGTACGGACGTGTTGCGGATGCAGTGAAGATCATTGACCCGCGTAAAGAGTGATAGATGTTACATAGTCGCAATAGAAATCAGGAGGATAAATAAATGGCTTTATTTGAATCATATGAAAGAAGAATTGATAAAATCAATGAAGTGTTAGGAAGCTACGGCATCGCTTCTATCGAAGAAGCAGAGAAGATCACAAAAGATGCCGGACTGGATGTTTACAATCAGGTAAAGGGCATTCAGCCAATCTGTTTTGAGAATGCATGCTGGGCTTATACCGTAGGAGCTGCAATTGCGATTAAGAAGGGCTGTAAGAAGGCTTCCGACGCAGCGGCAGCAATCGGCGAGGGGCTTCAGGCTTTCTGTATTCCAGGTTCTGTAGCTGACCAGCGTAAGGTAGGCCTTGGACACGGCAACCTTGGAAAGATGCTTCTGGAAGAGGATACAGACTGCTTTGCATTCCTTGCAGGACATGAATCATTTGCAGCAGCAGAGGGTGCGATCGGTATCGCTGAGAAGGCGAATAAGGTCCGCCAGAAACCGCTCCGCGTTATTCTGAACGGACTTGGCAAGGATGCAGCTAAGATTATCTCCAGAATTAATGGATTTACATATGTAGAGACAGATTACGATTACTTTACAGGAGAGCTTAAGGAAGTTCAGAGAATCGCTTACTCTGACGGCCTGCGCTCTAAGGTTAACTGCTATGGCGCTAATGATGTGCGCGAGGGCGTGGCTATCATGTGGAAGGAGAACGTTGACGTATCTATCACAGGTAATTCTACTAACCCGACACGTTTCCAGCATCCGGTTGCAGGTACCTATAAAAAAGAGTGTCAGGAGAAGGGTAAGAAGTACTTCTCAGTAGCATCCGGCGGCGGTACAGGACGTACGCTTCATCCGGATAACATGGCTGCAGGACCGGCTTCTTACGGTATGACAGATACATTGGGACGTATGCACTCTGATGCACAGTTTGCAGGTTCTTCTTCCGTTCCGGCTCACGTAGAGATGATGGGTCTGATCGGCGCAGGCAACAATCCGATGGTTGGTATGACAGTTGCAGTTGCAGTTTCGATCGAGGAAGCGGCGAAGGCTGGCAAGTTCTAAAGACTATTTATAATAAGAGAATGCCGGAAGGCTTGAAAGTACCGCAGTCATAAGGGCTGCGGTACTTTTTTAAGCTGAAATCAATGTAAAATTTTCTTATGCTGCGGATTTAGGAAAGGGGTTTTTCAGAATTATCGTACAAAAGTATATTTGCATCTGATACAGATAAACCCTTCTGTAGAGAAAAGATTAGTATAGAATCTCTGGTTCTCCTTGCATATAGGGCGCCTGCGTCTGCCAGGATAAGAGCGCGCTGGGTCTCTTCTAATGTCAGAGAAAGGGAGAGGCACAGCGCGATAACCTTGTCCCGGCCAGGTACCTTTGTTCCGTTTAGAATCTGGTATCCATAGTTCCGCTGAATCTGGGCAAGTTCCCACAGCCGTGCCGGAGTGAGTTCTTTTTCCTGCATTTTTTCAAGAAGATATGCAGGAAAAGAAATCCTTTTTTCAGATTCCTTCAGTTCATTTGAAAAATCCTGAAGGGAGGCTTCGGACTTCATGACAGATAACAGCTCTAATAATTCGTTGGTGGTTTTTCTTGTGATCAATTTCAGAATCCTTTCTTGCTTAAGCGATAGAAGTATCATATAATTTTTTGTACGGAAAAGCAAGAGGATCTGGAGGAAGATAGATGGAGTTGTCGAAAGAATATATGCTGTCTCAATATCAAGAGCTGGGAATGCTGAATGGAAATAACAGTGTCAGACTTGTGAGGCATTCTATTACAGGGAGAATCGCTGTGAAGAAATACATGCCGGCCTCGCAGAAGCCGGTCTATGTTTTTTTGAAATTACATAGAAATGAGTTCATTCCGGAAATATACGGATATTTTGAAAATGAATCCCAGCTGATCATAATAGAGGAATACATTGAGGGACGGAATCTGGAGGATATTCTGAGTGAGCAGAGGATGCCGGTGGAAGAGGGAGTCCGTATCGTGAAGGAAGTATGCCGCGGGCTGTATCCCCTTCATACGGCGGTTCCGCCTATTATATGCAGAGACCTAAAGCCTGAGAATATTATGCTGACGCTGCAGAAGCATGTGAAGCTGATTGACTTTGACATCGCCAGAGTAGTAAGTCCGGGAAAAAACAGAGATACAGTTATTATGGGAACAGAAGGGTTCGCGGCGCCGGAGCAGTTCGGACGCCGTCAGACGGACGGCCGTTCGGATATCTATGCGCTGGGAACCATATTGAATTATATAGTCCTGTATAAATTTCCTGTGGAGGAAATTGTGCCGGGTAAGCTGGGAGAGATTATACGGCGCTGTATTGCATTGAATCCCGATGAAAGATACCAGAGTGTAATAGAGTTGGAACGGGAGCTGGAATACCGATATCCTGTCAGGAATAGACACGCAGACATAGGGAAAAAAATACCTGCAGGAGAATTGTCTGCGAGGCGCAGGTTCCTGCCTCCCGGTTTCCGGAGCGGCAGGGTATGGAAAATGCTTCTGGCGGTAATAGGATATCTGCTGATTCTAAATATATGTCTGGGTATGGATGTCACGGAAAATGGTGTGATAATTACCGGCATAAGGGCAGTGTCCCAGAAAGTTCTGATGTTGCTTGCCCAGCTGGCAGAAATTGCAGTAGTATTCAATTATCTGGGGTGCAGAGAAAAGATTCCGCTCTTAAGGATGGATAACCGTCTGATCCGGATAGCAGGGTATGTGGTATTAGAACTGGTATTTATGGTAATAGCTGTGTTGGTATGGATGCTGCTGGAGCTGCTGATCTGAAGGGCAGATTTCAAGGTAGTTATGCTTTAAAGAACATGTATGCTGGCAGCATACCACAGGAATGGAATAGCGTGAGAGAATAAAGAAGCATAAGACATAAGCCTATGCTTCTTTTTGATTCAGATGTTCTTTGAGGACAAGATTAATATACTGGGAAAAAGAGCGGTCATCCTTTTCGGCAAGCAGTTTAATCTTCTCTATGATATCTGAGTCGAGCGTAATACTTACTTTGTTTTTTAATGGTTTCATGTGTCAGCTCCTTGTAAGCATATAGTTACTGTTCACAGCCGGGGTATTCACAGCGGCGGAATTTGCCCGGATTTCTTCTTAGATGAGCTTATATATTCCTATAGGCTTTGCGGTACGGCAGAGCCTTAAGTGAACAGTAACGGATATATTTTATTACAATAAATATATACGACATTATATTGACATATACTCAAAAATAAGATAAAGTAGTATAAAATAGTATTTGGGAGGATTGAGGATGAAGAAGAAAATGGTTACAGCATTATCAGCATTAATGATAATGGCATCTTTATGGGGGTGTGGCGGCAGTACTGCTTCTGATAATGAGGATACGGAAAAGGCCGCAGGAACGAATGCCGGGGAAGAAGCAGAAGAACAAGAGGAATCGGCTGCTGATCCTAAGGTTGAACAGATTAATCTGGATAATGCAGAAGGAAGCCTGATCTATATAAGACATGAACTGGCACAGGATTATAACGGATCTAACGCAGTAAGGATATATTTTACATATACAAATAAGTCTGATGAGACCAAAACCGCTCAGTCAACGTTTTATCCACAGGTATTCCAGAACGGGGTGGAATGCGAATTTACGATGGGAGATTTTATGGAAGAAAATGAGGCGGAGAGTAATCTTTCCAAGGAATTAATGAAAGATGCATCGCTCGAAGTGGCATTCTTGTATACGCTTCAGGATACGGTGAATCCGGTTGTTTTGAGGGTGAACGACCAGTCTGCGGAGAACTTTCTGGACGGCATTTACCAGGAGCAGGAATTAGCATTGCAGTAGAAAAATAAGAAAGTAACAGAAGAATAGCAGTAGAAAGGAACGAGTAAAATGAAAACATTGAAATTAGTAACAGGTATCTTATCAATTATTTTGTTTGTGTTTGTAACATTTCAGTCATGCGCAGCAGGATTAGGCAACGCATTGGCAGATAATGGAGAAGTAAGCGGAAGCGCAGGAATGATGACGGCAATCTGCCTTCTAACAGCAGGAATTGTGTCGATTGCCACCAGAAATAAAGAGAAAAACGGCGGAAATATAGCGTGTATGATTTTGTACCTTACAGGTGCATTATTGGGATTGACAATGGCCGGCAGCTATGCGGATTTAAAGATCTGGGGAGGCTATGCGGGCATTTGCGGAATTATCCATATAATATCCATGCTGGGCAATAAGAAAAGCGGGAAAAAGAAATAATGCATGCATAGGCCGCGCCTCATTTGCTATTTGCTTTTTTGCTGAAATCGAATTGAGGAAATCAATGATACATGGTAATATAAGAATGTAGGCTAAGAAGAAAGAGAGCATTATGATATCAGGCAGGGATGATATAATGATTACCAGAGAAGTCGTTAATCAGGCAATTGATTATATATTACAGCATACGGAAGAGGAGCTTACGCTTAACGAGGTGGCGGAGTACTGTCATTTTTCCAAATTTTATTTTAGCAGGCTTTTTAAAGAGCAGACAGGGGAAAGCGTCTATGCCTATATCCGGCGCATCAAGCTGGAGCAGAGTGCGTTCCGGCTGAAGGTAGAGAAGGAGCGCCGGATTACAGAGATCAGCGCCGATTATGGGTACAGTTCCTCGAATTACAGCTCGGCATTCCGGCAGCACTACCGCATGGCGCCTGTTGAATTCCGAAGACGGAGCCGGAAGAAATCGCAGGAGCATCCGTTTTTCCATGGCGCAGGGTGGCAGGCAGCAAGCTTTGAGGAATGTGACAGCAGGATCAGGATCGAAGAGGTGCCGGATTATTATGTGATTTACGAAAGACGCTTTGGCAGCTACGGGCAGTTAAGCAGAAGCTGGGATTCCTTTATTGAGAGATACCGGGAGTATATAACCGATGGGACGAAGTTTTTGGAGCGGACCTATGATGATCCGGCTGTAACAAGTACGGAGCGCTGTCTGTCTGATGTCTGCATGAGCGTGGATGAGAGCTGTCAGCTGGAGAATACGATCTGGATCCAGGGCGGCAGGTGTGCGGTGTATCATTTTACAGGACATGCAAAATATATTTACGCCGCATATCAGACGATTTTCCTCATATGGCTTCCCCGGACATCCTATGAACTGGATCAGGCAAGAAGCATGTTTGATATTTATTATGCGGTGGACAGCAGGACGATGCAGATGGAACTGGATATCTGCCTGCCGCTGAAGTGTTCGTAAGACCGGAGCAGATATCTGGAAGAAAGGGCAAGAATTCAGAAGTATATAATCTCACTCCTCCTTATAATGGATAAAGTCGTTGACAATATTCATGTAAGGAGGATTTTTATGGACTTAGAAACGATCAAACAGAATAAGGGGAACATGATTCTGCGGTTTTCCATTCCGGCTATTATTTCTATGGTACTCACATCACTGGTAACCATTGCGGACGGATTCTTTATCGGAAACTATGTGGGAAAAGAGGGGATTGCGGCAGTGAATCTGGGACTTCCTATTATCTATCTGTATCTGGGAGCAGGATTGATGGTTTCCATCGGAGGAATGGCCATTGCAGGAATGGCTTACGGATCAGGCGATAAGGAGGCCTGTAATCAGGCATTCCGGCAGACGGTTATGACAACAGCGGCAGTTTCGGCATTGATCAGCTGTATTATGATATTCTGCTTTCAGCCCTTATTGTCTGTCCTGCAGGCAGAAGAACCGGTCATCCGCTATTTTCAGGAATACTATCGGATCATGCTGTTAGAGCTTCCGGTGACGGTGATCAATTCCGGGTTAGGAATGTTTATCCGAGGAGAAGGGAATCCGGCATACTGTATGAAGGTAAGCATCCTGAATGTGTTGTTGAATATTATTCTGGATTATCTATCGGCAGGCTGCTTTAATGGCGGAATTGCCGGAATTGCAGTCTCTTCCCTTTTGTCAGCGTTTGTATCGCTTGCCTGCATTCTCTATTTCTTTGTAAGAAAAGCGAAGGTATACCGTCTGGGAAGATTTCGGTTTTCCGGGAAGCTGTGTATCAGGTCAGTTCTAAACGGAAGCTCTGAATTTATCGGAGAGATGGCTACAGGCATTGCAATGTTTGCCTATAATTATGTGATCATGAGGAAAATCGGGGTAGACGGCGTAACGGCATTTACCATTGCAGGATATGTATCTTTCGTATTTAATATGGTCATTATCGGCTTCGGGCAGGGGGCGGGTCCTCTGATCAGCTTCTGCTGGGGGGCAGAGGAGAAGAAGCTTGCGGCCGATATCCGAAAAAGAACTAATAGATATGTTCTGCTTGCAGGGGCGGCGTTTTTTCTCCTGATGGCGGCCGGAATGGACTGGTACAGCAGAATTTTTGTACGAAGCGAAGCTGTGGGGAAAATGATCCGGTCCGGCATGCTTATATTTATTACGTCCTTCTTTCCGGCAGGAGTAAATTCTATTGCATCATTCTATTTTACTGCCTCTGGAAGAGCCGTTCCTTCGGCTGTGATTTCCTTTTCCAGAGGACTGCTGATTCTTTTGATCTGCATTTTTACACTGCCGGCGCTGTTCGGCATGACAGGGGTGTGGATGGCGGCTCCGGTAACGGAGATGCTAACGCTGGTTCTAACCTTGTTTTTTCTTTATAGAAAGAAACAGCCGTCCTAATAATGATAGACTTTCCTCTTGGCTGCGAGAAATCCTATAGATATGATGCATGCACAGACCTCTGCAACCGTGATGGCAAGCCAGATCCCGTCTACGCCGATAAACAGCGGAAGCAGCAGCACAGACAGAGCCTGGAATACCAGAGCGCGGAGGAAGGAGATGCAGGCGGAGATTCCTCCGTTGTTCAGGGCCGTGAAAAATCCGGATGCAAACAGGTTAAAGCCCGCAAGCAGGAAGGAAAATGCAAACAGGTGGAAGGCGTGTGTGGTAAGCTTATACAGGTCTGCATCATATCCCACAAATATCTCCGCCAGAGGTGCGGACAGGCAGACGGCAAGGCAGGTCAGCAGGATGCCGGAGCCCAGCATCAATACGGTACTCTTGCGGAGCATATTTTTAAGTTCAGCATGGTTTCCTGCACCGTAGTGGTAGCTGATGACGGGGGCGCTGCCGATGGAATAGCCAATGGATATGGCAATAAAAATAAACTGCACATACATCAGGACTCCGTATGCAGAGACCCCGTCTTCTCCGATCAGACGGAGAAGCTGGAAGTTATAGAGCAAACTAACGGTGGAGGAAGAAACGCTGGACATGACCTCGGAGGAGCCGTTGGCACAGGTTTTCAGGATCGGTTTTGGCTCCAGTCTGGCACGAGTCAGCCGAAGCAGGCTGGAATTCGGCCTTAAAAAGTAAATCAAGGGCAGTATGCCGCCGATGCACTGCCCGATTCCGGTGGCAAGAGCCGCTCCTGCCAGCCCCCATCTGAAGCCGGCAATAAAAACAGCGTCCAGCAGGGCATTGGTAACGCCTGCGATTATGGTGACGGCAAGTCCAAGCTTTGGCTTTTCTGTCGCTGCAAGAAAGCTCTGAAATACGTTCTGCAGCATAAAAGCACCGGTAAAAGCAATCGTCACCCGCCCGTATAATACGCAGTCCGGCAGCATGGCGGGGGTAGCGCCCAAGAACAGGGATGCCGGGCGGATAAGCAGCATGCCGGTGATGCTGAGCAGGATGCCCAGAATTATTGTAAACAAAATCAGCATGGTAAAGGTCTGGTTCGCTTTTTCCTTTCTGCCGCAGCCAAGCTCCATTGCCACAAGGGCGCTTCCTCCGGTTCCGATCATAAATCCCATACCGCCGAGGATCATCACAAAGGGCATGACCAGATTCAGGGCGGCAAAGGGCGTCTTTCCAACGAAGTTTGAGACGAACAGGCCGTCGATCACTCCGTAGATGGAGGTGAAGATCATCATAATAATCGTTGGAAATACAAAACGCAGCAATATCTGGATTATTACATATTCCGGGATGGTGATAAGGATACTCCGCCGACCAACTGGCAGTCCAAATTCGGGGGCAGTGCATGGGAGTATGTGCCTGCCCTTGGAAAATGGTACCTGCACCTGTTTGATGTGACGCAGGCAGACCTGAACTGGGATAACCCGAGGGTGCGGGAAGAGCTGAAAGAGATTATCCGGTTTTGGAAGAAAAAGGGCGTGAAGGGCTTCCGGTTTGATGTGGTGAATTTGATTTCCAAGCCGGAGCAGTTTGAAAATGACGCGTCAGGAGATGGAAGGCGGTTCTATACAGACGGTCCGCATGTCCATGAGTATCTGAAGGAGCTGACGGCAGACACGGGAATTGAGGATATGATAACCGTAGGGGAGATGTCTTCTACCAGCCTTGAAAACTGTATCCGCTACTCTGATCCGGAGGAGAAGGAGCTGTCTATGTGTTTTAACTTCCATCATCTGAAGGTGGATTATAAGGACGGAGACAAGTGGGAGCTGACAGCGCCGGATTATGCCGGGTTAAAGAGCCTGTTTGAGACATGGCAGGAAGGAATGCTGGAGCATAACGGATGGAACGCATTGTTCTGGTGTAATCATGACCAGCCAAGAATTGTATCCCGCCTTGGGGATACAAAGAAATACTGGAAGGAATCGGCCAAAATGCTTGCGGCATGCATACATATGTTTCGGGGGACGCCTTATATCTATCAGGGCGAGGAGCTTGGAATGACCAATGCAGGCTATGAGGATATCCGTGAATACCGGGATGTGGAAAGCATGAATTATTATCAGATTATGCGCCGGAACAAAAAGACGAGGGAGGAGGCGTTGGAGATCCTCCGGCAGCGTTCCAGAGATAACGGCAGAACCCCGATGCAGTGGAATCCAGAAGCATATGCGGGATTTTCAGAGCATGAGCCATGGATCGGGCTTCCGGAAAATTACAGGTATATCAATGTGGAAAAGGAGGAGCAGGATCCGGATTCTATCCTGAATTATTATAGAAGGCTGACTGCTCTGCGGAAGGAATATCCGGTGATCCAGAAGGGGGACATTGCATTCCTGTACCGGGATCAGCAGGAAGTATTCGCATATAGGCGCTGTCTGGGGGGGCAGGAGCTTCTGGCGCTGAATAACCTGTCGGGTGAGCCGGTGAAGCTTTCAGAGCCGGGTCCCATGGAAGGATACCAGATGCTGATCGCAAATTATCCGGAAAAAGAGAAGGGAGAACGGCTGGAAGGATTGAGGCCGTACGAGAGTATTGTGTTGTTTCATGCATAAAAGTGATTGAAAATAGTTCTTTATCCTGTCTTGAACATGTTATACTAATGGAAAAATAAGGATTTCGTATTTTGGCGATATGAAGAGGAGGATAAAGAAGATGAACAGTAAGCAGAATCACAGGTGGGATAGGCTGACCATGGGAGTATGCTATTATCCGGAGCACTGGCCGGAAAATCTGTGGGCGGAGGATCTGGACAGGATGCTGGATACAGGCATCAGCGTAATCCGCATTGCAGAGTTTGCATGGAATAAGATCGAGCCGGAGGAAGGCAGGTTTGAATTTGGCTTTTTTGAACGGTTTCTGGATCTGTGTGAGGAAAAGAAGATGAAAGTGATCTTCGGCACCCCTACCGCCACGCCGCCGGCATGGCTGACCGAGAAATATCCGGAGGTGTTAAACGGGACAAAGGACGGTGTGCTGTACCGGCATGGAGGAAGAAGACACTATAATTATAATTCACCCGTTTATCAGGAGTTCTGTGCAAGAATCGTGGAGAAGGAGGCAGAGCATTACGGAAAGCACCCTGCGATTGTTGGATGGCAGATTGACAATGAATTAAACTGCGAGACCTGCGAGTTTTATTCGGAAGCGGATTCGGCGGCCTTCCGGGTATTTTTGAAAGAAAAATACGGAACGCTGGAGCGGCTGAATGATGCATGGGGAACTATATTCTGGAATCAGACCTATACGGACTGGGAGGAGATATACGTTCCGAGAACCGTGCTGAATAATGGGATCAATCCGCACCAGCATTTGGATTACTTCCGTTTTCTTTCCGACAGTACCATAAGCTTCTGCGGGATGCAGGCTGAAATTATCCGGAAATACAAGAAGCCGGAAGACTATATTACAACCAACGGCATATTCTGGAATGTGGATAATCACCGTATGGAGAAGGATTGTCTGGATGTGTATACCTTTGATTCCTATCCAAGCTTTGCGTTTGGGCTGGACAGAGATCCGAGGACAGCGGATGACTTAAATGACCGGAAGTGGACGATGCGGCTGAATGAAGTGCGTTCGGTGTGCCCGCATTTCGGAATAATGGAGCAGCAGTCCGGAGCAAACGGCTGGACCACGAGAATGGAAGGTCCGGCTCCAAGGCCGGGACAATTGACTCTGTGGGCCATGCAGAGCGTTGCCCAGGGGGCGGACTACATCTCATTTTTCCGGTGGAGGACCTGCACGGTGGGAACCGAGATTTACTGGCATGGTATCTTGGATTATGATAATCGTGACAACAGGAAGCTTGCGGAGGTTCAGGATTTCTATCGGAAATTAAAGCGCATTGACGCGGTATGCGGTGCGGAGAATGTGGCGGCGTTTGCACTGATCAAGGATTATGACAACGAGTGGGATACGGAAGTGGATACATGGCACAGGCGGGTGGCGGAACAGAGTGAGAAGGAGATCTTTATCGCTTCGGAGCTGTACCATACCCCGTATGATATCGTGTATCTGCAGGAGGACAGCCAGGTGTGCGATTTGTCCCGGTATCCGGCCGTTATTTATCCTCATCCGACGATTATGGATGAAAAAATGGCGCGGCTGTTAAAGGAATATGTAGAGCAGGGGGGAATCTTGGTTATCGGCTGCCGGAGCGGATATAAGGACAGGAACGGAAAATGTGTGATGCTGCCACAGCCGGGACTTTTACAGGAGATTACAGGCTCCGATGTAAGGGACTTTACCTTCGTGAGCCCGGCAGAGGAGGCAGTATGGGCATCCGGCGGGGGAAAGAAAATCGAGATGCCGCTGTTTAACGATATTCTTGAGCCTTTGGAGGGCGCAGAGATTCTTGCGGTTTATGAGAACAGCTATTATGCAGAAAAGGCAGCAGTTACAGAAAATAAACTGGGAAAAGGAAAGGCGCTCCATTTTGGAAGCACATTCTCGCGAAATAATCTGAGCTGGCTGTTTGAGTATCTGGGGATCAAGGAGCCATTTGCATACCTGATTGACGCGCCGGAGACTCTGGAAGTGGTCCTGCGGGAAAAGGATGGAAAGCAGTATCTGTTTGTCCTGAATTTCCAGCCGGAGGAGGTGTCTTTCGTATTAAAGAAAGAAATGCGGTTATTGTATACAGGTGAAACGCTGCAGGGAGAACAGGCGCTCCCGGCGTATGGAACGGCAGTGTACGAGGCACTGTAGAAACCGGCGGCTTATATAAGTGGGTGTATTGGATGCTTGTAAATGATGATTCGGGAGGTTTGTATCATGACGAATAAGGAAAGAAGAGACGCGGGATTAGCATATATTTCAGATGAGGACATCTTTGAGGAGCAGGCGGTATGCAGGAAAATTCTACAGAAGCTGAATTTTATGGATCGTTCGGATTTTGACGGGATCAAGGAAATCGTAAAAGAGCTTCTCGGCAAATCGGAGGATGCTTTTATTAATCCGCCCTTTTATTGTGATTATGGGAAGCATATTGAGACGGGAAAGTATTTCTTTGCCAATTATAACTGTACGCTTCTGGACGTGGCGAAGATTAAGATCGGAGACAACTGTCAGCTTGCTCCCAATGTGGCGATTTATACCGCCGGGCATCCCATCCACCCTGTCAGCCGTAATTCTGCTTATGAATATGGAAAAGAGGTAACGATAGGCGATAATGTATGGGTCGGAGGGAATTCGGTCATCTGCCCCGGCGTTAAGATCGGGGACAATGTGGTGATCGGAGCCGGAAGCGTGGTGACGAAGGATATTCCGGACTGGTGCGTTGCCGCAGGCAATCCCTGCAGGGTGATCAAAAGGATTACAGATGATGATAAGCGGAAGCTGTTCCGGGACGAGGAAATAGATGATGAGGCATGGGCGGATATTGTAGAGCATATGGAATTTTAATATGGGAGGTATCACAATGCTTGCAGATTATCATGTACATACGGAATTTAGCGATGATTCCGTCTGTCCGATGGAACAGGTGGTCCGGGATGCTATAGGCATGGGGATGGAATTTGGTGTGCAGACGCATACCATTCCTAAGTACGAGGAGCTGTTTGGGAAATATCCGCTGGATTTTGTCATCCTGTCCATACATCAGGTGGAGGATAAGGAATTCTGGACGCAGGATTTTCAAAAAGGGAGAAGCCAGAAGGAATACAATGAACGGTATTATGAAGAAATGCATAATGTGGTCAGGGCATACAAAAATTACAGTGTGCTGGTCCACATGGACTTGATTACCCGGTATGATGAAAATGGGTACTATCCATTTGAGAAGTCCCGGCCTATTGTTGAGGATATATTGAAAACAGTGATTGAAGACGGAAAAGGAATCGAATTCAACACTTCCTATCACCGGTACGGACTGAAGGATACCACGCCGTCTGTGGATATTTTGAAATTATACAAAAGGCTGGGCGGGGAGATCATTACAATCGGAAGCGACAGCCATAGAAAAGAGCATTTGGGAGCGTATATCCGGGAGGCAGGACAATTACTGAAAGATTTGGGCTTTCGGTTTCTTTGCATTTATGATAGAATGAAGCCTATATATTGCAGATTGTAAGGAGCTGTGGCGTGATAAAGACGCGGAAGCCTTTTTATCACATAAGGAATGACGCCTCAGAGCTTTATTTACGAAAAAGGACTATAGGTGTGCGATGGAGCGTAAAATATTATTATTAGGGAATCCGGAATTATATAAGGTGAGCGGGGAAGTGAAAGAAGAGGAGCTTGAGGAGCTGCGCCCGGTGTTTGAGGATATGTTTGACTGTATCAGAGGGATCCGCAGGGATTACGGATTCGGAAGAGCGATCGCAGCGCCTCAGATCGGCGTTTGCAAGCGGCTGATCTGTATACTGACGGATAAGCCTTACGTGATCATCAACCCGTCTTTGGAATTTACAGACGATGAGATGATGGAGCTTATGGATGACTGCATGTCATTTCCGAATCTGTTGGTGAAGGTCCGCCGCTACAGGCATTGTATTCTGCGGTACCGGGATGAGAACTGGAACAGCCGGGAAATGAGGATGGATGATGATATGGCAGAGCTGATCCAGCATGAATATGATCACTTGGACGGTATTCTAGCTACCATGAGGGCGGTTGATAATAAATCCTTTGTGATGAAGGATAAATAATATACCACAGAAAGAGATTATGACTGATTATCTGCGGGAGGACGGCTAGAATGGAGAATAATTTTGAGAAAACAGCAATCAGAGTATCTCTGGTCAGCGTGGTGTGGAATCTTGTACTTTCGGTATTTAAGCTTTTTGCCGGGATCATAGCCCGGTCCGGGGCTATGGTCAGCGATGCGGTTCATTCGGCATCGGATGTATTCAGCAGCGTTGTTGTGATGGCCGGCGTGAAGATGGCGAGCAAGGAGTCTGATAAGGAACATCCTTTTGGGCATGAAAGACTGGAGTGCGTTGCTGCAATCGTGCTGTCTACCGTGCTTGTAGCGACGGGTCTCGGTATCGGATATACTGCGGTGATGAAGCTGATCCGGGGAGAATATGTAACGGCGGTTCCGGGAAGGCTGGCGCTTGTGGCGGCGGTGGTATCAATTGCAGTGAAAGAAGCCATGTTCTGGTATACCAGATATTATGCGAAGAAGATAGATTCGGGCGCTCTGATGGCGGATGCATGGCATCATCGGTCGGATTCGCTGTCTTCTGTAGGCGCGCTGATCGGCATCGGCGGCGCGATCATAGGTTATCCGGTTATGGAGCCGATCGCGAGTATTGTAATCTGCGTTTTTATTGAAAAAGCAGCGTTTGATATCTTCAAGGACGCCATTGATAAGATGGTGGATAAGTCCTGCGATGAACAGATGGAGACGGAACTTCGGGAGTGCGCTATGGGGATTTTGGGCGTACTGCAGGTGGATTTACTGAGAACGCGCATGTTCGGCAATAAGATCTATGTGGAGATGGAGATCGGGGCAGATAAGAACCTTTCTCTGGGAGAGAGCCATGCGATTGCGGAACAGGTACATGATGCGATCGAAGCTGGATGGCCGAAGATTAAGCATATATTGATCCATGTGAATCCGGTTTAGGAAAGGGACTATGAAACCGGCGGTCATTACAACCACGGATAAAGAGTTGACATAGTTCGCTTGACAAATCCAAAAAGGGGGGAATCCGCTTTGCAGTATGGATTCCCCTCTTCTCTATATTGCTTTATTTTTTTAAATCCATGATCTGTTCAGGGATCTGGACTTGATTTTCTTTATATGCCGCACGGGCTTTGGCCCGCTTAACCTTTAAAGCTTCCGGCGTTGTCTCGGCTTCTGAAAGGGTTTTTTGGCGCTCCTGCAGAATACCCCTGTTCTGTGGTGGGGAGTCATGGATTGAAGTATCCCTTGCTGTATCGTCTGAGATATCCTCCGTTGTATGCTCTTCGTTGATCTCACTCTTATCTGCGTCTGCTTCCTCCGTATTTTCTACAGGATCTTCGATTCCAAGCTCAGCAGCTTTTGCTTCTTCGACGGCCTTTTCTGCCTCCAGCTTTTCTGCTTCTGTCGGAAGCTGGGCATATCTGCCGCTCTTTACAAATTCACCTATAGTTTCTTCCAAAGCCATATTTTTCTGGAGCTCCTGCCAGATGATCCCAAGCTTTGCGCTTTCGGGTATAGCAGGATTACTCTTAACGCTGTTTACTACACTTAGGGAAGCTGCCGTACGATTCATTCTTACACGTTGAACGTCTTCTTTTGTCTTACATTTTTTTAGCTCTTCCTCATAGCTTTTCTGTTCTTCTTCTATGGCTTTCGCTTTCTGATAGGTCTGAGGATCATTCTTTTGCAGATATTCCATTTCCTCCCGCGTCAGCTTCTTGCCACTTGCAAGCTTTGTCCGGATCTGTGAGGAAAGCTTCGACGATCCGTCTGCCTGGGCCAGCCGGATCTCCTCCGCCTGCCGTGCGGTTGGATCACTTAACTTTGTGCTTCCATCCGCAGTGAAGTCGTTATTTGCTTTCTTCTGCTGCCATTTCATCTGCATCGCCATATTCTTTGTATATGTGCCTAATGACTGCATCATGTAAAAATTCAAGACATACACCTCCTTGTATCATACCTTTACCCATTCTTTGTTATGTCCTCTTTTATGTCTCCGTTACCGTTCCTCTGCCTGAGAGGCCGGGGTTAAAATTATCCGTCTGGATACACAGAGATATTTCAGAAATAAAAACTTCTGATACCTTTTGTTCTATCTTTTTTATCGGCAAGATACGATGGAAAATTAAGATTTATCTAGGGAAGTGATTTCAGATATTCTGGAGCATAAAGACAGCTTATCAAAGTATCCCGAATTAAAAGAGCGTATGCAGAGCCTTTTACAGAACGGCGAGAAGATAACGCCGAAACAGTGGAAAACAGAGATACAGTCTTTGCAATCCGAATGTAAGAATATCGGCAAGGAGCAGACTAAGATCGCCACAGAATTAGCGTATGCCGAAGTAATCAGCTACAACAAAAAGAACCTTGAGAGGGAGTTTCAGAACGAGAGCCGACAGCATAACAGGCAACAGAACAGAACGAAACAGAGGGAGGAAGTCATGGCAAAGCGTACTGCGAAGTTATTTCCTGCAGTTTTTCCGGCGTGTCTTCAACTTTTTTGCCGCCCAGTTATAATGGCTGGTGGTGGCAGAAATGAAATAGGAGCCGAGATTGCTGGTGCCATTCATATAAATGAATCAGGACATCCCGGAGATTCTTGTCTCTTTTCCAATGAGCTTCTTTGGAATTTTTTTTGGCGCTTATCTAATGCTTTCATCTTTTTTTCAAATGCTTTATAATAAAAATGAAGGTGTATTTAAAGGAATATTTGTGTAACCGGAGAATAAACGAAGCTGTAGTGATTTTGAGTTGAATTGTTATTATATCGTATTCAAAAAGAAAATAGAGTTTTGAAGGAGGAACGGGAAGGGGCTGGAATTTATGTATCTGATATCGCTGTATTTTGACAATCAGACGGAGGAAGTGTTTCAGAGGCATATGATAAGGACGGCGGAAAAAACAGGGAATTTTTATATGCTGGAGCATCAGATCCCGCCTCATCTTACGATAGCTTCGTGTAAAGGCAGGAAGGAAGAAGAACTGATCAGGGCCATGGATGCATGTGCCGGAAGCTGGAGGGCGGGAATGATCAACTGGATGGTTATCGGAAGCTTTAAGCCCCATGTGTTGTTTCTGATGCCTGTTTTGAACCGGTATCTGCATGAGCTGTGCGTATCGGTTAATACAGCGGCAGATGAGTTAGGCGGCAGAGAAGGAGACCGGTACCGGCCCTTCGGCTGGATGCCGCATGTCACGATAGCCCGCACGCTGACAGAGCAGCAGATGATTATGGGCTTTCATGTACTACAGGCAAATTTCAGTCCGTTTTCCGGAATGGGAACAAGAATTGGGCTGGCGCGGAGCAATCCGTATCAGGATATTAAAATGTGGAAGCTGCCGGAGAACTGATTCCGGCGGAGAGGACAGTATTGTTAAGAATATAAATGAATCAGGAACAGGAGAGATACCCCGGTTATTGCAGGCTGATAACCGGGGTATTTCTATGCTTTAATGCGCGGGAAAATTCTCGGCATCAGGCCGCCTGTATTGCCTGATATTTAACAATGTTTTTTTGTGGAAAAGTATTGACTTTATCTGCATATAGATTATAATGCAATTACTTTAATAAAATAATTAATAAAAGTATTGCAGCAAACGGGGAATGATTGGAATAAAAAGGATGAACAGAGGATTTCCGAAGGGTGGAAAAACGATGAACTAATTCATTTCCAAGAGTCAGAAAAAGCTGGTATTAAAGAATTCTTTTCTGTTTTATACAATGGGTTCATAAAAGAAAAGCAAAGTATCAAAAGGAGGAGAAAGAAATGGATAAGAGCTGGCTTGAGTTGGAGGGTAAGGTCGTTATCGTGACAGGCGGCGCATCCGGTATCGGTAAGCATGTAGTAGAGAGGCTTCTGGATGTAGGCGCGGATGCGGTAATTGTGGACATGAATGTGGAGACCGGGGCAGAGCTTCATGGCGCATATTGTGTTCAGTGTAACGTTACCGACGCCGACAGCGTAAAAGCGATGGCAGATGCGGTAGTAGAGAAGTATGGAAGGATTGACGCGCTGGTAAATAATGCGGGAATCAACCTGCCGAGGCTTCTGGTAGATGTGGTTGGAGAGAAGCCGCAGTATGAGCTGAACGACGATTCCTTTAACAAGATGTTTGCAGTGAATGTAAAGGGAGTGTTCCTCTGCGCACAGGCCTGCGCAAAGCAGATGCTAAAGCAGGGCGGAGGAGTGATTGTGAATATGTCCTCTGAGTCCGGCAAGGAGGGCTCGCAGGGACAGTCCGCATACTCTGCAACAAAGGGCGCTGTAGACAGCTTCACCCGTTCCTGGGCGAAGGAGCTTGGCAAATACAACATCCGTGTACTGGCATGTGCGCCCGGCATCATGGAGGCAACGGGCCTTCGGACTGCAGCTTATAATGAAGCGCTGGCGTATACAAGAGGATGTAAGCCGGAGGAGTTGTCAACGGATTATACGAAGGTGATCCCGATGGGCCGCGACGGGAAGCTTGACGAGGTAGGCGATCTGGTAGCATATCTGGTTTCCGACCGTGCAAGTTACATTGCAGGAACGACCATCAACATTTCCGGAGGGAAATCCCGCGGATAGCAAAGGATAGAAAGGAGTGCTGGCAGTTGAAGAGCTTATTTAGTGATAACCGCAATGCGAATATGCTGCAGCTATTTAGAAAAAGTTCGGTAATTTCAGTCGGCACTTTGGCAGCAAAGCTGGACGTGAGTGAGAGAACTGTACGCAACGATATCAGGCAGTTGAACGAGGAGCTTGCGGACTGTGCGGAGATTATGGGCGAACAGGGCAGATACAGCCTTAGGATCTTTAATCTGGAGCGGTTCAGAGAGCGGTTTGCGAAGATGATAGAGACGGATGATTTCTTAAATTCACCCCGCAACCGGATGGACTATGCTTTTGGAAAGCTGATGCGCACCGAGGAGCCTCTGCTTACGGACGAATTGGCGTATGAGATGAATGTGGGACGCACCACTCTGGTGGGGGATATGAAAAAGCTCCGGAGTGAGCTTGTTCCCTACAATCTGGAAATTTACGGACAGACAAGCAAGGGCATGAGCCTGCGCGGCGAGGAAAGCGATATCCGCAAATATGTGCTGGAAAATAATTACGAGCAGATTTATGGGGAATATCCTCTGGACAGGGAAATTGCTGAAATGATTACCAGGACATTTTCCAAGCATTCATTTGAAAAGAGTGTACAGATCAAATTTGAACAGTACATAACCTTGATGCTGGACCGGTTTCTGACCGGACATTATATCGGGTCTTTATCGGCAAAGTATTATAATCTGACTTCTCGTCAGGAATTTTTGATCGTAAATGAGCTGATCAATGAGATCGCGGGGATGATGCAGGTTGATTTTCCGGTAGAAGAAAAGCTGTTCGTATTACTTCCGATCGTGGGTATGCGGACGCCGGCGGATACAGAGAACATGCAGAAGATCAAGCTTGACGAGGAAGTCAAGGTACTGATGGGCAAAATCCTCAGACAGATTCAGTCGGAGATGGATATCTCGATCGTAAGCGGGGAGTTTACCGACGAGTTTCTATATCATCTGATGTTTATGATGAACCGTCTACGGTTTGGCGTAAGGCTTGCGAATCCAATGCTGGACGACCTGAAAAATAAATATCCTCTGGCATATGAGATGGCGGGAATTGCGGCGGACGTGATCGGCAGGGAATACAGTCTGGAGGTATCAAAGGATGAACGGGGATATCTGGCGTCTTATTTCGGAGTATTCTTAACGGAGAATGACCTAAAGCGCAGCAAGCGGTTTCGGATCGCAGTGGTGTGCGGGACAGGACGGGTTACTGCAAGGCTTGTGGAGGCGCAGCTTAAAAAGGTGCTGGACAGCTCTGCGGAAATGACCCTGTTTGCGGATGAAAATGTTACCGCGGATATTCTGGATGAATTTGATATCGTGCTTACCACAGTAAAGCTTCCCTGCGGCTGCAATCGTCCGGTGATCCGGATCCATGAAGTATTTAATGAGCGGGAGCTGCTGCATAAGATAGAAAAGGCGAAGTACTGGGACAGGATTGAACTTCCGGTTGTGGATAACAACTGGTTTATGATGACCGGGCTTCTGGAAGAGGAAGCATTCTTCACCTTTGAGGGGGATATCTTATACAGGGATGCTGTAGAGCAGATGGCTTCGGCCTTAAAAGAACAGGGAAGAGTGGACGAAGGATTTTTAAAGAGGCTTGAGGAGAGGGAAGAGAAGGGAACCATGGTATTTGACCATGCAATTGCGATTCCCCACAGTATCCAGCATGCGTCAGACCGGCTGGTATTGGCGATCGGCGTATCAAAAAAGCCAATCCATTCCGGGGAGCATGACATCCGGATCATCTTCCTTTTGGGACTGCCGGAGAAGGTGGATTCCGATGACGGCCTGCTGATCCGCTTGTACGATGAGATGATCAGTATATCACAGGATATGGCTCTGCTGGATAAAATTGCAGGATCAGACAGCTTTTATGCATTGCTGAGGGCAATGTACCGACAGGTAAACGAGTAACTAGTTGACAAAGACAGGACGGAGGAGTAAAGAATATGCTTAAAATTATTTTCGTATTTGCGGTTGCATTTCTGCTTCAGGCGATAGCTTCTATGGCGCAGATGAAATATTTTGCCAAAGAATTTACAGAGTACAGGAAGCAGGGAAAGGTGGTCTGCGGAAGACAGGCGGGCGGTTTCCATGCAGGAGCAATCGTATTATTTCTGATCGATGATAACGGAATCATCAGAAAGGCAAAGAAGCTGGAAGGCGTTACGTGCCTTGCGCGTTTTAAGGAGATGAAGGGTTTTCAGGACAAATATGTAGGGGAGCTTACCGGAGAAGAGATTCCGAAAACACATAAGAATCTGAAAAAAGCGGTTAAGGATGCGGCTCTTACTTATTGCAAATACATTTCCGGAGAGGAAATTGAAAATCCGCCGTCGCCGTTCCAGAAGGCAGGCCGTTCTGTCACAGGACTTATGCAAAACAAAAAAGTATTACAGTAGAAAGGTGGATTATTATGGATTTTATCGTTAAATTAGCCTCTGGTTTTATGAATTTATTTACTTTGGGTGGAACGCAGTTTGTAAGCTGGGTAACAGGAATTATCCCTACGATCGTGATGCTGCTGATTCTGATGAATGCCATTATCGCGTTGGTAGGAGATGAAAAGATTGAGAAGATTGCACGGATCTGTACCGGTAATCCGATCCTTAGATATATGGTACTGCCGTTTGTCAGCTGCTTTATGCTGGGAAATCCGATGGGACTTTCAATCGGTAAATTTATGCCGGAATTCTATAAGCCTTGTTATTATGCGTCAGCTACCTACCACTGTCATACCAATAATGGTATTTTCCCACATATCAATGCTTCTGAGCTGTTTATCTGGCTCGGCATTGCAAATGGAGTATCGGCGCTGGGACTTAGCACCGTACCGCTTGCAGTCCGCTATCTGTTAGTTGGTCTGGTTGCAAATTTTATTTCCGGATGGGCGACGGAATTTACAACAAAATTAGTTGAGAAACAGCAGGGTGTAAAGCTTAGCAGAGAACTTAAGGTGAAATAGAAGGAGGATTTTTATCATGGCAGAATATAGAGCAATTCGTGTAGTACATGGCGCAGGCGGCTTCGGAGGCCCGCTTATCATTACCCCTACCGAGCAGCGCAACAAGGTTATGTTTATTACAGGCGGCGGCGCCGAGCCGGAATGTCTGGCAAAGATTGTAGAGCTTACGGGACTTGAGCCGGTGAACGGGTTCAAGACCAATTGCCCGGAGGATGAGCTGGCGCTGGTTATCATTGACTGCGGAGGAACGCTCCGCTGCGGGATTTACCCGAAGAAACGGATTCCTACCATTAATGTAATGCCGGTCGGAAAATCGGGCCCTATGGCACAGTTTATCACAGAGGATATCTATGTATCCGCTGTAACTTCCAATCAGGTGTCGCTGGCCGATGAGTCAGAGGCGGCAACCGCAGCAGAGAGTAAACCTGCTGCAGAGGAGAAAAAGCCGGAAGGCGTGAAATTCAGCGCTGACAAGAAGGTTTCCGAGACACTGGCAAGCCAGGAAAAGAAAAGTCTTGTAACAGTAATCGGACTGGGAGCTGGCAAGGTGGTAAATACCTTCTATCAGGCGGCCAGAGACGCGATCCAGACCTGTATTACCACACTGCTTCCGTTCATGGGCTTCGTATCCCTGCTGATCGGTATTATCAACGGTTCCGGTTTCGGCGATGCATTTGCATCCATCCTGACTCCCCTTGCAGGAAATATCGGCGGACTTTTGATACTCGGTATTGTGTGCTCCATCCCCGGCCTTTCTGCATTGCTTGGACCTGGAGCAGTTATCGCACAGATCGTCGGAACTCTGGTAGGAGCAGAGATTGGAAAAGGAAATATCGCACCTCAGCTTGCGCTTCCTGCACTGTTTGCAATTAATACACAGGGCGCCTGCGATTTTATCCCGGTGGGCTTAGGACTTGCAGAGGCTGAGACAGAAACGATTGAGGTCGGCGTTGTATCCGTTATGTATTCCCGTTTTGCAACAGGCTGGATCCGCGTGCTTCTGGCATATGCGGCAAGCTTTGGATTATATTAAAATAAAAAATAGTTTGGAGGATTTACAATGAAAGTAATATATGAAAATAAGGTAAAAGCATTAGGTGTAAGTGTAAAAGAATTTCAGGATTCTAATATGTTTATCCTGTTCGGGGACAATGCTCCAGAAGAATTGAGAGATTACTGTTACTCTGTCAGCGTGAATCCTATAAACGGAACGATTACAGCAGGACAGACTCTTAAGATTGATGAAAATGAGTATCAGATTACAGCAGTTGGAGAGGAGGCTCCGGTCACACTGGCAGGCTTAGGCCACTGTACCGTTAACTTTAACGGAGCTGCCGCGGCAGAGCTTCCGGGAACAATCTGTGTAGAAAACAGACCGCTGCCAGATATTCAGGTTGGAACAGTCATTCAGATATTAGAAAAATAAAGTCTCTCTTAAGCAAATACCGCCGGGTCTATGAAAATGGGCCCCGGCGGTATTTCTCTTTGCCGCCATGCGGCAAAAAGAAGCAGCCGCACCGAAGGTGTACCTTGTGCGGCGTAAGCTTTTACATATAGAAATAATTCTTGAATATAGGAGATGGAACACGTATAATATACTTCGGTTAAGTGTTTGACAAAAGGGGTGAGCGATATGCTTCAAAACACTGGAAATATAAAAGAAAATAATCAGGAACGCATTTTTTACCTTCTGCGCAGACAGGGAAATATGACGAAGCAGGAAATAGCATCCGCCCTCCAGCTCAGCATGCCTACCACATTACAGAATGTGAATGAAATGATAGAGCGGGGCATTCTGGAGGAAGGGGAGGCCAATGAGTCAACCGGAGGCCGGAGAGCCAGAAAAATCAGGGTGAACCGGAAGGCTGGATTTTGCGCGGGGATCGATATAGCTGTCAGCCATGTGGGATTTGCCGTGGTTAATCTAATGGGAGAAGCTGCGGCTAAGAAAAGCGTGCCTCTGAAATTTAAAGACGAGCCGGAATTTTATGAAAAGATTGGTGCAGAACTGGAGCTTTTTTTAAAAGAGGGACGGTGGGAAAGCAGGATTTTGGGAGCAGGAATTTCTTTTCCTGGAATTATTGATATGCAGGCGGATTGGATTGTACAGTCTCACATTTTCGGACTGGAGTATGTCAGTCTGGATCGGTTTAGGAGAGCGCTTCCTTATCCGCTGGTCGTGGAAAATGATGCGAATTGCCTGAGCTATGTGGAGCTTTCTGCTGAATGCCCGGATTATATATATATATCCCTGAACAGGACGGTGGGAGGTGCGGTAGTCAAAAATGGCAGGCTGCTGACCGGAGAAGGCTTTCGTGCAGGAGAGGTGGGACATATGGTACTGGTTCCCGGCGGGCGGAGGTGCTATTGCGGGAAAGACGGATGTGCGGATGCCTACCTTTCGCCGGATGTGCTGGCCGGGGAGGAACCGCTGGAATGCTTTTTTGAACGCATAGAGAAGGGAGAAATAGAAGCGGCCAGGATGTGGGACAGCTATCTGGATAATCTGGCGGTTTTGGTAACGAATCTTAGAATGGTGCTGGATATGAAGATCATAATCGGCGGAGAGGCTGGCGCTTATCTGGAGCCTTATATGGATGTTCTGCGGAAGAAAGCGTCGGAATATGATAGATTTGCGCGAGATATTGATTACCTTCAGCCGGTGAGCCCTGAGAGAAGGGAACAGGCGGGAGCTGCGGGAGCCGCGCTTCTGGCTCTGGAGGAATTTGGCCGGGACGTGTTAAAATAGAACTGCAGGTATGAGATGCAGGAAATGCACTTTAATCCATATAGGGAGAACAAACGGATGAATATTGTAAATATTGAGCATATCGGTAAGATATACGGAGATAAAACGATTTTTGAGGATGCCTCTTTTGGGATTCAGGAGGGAGATAAAATCGGTATCGTCGGCATCAATGGTACAGGGAAAACGACCCTCCTCCGTATGGTTAACGGGGATGAGGATCCGGATGAAGGACAGATTATCAGACAGGGCGGAAAAAAGATTGCTTATCTTTCCCAGAATCCGGAATATCTGCCCAAACAGTCTGTGGCAGAATATGCCATGGATGGAAACCCGGATACCGGCTGGAAGGTACAGAGCATTCTAAATCAGCTTGGAATTATGGATTATTCTGTGATGATGGGGCATTTATCCGGCGGACAGAGAAGACGGGCGGCTCTGGCAAAGGTGCTTGCGGGAGAATTTGACCTGCTTCTTCTGGATGAGCCTACCAATCATCTGGATGAGGAGATGATCCAGTGGCTGGAAATGTATCTCAAAAGCTTTCGGGGAACGATTCTTATGGTTACCCATGACCGGTATTTTCTGGACAAGGTTACAAACCGTATTCTGGAAATCAGCCATGGGAAACTGTATGGCTACGATGCGGATTACTCAGGCTTTCTGGAGCTTAAGGCGGAGCGGGAGGAGATGGAGCTTGCCACAGAGCGCAAGCGGCAGAGCATGCTGCGCATAGAACTGGAATGGGCAGAACGGGGATGCCGGGCAAGGAGTACGAAGCAGCGGGCAAGGCTTATGAGGCTGGAGGCGCTGAAGAACGGACAGGCGCCGGTATCTGACCAGACGGTGGTGCTGGATTCGGTCACCGCCCGTATGGGAAAGAAGACCATAGAGCTTCATGGGGTAACAAAGACCTTTGGTGGTCAGATGCTGGTAAAGGACTTTGATTACATTTTCCTGAAAAATCAGAGGCTTGGGATTGTGGGGCCTAACGGCTGCGGCAAATCTACGCTGCTTAAGATGATAGCGGGAGAGGTGAACCCTGACAGCGGCAGCATAGAGCTTGGCGGAACGGTGAAAATCGGTTATTTTGCCCAGGAAGAGCAGGAGATGGATGACGGGAAACGGGTGATTGATTACGTGAAGGATATTGCAGAGTATATTCAGACCAGCGAGGGCAGGGTCAGCGCTTCGGCAATGCTGGAACGTTTTTTATTTACGCCGGACATGCAGTATGCACCCATCGGCAGGCTGTCCGGAGGAGAGAAGCGCAGGCTTTATCTTCTGAGCGTCCTCTGCAGAGAGGTAAACGTGCTTATTTTGGATGAGCCGGGGAATAATCTGGATATTCCCACGTTGACGATACTGGAGGATTTCTTAAACTCCTTCGCGGGAATTATTGTTACCGTGTCCCATGACCGGTATTTTCTGGATAATGTGGCAGACCGGATATTTGCCTTTGAGGGAAACGGCAAGCTTACCCAGTATGAGGGAGGCTACACGGATTATCTGGAGGCGAAGGAGCGTAAAGGGCTTGCGAAAGATACACAGGATGGAGCGCAGAACAAAGCACAGGAGAAGGATGCTTCAATAAAAACCTGGAAACAGAAGAGACCACAGAAGCTGAAATTCTCCTACAAGGAACAGAAGGAATTTGAGACCATTGACGATGTGATTGCCGGACTTGAGGAGAAGATAGAGCGGTTGGATGGGGAAATCCTGAAAAATGCCACAAATTCTGCCAGACTTTCAGAGCTTATGAAGGAGAAAGAACAAACGGAGGAGGAACTGGATGAGAAAATGGAGCGGTGGATGTATTTGAATGAGCTGCAGGAGCGCATTCAGAACAAACCATAGCAGTTACGGTCCGCGCGCTGGCTGGAAGAGGCATGTGAACTGCAGCTATTTCAGGGAAATATAAATAAAAGTTTCCTTAAGATACTTGACAAATAGACACTATATTGATATGATTTAAAAACAGAACGCACTCTGTTTTTGGATACCTTAGTATGCAGGAGGAGCGAAAGGCGCCCGGTTTCCTGTATAGAATAAGATTAGGAGGTGCAGTATGCAGAGAGTTTTATCACTGCTGGTAGACAATAATCCGGGTATTTTGAGCAGAATCGCCGGATTATTCAGCAGACGGGGCTATAATGTTGACAGTATTACGGCGGGAGTGACAGCGGATCCCAGATTTACCCGTATTACGATTGTTACAAGCGGGGATGATCTGATCCTGTCCCAGATCGAGAACCAGATCCGTAAGCTGGAGGATGTGATCGAGATCAAGGTGCTTGAGCCGGACAACTCCGTATACCGGGAGCTGATCATGGTTAAGATCCGTGCCAACGGCTCGCAGCGGGCGGAGGCAATTTCCCTTGCAGATATTTTCCGCGCGAAGGTGGTAGATGTGGAGAAAGAATGTATGATGTTTGAGCTGACAGGTAATCAGTCCAAGCTGGAAGCTTTCTTAAATCTCCTTGACGGCTATGAGATCCTGGAGCTTGCAAGGACTGGAATTACCGGGCTGGAGCGGGGGATTAAGAACGTAACGTTTATTGATTAGAGTACAGGCCGGGATATTGTCTTGAACGGGGTCTCTCAATGTATGCGGTCATGACAGCCGGATACATTTGACAATACATTATTTATATTTTATTAGGAGGAAGATACATATGTCAGCAAAGATTTTTTATCAGGAAGACTGTAATTTAGCAGAACTGGAAGGAAAGAAGATCGCGATTATCGGTTACGGAAGCCAGGGACATGCACATGCGCTGAACTTAAAGGAGTCAGGCTGTGATGTGATCATTGGCCTTTATGAGGGAAGCAAGTCATGGGCAAAGGCAGAGGCTCAGGGGCTTAAGGTTTATACGGCTGCAGAGGCGGCAAAGCAGGCAGATATCATTATGATCCTGATCAATGATGAGAAGCAGGCGGCGCTTTACAAAAACGACATCGAGCCGAATCTTGAAGAGGGAAATATGCTGATGTTTGCCCATGGATTTAACATTCATTTCGGACAGATCGTACCGCCGGCAAATGTTGACGTTACGATGATCGCTCCAAAGGGACCTGGACATACAGTAAGAAGCGAGTATCAGGCAGGCAAGGGTGTTCCGTGTCTGGTAGCGGTAGAGCAGGATGCTACAGGCAAGGCGCTTGACAGAGCGCTTGCATATGCGGCAGGTATCGGCGGAGCAAGAGCCGGCGTTCTTGAGACGACCTTCAGAACAGAGACCGAGACAGACCTGTTCGGCGAGCAGGCAGTGCTCTGTGGCGGCGTGTGCGCCCTGATGCAGGCAGGCTTTGAGACTCTGACAGAGGCAGGCTATGATCCGAGAAATGCATACTTTGAGTGTGTACATGAGATGAAGCTGATCGTTGACCTGATCTATGAGTCAGGCTTTGCAGGAATGAGATATTCCATTTCTAATACTGCTGAGTACGGCGATTATATCACCGGGCCGAAGATCATCACAGAGGATACGAAGAAGGCAATGAAGAAGATTCTTGCCGATATTCAGGACGGCTCCTTTGCGAAGGAGTTCCTGCTTGATATGTCTCAGGCAGGCGGTCAGGCTCATTTCCGTGCTATGAGAAAGCTTGCGGCAGAGCATCCGGCAGAAAAGACCGGCGAGGAAGTAAGAAAGCTGTATAGCTGGAGCGATTCCGATAAGCTGATCAACAACTAGAAAGTCATTGACATGTAAGTATAGGAATGAAAATATAGCAATAGAAAGGTACTGCCGATAGACGGTTGGTCCGCATAAATACTGGTCAGAAATAACCGCTAAGTTTGCAGGCTTGAGGCGGTTATTTTTGCGTCTTGCTATTCCGGCCAACCGAATAGCCGAGACTAAAGCATGTCAGACATAAGCTGATGACAGCGATCAAGTTTCCTATTGCTATTAGAACATAATTTAGAAGAGGTATATGTGTATGAATAATATGAAGAGGATTCCGTTTGAGCATCTGCATAACTGCCGCGACCTGGGCGGATATGCGTGTACAGGAGGCATGATTGGCTGGCATAAGCTGTATCGCGGGGAAGTGCCCAGCGGTCTTACAGAGACGGAATGGGAGAAGATGAAGGAGATGGGTGTGCGCACGGTGATTGATCTGCGTTCTCTCATGGAGCAGAGGGCGGAAGCCTATGAGGTGCCGGAAGGCATAGAGCGGATCTGCTATCCGCTGCAACAGTATGAATTGCAGGTCAATGCAGAGAAGAAGCTGAGTGAGGAGGAATTGATCCAGCTTGCAAAGGCATCCTTTGGAGAAAGCCTGTCTGCGGGTTATGTGAAGATGATTGAGGATGCGCCGGAGAGGATAGTCTGCCTGCTTCGGACGATTGCCGACAGGCTGCCGGAGGGCGCGGTTTTCTTTCACTGTACTGCAGGAAAGGACAGGACGGGCGTACTATCGGCAATGATTTATCTTCTGTGCGGGGTATCTTCTATGGATATAGTTGCGGATTATCAGGTGTCGGAGGCTTACCAGAAGCGGAATCCGCTTTATGACAAGATTCCGGAAGAGCTGCGCAGCTATATGGCGACGCCTCCGGAGACGATGGAGGGATTTCTTGCAGGGGCAGTACAGAGAAATTATACCGGACTTTTGATGAAAAACGGACTGGAGGCAGATACGATTGAAAAACTGAAACAGCATTTGATCATACCATTGTAAATATGTTTTTATGAACTTTTCACAAAATTATACGGGTTTGTCAAATAAAAGGTTAAAATAACTGAAATGCTTGTGCATGTTTCCTAATCTATGCTATAATATAATCAATCAAAAAGAGGGGTATTCTTAGAAGAGCGGAAGGATCAGAATAACCCCGGTATATGTAAGGGAGGTATTCATATGGATAATCAATTCATTCAGGAGATGGAAGATCTCCGCATGCGCAAGAATCCGAAGGTACGCATCAAGATTATGAGAGGGCATTTTGCGACCAGTAATTCGCATCTGAATACATATATTGATATGTCCACAGTTAAGACCCGGCATAACAATGCCAGAGAGGTTGCCAAGGAGTTAGCGGACGGATATCTGAGTACGCCGATTGATTCCATTGTATGTCTGGATGATACGAATGTAATTGGTGCCTTTATTGCGGAGACGCTGGCAGATACGAACCAGTATTCTGTGAATAAGGGAAAGAATATTTCAGTTATTTCTCCCGAATACAATGCGCTGGGGCAGGTTATGTTCCGGGATAATCAGCAGAGAATGGTGCGTGGAATGAATGTGCTGATTCTGGCTGCTTCAGTAACTACAGGCAAGACACTGTATCATGCCGTGAATTCTGTCAATTATTACCGCGGTAATCTTGCGGGCGTATGCGCGATTTTCAGTGCTGCGAGCAGGATAGGTGATGTTGAGATCAAGAGGCTCTTCACAGGCGGCGACCTTCCGAATTATGAGGCCTATAATACGGCGGACTGCCCGATGTGTAAGAGGGGAGAGCGGATCGAAGCACTGGTCAACAGCTTCGGATATTCCAGATTATAAGAAGTGATATCATTGAGAAGAAAAGAGATGTCTCATTAGGCGGTATCCCATAAGGAAGTAAATAAGATTTCCGGTAAAACCGGCGTGGTATAAGTCACGCCGGTTTTCCATAGTTTCTTTCATAGTTCCGGCTTCATAACGCTTTCCTTCCATCCAGTTCACAGAGTCCGGACACAGCCCATGCCAGATCGGATAACCGAGAATAATCGTATCGTATTCCTCCATATTCTCTACCTTACCGGCAATTGCAGGACGTGCAGAAGGATCGTTTTGCTCCTGATCCGCCCGTCCATTCGTATAATAAGCCAGATCCGTCTCTGTATAAGGGACTTCCGGCATAATTTCATAAATGTCAGCCTCTAAAATTTCCGCCGCCTTTCATCCAGCGCTTTCAAAAGATAAGCCATATTCCGTCCAAGATTTCTCATGGTTTCCAGACCTTCTCCATCCGACTGAACATCCCCCGGCATCTGTCCATAAGCCATCGGCCAATAGGAAGAACCGACTACAAACATATTTTGCAGCATAAAGAAGTGATTCATGGAATCCAGTGCGGAAAGTGCGCCGCCTCTGCGTGCTGCCGTAACCGCCGCGCCGACTTTATGTGCGAACAGATTTTCGCTGCGGTTCATATCCGTCACCACCGATGCCCGTTCCAAAAGCGCCTGCATATTCGCAGACATATTTGCCGTATAAACCGGAGAACCGAGAATGATTCCGTCAGCCTGTGTCATTTTTTCAAAGATTTCCTGAAACGGATCCTTTTTGTGAACGCAGTTCTTCTTTCCGCGGCAGGCCCGGCAAGCCTTACAAGGCGTTATGTTTAAAATGATACATGAACCAGAAATCGGATGGACAGGAAGAGCAGGAACGTAACCGAGGAATACTGCTTATATCCAGAGGGGTGTTATGTATAAATCTTAGAATAAGTCAGAGGAGTAACAACAATGGAATTGATTGAAGTGATCTTATCAAAAGAAAATCTGAACAGAGCCTGTAAAAAGGTAGCAGCCAACAAAGGCGTAAGCGGAGTTGATGGAGTTACAGTTGAAGAACTGGCTGGAAAGAAAACTGTTTCTAAAAGTAAATGCCGCGAAAACGAAAGTAGTCAGACCGACAAGAAGTAAATACCTTGGATTCATATTTCTAAAGAATGGTTCGGAATGGAAAGTCAGACCAGCGAACGAATATCTGAAAAGAGGAAAAGCGATAACAAAACCTCCCGCGGTCACAATCAAAAGAGTAAATGAGATTGTAGGGATTTTCTAAAAAGGTGTATATATGATGAAAAGAGATAAATTAAAGATAGGAAATAGAACAGCTGAGAGTTCTCTGATCCAGGGAGGGATGGGTGGGGATACCTGCGCGGGCAGTCTGCAAAATAGCAGGTTAGATCCAGCAGATATTGACAGGGCTGTGAATGGAAAATATAATAAAGCCATAGAACAGCCGGCTGTAGTTCTACAGGGGAAGAGAGCCGGAGAAAGGAAGAGCACAGGATGGAATTTTATTGGATGAATGAAAGCACGATAACGGAGAAGGACGGACGGATCGAGATCTATGTGCCGGATGGAAGCGATATTTTCTGCAATAACGGGGATGTGGGAGATGAGGGCCTTACGCCGGAGACGATCTGTAATGCACCTTTCTATTATACGGAGGTTACGGGAGATTTTGTGATGCGGGCGAGAGTGTCTCTTGAATTTATCACAACCTTTGATTCTGCCTGCATTATGGTGTGGCAGGATGAGACCCATTGGGCGAAGGCATGCTTTGAAAAGACAGAGTATGACACTCATGCTGTGGTCAGCGTGGTGACAAAGGATACCTCGGATGATGCCAACGGCTGTAACGTAGCGGAAGAGAAGGTGTGGCTGCAGGTATCCAGACGGGGCAGCGCCTTTGCATTCCACTATTCAATAGATGGTGAGAATTACTATATGATGCGGTTTTTTATCCTTCCGGCAGACGAGACCGTTAAAGCAGGGCTTCTTGCGCAGGCCCCGCAGGGAAAAGGAGGAGTGCGCGTTTTTGAGGACTTCTCCATCGAGAATAAGACGGTGAAAAATATCCGCCTGGGAAGATAATCACGGCAGAACAAGAAAAAAAGACATCCATCATGACGGAAATGGATGTCTTTTTGTGTTCGCTATTTTATGGATTAAGCAATTCCGTTTACAGCTTTTGATAAACGGGCAATCTTTCTTGAGCAGGTGTTCTTGTGGTATACGCCCTTAGAACCAGCCTTGTTAATCTCAGCAACAGCAGCCTTAAGTGCAGCTTCGGCAGCGGCAGAATCTTTCTTTGTAACAGCAGCCTCAACCTTCTTGATGCTTGTCTTTACTCTGGATTTGATTGCTTTATTTCTTGCAGCCTTTGTCTCATTCACTAAAATTCTTTTCTTTGCAGATTTGATGTTAGCCAATTTGTCCACCTCCGATATCATGGATTTCGATTCTCTCGATTTATCTTTGTTAGAACAGACACGGACGCCCTAACAAAACATACTTAATTATATTATGATAACAAAGGGTTAATGTCAATACATATTTTAACAAAATCTTGTAAAAACTGTGAATAATGATTTTATATGGAAATGAGGGAGATGCGATGATTGAGAAGTACAGTGTCCGTACGGATCTTGCTCTGGAGGAGAAGGAACGGTTTGCGTCGGATAATGTAGAGATTCCGGGGGTAGAATTAGAGGAATCCTATGATGAGGAGCGGGAGATACGGATCACAACGGTTAAGATCACGACAGAGAAGGGTGCGAAGATCATGGGAAAGCCGGTAGGAACTTATATCACACTGGAGGCTCCGGATATGGCGGCGGCAGATGAAGGATACCATCAGGAGATTTCGGATGAGCTGATGAAATTTTTGAAACGGCTTGTGAAGGAGGATCCGGATAAGGAGTATTCTGTTCTGATCGTAGGCCTGGGCAACAGGCAGGTGACGCCGGACGCATTGGGACCATATGTAGTAGATAATCTGAATATTACCAGACATATTATCCGGGAATATGGGAAATATGCGGTGGAGGAGCAGAATGTGAAGCTGGTAAGTGCAATCGTTCCAGGAGTTATGGGACAGACCGGCATGGAGACTGTGGAGATTGTAAAAGGCGTGGTGAAGGAGACAGAGCCGGATTTTGTGATTGCCATTGATGCCTTAGCGGCCAGAAGCTCTAAGCGTCTGAATCGGACGATCCAGATTGCGGATACCGGTATCCATCCGGGCTCCGGCGTTGGAAACCACCGCAATGCCATCAATGAGGAGACGCTTGGAGTCCCGGTGATTGCCATCGGCGTACCTACTGTGGTTGATGCGGCTACAATTGTCAATGATTCCATGGAAAATCTTATTGCGGCTCTGGAAACATCGGAAACTCTGCGGGGGGTCGGAGTTGTGATGCAGGGTTATAATGCCGCGGAAAAATATGAGCTTGTGAAGGAGCTGATATCTCCGCATCTGAACGGAATGTTTGTAACGCCGAAGGACATTGATGATACGGTGAAGCGGATTAGTTTTACCATTTCAGAAGCACTGAATATGCTGTTTACACAATAACAGGATATCCGCCTGCGCACATATTATTTCGTCTGCCGGCATATAGTTGCTGTATGGGAAAGGCTTGGGTGGTGAACAGGTGTTGAAGATACGGCGGGGCAGACTATATAGGAAATATTACCGCAGGATTCACGGACAGCAAAAAGGAATCTGGTTTCAGGATATTGCTGCGGCAGGAAGAAATGGATATTTTACGGCGGAAAACAGCCATAGAGTGGTCAGGAAGCTGGCTGCTCTGTGCATTCTGCTGTTGTGCGGGTATCTGCTTAAGTGTGTGCAGGCAGCCACATGGTCAGATATCAGGGACGGATTGTCGGAGGGGCTTTTGAAGCAGTCCCAGCAGATGTATATGGCCGGATTTCATTATCTGGAGGAGGATCATGCGGATTCCCTGGAGGAGTGGCTTGCGGAGCAGGCAATGCGCCTGATACCGATCGGCGGTTACGTAGAGGAGCAGGATTCGGGGACGGATACGGAGGATGCAGAGACCTATGCGATGATACTTGCCAAGCAGGCAAATGATGAAAATGCGGTGGATGCGGACGGCAATCTGATCGGGACGGACGATTCGGCCAAGACGGCAAACTCCGGGGCAGTTATTGATACTTCTCTGGAGAAAATGAGAGATTTTGATTATTTATTGGGAAATTTCTATACCGTAGACAGCTCTACCATGATACGGAGCGATGAACTGAACGGAGAAACGCTGTTAGGGAAGGATATGCATATCCAGAAAGACACCGGCGGCCCGAAGGTGCTGATCTACCATACCCATTCTCAGGAAATGTTTGCGGATTCCGTGCCGGGGGATACCTCTACATCTATCGTAGGCGTAGGGGAATATCTGACGGACCTGCTGAACAATACATACCACATTGGAACCTTACATCATACCGGCGTGTATGACCTGATAAATGGAGAGCTTGACAGAAGCAAGGCCTATGACCTTGCCAAACCGGAAATTGCGAAAATATTGGAGGAGAATCCCAGTATAGAAGTGGTGATCGATCTGCACAGGGACGGAGTAGGGGAAGGGACGCACCTGGTGACGGACGTAAACGGAAAGCCTACCGCACAGATCATGTTTTTTAACGGACTCAGCAAGACCCGTTCCAACGGCGAGATTGATTACCTGGCAAATCCCTACATACAGGATAATCTTGCATTTTCCCTTCAGATGCAGGTGGCCGCCTATAACAAGTATCCCGGCTTTGCCAGAAGGATTTATCTGAGAGGGTACCGGTATAATATGCACTTGATGCCCAAGTGCCTGCTGATCGAGGCGGGAGCGCAGACCAATACGGTTCAGGAAATGAAGAACGCCATGGACGTGGTGGCAGACCTACTAAATATAGTACTTGTCGAATAGAAAAGAACGAGATATTGTTTGCTAAATGGAAATTTTTGTGATATGCTTTTGACAGTATGGGTAAGTATTGAAAATCGTCTGGAAAGGAATAGAAAAGATGGCAAAGAAACCTACATATGATGCGGAAAGTATTGCGGTCCTGGAAGGGCTTGAGGCGGTCCGGAAGCGGCCGGGTATGTATATAGGCAGTGTGTCTGCAAAGGGCCTGAATCATCTGGTCTATGAAATCGTGGACAATGCGGTGGATGAGCACCTGGCAGGGTACTGCTCAAAGATTCAGGTGACGTTAGAAAAGGACGGCTCTGCGACGATTGCGGATAATGGGCGCGGGGTTCCGGTAGACATGCATGCAAAGGGCGTTTCGGCGGCCAGGCTGGTGTATACCACATTACATGCAGGCGGTAAATTCGATGATTCCGCATATAAGACAAGCGGCGGCCTTCACGGCGTAGGCTCGTCGGTGGTAAACGCCCTGTCTGTCTATATGGATGTGGAGATCAGCCGGGACGGGTTTATCCACCATGACCGCTATGAGCGCGGCATTCCGGTGATAGAATTAGAGGGGGGACTGCTTCCCAAGACCGGTAAGACCAGAAAGACGGGGACAAAGGTAAATTTCCTGCCGGATGACACCATATTTGAGAAAACAAGATTCCGGGCGGAGGAAATCAAGAGCAGGATGCATGAGACCGCATACCTGAATCCGGAGCTTACGATCATTTTTGAGGATAAAAGAGGGGACAAGCCCGAACGGATCGAATACCATGAGCCGGAGGGGATTCTTGGATTTATTAAGGAATTGAATGCGAAAAAAGAGACGATCCACGAACCGGTATACTATAAAGGCACTGCGGAGGGGATCGAGGTTGAGGCAGCCTTCCAGTATGTGAATGAATTCCATGAGAACGTGTTAGGCTTCTGTAATAATATATACAATGCAGAGGGGGGGACCCATCTGACCGGATTTAAGACAACCTTTACGACGGTGATGAACCAGTATGCCAGAGAGCTTGGTGTTTTAAAGGAAAAGGATGCGAATTTTACCGGGGCGGATATCCGAAACGGTATGACGGCGGTCGTGTCGATCAAGCATCCGGATCCGAGATTTGAGGGGCAGACCAAGACCAAGCTGGACAACCCGGATGCATCCAAGGCCGCGGGAAAGGTTACGGGCGATGAGGTGGTCCGCTTTTTTGACCGGAATCTGGATACCTTAAAGAAGGTGCTGTCCTGCGCGGAGAAGGCGGCGAAGATCCGGAAAACCGAGGAGCGGGCGAAGACAAACCTTCTGACTAAGCAGAAGTATTCCTTCGACAGCAACGGCAAGCTCGCCAATTGTGAGAGCAGGGATGCCTCCAAATGCGAGATCTTTATCGTGGAGGGTGATTCTGCGGGCGGCTCTGCAAAGACCGCCAGAGACCGGATGTATCAGGCGATCCTGCCGATCCGGGGCAAGATTCTGAATGTGGAGAAGGCAAGCATTGACAAGATTCTGGCCAACGCGGAGATCAAGACCATGATCAATGCCTTTGGGTGCGGATTTTCAGAGGGCTACGGCAATGATTTTGATATCAGTAAGCTCCGCTATGACAAGATTATCATTATGGCGGATGCGGACGTGGACGGGGCGCACATTTCCACCCTGCTTCTGACACTGTTTTACCGGTTTATGCCGGAGCTGATCTATGAGGGGCATGTGTATATCGCCATGCCGCCGCTCTACAAGGCCATGCCGAAGAAGGGGGAGGAGGAATACCTCTACGACGATAAGGCGTTGGAAAGATACCGCAAAACCCACGAGGGACCCTTTACCCTGCAGAGATATAAGGGATTGGGAGAGATGGATGCGGAGCAGCTGTGGGAGACCACCTTGAATCCTGAGACAAGGGTGATGAAGCTGGTTGAGATTGAGGATGCAAGGATGGCGTCCAGCGTGACAGAGATGCTGATGGGGACGGAGGTTCCGCCGAGGCGTGCGTTTATCTATGACAACGCTACGGAAGCTGAACTGGATATTTAGGAAGGGGGATAAGAGTCTATGAGTGAATCGCAGATTATCCGCACCGAATATTCGGATGTGATGAAGAAATCTTATATTGATTATGCTATGAGCGTTATCGTTGCCAGAGCCCTTCCCGACGTGCGGGACGGGTTAAAGCCTGTCCAGAGAAGGACGCTCTACGATATGCATGAGCTTGGGATCCGGTGGGACAAGCCTTATAGGAAATGCGCCCGTATTGTGGGTGATACCATGGGTAAATACCATCCCCACGGCGACAGCTCGATCTATGAGTCGCTGGTGGTTATGGCTCAGGATTTTAAAAAGGGAATGATCATGGTGGACGGCCACGGCAATTTCGGCTCTATCGAGGGAGACGGAGCCGCGGCTATGCGTTATACGGAGGCAAGGCTTGCCAAATTTACCCAGGAGGCGTTTCTGGCAGATCTGGACAAGGATATTGTAAACTTTCTGCCGAACTTCGACGAGACGGAGAAGGAGCCGGAGGTGCTTCCGGTGCGGGTGCCAAATCTCTTAGTCAACGGGGCGGAGGGAATCGCAGTCGGCATGGCTACCAGCATTCCCACTCATAACCTGGGGGAAGTGATCGACGCGGTTAAGGCATATATGAGGAATGACCAGGTCAGCACAAAGCAGCTGATGAAGTATATAAAGGGGCCGGATTTCCCAACCGGGGGCGTTGTTGTAAATAAGGACGACCTGCTGCAGATTTACGAGACCGGGACAGGGAAGATCAAGCTGCGGGGAAAAGTAGAAACAGAGGAGCTGAAGGGCGGAAAGAAACGTCTGGTGATCACTGAGATCCCCTACACTATGATCGGCGCCGGAATCGGGAAGTTTTTAAATGACGTCTGCAATCTGGTGGAGAATAAGAAGACCTCGGATATTGTGGATATTTCCAACCAGTCCTCCAAAGAGGGGATCCGTATTGTCATAGAGCTGAAGCGGGGGGCGGACGTAGAGAACCTGACCAATATGCTCTATAAGAAGACAAGGCTGGAGGATACCTTCGGCGTAAATATGCTGGCGGTTGCCGGTGGCCGGCCGGAGACTATGGGGCTCAGGAAGATTATCGAGCACCATGTGGATTTCCAGTTTGAGCTTGCCACTAGGAAGTATAAAAACCTGCTTGCTAAGGAATTGGATAAAAAAGAGATCCAGGAAGGCCTGATCAAGGCCTGCGATGTGATCGACCTGATCATTGAGATCCTCCGTGGCAGCAAGAATGTGAAGGATGCAAAGGCATGTCTGACGAAGGGCATTACGGAGAATATAAAGTTTAAGACCAGCATTTCCAGAAAGATGGCTGCCATGCTCCGGTTTACGGAACGCCAGGCGACGGCAATTCTGGAGATGCGTCTGTACAAGCTGATCGGCCTTGAAATAGAAGCCCTTCAGAAGGAGCATGAACAGACCCTTGCAAATATCGCCAGATATGAGGATATTCTGAATAATTACAATTCTATGGCGGATGTGATCATAGAAGAATTGGATCATTTTAAACAGGAATTTGCCGTAAAGCGCCGTACTTTGATTGAGAATGCACAGGAGGCAGTTTTTGAGGAAAAGAAAATCGAGGAGCAGGAGGTGGTGTTCCTGATGGACCGTTTCGGTTATGCCAGAACGGTGGATACGGCGGCATATGAACGCAACAAGGAAGCGGCGGACAGTGAGAACAAATATGTGATCTCCTGTATGAATACCGGAAGGCTGTGCCTGTTTACCAACACCGGAAAGATGCATCAGATCAAGGTTCTGGATATTCCGTTTGGGAAATTTAGGGATAAGGGGCTGCCGGTGGACAATGTGAGTAATTATGACAGCACACAGGAAAGTGTTGTATATTTGTGCGATGCGGAACAGATGCGGTATGCATGGTTGCTATTTGCCACAAAACAGGGTATGATTAAAAAAGTAGAGGGTACAGAGTTTCAGGTAATCAAGCGTACTATTGCGGCGGCCAAGCTCCAGGAGGATGATGAGCTGATCCATGTGCAGGTGATTGCCAGAAGCCATCAGGCTGTTCTACAGACCAGAGACGGGTATTTCTTAAAATTCCCGGCAGACGAGGTACCGGAGAAGAAGAAATCGGCGATCGGCGTACGGGGAATCCGGCTGAAGAAGAATGATGAGCTTGAGAAGGTATATCTGATTGAAGAAGGGCATGAGGCCAGAGTTATGTATGGAGAGAAGGAAATCTGGCTGAACCGTCTGAAGCTGTCGAAGCGGGATGGAACCGGGACCAAGCCCAGAGCTTAGCGGTGTGTGATACATCGCCGGCGTAGCATGCTTGATATGGATACAGGAGGATGAAATGGCAGGAAGCGGATGGGAGAATTTCGGAGACGAGATTCGCAGAACGGTGCAGGATGCAGTTGAAAATCAGGATTTTCACAGATTGAATCAGAATATTACAGATACGGTGGACAGAGCTATGGGCGCGGCGTTTCATTCTGTTTCAAATGGAATGAAAAATGCACGTACCAGTCAGTACCGGCAGGCTGCAGCCGTAGCGGAGCAGGGGAGGCCTGCCGCTTACAGGCGGGATACAGCGACCAGGCAGGCGGTAAAGCTTCCTGGATTATATAAAAAACCGTCTGGGAATATGGCTAAGGGGATACTTTTCGGTATTGTGGGAGGCTGGCTGGGAATCCCTTTCGGCCTTTATACGATCGGCGGGATACTTGCCGCTCTTTTAGGAGGTTTCCAACCGGAATATCTGGCGGTATCAATTCCCTGCGGGGTGCTTTCAGCAGGAGGCCTGGGATTGATGAAATACGGGATCGGCCTGTGCGGCATGCAGAACCGTTTCAAAAGGCTGGTACAGGGAATCGGGAACAGGGAATACTGCGACGTGAAGGAGCTGGCGGCAATGACCGGCAGGACGGAGGCAAAGACGATAAAGGATCTACAGCGCATGAGCTTGAAAGGCTGGTTTCTGCAGCCGCATTTTGACGAGAGCAGGAAATGTTTTATAACCAGCGACCGGATGTATCAGGAATATATGAGGCTGAACGGCCAGAGGAAGGAAGTGGCCGCAAGGCTGGAGGCGGAGCGGAACGAAGAGGTAAAACGAGAAGAGGATATGTGTTCTAGGCTTTCGCCGGAGGCGAGGAAGGTTATTGAAGCAGGGGATTCTTTTATAAAAAGAATCCGCGCATGTAATGATGCGATTGCGGGACAGGAGATTTCTGCAAAGATTTCTCATATGGAGATGCTGGTGGATGGAATATTTGACAGAGTGGAGCAGAACCCGGAGTCGATTGCGGATGTGCGCAAGCTGATGGATTACTATCTTCCCACGACAATAAAGCTTCTCGAGGCATACCGGGATTTGGATTCGCAGCCGATTGAGGGCGAGAATATCAGAGCCTCTAAGCAGGAGATTGAAGCGACGCTGGATACGCTGAACCATGCATTTGAGAAAATACTGGATGATTTGTTCCACCGGACGGCATGGGATGTATCCTCGGATATTTCTGTTTTGAATACTATGCTTGCCCGAGAGGGATTGACGGATGACGGAATAAAGCTGTCGTAGAAGATAATAGAGGAATAACATACGATTGGAGGAGACATAATGGATAACAGATTTGAGGATTTTTCAGTAACACCGGAGCTTACGCTGGATCCATTTCCAGAGGCGCGGCAGGCGGAGGAGGCTGCTCCTTTGAAGAAGGAGGAATCCGCGCCGGTGTTTGATGAAAGCATGCTCTCTGAGAATGAGAGGAGGCTGGTGGATTCGTTCGTAAAGCAGATAGATTTGTCAAATTCCAACGTAATCCTGCATTATGGCGCCGGAACCCAGAAGAAACTGGCGGATTTCTCAGAATCAGCGTTGAATAATGTTAAGACAAAGGAGCTGGGCGAGGTTGGAGAGCTTTTGACCGGCGTAGTCAGGGAATTGAAGAGCTTTGGCGAGGAAGAGGAGAAGGGATTCAGGGGATTTTTTAAGAAATCCTCCGGAAAACTCCAGAACATGAAAGTACAATATGCGAAGGCTGAGGTGAATGTGAATAAGATTATTTCAGCATTGGAATCCCATCAGATACAGCTTCTAAAGGATGTGGCACTGTTAGATAAGATGTATGAGCTGAACCTTACTTACTATAAGGAGCTGACAATGTATATTCTTGCCGGGAAGAAGAAGCTGGCGCAGGTACAGAAGGAAGAGCTGCCGGTGCTTATTCAGAAAGCGGAGGTTTCCGGACGTGCGGAGGATGCGCAGGAGGCAAGGGATCTGGAAGCTATGTGCAGCCGGTTTGAAAAGAAGATTTACGATCTGGAGCTTACGCGGACGATCGCGATGCAGACAGCGCCGCAGATCCGGATGATCCAGAGTAATGATACAGAGATGGCAGAGAAGATCCAGTCTACGATTGTCAATACAATTCCGTTGTGGAAGAGCCAGATGATTCTTACGCTCGGGGCAGAGCATTCGGCAAGGGCGGCCGAAGCTCAGCGGGAAGTGACGGATATGACCAATGAGCTGCTGATGAAGAACGCCGAAAAGCTTAAGATGGCGGCTGTTAATACTGCCAGAGAGACCGAGAGGGGCGTGGTGGAGATTGAGACACTGAAGGCGGCCAATGAGTCATTGATTTCCACATTTGATGAAGTGATGGCTATTCAGAAGGAGGGACGTGAAAAACGCAGGGCGGCCGAGGCTGAGATGACAAAAATAGAGAATGAGCTTAAGACGAAATTATTGCAGATTCAGGGAGGTAGAGGATAGATGGATAAATCAAAGGTATATTTTGCGACATTTAAGGCATCAGGGCAGGAAAATCTTCTGCAGAAGCTGCACCGTCTGATGAAGACGGCAGGGGTTGAAAAGATTGATTTTAAGGATAAATATGCCGCAATTAAGATTCATTTTGGTGAGTATGGAAATCTTGCATTCCTGCGTCCGAATTATGCCAGAGTTGTGGCGGATTATGTAAAAGAATTAGGAGGGAAGCCGTTTTTGACAGACTGTAATACACTGTATGTGGGAAGCAGGAAGAATGCGATTGATCATTTGGAAACGGCATATGTTAATGGGTTTTCTCCTTATCAGACCGGATGCCATGTGATCATCGGAGACGGGCTGAAGGGAACTGATGAGACACTGGTACCGATCAATGGTGAATATGTGAAGGAAGCGAAAATCGGAACGGCAGTGATGGATGCGGATATATTTATTTCCCTGACACATTTTAAAGGGCATGAAATGACGGGATTCGGCGGCGCGCTGAAAAATATCGGCATGGGCTGCGGTTCCAGAGCGGGTAAGATGGAGCAGCACTGCGAGGGGAAACCAAGCGTGGATGATGTTTTGTGCGTAGGCTGTGGTGCCTGCGGCAGGATCTGCGCACATGAAGCGCCAGTGATCACAAATGGGAAAGCAGTAATCGACCACGAGAAGTGTGTGGGCTGCGGCAGATGTCTGGCATCCTGTCCGAAGGATGCAATTCAGGCGGACTTCAGTGATTCTATCGCTGTTTTGAATTATAAGATAGCGGAATACAGTCTGGCAGTCTGTAAAGACCGTCCCTGCTTCCATGTATCCCTGATCTGCGATGTATCGCCGAACTGTGACTGCCACGCAGAGAATGATATTCCGATTATTCCTAATGTGGGAATGCTGGCCTCCTTTGATCCCGTGGCTTTAGATCAGGCATGTGCTGACCTGTGTAATCAGATGCCGGCCGTGGAGGGCAGTATACTCAGCGATAATCTGGAAAAGCATAATCATGAAGAACATGCAATGGAGTGTGACCATTTCCATATGACGCATCCGGATGCACAGTGGAAATGCGGCATCGCACATGCTGTGAAAATCGGACTGGGTACAGACCAATATGAGCTGATCCGTATCTAGTGTGCAGTAATATCAGATTGCTGAGAAGCTGATATGGAAGGCATGAAGACGGACATATGTGGTGTAAAGACGGATATGCAGGATATGAAGAAAAGGATGGCATCAGAAGGGTTTGCCGCAGTATAAAGCTGTGCTGTATTTGGCGTATTTTGCAACAGAACAATATGTATAGCAGCTGTGTAAAAGCAGCTGCTTTTTGCAGGCTGTCTGTATGTGGGAATGGATTAATAGCGTTTACTGCACCATTTTTCCAAGAGACTGATAAGTGCATACAGAAGCATCGCCATGATGCAGAGGAGCACAATGCCAAGCAGCAGCCAATCCATTTTAAATACCTGGCTGGAATAGATGATCAGATAACCTAATCCGTTGCGCGCGGCCAGGAATTCGCCGATAATGACACCTACCAGACAGAGTCCGATATTGACCTTCATGATGTTGATGACTGCCGGAAGCGAGGAAGGGAGTACTACCTTGGTCATGGCATGAAAACGGTTTCCCTGCAGAGTGTAAATGAGCTTGATTTTTTCCGGGTCTACAGAGGAAAAGCTGCTATAGAGGCTTAGGATGCTTCCGAAAATCGCTACCGACATGCCTGCTACAATGATTGTAGTTCGGTTTGCTCCCAGCCATACAATCAAAAGCGGTGCGAGAGCCGATTTGGGAAGGCTGTTTAAAACTACCATATAAGGATCCAGAATCTCTGACAGTTTGCTGCTAAACCATAGGAGAATGGCGGCCAGAACGCTGATACCGATTACCAGAAGGAAGCTTAAGATAGTCTCATAAAGGGTTACGCCGATATGCAGGAAGATGGTACCGTCCGCTGTCAGTTCCCAAAAGCAGAGCGCAATTTTTGAGGGGCTGCTGAAAATGAAGGAATCAATGATGCCGGTGTTGGCAGTAAATTCCCAAATAAAGAGAAAGCTGAGCAGGATTAATATGCGCGAGACACCGACCACACGGCGGTGTCTCTTCTGTATATGAAGAAAATTCTTTTGTTCCACAGATAATTCATTCATTTCCGTTGATCTCCTTCCAAATTAAATTGAAATAGTTCTTAAATTCCGGTGCATTTCTCCGGTTTAGCGGAGTGTCTTCTTCCAGATGGAAAATAAGCGGCAGCGTCTGCTGGATGGATGCAGGGCGCGGGGTTAGGATAATGACACGGTCTGCCAGAGAGACAGCCTCCGACAGGTCATGGGTCACAAGAATTGCTGTCTTATGCTCTTTTTTGATGATCTGCCCGATATCATCACCTACCCGCAGCCTGGTTTGATAGTCCAGCGCGGAAAAGGGCTCATCTAATAACAGAATATCCGGCTCCAGCACCAGAGTCCGTACGAGGGCGGCCCGCTGGCGCATACCGCCGGACAGCTCCGAAGGTCTGGCATTCTCAAACTGTTTTAAGCCGTAGGTGTCCAGAAGCTCATGTGCCTTTGCCTTTGTTTTGGTAGTGAGCATATGCTGGATTTCCAGCCCAAGGATTACATTGTGGTAAATGGTCCGCCACTCGAAGAGCTGGTCGTGCTGGAGCATATATCCAATATTGGTGGTGCTTTCCCTGAGGTATTTTCCGTTGATTTTAATCAGCCCTTTTTCCGGCGTAAGCAGGCCGGAAATGATGGACAGGAGGGTGGACTTGCCGCATCCGGAAGGGCCTACGATAGCAACGAATTCCCCTTCTTTCATGGTAAATGAGATATCGGTAAGTGCACGAGTCTCTCCTTCCATATTATGGTAAGCATAGTAAATTGATTTCAATTCCAGAATTTGTTCTGCGTTCGATTCCATGCAGGCCTCCTGATATACTTTTTATCTATATCTTAGTTTATGGAAAAGGAGCAGAGAATGTGCATAGTCATTTCTGCGCGGGCGCGTATCAGTCCGGAGGACTTTACAAATGAGGAACAAAGTTTCCTATATGATAAAAAGAATGCTTGCGGAGGCTCTTAAAATACCATATACTTAATAGCTATAGGATAATTTGAAGCAGTACAGTGAAATAAACTCTTATATATTAAGGAGATACGTGAGGATGAACTATCAGAAAGAGCTTGAGAAAATTATTGCAGGCCTGGAGAAGGAAAACAGGGTTCCAAGGCTTTTGCTGCACAGCTGCTGTGCACCCTGCAGCAGCTATGTGCTGGAATATTTGAGCCGGTATTTCCGGATTACGGTGTTTTATTACAACCCTAATATTTATCCGGAACCGGAGTATTCCAAGAGAATTGTGGAGCAGCAGAGGCTGATCGGCGAATTGACAGTGAAATATCCGGTTTCGTTTGCGGCCGGACCTTATGAGAAAGAACGGTTCTATGAGGCGGTTAAGGGGTTGGAGCAGGAGAAAGAGGGAGGAGAGCGGTGTATGCAGTGTTATGAGCTGCGCTTAAGAGAGGCGGCGGCGCTTGCAAGGGAAGGCGGATACGGCTATTTTACCACAACGCTCAGTATCAGCCCTTTAAAAAAGGCGGCAAAGCTGAATGAAATCGGTATGAGGCTTGGACAGGAGTACGGTGTGGACTATCTGCCATCGGACTTTAAGAAAAAAAATGGCTACAAGCGTTCTATAGAATTGTCCAGAGAACATAATCTTTACCGGCAGGATTACTGTGGGTGTGTATATTCCTATGAAGATGCAGCCAGACGGAGGGCGGATCGGGAAGCGGCCGGGTAGAAAATACGTTTCAAGGGTTTTCAAGAACGGATAAGTATGGTAGAATGTTAAACTGAAATTTAGAAACGAATAACCAGAAAGAAGGACGGAAGATGGCACAGCTATGGGGCGGACGTTTTACAAAGGAAACGGACCAGCTTGTTTATAATTTTAATGCATCGATTTCTTTCGATAAGAAACTGTATGCGCAGGATATCCGCGGCAGCATCGCGCATGTGATGATGCTTGCAAAGCAGGGGATCCTTACTGATATAGAAAAGGAACAGATCATAGACGGATTGGAGAGCATCCTTTCTGATGTGGAGAAGGGAAAGCTGAAAATAACCGACGACTATGAGGACATACACAGCTTTGTGGAGGCACAGCTGATTTCCCGGATCGGGGATGCGGGAAAAAAGCTTCATACCGGAAGAAGCAGGAATGACCAGGTGGCGCTGGATATGAAGCTGTATACCAGGGATGAGATCACCCAGATCAGCCATCTGCTGGAGGAGCTGCTCCGGGCAGTCCTCTCTATTATGGAGGAGCATACGGAGACGATCATGCCCGGATTTACCCATCTGCAGAAGGCTCAGCCGATCACGCTTGCGCATCATATGGGAGCCTATTTTGAGATGTTCAAGCGGGACTATGAGAGAATGCGCGACATTTATAAGAGGACGAATACCTGTCCGTTAGGCTCAGGCGCTCTGGCGGGAACCACCTATCCTCTGGACCGGGAGTATACGGCGCAGCTTCTGGGATTTGAGGGGCCTACATTAAACAGCATGGACGGAGTGTCTGATAGAGATTATCTGATTGAGCTGATGGCGGCTCTTTCTACGGTGATGATGCATCTTTCTCGATTTTCGGAAGAGGTGATCATCTGGAATTCCAACGAGTATCAGTTTGTGGAGATTGACGATGCATACAGCACCGGAAGCAGCATCATGCCGCAGAAGAAGAATCCGGATATTGCGGAGCTGGTGCGGGGCAAGACCGGACGGGTGTACGGGGCGCTGATGTCCCTTCTTACGACGATGAAGGGGATTCCTCTTGCGTACAATAAGGACATGCAGGAGGATAAGGAGATGTGCTTTGACGCCATGGATACGGCGAAGGGGTGTATTGCTCTCTTTACAGGGATGCTAAGGGCCATGCAGTTCCAGACAGAGCGTATGGAGAAAAGCGCCAGACAGGGATTTACCAATGCGACGGATGCGGCGGATTATCTGGTGAACCATGGAGTACCTTTCCGGGATGCACATGGCATTGTGGGACGGCTTGTCTTATACTGTATCGAGAAAAATATTGCGTTGGATGATATGACGCTGGAGGAATACCGGGAGATTTCCCCGGTGTTTGAGGAAGATATATTTGATGCGGTCAGCATGGAAACCTGCGTGAATAAGCGGTTGACGGCTGGAGCACCGGGAAAGAAGGCGATGAAACAGGTGATTAAATTATACAAGCAGTATCTGCGGGAAGCTAGGAGGAAAGAAGAATGGAACAAAAATTAAGAGTCGGTATTCTTGGGGCAACGGGAATGGTAGGACAGAGGTTTATCGCTCTGCTTGAGAACCATCCGTGGTTCGAGGTGGTTACGGTTGCGGCAAGTCCAAGGTCTGCCGGGAAAACTTACGAGGAGGCAGCCGGGGGACGCTGGAAAATGACCACGCCTATGCCGGAGGCTGTTAAGAAGCTGGTCGTGCTGAATGTAAATGAAGTGGAGAAGGTAGCGTCTACAGTTGATTTTGTCTTTAGCGCAGTGGATATGAGCAAGGAGGAAATCCGTGCGATTGAGGAAGCATATGCGAAGACGGAGACTCCGGTAGTTTCTAATAACAGCGCCCATAGATGGACTCCGGATGTGCCGATGGTGGTTCCGGAGATCAATCCGGAGCATTTTGAGGTGATTTCGTCCCAGAAGGAGCGTCTTGGCACATCCCGCGGATTTATTGCGGTGAAGCCGAACTGTTCTATCCAGAGCTATGCGCCCTGTCTGGCGGCATGGAAGGAATTTGGGCCGAAGGAGCTGGTGGTAACCACCTATCAGGCAATTTCCGGCGCCGGCAAGACATTTAAGGACTGGCCGGAGATGGTGGAGAATATTATTCCGTATATCGGCGGCGAAGAGGAGAAGAGCGAGCTGGAGCCATTGCGGGTTCTTGGAAAGGTTGAGAACGGAGAGATTGTGAAAGCAGAGCTTCCGAAGATTACCTGCCAGTGTATTCGTGTACCGGTATTAAACGGACATACGGCAGCCGTGTTTATCAACTTTGAAAAAAAGCCGTCAAAGGAGCAGCTTATTGAGGCATTGAAGAATTATAAGGGCTTTCCGCAGGAGGAGGCTCTGCCCAGCGCGCCGAAGCAGTTTATCCAGTATTTGGATGAGGATAACCGTCCTCAGGTGAAACTGGATGTGGATTATGAAAACGGCATGGGCGTATCCATCGGACGTCTCCGGGAAGACAGTATGTTTGATTATAAATTCGTGGGACTGTCCCACAACACCGTCCGCGGTGCGGCAGGAGGCGCGGTGCTCTGTGCGGAGACCCTTACGGCAAAGAAGTATATTACAAAGAAATAGACTCCGCCCTGACGGAAAGACTGTGGGGAAGCAGGATTTCCACAGACGGGAGATTAAAAAGAGGATGCTAAGCTTAGTCATCCTCTTCTTTTTGTACGCTGTAGGTCTGGCGTTTTCTGGCCATTTCATCATTTTCCAGATATTCGTCGTAGGTTGTGATCTTGTCGATCAGTTTTCCGCCCGGCACGATTTCCATGATCCGGTTGGCCGTAGTCTGGACAATCTGGTGATCCCTTGAAGTAAACAGAATAACACCGGGGAATTTGATCATGCCGTTATTCAGTGCAGTGATGGATTCCATGTCCAGATGGTTGGTGGGCTCGTCGAAGAGCAGCACGTTGGCGCCGGAGATCATCATCTTTGACAAGAGGCATCTGACCTTCTCGCCGCCGGATAAGACGCGGACCTTTTTCACGCCGTCGTCTCCGCCGAAGAGCATCCGTCCGAGAAACCCTCTGACATAGGTTACGTCCTTATTTTCCGAATACTGGGTCAGCCATTCTACAATGGTATCGTCATTGTCAAATTCGCTTCCGGAATCCAGAGGGAAATATGCCTGAGAGGTGGTGACGCCCCATTTGTAGGTTCCTTCATCCGGTTCCATTTCTCCCATAAGAATCTGGAACAGGACAGTTTTGGCCAGCTCATTGCCGCCTACAAAGGCAACCTTATCGTCATGCCCCAGTGTAAAGCTGATGTTGTCCAGAACCTTTTCACCGTTTATGGATTTGCTGATCCCTTCTACGGTTAATACCTCGTTGCCGATGGAACGGTTCGGGGTAAAATTGATATAAGGGTATTTCCGGCTGGAGGGCTGGATGTCGTCCAGCTGGATTTTCTCCAGCGCCCGTTTTCTGGAGGTTGCCTGCTTGGACTTGGAAGCATTTGCGCTGAACCGGGAAATAAATTCCTGCAGCTCCTTAATCTTTTCTTCCTTTTTCTTGTTGGCTTCCTTCATCTGACGGATGAGAAGCTGGCTGGATTCATACCAGAAATCGTAGTTTCCGGCATACAGCTTGATCTTGCCGTAGTCAATGTCCGCAATCTGGGTACATACCTTGTTGAGAAAATACCGGTCGTGGGATACCACGATTACCGTATTTTCAAAATTGATCAGAAATTCTTCCAGCCATCCGATGGCATCCAGATCCAAATGGTTCGTAGGCTCATCCAGAAGAAGGATGTCCGGGCTTCCAAACAGCGCCTGGGCAAGCAGCACCTTTACCTTTTCCGGTCCTTCCAGGCTTTTCATGCCCGCATCGTGAAGCTCCATGCCGATGCCGAGGCCGTTTAGAAGGGAAGCCGCTTCGGATTCCGCTTCCCAGCCGTTCATGGAAGCAAATTCTGCCTCCAGTTCGCTGGCTTTGATACCGTCCTCGTTGGTGAAATCTTCTTTGGCGTAGATGGCATCCTTTTCCTTCATGATTTCATAGAGTCTTGCATTTCCCATAATAACGGTGTCGAGAACGGTATATTCATCGTATTTAAAATGATCCTGTTGCAGGAAAGAGAGCCGTTCGCCGGGGGTGATGATAACCTCGCCGCCGGAAGGCTCAAGCTGGCCGGATAAGATTTTAAGAAATGTGGATTTGCCGGCGCCGTTGGCGCCGATTAGGCCGTAGCAGTTTCCTTCAGTGAATTTGATGTTGACATCCTCGAATAGTGCCCTTTTTCCGACACGCAGGGTAATATTGCTTGTACTGATCATATTGACTGATTCCTCCTGTGATTTTTGAGATTTCCCTGCCGCCAGTCTCAGACAGGGCTGGCGGCAGGGAAACCACGCTTTTATTTTGATACACCAGACAATCTTATCAAAAAAGCATGGAAATAGCAAGAAATACAGTATATAATAGACGTAATATATTAGCGTTACTGTTTATGCATTGACTGCCTTGCTTTGCACTCCGAAGTTTTCCGGAAGGCCAGAGCAGGGTGGGCGGTGTACGAAATGTAACAGTGGCGAAAGAATCCTTTAAGGGGGGAGAATGATAGAAAAATGAAGGATGACATTTTAAGTTACACACAAAACCGGGAGCTTTCCTGGCTGAAGTTTAACCGCAGGGTGCTTCAGGAGGCGCAGGATCAGACGGTGCCGATTTTGGAGAGGCTGAAGTTTGTCGCTATTTTTACCAGCAATTTGGATGAGTTTTTTATGATCCGGGCGGGGAGTCTGTTTGACATGGCGGCTGCTGACCCGAGGGCGGTTGACAGCCGTTCCGGAATGACGCCGATGGAGCAGCTGGATGCGATTTATAAGGCTGTGGCGCCATTATATAAAGAGAGGGATAAGACCTATGCGGAGATTAAGAAGCAGCTGACCCCTTACGGGGTATGCAGTCTGGACTTTAAGGAGCTGGAGCAGAGTGAGAAAAAGTATGTGAAGAAGTATTTTAAGGAGCAGATGCTCCCGGTTCTGTCTCCCCAGATTGTGGATGCCAATCACCCATTTCCCCATCTGGTGAATAAGGAAATTTATGTGACGGCTAACCTGAAGCAGAAGAATAAGACGATGCTTGGAATCGTGCCGGTTCCTCCGTATGTGACAGATATTTTGTACCTTCCGGGGCACGATATCCGCTATATCCGGATGGAGAAGGTGATCCTGGAGTATTTGGATCTGATCTTTCCAAGATATGAGATTTCAGACCGAAATTATATCTGTGTGACCAGAAATGCGGATATTACGCCAGATGATGAGGCGCTGGAGATTAACGATGATTTCCGTTACCGGATGAAAAAGACCCTTCATAAGAGAAGAAGGATGGCGGTGGTGCGCTTAGAGACGGCAGAGAAGCTTTCCCCTGAGAATGAGAAGTATTTCTGTGAGAAGTTTAATATTAAGAAAGAGCAGATCTTCCGTACGAAGATGTCCATGAAGCTGGACTACGTGTTTGCGATCGCGGGGAATCTTCCGGATGCTATGAAGCGGCTCCTGACTTATCGGACATTTACGCCCCAGGAGTCAAGGTTCGTGCAGGAGGGAAGCATTTTCCGGCAGGTGAAGAGAAAGGATCTTCTGCTGTTCTATCCGTTTGAGAGCATGGAGCCGTTTTTGAAGCTGATCCGGGAGGCGGCCTATGATACGAATGTGCTTACGATCAAGATTACGATCTACCGGCTGGCGAAGAAGGCCAGGCTGGTAGAGTATTTGTGCGCCGCGGCGGAGAACGGCAAGGAAGTAACGGTGCTGATTGAGCTGCGCGCCAGATTTGACGAGCAGAATAATATTGACTGGTCCGAGCGTTTGGAAGACGCGGGGTGCCGCGTGATCTACGGATTTGAGGGATACAAGGTTCATTCTAAGATCTGCCTGATCACCTATCGGAACCGCAATGATATCCAGTATGTTACCCAGATCGGTACCGGAAATTATAATGAGAAGACCGCCGCAATGTATACGGATTTGTCTCTTATAACCGGAAACCGGGAAATCGGTGAGGATGCGGCGGCTTTCTTTAAGAATATGTCGATTAGTAATCTGGATGGAATATACCGGAATCTGATCGTGTCGCCTTCCAGCTTAAAGCCGAAAGTTCTGGCGCTGATGGATGAGGAAATCGCAAAGTGTTCCTCCGGAAGGATCATTATGAAGATGAATTCGGTTACAGATGTGGATTTTATTGAGAAGGTGTGCGAGGCCTCTCAGGCCGGGGTGAAGATCGACCTGATCGTGCGGGGGATCTGCTGTGTGCTTCCGGGAATAGAAGGATACACAGACCATGTGACGGTGACCAGTATCGTGGGAAGGTATCTGGAGCATTCGAGGGTTTTCTGCTTTGGAACCGGTGAGGAGCAGAAGATTTACATCGGATCTGCGGACATGATGACCAGAAATACAGAGAAGCGGGTGGAGGTTGCCTGCCCGATCATGGATACGCATGTGAAGCATCAGATCAGTCATTATCTGGATGTGATGCTTGCGGATAACCTGAAAGCTCGTGTGCTCCAGAGCGATGGAAACTATGTGAAGAAGGAGCAGAAGGAGCCGTTCGTTAATTCTCAGGAGCGTTTTATGAGAGAGGCTGTATTTGCAAGGAAGGCAGCCGCAGAGCAGAAGCCGAATCTCCTTAAGATCATAAGGCATAGGTTAAAGAGATAGAGATAAAGCGGCCGGACCGGCGGGAAGGCGGATGGAACAAACCGCTGCCGCGCCGGGGCGCTGAAATAGAGGGTGGAGAGAATGTATGGGAAAATCGCTGTATATAGCTGAGAAACCAAGTGTGGCGCAGGAATTTGCCAAGGCGCTGCATTTAAAGACAAGGCGGGGCGACGGATATCTGGAATCGGAAGAGGCAGTTGTGACCTGGTGCGTGGGGCATCTGGTTACCATGAGCTATCCAGAGGTCTATGATGAAAAATACAAACGGTGGAGTCTGGAGACTCTGCCGTTTTTACCGGAGGAATTTAAGTATGAGGTGATCCCGGGAGTGGCAAAGCAGTTTCGGATCGTATCCGGCCTTTTGAACCGTCCGGATGTGGATACCATTTATGTATGTACGGACTCCGGGCGGGAGGGAGAGTATATCTACCGGCTGGTGGAGCAGATGGCAGAGGTCCGGGGCAAGAGGCGGCTCAGAGTGTGGATCGATTCCCAGACGGAGGAGGAGATCCTAAGGGGAATACGGGAGGCGAAGGATCTGTCGGAATACGATAATCTGTCTGCGTCTGCCTATTTAAGGGCAAAGGAGGATTATCTGATGGGGATTAATTTTTCCCGGCTTCTGACCCTGAAATACGGGAACAGTATTTCGGGTTATTTAAATAAGAAATATTCGGTGATTTCCGTGGGCCGTGTTATGACCTGCGTGCTGGGCATGGTAGTACGGAGGGAGAGGGAAATCCGGGAGTTTGTGGAGACGCCCTTCTACAGGGTGCTCTGCTCGGCAGAAGCGGATGGGCAGGCTCTGGAGGGAGAATGGAGGGCGGCGGATGGGTCGAAATATTACGGATCCCCGGTTCTTTATAAGGAGAACGGATTTAAGGAGAAGCGGCATGCGGAGGAACTGATCCGGTTTCTAGAGGAAGAGCGGCCTGTGAGTGCACAGGTGGAAAAGGTGGAGAAGAAGAAGGAGAAGAAGAATCCGCCGTTGTTATTTAACCTTGCGGAGCTTCAGAACGAGTGCTCTAAGCGGTTTAAGATCAGTCCAGATGAAACGCTCAGGATCGTGCAGGAGCTGTATGAGAAGAAGCTGGTTACCTATCCCAGGACGGATGCAAGAGTGTTATCCACGGCCGTTGCAAAGGAAATCCATAAGAACCTGAACGGGCTGATGAAATACGATCCGGCGGTACCTTATCTGCAGGATATCGTAAAGCTTGGAAGCCACAGGAACCTTGCAAAGAGCAGGTATGTAAATGACAAGCAGATTACCGACCATTATGCGGTTATTCCCACCGGACAGGGACTTGGTGCATTGAAGAGTGTGTCAGGGGTCTCTAAGCAGGTATACGATGTGATCGTTAGGCGGTTTCTCAGTATTTTCTATCCGCCCGCCGTTTATCAGAAGGTGTCGGTGGTTCTGAATATAAGAGGGGAGCGGTTCTTTTCCGGGTTTAAGGTGCTGGCAGAGGAGGGATATCTAAAGGTATCCGGGATTCCAAAGCCAAAGAAGGGGGAAGAGGAAAGAGAGGGCGGATCGGACGGGACGGAGAATCATCCGGGAGACGGCGCGTTATTTGCGGCGCTGCAAAAGCTCCGCAGGGGGATGACGCTTCCTGTTACAGGCTTGTCTATTAAGGAAGGGAAGACCACGCCGCCGAAACGGTACAATTCCGGGTCGCTGATTTTGGCGATGGAAAATGCCGGGCAGCTGATCGAGGACGAGGAGCTTAGGGCGCAGATTAAGGGCAGCGGAATCGGAACCAGCGCCACCAGAGGAGAGATTCTGAAGAAATTGTTCAATAATCAGTATCTGGCGCTGAATAAGAAGACGCAGGTTGTAACCCCGACGCTGGAGGGGGAGATGATCTTTGATGTGGTAGACCATTCTATTAAGTCTCTTTTGAATCCTGAGCTTACGGCAAGCTGGGAGAAGGGGCTTACCTATGTGGCGGAGGGAGATATTACATCCGAGGAATACATGAAAAAGCTGGAAGCATTTATCTGGTCCAGGACCAGAGGGGTGCTTGGACTGAACAATCAATATGAGCTGCGCGGATGCTACGACAGGGCAGCCGGATTCTATAAGAAAGGAAAGAAATAATATGAAAAAAGAATTAACCGTAAAGGAGCTGTATACTTTGGAGGAGACGATTGCGAAGGATATTTTTGAGGGGGTTACTTACCCCTGGGAGGCGCTTCCGAAAATCGGCGCATTTATCAAGGAGCTTGGAGAGACCCTGCCGGAGGAAGAGTATGAGAGGAAGGGAGAGGATGTGTGGATCGCAAGGTCTGCGAAGATATTTCCCTCTGCCTATATTCACGGGTCGGCGATCATCGGAAAGGATGCGGAGATAAGGCATTGTGCGTTTATCCGGGGAAATGCGATCGTGGGAGAGGGCGCTGTGGTCGGTAATTCCACGGAGCTTAAGAATGTGATACTGTTTAATAAGGTTCAGGTGCCCCATTATAATTACGTGGGGGATTCCATTCTCGGCTATAAGGCTCATATGGGAGCAGGCTCCATTACCTCGAATGTGAAGTCCGATAAGAAGCTTGTGGTGGTAAAGACGCCGGAGGAGCAGATTGAGACCGGGATTAAGAAATTCGGGGCAATGCTTGGAGACGGGGTTGAGGTGGGCTGCGGCACGGTCCTGAATCCGGGAAGCGTAGTAGGCGCGCACAGCAATATTTATCCGCTGTCTTCTGTCAGGGGATACGTACCGGCCGGAAGCATTTACAAAAAGCAGGGCGAGGTAGTAAAAAAGCAGGAATCATAAGCAAAAGAAATGGCTCAACACATTTTATTGATTTTTTACATAGGCAATTATCTATTAATCGGTAGTTGCCTTTTTTGATTGGAAAAGTGCTTTGGATTTTCTATGAATTTGACTGTTGACATCTTGAGATTAATATGCTACTATACTTAAGAGCAATTTAACGCTTTAAAGCGTAACGGTTTAAAGCGTTAATCTTTAGGAAATGTGCTTAAATGAATGGCTTGGAGGAATGAGAAATGTCAAAAGAAGTGTTATGTGCAATCTTGCTGGTTGTATTTTTTGCCGTAATGATTTATGTGGGTTTTTACTCAAGGAAGCATGCCTCAGATGTAGACGGCTTTGTGCTGGGCGGACGGGGGGTCGGACCCTGGCTGACAGCATTTGCGTTTGGTACGTCATATTTTTCGGCGGTTATTTTTGTGGGGTATGCAGGACAGTTTGGCTGGAACTTTGGCCTTGCGGCAACATGGGCAGGACTTGGTAATGCGTTTATCGGTTCCCTTCTGGCGTGGAATGTGCTGGGAAGAAGAACCAGAGTTATGACCCAGCATTTGGATGCAAAGACCATGCCGGATTTTTTTGGAAAACGATTTGATTCTGTTCCGCTTAAAGTGGCGGCTTCCATTATCGTTTTTATTTTTCTGATACCGTATACGGCCTCTCTATATAATGGATTATCCAGCTTGTTTGGTCTGGTGTTTGATATTCCGTATTGGGTTGTGATTGCAGCTATGGCGGTACTGACAGGTGTTTACGTAATTTTTGGCGGATATATGGCAACGGCGATCAATGACTTTATTCAGGGAATTATTATGCTGTTTGGCATCTGTGCGGTAATCGGCTCGGTATTAGCTCAGAACGGCGGTTTGGTGGAGGCGGTGAAGTCTCTTTCTGCCGAAACAGGCGATGCAGGATGGCAGGGGGCATATTCTTCCTTCCTAGGGCCGGATCCGCTGGCGCTGTTATTTGTAGTAATACTGACTTCCCTTGGTACATGGGGACTTCCTCAGATGGTCGGGAAATTTTATGCGATCAAGAGTGAAAAGGATATTCATAAGGGAACGGTAATTTCGACAGTATTTGCGATTATCGTGGCAGGAGGCTGCTATTTTCTGGGCGGTTTCGGAAGACTATATAGTGATAAGGTGATGATCAATGAGACAACCGGAAAGCCGCTGTTTGATACAATTGTGCCGACGATGCTTGCCGCGCTGCCGTCAGTTGTTGTTGCGGTGGTAATTGTGCTGGTGCTCTCCGCATCTATGTCCACACTGTCTTCACTGGTGCTTACCTCCAGTTCCACCTTTACGCTGGATGTGATCAAACCGGCATTCAAGCAGGAAATGCCAGAAAAGAAACAGGTATCCGTTATGCGGTTATTTATCGTGTTCTTTATTCTAATATCGGCAGTGATCGCGATTTTTAAAGATGCCCATCCGGAGGTAACCTTTATTGCACAGATGATGGGCGTGTCCTGGGGCGGGCTGGCAGGAGCATTTCTTGCACCGTTTCTGTATGGATTATACTGGAAAGGCATTACGAGGGTATCCGTAGTAGTATGCTTTATCTGGGGCTGTGCCGTCGCAGTGCTGCAGCTGGCAGTTACACTGGGCGGTATCGATGTAACCGGCTGGGGAACGGTACTCGGATACATATTCAAGTCTTCCATTAATTCGGGAGTTATAGCAATGTCCGGCGGACTCATTATCGTACCGGTTATAAGTATGTTCACAAAGAAGCAGGACGAGAGCGAGATCCAGAGGATTTTTGCATGCTATGATGAGAAGGTTACTATTACAAAGAAGTCTTCTCTTCAGGAATAATCCTATATTCATATTTTTCCTTTTCTTGACAGGCTGTGGTTGACAATAACTACAGTCTGTTATATTATGTCTACATAAAGATGTAAAGGGATAAAAAGGGTATTGACAATTGGGAATAACTATAATATGATAAATATATGGGCGCGAACGCCTGTTCGGAAAAGGAGAATTTAACATGGCAAGTGATAAGAAAAAGACAGTAGAAACAGCAGCAGAGAATAAGAAGAAGGCTTTGGATGCGGCGATTGCAAAGCTGGAGAAGGATTTTGGCAAGGGTACGGTGATGAAGCTGGGAGACCCTGCAGCACGGGCTGCAGTGGAGACGATACCGACCGGCTCCTTGAGTCTGGATCTGGCGCTGGGACTTGGCGGCGTACCGAGAGGACGTGTGGTAGAGGTCTATGGGCCGGAATCCAGCGGTAAGACAACGGTTACATTACATATGATCGCAGAGGTGCAGAAGAGAGGCGGTATTGCAGGGTTTATTGATGCAGAGCATGCGCTGGATCCGGTATATGCGAAGAATATCGGCGTGGATATTGATGAATTGTATATTTCCCAGCCGGACAGCGGTGATCAGGCACTGGAGATTACCGAGACGATGGTCCGTTCCGGTGCAATGGATATTATTGTAGTGGATTCTGTTGCAGCTCTGGTGCCGAGACAGGAGATTGAGGGGGATATGGGAGATTCTCATGTGGGCCTGCAGGCAAGGCTTATGTCTCAGGCGCTTCGGAAGCTTACTCCGGTTATCAGTAAGTCTAACTGCGTGGTGATTTTCATTAATCAGCTCAGAGAGAAGGTAGGCGTAATGTTTGGCAATCCTGAGACTACTACAGGGGGACGTGCGCTGAAGTTTTATGCTTCTGTGCGGATGGATGTAAGGAGAGTTGAGACATTAAAGCAGAGCGGAGAGATGGTTGGGAACCGGGTTCGTGTTAAGGTTGTAAAGAATAAGATCGCACCGCCTTTTAAGGAGGCTGAATTTGATATTATGTTCGGTAAGGGAATCTCAAAGGAAGGAGATATTCTGGATCTGGCAGCGAATATCGATGTGGTGAAGAAGAGCGGTGCCTGGTACGCATATAATGGGGATAAGATCGGTCAGGGAAGAGAGAATGCGAAGCTTTATCTGGCAGGGCATCCGGATGTGATGAGTGAGATTGAAGAGAAGGTAAGACAGCATTATCAGGTATCTGAGGTATCTGAGGAAGAGCAGGAAGCTGTGAAGGAAGAGATGAAAGATACGCGGGAAGCAGAGAAGAAAACAAAAGCTGCTGCAAAAGCCGCGGAGAAGGATGTTGAATAGCAGATATGACTGTTACAGAGATAAAAGCGATAACTAAGACCCGTTTTCAAGTGTATCTGGATGGAGAATCTGCCTTTGTGTTATACAAAGGCGAACTGCGCCGGTATCATCTGGAGAAGGGGGAAGAACTTTCGGAAGAGGATTATGAGGAAATCAGGCAGAATATTGTTTTAAAGAGGGCAAAGCTCCGGGCGGTGCATCTTCTGACGGATATGGACAGGACGGAGTATCAGCTTAAAAACAAGCTGCTTATGGGCGGATACCCGGAGGATATTGCTGATCAGGCAATGGAGTATGTGAAGTCCTTTGGATATATCAATGACCGGGAATATGCCAGACGCTTTGTGGAGAATAAAAAGCACGTCAAGAGCAGGAGAGAGCTGCATGCGCTGCTTTCCGGAAAGGGACTGGAGACTGCGCTGATTGAGGAAGTATTAGAAGAATACTGTGGCAGTGAGGATGCAGAAGCGGCGATCCAGAATATACTGCGCAGGAAGAAATTTGATCCGGAAAATGCCTCAGAGAAGGAACGGCAGAGGATATACGCGCTATTGGCGAGAAAAGGATTCCGGTATGAAGATATCAGCCGTATAATTTTGAATGGCGTATAGCTGCCATGCATTTTACTGAATAAGAGAATGCTCCTTTATAGTAGATTTTAATGATCTGCTATAGAGGAGCTTTTTTATTATCTGGGAAATTCCTTCGGATTTCCCAGATAATAAAAATAAGATGCGCAGCTGCGCGCGCGGAACAAGAGCAGCGCTGCAGGAATATAATAACGAGGGAGTGTGCGAAGCGCACTTTTGTTCTTTGGCTTTGTTGAAATATAACAAATCATATTATATGGATTTGTGCATGTTGACAAAAAAGAAAACAATTTATAGATTTGTTGACACCTAAAAAATAAAATTGTATAATTGTCATACAGGTTTACATTCGCGGATTAATCTGAGAATCGAGAATAGTAAGGAATAAAAGGGTAATTCAAGGATAAGGAGGAAAAAGAGGTGATACAGAGTAACAAAAATTTGTAATACAGATATTAAAAAACAAGGGAGACGAGCAATGGAAAGAAAAGCCAAGTGCATGCGGGAAAAATTTAAAAAAGGGGAACTGGTCATAGGCGGACATGCCTTTTTAACAGATCCCTGTATTACAGAATTATTCGGGTATCACGGGTTTGAATTTGTATGGATCGATGCAGAACATGGCGCATTTACTTTACCTTGTGTACAAAGCCATATACAGGCTGCGGCTTCTGCGGATACGGCTTCAATTGTGCGTATTGCGTGGAATGATCCAGTACTGGCAAAGCCTGTTTTGGAAATGGGGCCGGATGGAATCATATTTCCTTATATCCGTACACCGGAGGAAACAAGAAAAGCAATGGCGGCCTGTATGTATCCGCCAAAGGGAATACGCGGATTCGGACCAAGACGTGCAAATCAGTACGGTGTACTTGAAGATAGAGAATATTTAGATGCTGTGGACGATTCTCTTCTCAGGATGGTACAGGTAGAACACAGGGATGCGGTTGAATGTCTTGAAGATATACTGGCTGTAGAAGGACTGGATTTAATTGTGGTCGGTCCCTGTGATCTGTCTGCATCCTACGGCATGATCGGCCAGACTCATGATGCCCGGATGGAGATGATATACGATACAATAGCAGAGAAATGTAAACGGCTGGGAAAGCCGTTTGGTGTATCACTGGGGCCGTCTGATGAAGAGGGTATTAAAAATTGGATAGACCGGGGAGCGGTTTTTATGGGATGTGCTGATGACATGAACTATATGCGGATGGGAAGCATGAAGACTTTGACCATGGTACGTGACTATGTCCGCTCAAGACGGCAGTCCATATAGCCATTTTATCAAGAAATGGGGTATATATATGGAAAATGAGCAGGAACTGAAAAGGACGCTTTTATACGAACAGGTGGCGGATATGCTGGAGCAGGCTATTGTCTGCGATCATTTTGAAGGAGAACGGCTTCCTTCAGAGCAGCATTTAGCAGAAAAGTATAATGTAAGCAGAACGGTTGTCAGGGAGGCTTTGAAGCTTCTCCGGGAACGAGGGCTGATTGACTCTAAAACGGGAAGCGGAGCCTATATCACAAGACCGGAGGAGCAGAATTTGTCCGATGTTATCGCCCGGATTATACGAACCAGCAACATCGACTATGGGGATGTTTATGATGTCCGCAGCATTCTTGAAACTGTTGCGGCCAGACGCGCGGCACTTCATGTCACTGAAAAAGAGCTGGAAGAAATGGAAGAATATCTGAAGAAAACAAGAGACTTGAATCTGTCTGCCAAAGAGCGGGCAGAATATGACTATCAATTTCATTATATGATCGCAAAGGCCTCGCGTAATTCACTTTTGGTTATGCTGGCAGGTGCGCTTGGCCTGGTCTTTAAGGAGGTCATCGAACTGAGCAGTGATATGGAAGGCTCTATGGACGATGGAATCCGGCGGCACAAGGAAATTCTAGATGCCCTCCGTCTGAGGGATGCAGAATTGGCGGAACATATGATGTATGGACATATCTACCAGTCAAAATGCTATTGTATGGAAATGCTTGAAAAACGCAGGGAACATGAAACGAAAAACACAGAAGCAAAAAGGAGGACATCTGGTGAGAGATATATCTTGTGACGTGCTGGTTGTGGGCGGAGGCGAGACGGGCATACGCGCCGCGGTAGAGGCAAGACGCTGCGGCGCAGAAAAAGTAATATTGGCAACCAAAGGAGCTTTTGGAGAAGCAGGAGTTATATTTTCGGATATTACCTTCGGATGGGATATGCAGGCGGCAACCGGTGAGAATGATCCGTCTGATTCTAAGGAGGTGCATTTGGAAGATATTATGCATGCGGCGCAGGGAACCTGCAGCAGAAAGCTGGCATCGATCGTTGTGGAGGAAGCTCCGCAGCGGCTGAGAGATTTGGAAGAATTATTCGGACTGGAGCTTTATAAAGGAGAAAATCAAAAGCCCCGTCAGGTATATGGATGCTTTTCCAGTAAGAACAGAAGCTACCAGTTTGTACGGCCAAAGGAAATCCAGGCAAAAATGAAGGAAAGCATTCCCCGTTTTGGGGTAACGCTGATGGAGAACTTGATGATTGCCGAGCTGTTGTTTGATGACGGAAGGTGCTGCGGTGCGGTAGGATTTGATGAGGATGGCGGGGATATACGGTTTCTATCGGGAGCGGTAATTTTAGCTACAGGAGGAGCGGCCGGAATTTATCAGCATAATTTTGCTTCTCCCGGCATGTGCGGCGACGGGTACGGACTTGCACTTCTTGGAGGCTGTACACTTGCCAACATGGAATTCCTGCAGTTTGGGCTGGGATTATTGGAACCGAAATACCGGGCGCTGTTTTTGGACAGGCTGTTGTATCTGAATCCGCGTATTACGTTTGAGGAGGAGCACGAATTTCCCGGCAGGCTGGAGGATATGCTTGAGAGACATGCAAAGCATTTTCCATTTTCCTGCATAGATGAAAGCTGCCTGTTCGACGCGGCAGTATTCAAAGAGACATTGAAATATGGAAAAGGAGTACAGGTGGAGCTTTCTGCTATTCCGCTGGAGAAGCTGGAGGAGATTCCTGTGTGGGATCTGTACTGCGGATGGTTCGAGAAGGATAAGAACCCATATGAAAACCCGCTGCGCATTACTCTATTTGCACATGCATGCAACGGCGGTATCGTGATCAATGAGAAGGCGGAGACCGGAGTGCCTGGACTCTATGCCGCAGGGGAAGCAGTGACCGGGCCGCATGGGGCTAACAGGCTGGGCGGCAATATGCATGCGGCCTGTCAGGTATTCGGAACAAGAGCCGGGGCTAATGCGGCGTCATTTGCTAAAACAAAGGGCTTGGGGAATATACCTTCTTGGATGCTGCCAAAAGGAGTGTCAGAAAGCAGTAACCTGGATTATGAAGCTGTAAAAAAACAGGCCGGGAAACTGATGTGGGAAAATGTGAACGTGGCCCGTCATGAAGAAGGGCTGAAAGGAGCGCTAAAGGAGCTAGAGCGGCTCTGGAGGCAGTTTAAGGAAGAAACGCCGGAGAGGCATATGCTGCGTAAGTATTATGAAACACAGAGCACGCTTCTGACTGCAATGTCAATTACAAAGGCAGCGCTTATGAGAAAAGAGAGCAGAGGAAGCCATTACCGGGAGGATTATCCGGATACAAAAGTACAGTCGTTTGTTATGAAAAGCCGGTATAGCGGCGGCGAGATCAAGGTATGGGAAACAGACAGCTATGACGAGGAATAAATTCTCGGATAAGAAACAGACAAGGATTACATTTATGTAAAATGGAGGTATATCTGTAATGAGAAAAATAGTATCGATGTTGTTAATTGTATGTATGTTGTTGACAATGACGGCCTGCAGCGGCGAGGAGGAATATCCGGCGGACAGTGTCTCTGTCATTATAACGAAAGCGGCAGGCGGCGCGACGGATACCGTAGTCCGCTGCCTGACAAACCTTGCAGAATCTAAGGATGATAAGCTGTCCTTTGTATGTGAAAATGTAGTAGGAGCAAATGGATTCACTGGTATGAGCCAGGGGGCAAATGCAAAAAGCGACGGTTATACTCTGACAATTATCCCGGCTGAGCTGTCTGTAATGTCTCAGATAGATTTTTATAAGGCGCCTGTTACACTGGATGATTACCGGTTTGTATCGGTTATGATGACGATTCCTATGGTTCTTGTTGTGCGGGCAGATTCTGATTATAAGGATATCCAAGACTTTGTGGATAAGCTGGATGCAGGCACAAAGGTAGGCAATTCCGGAACATATGGAATGGGAGACCTGGCCTTCAGCGCGGCGGCTCAGGGATGGGGAAAAGAATGTACTACTGTACCGTATGCGGATGGAGATTCTGCAGCGATTACGGCATTGGTAGCGGATAATCCTGAACTGGACGCAGTATGTGTGTGCCCGAGCTCTGTTCTGGATGCGCAGGTGCAGGCCGGAGAACTGAAGGTTCTGGCTTCCTTTGGAACAGATACCTGTTATGATGCTCCGCTGGTATCAGAGTTAGACGGAGAATATGGTCTGGATATCAACTTTACCACGTGGGCCGGAATTGCTGTACCAGATGATACACCGGATGAAGTATATGATTATCTGGTCGATGTTTTCAGCAAAGCAAGCAGCGAGCAGGAATATTCGGATACCTTAGAAGGATATTTTATTAATGCTTCACAGATTACAGGCGAGGATGCTGAGGTTTATGTACATGAGCAGTATGACAGCTTTGGGGCAATACTTAACGACTTAAATATAGAATAAACCTTTCTGTTTGAAATGTGTTCATGAAGAACAAGCATGGTAATTGCGGAACTTATCTGTATTTTATTGAGAAAGAGTTCCGCAGTTACCTGAATAGACATACGAAGTCTGAAAGGAGAATAGAGATGAAGATTGCGAATTATATTATAAGCGGAATTATGGGAGCGGCAGGTGTTGCGTTTCTGATGCTGAGCCGGACTTATACTGCAGCTATGGATTCTACAAGTACGGCTGGTACATGGCCGGGCATTCTGTCCTGGATTTTGATCGGGCTTGCAGTGCTTTTGGCGCTTACTAATACGTTTAGCAAAAATATACCTCCTTCTGCTGTGAATATTCACAGCGCTGAGTTTAGGGCAGTGCTCATCATGATTGGAGCGGTTCTTATATATATGCTTTCTTACCGGTTTCTCGGATGCCTGATAACAAATGCGGTTTTTATTCCTTTTTTTCTGTATTTTCTGGGAGAGAGAAATAAAAAATTAATTGTGATTTATGATATCTGTGTGCTGGCCGCAATTTATCTTGTTTTTGAAGTTGTGTTATCTTCAAAGCTGGCGCCGCTGTCTTTTTTATAAGGGGGGAACGAAATGAATGTGTCTGTGTTTCTGGAAGCCGCACGTGAGATTTTTACTTTATACGGAATAGCATGGGTAGGGATTGGAGTGCTGGCAGGCATTCTGCTGGGAGCCATGCCGGGGATTTCTACAAATATGGCGATTTCACTGCTGTTTTCGCTCTGCTATACGATTGATGGAACGGCGGGCGTATCTATGCTGCTCGGTATATATTGCGGCGGTATATACGGCGGCTCCATTTCTGCTATTCTTTTGAATACACCGGGGACTCCGGCTAATGCGGCAACTATGCTGGACGGGTATCCCATGGCAAAGAGGGGCGAGCCGGGACGGGCGCTGGGGATTTCTACAATGTCCTCTGGCTTTGGAGGTTTGTTTAGTGCAGTCTGCCTGATGCTGTTCTCTACTTTGCTGGCAAGGATTTCCCTTAAATTTACCTCGTTGGAATATTGCGCTTTTGCCGTATTTGGTATCAGCATTATTTCGTCGATTGCCTCAAAATCTGTAATCAAAGGACTTATGGGAGGCGTGATTGGACTGCTTGCTTCCTGTATCGGTGTTGATTCCCTTACAGGGACGCTGCGATATACCTTTGGAACCACATATTTGATGGGCGGCCTGCCGTTAATTCCGCTTTTGATCGGATTATTTGCACTTTCTCAGGCATTGGTTTCTGTGGAAGAGCTGGTGAAAAACAGTTCTAATGAAAATGAGGGGGCAGAGTATAATTTTGTGAAAGGCGGCGGGAAGAAACAGAGATTTCTTCCTACAAGGAAGGATATTAAGGCCTGCATTCCTACACTGCTGCGATCCAGTATAATCGGGACTGTAATCGGTGCAGTTCCGGGAACGGGAGGGGATATATCATCCTTTGTCTGCTACAATGAAGCAAAACGATGGTCTAAGGACAAAGAAAAATTTGGAACAGGCTGTCCGGAAGGCATTGCAGCGCCGGAGGCCGGAAATAACTCCGTATCCGGCGGAGCCATGATTCCTATGCTTTCGCTGGGAATTCCCGGAGACAGCTGTACTGCTATGCTTTTAGGAGCTCTGATGATTAAAGGGATTTCTCCGGGACCGACGCTGTTTACAAGCGATCTGGTATATGCATATGAGATATTTATCAGTATGTTCATTGCGAATGGGTTGATGATCGTATTCGGCTTTTTGCTGCTGCGCTATGTAATACGTATTGTTATGATAAAATCGAAACATTTGATTCCAATCATTGTTGTTTTATGCTTTGTAGGCACCTATTCCTTTAACCGGAATTATGGAGATCTGGTGGTTATGGTGGCAGCAGGAATAATCGGATATTTTGCTTCCAAACACCATATTTCGCTTTCGGCATTTGTAATCGGCTATATTCTGGGCACGATGGCAGAATCCAATTTCAGAAGATTTATTTATATTGAAGAAGGAAATATTTTGGCGGTTTTCCACCGGCCGATTGCCGTGGCGCTGTTTGCAATAGCTCTGGTGACGCTTTTATCGCCTATGCTGAAGAGAGTTTTTTTCTGGATCAGGGAGGGCAGGTTTTCCCGCAGATAAAGAAACAAAAAATATTTGTTGCAGGCGCTTATTTGTGTTATGATAGAACCGTAATTTAAATGAAGAGTCTATTTACTTTAACAGGAGTAGAAGCTATGAACAGAATGGGGATGCCGATGGAAAACAGCCTTCAAAAAGCACATCTTTATGAACAGGTAGCAGATCTGCTGGAGCGTCAGATTATTGCTCAATATAAAGACGGAAAGAAACTGCCTTCGGAGCAGCATCTGGCTGAACAGTATCAGGTGAGCAGGACGATTATCAGAGAAGCATTGAAACTGCTGAAGGAGCGGGGGCTGATTGATTCAAAAACGGGAAGCGGCGCATATGTAACAAAACCCGAGGCACAGAATATTGCGGATGTAGTGTCCAGGATCATACGGGTAAACCGGATTGATTATGCCAATGTATTTGATATGAGGATTATTCTGGAAACAGAGGCGGTCAGCCGCGCGGCCAGATATGTAACAGAAGAGGAAATACAGGAAATGGAAGAAATCCTGGAGCGCCTGAAAGGCTCCGGACTATCTGCAGAGGAACGTTCAGAGTATGACTTTTCTTTTCATTATATGATTTCCAAAGCCTCCGGAAATCCGCTGCTTGCTTTGATGACCGAGGCCATCGGGACGATATGCCAGGAGGTGATCTCCGTGGGATTTCTAGTGCAGGGAGGACTGGAGGACAGTATTGTGAGACATAACCGGATTCTCCAAGCGCTGAAGGATCATGATGAGAAAGAGGCCAGAGAGAGCGTGGCGGCGCATCTGGAAAAATCAAAACAAAATTATGAAAAATATCTACAGGTTTTTTGAACAGGAAACTTTAGGACATGCTATATTTACAAAAGCATGTCCTTTTTATCTTTTTGTGTCTGTCTGTGATTGTATTTTTACCCTGTATACGCTATAATTTAGAATATACATACTTATATACTGCATTTAATTTACAAAAGAGAATAAAGTTAAGGAGATATGAGCATGAGGTCAAAAGAGAGAACAAATAACGGGGCAGGAAAGAGAAGAAGGAATAGAAAGAGAGGCATCGCCAAGAAGCTTGTAGGAGCGATCATGGCAACGATCATAATTATGGTTGCGGCTCTTCTGCTGATTGTATATAACCGGGTTTCTGATGCACTGCTGGAAAAGAGCGAGAACCTTCTTGTAGAAACGACAGATAAGGCACTGCAGGAAACCAGTGCATGGATGAACAAAACGCTGACTATGCTGGAAACGCAGAGGGATACGATCGAATATGAGGAGATGGATATTCCTGAGATGATGGATTACATCAGACATACGGTGGATCAGAATGATGCATATCCGGCGGGACTGTATACGGCATTGACGGACGGATCCCTGTATCACGCGTCATTTGTACCGGGGCCTGATTTTAATGCATTGGAGAAATCCTGGTATCAGGATGGAATTCAGTCGGAAGATTTTATTTTAGGAGACGTATATTTTGATGAAGACAGCCAGTCTTATGTGGTAGGAGCATCCGGTGTATTGAAGGATGCAGACGGAAGGGTGCGCGGTGTTGCCGCGGCAGATGTATATCTGGATTCTATATCGGATATTGTATCCGATATCCAGCTTGAGAAGACCGGAGGGATTTTCCTTGTGGATACACGGACAGGGACGATCATCGGACATCGGGACAAGGATATGACTGGACGTGTTATGAGTGAGTTTAAAGGAGATATGTATGCTTATGCCAATGAGCAGATACAAAAAGGAAATTCCGGCTTATCCTTATACGAGGACAGCATGTACATACAGGCGGCTCAGGTGCCTGGAAGCGATTGGACAGCAGTAGCGTATGTGTCAAAAGCAGAGGTATTAAGCGATCTGGTTACTCTGACTGGAATGATGGGAACAGTGTCAGTTCTGGCAGTGATTATTGCAGTCATCCTCATAATCATTCTGGTAAAAAGGATCATAGGAAGGCCGGTGGCTGAGCTGAATGAGGTTGCGGAAAAAATTGCCGAAGGAGAATTGGATCAGACCATATGCCACCAGTCGAATGACGAGCTGGGCGAGCTTGCGGATAATTTCGGACGGACAGTGATCCGGCTGAGGGATTATGTTGATTATATTGATGAGGTTTCAGAGAAGCTGCAGGATATTGCAGGAGGTAATCTTAATTTTCGGCTTACCCATGCATACGTGGGTGAATTTGCAAAGATAAAAGATTCGCTGGAGGCGATTTCCAGAGAATTTAATGATACGCTGGGACAGATTAATGTGGCGGCCGGACAGGTGTCGGAAGGCGCCGGATATGTCTCGGACGGAGCACAGACGCTTTCACAGGGCTCCGCACAGCAGAATGAGGCGGTAGAACTTTTGGCATCTCATATGAATGAAGTATCTGACGGCATACAAAAGACTGCTATGGGAGCAAAAAAGGCAAGCCGGATCTCACAGGAAGTGGGGAGCAGTATTCTGGAAAGCAATGACAAGATGCAGCATATGAATACTGCAATTCAGAAAATCAGTGATAAATCCACAGAGATCCATAGTATTATCAAGACTATTGAAGATATTGCATTCCAGACGAATATCCTTGCTTTAAACGCAGCCATAGAGGCGGCCAGAGCAGGCGAGGCAGGAAAAGGATTTGCAGTAGTGGCAGATGAGGTGCGTAACCTTGCAGGTAAATCATCCGAAGCCGCAAAGAACACAACAGCTTTGATCGACCAGACTGTTGAAGCTGTAGAAGAAGGAACCAGTGTGGCAAAGGATACGGCAGAATCTATGATGATGGTCGTTGCTCAGGCAGAAGAAGTGAATAAGCTGATTGAAGGAATTGCAGAGTATTCCGCAAAGCAGGCATCCGCTACGGAAGAAGTTATCCGCGGAATTGACAGGATTTCGGATGTTGTCCAGTCGAATTTGTCTACAGCAGAGAAAAGCGCTGCGGCCAGTGAAGAATTGTCCGGTCAGGCGGATATGCTGAAAGATCTTGTTTCAAAATTCCGGTTGAAGAATCAATAAATTTGTGAAACAATTTGAAATTCTAACCAGAATGCTTGACTTATTTGTGAAAACAGTATAAACTTTAAATGTTGTATTTGTACAATGAAAATTAAATAAGGAGGTGCTCCTGTGCCAAATGGAATTGTGATTGCTGTGGCCGCGGTGTTAATCATTGCAGCGGCAATTATCAGTCATTTCGTGACTGTTTCCAATATGCGGAAGAATGCAGAGTCCAAGATTGGGAATGCGGAAAGCAAAGCGCGCGAGATTATTGATGACGCAGTTAAGACGGCTGAGGCGAAGAAGAAGGAATCTCTCTTGGAAATCAAAGAAGAATCTATCAGGACAAAGAATGAGCTCGAGAAAGAAACAAAAGAACGTAGAGCGGAATTACAGCGTTATGAAAAAAGAGTTTTATCCAAGGAAGAATCTTTAGATAAGAAGTCAGATGCGATCGAGCGGCGTGAAGCGGCATATACAGCAAAGGAAGAGCAATTACGGCAGCGTGAGACGAAAGTGGAAGCGCTGAGTAAGCAAAGAGTACAGGAACTTGAAAGAATCTCAGGACTTACCTCCGAACAAGCAAAAGAATATTTGTTAAAAACTGTTGAAGACGATGTAAAACATGACACTGCAAAAATGATAAAAGAGTTAGAAGCGCAGGCGAAGGAAGAGGCGGACAAGAAGGCAAAGGAATATGTCGTGACCGCCATCCAGAGATGTGCGGCAGATCATGTGGCCGAAACCACGATTTCGGTTGTGCAGCTTCCAAATGACGAGATGAAGGGAAGGATCATAGGACGGGAGGGACGGAATATACGTACCCTGGAAACGATGACGGGCGTGGAATTGATTATTGATGACACTCCGGAAGCGGTTGTCCTGTCGGGATTTGACCCAATCCGAAGGGAGGTTGCAAGAATTGCGCTGGAGAAACTGATTGTTGACGGACGTATCCATCCGGCAAGAATTGAAGAGATGGTTGAGAAGGCGCAGAAGGAAGTAGACGCTATTATCCGTGAAGAAGGAGAGGCGGCTGCATTGGAAGTGGGCGTTCATGGAGTTCATCCGGAATTGATCAAACTTCTTGGACGTATGAAATTCAGGACCAGCTACGGACAGAATGCATTGAAGCATTCGATTGAAGTCTCGCAGCTTGCAGGTCTTTTGGCCGGCGAGATTGGTCTGGATGTACGTCTTGCTAAGCGTGCAGGTCTTCTGCACGATATTGGTAAATCCATAGATCATGATGTGGAAGGTTCGCATATTCAGATCGGCGTTGATCTTTGTAGAAAATATAAGGAATCAGCGATTGTCATCAATGCGGTTGAATCACATCACGGCGATGTGGAGCCGGAGACTTTGATTGCATGTGTTGTTCAGGCTGCAGATACCATATCAGCGGCCAGACCAGGTGCGAGAAGAGAAACGATTGAAACATATACAAACAGGTTAAAACAATTAGAAGAAATCAGCAACCAGTTTAAGGGTGTTGATAAATCTTTTGCTATTCAGGCAGGTAGAGAGATTCGAGTTATGGTAGTTCCAGAGCAGGTATCTGACGCAGATATGGTATTGCTGGCTAGGGATATTTCTAAGCAGATTGAGTATGAGCTGGAATATCCGGGACAGATTAAGGTGAATGTAATCCGCGAATCAAGGGTTACAGATTACGCGAAATAATTACCATGTAGAAGATAAATGTGAAAGAACCGGGTCTTTGATCCGGTTCTTTTTGATTATCCAGGAAATTCCTCCGGATTTCCTAAATAATCAAAATAAGATGCGCAGCTACGCGCGCGGAACAAAAGCTGCGCTGATAAAAATACAATAACGAGGGAGTGTGAGAGGCGAACTTTTGTTCTGACGGACGCAAAAATCGATTAAGACACCCAGATTCATCTGGATGTCAAGGCGTCAATGCACTCTGGCATACAGAATAGTGTGTAGAAATTTTATGGAGGAAAGAAAATGGCTGAAGAAATTAGAAGGGTAAAAAGAGAACTGGTGCATAAAGGTGCAGTAATAGATATTTACTGCGACACGATGGAATTTGAAAACGGCAATACCGCCAAATGGGATTATATTCACCATGACGGTGCGGCTGCTGTTGTGCCGGTGACGGATGACGGAAGGATCCTGATGGTGCGCCAGTACCGCAATGCACTGGACCGGTACACGCTTGAAATTCCGGCCGGCAAGCTGGATGATCCGAAGGAAGAGGGCATTGTATGTGCTTCCAGAGAATTGGAGGAGGAGACGGGTTACCGTTCTGAAAATCTGGAGTGGATGATAACCCTCCGCACAACGGTTGCGTTCTGTAATGAACGGATCGAGATATTTGCCGCGCATGATCTGATACCATCCAGACAGCATCTGGATGAGGATGAATATATTGATGTTCAGGCATACACGATAGAAGAGCTAAAAGATAAGATATTTGCAGGAGAGATTGAGGATTCAAAGACTGTAGCAGCTCTTCTGGCGTACGATACAAAATATAACCGAAGAGCAGAATAATCTGAGATACCGGGCATATAATGAAATATCCTGACAGCATGAGGTGAGTGCATGGTAATAAAAAACTACGGCAGAGTCATGGTATTATTTTATATGGCCGGTTTTCTTGGCGGTATCCTGTATACGAATCTGATTTCAAAGGATTATGTGGCGGCGCTTGGGATATTTAATGATTATTTTTTGAATCAGTTTGTTCAGGCAGATCTAGCAGGCGGATCGTATTTGTGGTATCTCATCAAAATAAGGATGGCTCCGCTTCTTCTAATCCTTCTTCCTCCCGCAGTGCGTATCAGAAAAGCAGCTGTGGCGGTTTTTCTGATATGGACGGGCTTTTTATGCGGTATGATATTTACTTCTGCCGCTCTGAAGCTGGGAGTGAAAGGCATTGTTCTCTGCCTTTCGGCACTTCTTCCGCAGGGGTTGTTTTATGCGGCCGGATATGCGGTTCTTGCGATTGGTTTGTATTACTATCCTAAAATAAATTGGAATTTTCAAAAAACTATTGCGGTTTTTCTTGCTATTTGTATAGGAGTTGCGTTAGAATGTTATATGAGTCCAGTTTTGGTAAGAATAATTCTAAAAATGTTTTGATTTTTACCGCATTTGTACTTATAATCTATATGTATAGTAGGAGACAGGATTATGGAAAATAAAGTATTAGATTATGTAGAATATTTAAAAAGAGAAAAGGGGATTTCTGTAAATACAGAGATGGCATACCGCCGAGACTTGATGAAGCTGGTGAGATATCTTAACTCACAGGAAATTAGCGGGATTGAGAAGATTACGGTTACCAATTTAAATTCCTATATGCTATATATGGAAAAGCAGGGACTGACTAATACTACCATTTCAAGGAATGTTGCATCCATAAAAGGATTTTTCCAGTATCTTAAGAGACAGGGAGTGATCGGAGAGGATGTATCAGAATCCCTTGCAAGCCCGAAGATTGAAAGACACGCACCGAAGAGTGCTTCCAAAGAGGATGTCAAGAAGGTGCTGGCAGTGCCCACAGGAAAAACACCGAAGCTCCTCAGGGATAAAGCGATGATAGAGCTGTTATATTCTACCGGAATTATGGTAGAGGAGCTGGTCAGCCTGAAGGTCGGCGATATCAATATGGAGCTGGGCTATCTGCAGTGTCATTTTGACGGAAACCAGAATGCGTATCCTCTTGACAGACAGTCTCAGAAGGCGATGAGGGCATATTTGAAGAATGGCCGTGATAAGCTGCTGAAAGGAACGGAGTCCGATGTACTCTTCCCGAATATATCCGGAAAGAAGATGAGCCGTCAGGGCTTTTGGAAGATTCTGAAGGGTTATGCGGCAAAGGCGGGGATCAAGGGAACTATTACACCGAGTATGCTCAGACATTCTTAAAATAAAGCGGTTATTTGTCACATCCGTTACAGGATGTGACTTTTTTTTGTTAAATAATAGAGGCACATGAAGAACAGCATCAGCTGGGAGGCAAGCAGCCCCCATAGGTATCCGTTTATTCCAAAGAACGGAATGCATAAGAATACGCTTAAGATACGGACGGTAAGGCTGACGGCGCTGAATAAAAAGGACTGGCTGGTTTTCCCAAGTCCGTTGATGATGCTGATCAGGCAGTTGTTGGTGTAGAGGAATGGGCAGATCCAGGCCAGGGTGATAATAAAGTCACCAGCCATGCTGCTGTGGAAAATATGGCTGCCGATGAAACGTCCGGCGGCTAGAAGTCCGATACAGCATAAGCTCCCCAGAAGAAAACAGCTGCCGGCCGTCTTTTTGACCAGATGGTTCATCTCCTGCCTGCTGTCTGCGGCCTGCAGCTCAGCGATGGCAGGCAGCAGCATGGAGGCAATGGAATTGGTAATGGCAGACGGAAACATAACACATGGAAGAGCCATTCCGGTCAGAACCCCGTACATACTGAGAGAATGGCTGGTATCCATACCGTAGGTGCGGAGCTGTACAGGGATGGATACTGCCTCGATGCTCTGTAATATATTAAGCAGGATACGGTTAGCGGTTAAGGGGAGGGAAAGTCCTAGCAGGTTGATAAGGATCCGGCGTATGGAACAGCCGGAACTTTTGGCTGACGGGCAGAAAATCTTCTGACGGAACCGCAGCATATAGATACAGAATCCGGCAGAAGCAATTTCTCCAATTGTCAGTCCGGCGGAGGCTATCAGGATACCCGGAGGATTTCCCCCGGAGGTAAACAGGCGGAATAAAAGGTATACGCCGGCAACCCGTATGATCTGTTCAAGAAGCTGAGAGAGGGCAGGAATCTCTGTCTGCTTTAAGCCCATATAATATCCGCAGATACAGCTGTGCACGGAGGCGAATGGAAAAGCGTAGGAGAGTACGACCAGCAGGGAAGTACAGCGCTCTTCGCACAAAAAATGAACAGCTATAAACCGGGCGTTCTGCTGGGTGATGAGCATAACGATCACAGAAAGGAATACGGACAGGCTGATGCCGGTATATAAGAGCTGTTTTGCCTGAGAATGCTTACCGACTGCACATTTGGCGGCAACACATCTGGAGATGGCGGTCTGAATGCCGGCACAGGTAAGAGAAATACCGAGGGCATAAACCGGAAAGATCAGCTGATACAGTCCTACGCCCTCCTCTCCGAAGCTTCTGCTTAGGAAAATGCGGTAAAAGAAACCGATGATTCTTGTTGCAAAACCAGTGACAGTGAGTATAAAAGCACCTTTGATAAGTATTTTTTTCTGTGGCATGCGGTCTCCAATTCTGTTTGCAGTACATATGTACCATAAACATTTTTTTGATATCCTTACAACTTATTCAAAATATCATCTTGACAGAACCGGAATGCGGTGATATTCTACTAACAGAAAAAATCCTAGTAAATTGCTAGGGATTTTGAAAAGAAGGTGAGAAATTGAAGATTTCGACCAAAGGGAGATATGGCCTGCGTGCGCTGATAGACCTTGCACGGTACAGTGAGGCAGAGCCGGTATCTATCAGCTGTATTGCAGAGAGGCAGAATTTGTCGGAACGATACTTAGAGCAGCTAATGTCCCTGTTGAAGAAGGCGGGGCTGATCAAGAGCATCCGGGGAGCCGGTGGAGGTTATGTACTGGCGAAGGATGCGGGTGAGATATCGGTTGGAGATGTCCTCCGGGCACTGGAGGGCAGTCTGGAGCCGGTGGAATGTGCAGGATACAGCTCCGATGAGGAGTGTGCAGCATCCGGCGGATGTGTGACCAAATATGTATGGAAACGGATCAATGAGAGCATTAATCAGACAGTAGATGAGATTAAGCTTGATACGTTAGTAGAAGAAAGTAAGCAGCTTTCGGACTGTGGTAAGGAAAAGACGAAGAGCTGTAACAATTAGGAGGACAAGAAGATGGAGAAATTAATTTATCTGGATAATGCGGCAACAACGAAAACTGCGCCGGAGGTTGTAGAGGCGATGCTTCCGTATTTTACGGAGAAGTTCGGCAATCCTTCCAGCGTGTACAGCTTTGCTTCCGGAAACAAGGATGTGATCACAAAACAGCGGGAGATAATTGCAGATGCACTCGGGGCGAAGGCCAATGAGATTTATTTTACTGCGGGAGGATCTGAGTCGGATAACTGGGCGCTGAAAGCGGCGGCAGATGCATATAAGGACAAGGGGAATCACATCATTACGACAAAGATTGAGCACCATGCAATCCTCCATACCGGGGAGTATCTGGAGCGGCACGGCTTTGAAGTGACCTATCTGGATGTGGATGAGAACGGCGTGGTAAAGCTTGATGAGTTAAAGGCGGCTATCCGCCCGGAAACGATTTTGATTTCCGTGATGTTTGCAAATAATGAAATCGGAACCATTCAGCCGGTCAAGGAGATTGGAGAGATTGCCCGTGAACACGGCATTCTGTTCCACACCGATGCAGTACAGGCATTCGGACAGGTTCCGATGGATGTGGATGAATGTTATATTGATATGCTCAGCGCCAGCGGCCATAAATTAAACGGCCCGAAGGGAATCGGGTTCCTCTATATCCGTAAGGGTGTAAAAATCCGCTCCTTTGTTCACGGAGGAGCCCAGGAAAGAAAGCGCAGGGCGGGAACGGAGAATGTGCCGGGCATCGTAGGACTTGGTACAGCAGTATCCCGTGCAGTACGGACGATGGAGGAACGTACGGCAAAGGAAATAGAGCTGAGAGATTACCTGATTGACCGTGTGATGAATGAGATCCCTTATACGAAGCTGAACGGCCACAAGGAAAAGAGGCTTCCCAATAATGCGAATTTTAGTTTCCGGTTCATTGAGGGAGAAGCTCTGCTGATCAAGCTGGATATGAAAGGAATCTGCGGCTCCAGCGGTTCTGCGTGTACGTCCGGTTCGCTGGATCCTTCCCATGTACTTCTGGCGATCGGACTGCCTCATGAGATTGCCCATGGTTCACTGCGCCTTACATTGAATGAGGAGATCACAAAGGAGGATATTGATTATGTAACAGACAGCCTGAAAGAAATCGTGGCTGAACTCCGGTCAATGTCGCCGCTGTATGAGGATTTTAAGAAGGCAGAAGAGAGAGCACAATAGTATATAATAAAATGCAGATAAAAATATGATAGGAAAGATTGGAGGAAATAGATAATGTATACAGAGAAGGTTATGGATCATTTTCAGCATCCCAGAAATATGGGGGAGATTGAGAACGCCAGCGGAGTAGGTACAGTCGGCAATGCAAAATGCGGGGACATCATGAGAATCTATCTGGATATTGATGAGAACCAGATTATTCAGGACGTAAAGTTTAAGACATTTGGCTGCGGCGCCGCAGTTGCAACCAGCAGCATGGCTACAGAGCTTGTAAAGGGTAAGAATATCCGGGAGGCTATGGAGGTTACCAATAAAGCGGTTATGGAGGCTCTTGACGGACTTCCGCCGGTCAAGGTACACTGCTCGCTTCTTGCAGAGGAGGCCATCCATGCCGCATTGTGGGATTACGCACAGAAGCATGATATTAAGATCAAGGGACTCTCTAAGCCGAAGTCAGATATCCATGAGGGCGAGGAAGAGGAAGAAGAGGAATATTAAAAGAGGCTCTGGTATCCATGAATAGAAAGAAAGTAGTGATAGGAATGTCCGGAGGCGTGGATTCTTCTGTGGCGGCTTATCTTCTGAAAGAGCAGGGGTATGATGTGATCGGAGTAACCATGCAGATCTGGCAGGACGAGGGAGCACAGCTCCAAGAGGAAAACGGCGGATGCTGCGGCTTAGAGGCCGTGGAGGATGCCAGAAGAGTAGCCGCAAGCCTTAACATTCCTTACTATGTGATGAATTTTAAAGCAGAATTTCAAAAATCCGTGATCGATTATTTTGTGGATGAATACATGGAAGGCAGGACGCCCAATCCCTGTATTGCCTGCAACCGCTATGTGAAATGGGAGTCGCTGCTCCATAGAAGCCTGCTGATCGGGGCAGATTATATTGCTACCGGACATTATGCGCGTGTTGAGAAGCTTCCAAACGGCAGATATTCCTTGAGAACCTGCGCTGCCGGGAAGAAGGATCAGACCTATGCACTGTATAACCTGACGCAGGAGCAGCTTGCAAGGACATTGATGCCGGCAGGGATGTATGAGAAGGCAGAGATCCGCAGGATTGCGGAGCGGCTACGGCTTCCTGTGGCAGATAAGCCGGACAGCCAGGATATCTGTTTTGTACCGGATGGGGACTATGCTTCATTTATAGAAAGGGAACGGAACACCGGATTTCCGGAAGGGAATTTTGTTACCAGAGACGGAACCGTGGCTGGAAGACATAAAGGGATCATCCATTATACTGTGGGACAGCGGAAGGGACTGGGACTTGCAATGGGGTATCCGGTATTTGTCTTGGAAATACGGCCTCAGACTAACGAGGTTATGATAGGAAGCCGGGAGGAAGCGCTGGTTCGGTGCGTGAGGGCAGACCGGTTGAACTTTATGTCAGAAGAAGACCTGCCGCAGCCGAGGCGGCTGTGGGCTAAAATACGCTATAATCATAAGGGTGCATGGTGCATGGCAGAAAAAACAGGGCCGGATGAAATACTCTGTACGTTTGAGGCGCCTCTTCAGGGAGCGGCTCCGGGACAGGCGCTTGTGCTTTATGACGGGGAATATGTGTTTGGCGGAGGGACGATTACAGGAGGATACAGATCATGAGGGCAGATGTACATATGCATTGCAGTTTTTCCAGTGATTCTGAGACCAGACCGGAGGATATGGCGGAGGCAGCCATTGCAAAAGGGCTGGAGGTCATTTGTTTTACGGATCATTATGATAAAGATAATTTTGACTGGGGACAGGAAGACATCTTTGATGAAGAGCGCTATTTTAAAGAGATGCCGGTTCTCCGGGACCGCTATCAGGATAGAATCGATATCCGGATCGGGGTGGAACTGGGGTTGCAGCCCCATCTGGGAGAGTTTTACCGTGAATTTACGGAGAAGTATCCGCTGGATTTTGTGATCGGCTCCGTACATTCGGTGCAGGGACATGATGCGGCCACAAAGAAGATTTATGAGGATCATACAGATCAGGAGGCTTACCGGCTCCAGTTTGAAGAGATGCTGGAGGATGTGCAGAAGATTAAAGCCTACGATGTTCTCGGGCATATGGACTATATGGTGCGTTACAGTAATCAGGGAGTGAAGAGCTATTCCTGCAGTGATTACATAGATATCATTGATGAGATATTGAAGCAGGTCATTTCTGACGGGAAAGGGATTGAACTGAATACATCTGGATTAAAGTATGGAATCGGGTTTGCCCATCCCCATACAGAGATATTGAAACGTTACCGGGAGCTTGGCGGAGAGATTATAACTGTAGGGGCAGATGGTCATATCCCGGAGCATATTGCCTATGATTTTCATTTGGCTGATGACATCTTAAGGGAATGCGGCTTCAGATATTACGCAGAATTTAAGGAGAGGAAACCGGAATTTTTTAAATTATTTTAACATAACAGAAGAACCAGTATAAAAAGTCTGTGCAAAAAGCGCAGGCTTTTTTTAATTTTATTAATCCTTTTCTCATACGATCATCGTTATAATAAATAAGGGGACGCCCTTAAAGGAGAACATCTTTATGCGCGAAGAGATATTATTAAAGAGGCTGCGGGCCGGGGATGCTTCAGCCATGGACGAGCTGGTGCGTATGTATTATCCGGAAATACTGCGGTATTGCAAATGGCATGCACCGGATGTGCATCTGGCGGAGGACGCGGCGCAGGAGACTTTTTTGAAAGCAATAAAATATTTGGGCAGATGCGGATTTTCCGGGAAATTTCGGAATTTTCTTTATAAGATCGCAGGAAATACCTGTATTGATTTATACAGGAGCAGGGGACGGGATCTTGTGCCGCTGGAGGAAGTGAATGGGGATATATCATATGCAGAACAGGGCTTTGAAGAGGCGGCAGATCAGCTTTTTATTAAGGAGCTGGTCAGAAAATTAGAGCCGTCCGCACAGGAGATCGTGATTCTGCGGTTTGGCCAGGATCTAAAGCTTCGGGAGATTGCCGGCATTATGGATATGCCTATGCGTACGGTGCAGTCAAAGCTGAGAGCGGCGCTCAAGGAGCTTAAGACTCAGTTGATGAAGGGAGGGGAAACAGATGGAAAGAGATATGGAGAACAGGATTAGAAGGGCGCTTGCCGAGGAGGAAGGGGCGTCGGAGCAGATGACAGACAGGATGATCTTTCTTTCCAGAATGCAGTGGAATGCTGCAAATCTGAAAAAACGGATCGGATTTGGAGAACTGCTTCTTTCGCAGCTCCGGTATATTGGCTGGAGGATGTGGATGGTTGAGCTGATCCTTGCGTTTGTACCGACATTTCTTATAATACAGTATGTGGAATGGCATGTGATCACACCGGTAAAAGCGGTATGTTTCCTTAGTTGTCTTGTGGTAGGCATATCCATGTTCTGGGTGGTGTTTATTTACCGTTCCGGCTATTATCATATGATGGAAATAGAAGCGGCTGCATTTTTTTCTTTGAAACGGCTGCTGTTATCCAGAATTATAATCCTGTTTGCAGGAGAGCTGGCGGTGATCGCAGGAATTTCAGCGTTGACATCTGCCCATACGGCTCTTGGCTTTGGGAGCGGTATGGTCTATATGCTGTTTGCCTTTGGAGCATGCAGCAACGGTATGCTGGTTCTGATCCGGCGTGCAGGGATGGACCGGCTGTGCCGTTATTTTCTGGCATACGGAGTGCTGCTTCTGGCTGTGCTGCTGCTGTTAGCCAAATTTCTGCCGCAGTTTTTTGACGGGACACGGCAGACATGGGTCGCTTTTGGCAGCTTTGTTTTGCTTGGATACTGCATTTATCAAGGTGTTCTGCTTTTGAAGCAGCAGGGAGAAACTGTATACGCCTGACGGGAGGGTTAAAATGATGGAACTTAGGATGGAACACATTACAAAACAATATAAGGATAAACTGGCTGTAGATGATGTGTCTCTTACGGTCACGCCGGGGGTCTGGGGGCTTTTGGGTGCAAACGGGGCAGGAAAGACTACGCTGATGAAGATGATTGCCGGGATTATGAGTCCGACTTCCGGTAAAATTGTATACGACGGCGTTCCCATTGCGGCGCTTAAAGGGAGCTATCGGGATATTTTCGGGTATCTGCCGCAGGAATTCGGCTTTTATCCGGAATTTACCGTAAAGGATTATCTGGAATATGTGGCTGTCTTAAAGGGGCTGACAAAAACGGATACAAAGAAAAAGATAGCGGAGCTTTTAGAGAGGCTTTCTCTGGAGGATGTCAGGAAGAAACGGATCGTCAGATTGTCCGGCGGAATGAAACGGCGCGTGGGAATCGCGCAGGCACTTCTTAACGAGCCGGAAATACTGATTTTGGATGAGCCGACCAGCGGCCTTGATCCGGGGGAGCGGGTCAGGTTCCGGAATCTTTTATCGGAATTTGCCCATGACAGGATTGTGGTAATATCTACCCATATTGTATCGGATGTAGAATATATCGCCGCCCAGAATGCGGTGATGAAAAACGGAAAAATCATACAGACCGGAACAACGGAGGAATTGGTAAAGCATGTGGCCGGAAAGGTCTGGACCTGCCGGGTTCCGGCTGACGAAACGGGAAGATGGGAGAAGGAAGTGCAGGTGGTGAATCTGCGGAATGAGCCGGATGGGACCGTGGCGCTCCGGTATTTGGCAGATGAGAAAATGACAGAGGATTCAAAGCGTGTAAAGCCGCGGCTGGAGGATCTCTATCTGTGGCTGTTTCCGCAGGAAGGAGGAGTAAGATGAGGCTTTTATTATTGGAAATCAAACGTGTATTACTGACAAGGATCACATGGTTTCTGCTGGGCATGAGCCTGATTCTGACGGCGGCACTGGCATATATACCTGTAACCTTTGAAGGGGTGGTGCTGGATGAAAATGGAAAGAAAACGGAGCTGACAGGACTGGAGGCAGTGAAGCATTACCGGCAGTACAATAACACGATATATGGAGAAGTGACGGCCGAAAAGCTTACAGAAGCCATAGAAAAGCGTCAGGAACTTTACCGGGAATACGATTCAGAATATGGAGAAAATATCCCGTCAGAGGTATATTATAAGGAACTGGCGTCTTCAGATGCCTATGTACATGGGATAAAAGAAGTGTTTGCGGATCCTAAGACCGGGATTGCGCCGGAGGTTCTGGAACTTGATCCAGAGGAAGTGGGGGATTACTATGGCAGGCTGACGGAGAGGCTGGCTTCTGTGATGAAAATGGGACAGAAGGATTACCCTTCGGCAGAAAAAGCCGCGTTAGAGAAATTTGAGAAGGTGGAACGGCCCTATCAGTATTATTACGGCGCATCGGGAAATTCCATGGATTACCAGGTGCTGCTGATCTTTGCGGCTGCAGTTTTCTGCGTAGTTATCGCGGCGCCGGTATTTTCAACCGAATACCAGACCGGTTCAGACGATATCCTGCGGTGCACCAGGCATGGAAGGGCTCGCCTTGCCGCCGCCAAGATCCTATCGGCATTTCTCATAACCGGAACCGCTTTTACTTTCTGCGGCGTTTTGTATATCCTGATAAGCAACTGCCTGTTCGGATGGGAAGGTACTAAGACTTCTATGCAGATTATCTTTTCGGTAACAAGCCTTCCAGCATATACAATAGGACAGCTTCAATGGGCAAATCTGGCAGGAAGTATTCTGATTGTGCTTTCTACAATCAGCTTTACGCTGTTTGTATCTTCAAAGGCAAAGAATAATGTCAGCGCCCTTGCAGGAGGACTTCTCTTTGTGATCCTTCCGGTGATCGCAGATGCCGCCCTGCCGGGACAGCTTGGGAAATGGGTTGGCTGTATCCTTCCATCCGGCGGGATCGGGCTTTCCAACAGCCTGCTGTATGCCATGACAGATTTTGACTTTCTGCACATAGGGCAGACATCCGTCTGGAATGTAGATCTGCTTCTGGTGATACGTGCAGTAGAGATTCCTGTCTTTGTCCTGCTCGCGGTTTATACCTACTGCCGGAGGGGAAATGCCGGGAAATAAAGCTTGGAGTTTTTGCATTGACAGCAGCTTTCAGCCGGGAAATCTGGAGAATATAGAAAAATTCGCCGTTACTTCCATAAAAATGCAAAAGAGACTTGAATTTTTGTACAAGATTTAGTACAATAATAGCTGGTTGATGATTCTTTAACAAAGGTTGAAGGATTTCAAGAATATGAGGCTGTGAAAAACAGTTAATAATCATTTAGGAGGAATTAATCATGGCAGTAAAAGTAGCGATTAATGGATTCGGACGTATCGGACGTCTGGCATTCAGACAGATGTTTGGAGCAGAGGGATATGAGGTAGTTGCAATCAATGACTTGACATCTCCAAAGATGCTCGCTCACCTGTTAAAGTATGATTCTTCACAGGGCAAATATGCTCTGGCTGACAAAGTTGAGGCTACAGAGGATTCTATCGTTGTTGATGGAAAAGAGATTAAGATCTATGCAAAGGCTAACGCAGAGGAGCTTCCATGGGGTGAGATCGGTGTAGACGTAGTTCTGGAGTGTACAGGCTTCTACACATCAAAAGAGAAAGCTTCTGCTCACGTGAAAGCAGGCGCTAGAAAAGTTGTTATTTCTGCACCGGCAGGAAGCGACCTTCCTACAATCGTTTACAATGTTAACCATACATCACTGAAGCCGGAGGATACAGTTATTTCTGCAGCTTCTTGTACAACAAACTGCCTGGCACCTATGGCTAAGGCTCTGAACGACCTTGCACCGATCAAGTCTGGTATCATGCAGACAATCCACGCTTACACAGGCGACCAGATGACTCTTGACGGACCACAGAGAAAGGGCGACTTGAGAAGATCCCGTGCGGCAGCAATCAATATTGTTCCAAACAGCACAGGTGCAGCTAAGGCTATCGGCCTTGTTATCCCAGAGCTGAACGGAAAGCTGATCGGTGCTGCTCAGCGTGTTCCAACTCCTACAGGATCTACCACAATCCTTACAGCAGTTGTTGACAAGGCTGTAACAGTTGACGAAGTTAACGCAGCTATGAAGGCAGCAGCTACAGAGTCCTTCGGATACAACACAGACGAGATCGTATCCAGCGATGTTATCGGTATGAGATATGGCTCATTATTCGATGCTACCCAGACAATGGTATTGCCGATTGATGACAATACAACAGAGGTTCAGGTTGTTTCCTGGTATGATAATGAGAATTCTTACACAAGCCAGATGGTAAGAACAATCAAATACTTCTCTGAATTAGCATAAGAGTAATTTAGGATAATAGGAGACTCAGGAGAGAGGGTCCGGTCTGACAGGACCGGATCCTTTTTCTGGTGCCGTGCAGCCGGAGGAGCCGATGCATTGAAGGCGTATCTTGCGTGAGGAAGGTTCTGCGGGGCAAAAAAAGCATGGCAGTAAAGGGATCCCATGGCGAATTATAAATAAGTAAGGAGATAAATATATGCTGAATAAGAAATCTGTAGATGATATTAACGTTAAGGGCCAGAAGGTTCTTTGCAGATGCGATTTTAACGTACCTCTTATCGAAGGAAAGATTACAGATGAGAACCGTCTGGTAGCAGCACTTCCTACCATTAAGAAGCTGATTGCCGACGGCGGAAAAGTAATTCTCTGCTCACATCTGGGCAAGCCGAAGGGCGAGCCGAAGCCGGAGCTTTCTCTTGCACCGGTAGCCGCAAGGCTTTCCGAGCTGCTTGACAAGGAAGTGAAGTTTGTTTCAAGCAATGTTGTTGTAGATGACAGCGTAAAGGCTGCTGTTGATGCAATGGCAGACGGCGATGTAATCCTTCTTGAGAATACACGTTACAGAATCGAAGAAACCAAGAACGGCGAGGCGTTCTCCAAGGATCTGGCTTCTCTCTGTGATGTATTTGTAAATGACGCATTTGGCACGGCTCACAGAGCACACTGCTCTAACGTGGGCGTGACAGAATATGTTGACACTGCTGCGGTAGGCTATCTGATGCAGAAGGAGATTGATTTCCTGGGTAATGCGGTAAATAATCCGGAGAGGCCGTTTGTTGCTATTTTGGGCGGTGCAAAGGTATCCAGCAAGATTTCCGTAATCGAAAACCTTCTTGACAAGGTAGATACGCTGATCATTGGCGGCGGCATGTCATATACCTTCAGCAAGGCAGAGGGAGGAAGCGTAGGCAATTCCCTGCTGGAAGCAGATTACTGCGACTATGCGCTGAACATGCTGAAGAAAGCAGAGGAGAAGGGCGTAAAACTGCTTCTTCCTGTAGATACCGTAATTGCAGACGACTTCTCTAATGATGCGGCTTCTAAGGTTGTAAAGGCCGGAGAGATTCCGGACGGCTGGCAGGGACTTGACATCGGACCGGAGACTGCTAAGATTTTCTCTGAGGCTGTTAAGGATGCAAAGACTGTTGTATGGAACGGACCGATGGGATGCTTCGAGATGCCGAATTTCGCGGCAGGAACAGAGACGGTTGCAAAGGCGCTGGCCGATACAGATGCAGTAACAATCATTGGCGGCGGCGATTCTGCAGCAGCAGTAAATCAGCTTGGATTCGGCGATAAGATGACGCACATTTCAACAGGCGGCGGCGCTTCCCTTGAATTCCTGGAGGGCAAAGAGCTTCCAGGCGTAGCAGCCGCAAACGATAAGTAAAAAGCTTGGCGAGGTTTTTTCGAGCCTAGTGTTTACTTAGTTCGCCGACCTTGGCGAGGTTTTTCACGAGCCTAGAGAGACGAACATACCCGTAAAAAGCTTGGCGAAGCGTTGAGTAATATTTTAGAAGGAGAATAAAAAAGATGGCAAGAAGAAAGATTGTTGCAGGTAACTGGAAAATGAACAAGACCCCAAGCGAGGCTGTTGCTTTGGTTGAGGAGCTGAAACCGCTGGTAGTAAGCGATGATGTAGATGTTGTATTCTGTGTTCCGGCAATTGATATTATCCCTGTTGCAGAGGCAGTAAAGGGCACAAATATCGAGGTTGGCGCTGAGAATATGTATTTTGAGGAGAAGGGCGCTTACACAGGCGAGATTTCTCCGGCTATGCTGGTAGATGCAGGCGTTAAATATGTTGTTCTCGGACACTCTGAGAGGAGAGAGTATTTTGCTGAGACAAATGAGACTGTAAATAAGAAGGTGCTGAAGGCTTTCGAGCATGGAATCACACCGATTATGTGCTGCGGCGAGTCTCTTGAGCAGAGAGAGCAGGGCGTTACAATGGATTTCATCCGCCAGCAGGTTAAGGTTGGACTTCAGAATGTTACGGCTGATCAGGCTAAGACAATGGTTATCGCTTATGAGCCGATCTGGGCAATCGGAACCGGCAAGACAGCTACAACAGAGCAGGCACAGGAGGTTTGTGCAGGCATCCGTGCATGCATCGCAGAGGTTTATGATGATGCTACGGCAGAAGCTATCCGTATCCAGTACGGCGGTTCTGTAAATGCAGCTACGGCTCCTGAGTTATTTGCACAGGCAGATATCGACGGCGGACTTGTAGGCGGAGCAGCACTGAAGCCGGACTTCGGCAAGATTGTAAACTACAAATAAAAAGCAGTATTAGCCATTAAAATTGAGCAGGCTGTATGGTTGGTAAAGGTTACCGGCCATTCAGCCTGTTTATTATAATAAAAGATTTTTTGCTTATGTAATTCCAGCACTTGCGTAAACAGTAATTCTGTGATATTATGTTAAGCGCAAGATGAATATTTCAGGATTTCTATTTTCATGGCATTTTGCCGCAGAATCTCAGCATTTAAACATAAAAGTCCGGGGGAGTAATGTGTTTGATTGTATTTTTCATATATTATCTAGAGTGTCGCCGCTTCTTCGATCCATACGAATGGATGTCGTTTCTATGGATGATGAAAATATATTGTATAACACAGAGATGCAGGATAAGAGAAAAAATGATCTTGCAAAACGAAGCAGATATTATCAATCGCTGGTAGAAGCAAATCGGGAAGATTGCAGTAAATGAAAATACACAAAATGCAATCACTAAGACGCATACCCACAATCTCCTCAAAGCTGTGGACTTCGGCTTTCGCACCAAAAGAAAGGACAAGCTATTATGCCAGTATTCAGAGTAAAGAAAGTCAAAGATTATACGATTATGCCAAATTCCAGTCAAGGATTTACCGCTTTAGCGGCGTTTACGTCCTTGACTTGGCTGTTTGGCGTTGATATTCTGGGAAAGGCATAAAGAAGAATTTGCAGAGCTTGTGTTTTTGCCTGTTGAAGATATGGAGTAAGGGAACACAGGGGAATGGCAGCTTATACAGTGTCATTTCCCGTACTAATGCTTAGAAGCTGTTTAGAAACCAATTTACAGATAAATTAAAAAAGAGAACTATCTGTATTCTATATATTCTAAAAACCGTTTTATCGCTAAAGAACTGCTTTTCTTACTCCGCAAGGCAAGACCAATATTGCGGAACGCCGGAACATCTAATTCCTTTGTTATGATTTTATATGGCACACGCTGTAAAATAAGCTGCGGCAAAATACTGATACCTAAACCACTTTCAACCATAGACATAATAGCGTAATCGTCCCATGTTGTAAAATGTATTTTCGGCGTGACATTACACCTTTCAAAAATTTCTGATATTTCAGCTTTTGCCCCTTTTTCCAACAGCATAAAGGGATAATCGGCAAGGCTTTTTATTGGAAAACGGTCACAGTCTGCAAGGGCATGATTTTCCGGCAGTACAACAAGCAGTTTATCCTGTTCCAAAAAACAGGTTTCCAAATCCGGGTGTGCAGGCAGACGCAAAAATCCACAGTCAACACGCCCCTCTAATATCCAGTTTTCAATTTCCGTATAGTCCCCCAACAACAGCTCATAATCTATGTTTGGATAATCCGTCTGAAACCTTTTTATGATATTGGGAAGCCAGTGCGTAGCCACGCTTGAAAACGTCCCTATTCTGATAATACCCGATTGCAGACCGTTTATTTCATCAACCTGCGCCTGTAACTTCCCGTATTCCTCACAGACACTCTTTGCATAGGGCAAGAGCTTCAAACCGTCTGAGGTTAAACGCACCCCGGAACGGCTGCGCTCAAGCAGAGATATTTTCCACTCCTTTTCCAAATCGTTAATCATGCGGCTAATACCCGATTGGGAATAGTTCAGCCTTTCGGCGGCTTTTGTAAAACTCCCATACTCAACCGTCTTAACAAAGGCTAAGTATTTTTGAATATTCATATCCATATATCAAACCTCTTTCATCTGTTTTTATCATGTTAAGCATGATAAATATTCGCTTTTGTAATCCTGCATTTTATGATACCCTATGCACTGGAAGATTTCAAGGCTTCCAAAAATCAATTTATCAAAAGAAAGGAAACTTACGCAATGTTTTATGTAAGCGAAATTTACAACACAGCACCACGGGAATATAAAACCCCTTTGCAACAACAGACCTATCAGACACTTGAAAAACTGAATATCCCTTTTGAACGTGTGGAAACGGACGAAGCAATCACTATGGAGGATTGTATTCTGATTAAAAAAAATTGGATATGGAAATGGTAAAAACATTATTTTTATGCAACAGACAGCAGACAGCCTTTTATCTGTTCATCACAACAGGCAGCAAACCTTTCCGTTCAAAAGATTTCAGCAATACGTTAGGTGTTTCCCGTGTTTCCTTTGCCCCTGCGGAACTTATGGAAACAATGTTAGGAACAAAAATAGGGGCTGCCACTGTTTTCAGTGCCATACTGGATAAGCAAAATGCAGTTCAGATTGTCTTAGACAAAGACGTTGTTAATTCCACATGGTACGGGTGCAGTGACGGAATAACCACAAGTTACATGAAAATAAAAACGGAATATATCACAGATACATTTTTACAGTATGTAAAGCATATTCCGGCTATTATCGAGGTGTGAACATTTAACCATGAACCATGAAAGTCTAAGACGCACAGTTTTGAGGAAAATTAATAAAAATCTGTTGATAAGCCAATACTAAATACCGTATAATAAAATCAACAATCAAAAGGAAGTGATACTATGGCACCTGCAGCACAGGCAATCAGAAATCAGGAAATCCTAAAAACTGAATATTCCGAAAAAGCAGCCATAGGCGCGTTATATGATGAACTCTCCAAAGGAATAGACAGCATGAAATAAGGCGATGTTTATACGATTGATGAAGCTTGGGAGGAAATTGACAAAATATAATGCCAAAAGAAGAAAAACATTCTTTGGATAAACTAAAGAAAAACAAAATCGTGATTTCCAAAGATGCCCTCTTGGATATCAAATCAGTATGTAAGGTAAAGCTCAGCGAGGTAGAAGGAGAAAAATATATGCAGGCATGGGAAGAAAAATATTATGAGCGTGAAGAAGGGCGTGAGGAAGGATTTAGAGAAGGACTTAAATTATTGATACACAAGGAACTTGCAAAGGGAAAAACGGTGGAAGTGATTGCAGATGAACTGGAAGAAAGTGTGGCGAGGATTGAAGAGTTGATGAAGGAACTGTAGCGGTAACGCTGCATGATAGACCAGCTATCGGCTCCTGTTTTTATGTTTGCAATTTAACAATTTTGGAGTATAATAGAATAGTGATAAAATGAGCTGTAGAAAACATAAATAAGGAGATTATAAGAATGAGCAAGAAACCAACAGTACTTATGATTTTAGATGGCTACGGCCTGAATGATGAGACGAAGGGAAATGCGGTTGCACAGGCTAAGAGACCTGTCATGGACAAGCTGATGAAGGAGTGCCCTTTTGTAAAGGGTAACGCCAGCGGGCTTGCCGTAGGCCTTCCTGATGGACAGATGGGCAATTCTGAGGTGGGGCACCTGAATATGGGTGCAGGACGCATCGTGTATCAGGATTTGACTAAGATTACAAAAGCAATCCAGGATGGGGATTTCTTTGAGAATAAGGCGCTTTTATCGGCCTGCGAGAATGTGAAGAAGCATGATTCCGCACTGCACATGTATGGACTGGTATCCGACGGGGGTGTCCACAGCCATAATACACATATCTATGGACTGCTGGAGCTGGCAAAGAGGCAGGGAATCGAGAAGGTATATGTACATTGCTTCTTAGATGGACGTGATACTCCTCCGGCATCCGGAAAAGAATATGTAGAAGAGCTGGAAGCGAAGATGAAGGAAATCGGCGTAGGCGAGGTTGCGACGGTTATGGGCCGTTATTATGCAATGGACAGAGATAACCGCTGGGAGCGTGTTGAGAAGGCTTACAGGGCGCTGGTTTACGGAGAGGGCGAGAAGGCTGTGAGCGGACCGGAAGGAATCCAGAATTCCTATGACAAGGATGTAACAGATGAATTTGTGCTTCCTACGGTAGTGGAGAAGAACGGCGCTCCGGTGGCAACGATCAAGGAAAACGACTCCATCGTGTTCTTTAATTTCCGTCCGGACCGTGCAAGAGAGATTACCAGAACCTTCTGTATGGATGATTTCACAGGTTTTGACCGAGGAGATAGAGTGAAAACAACCTATGTATGCTTCACCGAATATGATGTTACGATTCCGAATAAGCAGGTTGCATTTGTAAAAGATGAGATTACTAATACTTTTGGGGAATTTTTGGCGGCAAACGGACTGAAGCAGGCGCGTATCGCAGAGACAGAGAAGTATGCACATGTTACGTTCTTCTTCAATGGCGGCGTGGAAGAGCCGAACGAGGGAGAGGACCGTATTCTTGTAAAGTCTCCTAAGGTTGCAACCTATGACCTGAAGCCGGAGATGAGCGCATATGAGGTGTGCGGTAAGCTGGTAGAGGCCATTAAGTCAGGTAAGTATGATGTGGTTATTATCAATTTTGCAAATCCGGATATGGTTGGACATACCGGTGTGGAAAGTGCCGCAATTAAAGCTATTGAGGCAGTGGACGAATGTGTAGGAAAGGCAGTGGATGCCATTAAAGAGGTGGATGGACAGATGTTTATTTGTGCCGACCACGGCAACGCAGAGCAGCTGATCGACGATGAGACCGGCGAGCCGTTTACCGCCCACACAACGAATCCGGTTCCGTTTATTTTGGTGAATGCAGATCCGGCATATAGGCTCCGGGAGGGCGGATGCCTGGCGGATATCATTCCGACCCTGATCGAGCTGATGGGAATGGAGCAGCCAAAGGAAATGACCGGGAAATCACTTCTTGTAAAATAGTACAAAGGATACTGCATGAATCAGGCCTTGGGGAGAGTTTATCAATCCAGGGCCTTTTATGTTTTCCGTTCCGGGGAGAGGAGAACAATGTTTAGCATAGAAAAGATCCAGAATTTGAATGAACTGGAATTATCGGTATATGAATATGTGATCCAGCACAAAACAACGGTTCCCTATATGCGCATACGGGAGCTGGCGGATGAGGCGCATGTATCTACTACAACCGTGCTGCGTTTCTGTAAAAAGATGGGCTGTGACGGATATAATGAATTCAAGTATAAGCTAAAGGAATCCGTCGGACAGAAAACAGGCGAACAGATACCAGAGGATACTTCGGAAATAAAAGCCTTTTTTGAACGGATAGAGGGTACGCGTTTTCAGGAAAAATTGGAGAAGGCGGCGGCTATGATCGCAAGGGCAGACCGGGTGATCGTAGTAGGGATTGGTAACTGTGGGTATATCGGCGAATATGCGGCAAGATATTTTACTAATCTTGGGAAGTTCAGCCTGTATATTTCGGATGCATTTTATCCCATCAATATGGTAGATGCAGACTATACAGTGGCAATTATCTTGTCTGTTTCCGGCGAGACGGTGCAGATTCTTGAAAGCATCCAGGGCTTTAAAAAGTCGGGCTGCAGCGTAATTACAATTACGAACAGTGAGCAGTCTATGGTGGCTAAGCTGTCTGATCTGAATATTTCATATTATATAACTATGCGCCGGGGAGAATTGATGGTGGATTATACGACTCAGGTACCTGCAGTTTATCTGGTTGAATGTCTGGCGAGAAAGGTGAGAAACCGCCTTACGGAGAATAGATAGTGCCATTAAAAAAACAGGGTGTTTTTATAAGGTAACACATTTTATAAAGGTATACCTGTTTTTTCCGGCTTCCAAAAGCTTTTTTTTCATAACCGTATTATTTATAATACGTTTAGAAATAACAAAGTTGAATGAGAAGGAGGAGAAAAATATGGCACCGGTTCGTGATTATGCGAAACTTGCAAAGGATATTGTCACGTTAGTGAGGGAAGACAATATCATCAGTGCTGCGCACTGTGCTACCAGACTTCGTCTGGTATTGAAGGAATCTCCATCAGAGGAGGTAACAAAAAAGATAACAGAGATGCCTGCGGTTATTCAGGTTGTGGAAAATGGAGGGCAGTATCAGATTGTTATCGGCATGCACGCAAAGGATGTGTATGAGGAGCTGACAAAGATCATAAAGCTTGATGAGAATGCGGCTGAGGCTGCCGGGGGAAATCAAAGCTTTATCAGCAAGGTTATTGCAACTATGTCGGCAGTTTTTGCGCCGTTTGTGTATATTCTGGCGGCTGCCGGACTGATACAGGGGTGTCTGATCATTGCAAATCTGATTGCTCCGGCGTTTGCGGAGACAGGCACCTATGCGGTTATCAGCTTTATTTCGTGGACGCCCTTTACATTTCTTCCTGTATTTATAGCGGTAACGGCATCAAAGCATTTTAAATGTAACACCTTTATCGCTGTTGCCTGCTGCTGCGCATTGGTAAATCCGGATTGGGCGTCTATGGCGGCAAGGATTGCAGAGGGAGAGGATATTAGGTTCCTGTTCTTCAAGCTGGCACAGACTACCTATACGTCTACGGTATTGCCGCCTCTGTTTCTGGTACTGGTGCTTGCAGTGCTGGAGCGTTTTTTGGAGAAGCGCCTGCCGGATGTTACAAAGGCAATCCTTACACCGTTTTTGTGTATGCTGATCATGGTACCTGCAACACTGTTAATTATCGGTCCTATATCCGATATTGTGGCAAATGGAATTGCAGTCGGTTATAATTCATTGTATAATTTTGCTCCTGCTGTCGCGGCTGCACTGATCGGCGGATTCTGGGAGGTTGCAGTAATCTTTGGCGTACACTGGGGAGTAACGCCGATGGTTATGGCGAACTTCGCGAATTACGGATGCGATTCCTTCCAGGCAGTGCAGACCTGCGCCGTCGTTGCTCAGGCTGCGGCATGCTTTGGAGTGTTTATTAAATCCAGAAATAAAGAGATGAAGAACGTTTCATTCTCATCAGGAATTACAGGTATTTTCGGAATTACAGAGCCTGCGATCTACGGTGTAACGCTCCGGTTGAAGAAGCCTTTCATTGCAGGCTGTATCTCTGGCGCTGTGGGAGCGCTGGTGGTAGCGTTCTTTGACGCAAGGAACTATGTGTATGCGGGTCTTCCGGGAATCCTGACTACGGTAAATGCGATCAGCAGTGAGAATAAAATGTCCTTCCCGGGAATGCTGATGGGCTGTGCGGTTGCTGCAGCCGGCGCCATTATTCTGGTTCAGGTGCTTGGATTTGACGATCCGGTATCGGAGCCTGAGACGGCAGATGACAGCATGGATGCTTCCGATTCCCCGGAAGCGGTCAGTGTATTTGAAGCAGAAGGCAAAGGGTCGGCAGTTACTATTTATGCACCGATGAACGGTGAGATGAAGCCATTGGAAGAAGTAAATGATCCGGTGTTCGCATCCGGGGCGATGGGACAGGGCGCCGCGATCGTTCCGAATGAAGGAAAGCTCTATGCACCGTTTGACGGAACGGTGGCTATGGTATTCGATACCCTTCATGCGGTCGGACTGGTAAACGATGCGGGAGTAGAAATGCTGATCCATATCGGACTGGACACGGTAAAGCTGAACGGAAAGTATTTTACGGCAAAGGTAAAGGCCGGCGACACAGTAAAAACAGGTGATCTCCTGATTGAATTCGACAAAGATGAAATTGCGAAGGAATATAGCATGGAGACTCCGGTTATTATCACAAATGTGGACTGCTTTGAAAAGGTAGAGACCGTTACCGCGGCAGGCTCTGTTCAGGCGGGTACGCCGCTTCTGAAGGTAATATCATAGCAGAATGTATTAGAAAGAAAATCCGGATTGACTGGTTTGAAAGGAGATAAAAGATGAGTCTTCCAGATAAATTTTTATGGGGCGGCGCAGTTGCCGCCCACCAGCTAGAGGGCGCATGGGATGAGGCGGGACGGGGACCGAGTGTCAGCGATGTCCTTACGGCCGGGGCGCACGGCGTTCCCCGCAGGATTACGGATGGAGTCATAGCGGGAGAACGGTATCCCAATCATACAGGGATCGATTTCTATCATACGTACAAGGAGGATATTGCTCTTTTTCATGAGCTGGGCTTCCAGTGCTTCCGGACGTCTATTTCCTGGAGCCGGATTTTCCCGAAGGGCGATGAAGCAGAGCCGAATGAAGAGGGGCTGAAATTCTATGATGATTTGTTTGACGAGTTTTTAAAATACGGTATTCAGCCGGTGATTACCCTGAGTCATTTTGAAATGCCCTATTACCTTGCCGCGGAATACGGCGGGTGGATGAACCGGAAGCTGGTGGATTTTTTTGTCCATTATGCGGTTACGGTTATGAAGCGGTATAAGAATAAAGTGAAATACTGGATGACCTTTAATGAGATCAATAACCAGAGTAATACGGATATAGATATATTCGGCTGGACAAATTCAGGAATCCGCTTTTCGCAGTTTGAAGACCCGAAAAAGGCGCTGTACCAGGCTGCGCACCATGAATTACTTGCTTCCGCTCTTGTGGTGAAGAAGGGGCATGAGATCAATCCGGATTTCCAGATTGGCGCCATGTGTTCCTTTGTGCCGTTTTATCCTTATTCCTGCAATCCGGATGATGTCATGATGGCATCGGAATCCATGCATGAAAGGTTCTATTTTTCCGACGTCCACTGTAGAGGACATTATCCTGCATTTGCAAAGAAGCAGTGGGAGAGAGAAGGAAATGCACCTCATATGGAGGAAGGAGATGAACAGATTCTTGCAGAAGGTAAGGTGGATTATCTGGGAATCAGCTACTATATGTCAAATGTGGTGAAGGCGGATGCTGACGCGGCCAGTACGGAGGTAAACGGCGGAAATGCACATTCGGTTCCGAATCCCTTTGTGAAGGCTTCGGACTGGGGATGGGCTGTTGACCCGGTGGGGCTGCGGTATGCGCTGAATACTTTGTATGAGCGGTATGAGCTGCCTGTTTTTATTGTGGAGAACGGCTTCGGAGCCATTGACGAGCTGAAACCGGACGGCACCTGTGACGACTCTTACCGGATTGACTATCTGAGAAAACATATAGAAGAGATGAAGAAAGCGTCAGAGTATGACGGCGTGGATGTGATCGGCTATACACCGTGGGGATGTATCGACGTGGTGTCCTTCACCACTGGGGAACTCAGAAAACGGTATGGATTTATTTATGTGGACTTGAATGATGACGGGACCGGAACCGGGAATCGGTATCGGAAGAAATCCTTTGCATGGTATCAGCATGTAATCAGAACTAACGGAAAATGTCTATAGTGTTCTGGCGTGTTCCGAAATCAGATAGACTTTTTTTCTTAGATTTTCTCCGGAGGTAGATTTTCGGAGAGTGAATGAATTGACAAGCTTATGGTAAGTTTATATAATTGAGGTAATTGATAAAATGATTTATCTAGACTAGGAGGGAAGATGGATGGATAAAAAAGCGATGTTTAAGCTGACCTATGGTTTGTTTGTTCTGACGGCCAGAGAAGGTGAAAAGGATAATGGCTGTATTATCAATACAGCTGTTCAGGTTACCACGGAGCCGAACCGTATTACGATTGCGGTGAACAAGAAGAATTATACACACGATATGATTATGCGCACAGGTGTATTTAACGTTTCTATGCTTACAGAGGAATCTAAGTTTGATACCTATAAGCACTGGGGATTCCAGAGCGGCGCTCAGACAGACAAGCTGGAAGGTATGAGCTGTCCAAGGGCAGAGAATGGCGTGGTTTATATTGCTGAGGAGACGAATGCGTATCTTTCAGCAAAGGTGGTTTCGACAACCGATCTTGGGACGCATACTCTGTTTCTGGCAGATGTGACCGGCGGGGAGATTCTGTCAGATACGGAATCGATTACCTACAGCTATTATCAGAAGAATGTGAAGACGGCGCCGGAAGGAGCTGAGAAGAAGAAAGGCTTTATCTGCAGCGTATGCGGATACATTTATGAGGGTGATACACTGCCGGAGGATTTTATCTGCCCATGGTGCAAGCATCCGGCTTCGGATTTCAATCCGCTGTAGGAAAGAGAATATTAAATTTAGGAAAACGCTGAGTTTCCTTAGTATTTGGCTGTAAAATATGGGTTAATACCTGATAATACTGATAGAATATAATGAAAGTCAGGAGACACCTCACCGTGTCTCCGTTTTCATGCTATCCAAATGAATTGTTGAAAGAATTAGAAGGCAAGCGGCAGCAATATAAAAGGATAGGAGCAGAATCTATGCGGCTGGCTTTTTTACCGCAGAATTGGCGGATAATAAATATTTGATTTACAATTATTGACATTAAGAAAAAATATGTTATACTTTGTACAATTGAATAGATAGCATACAGGTGTCAAAACAATGCGTGAAATAAGCGTTGGTTTTGGTGAAAAGGGAAACAGGTGTAAATCCTGTACGAACTCGTCACCGTAATTAGGGAGTAGAAGCCGATATGTCACTGGGAAACTGGGAAGGCGGCAGATGTGATGATCTATAAGCCGGGAGACCTGCCTGAATGCTGTACGGAAACATTTGTTTCGGACCACGAGTAACTGGTTGTACGTTTTGAACTTGCTGAAAGCACGATGTTCTATTGTTTGCATCGGAGTATTCAGCAGGCTTATTTTGTGTATGAATCCTTTACCGTAGTTATGTTATGGTAGAGGATTTTTTTATATACAAATAAAATAATATTCCTGTAGAGCAACAGGGAAGGAAGAGGAGAAAATGAAAAAAAAATTAGTAATTGCTTTTTTAACTGGTGTTATGACCTGCTCATTGGCACTGACAGGCTGTTCAAAGGAGGCTCCGGCATCTACAGAAAATGACGAAGCTTCTGATCAGGCAGCGGCAGATGAAGTTGCTGCATTGATTGATGCAATCTATGTACAGGAAAGAACAGAAGATACCGATGCACAGTGTGCGCAGGCAAAAGCGGCATGGGATGCGCTGACGGATGTTCAGAAAGAATTGGTGGAAGGT
>Ga0137306_100066_pt1 | contig 156481 bp, 141 predicted proteins | sample Inofroosms_March_FD_97187 | JGI IMG/M metagenome (GOLD analysis project Ga0137306, IMG submission 97187) | Mouse cecal microbial communities from Vienna, Austria - N-Acetylneuraminic and N-Acetylglucosamine D2O microcosms_March | ecosystem: Host-associated > Mammals > Digestive system > Large... | reverse complement strand
CGAGCCAAGACTTATGCCCGTAATGGTCGGAATTTCGGCTTTATCAATTCCATTGTCCGCCAAATACGCCGCGGCTTCGCTTTTCTGCACCTCGAAACTCTCGCTTTCCGCCCGGGGATACGCGGAAATTTCCGCAAGCTTGGCATTGAGCAATTCTTCCGCCTCGCGCAGTTTCACGGTTTTCAGGTCGTCCGCCTTTTGCGCGTCGCTCTTCATGGGAGCGAAGCCCTTTTCATACCAGCCCCAATCAATATCGGACTGTTCGATTTCGCTTTCCCCGCAGGTCAGCGTCCAGCCAAGCGACTTCGCAACGTCTTCGGAAGGCGTAAAATTGCCCAATTTATGATTTTCCATGTTTTCAATATAAAGCATTAACTTTCTCCTTGTGCGTAAAAGAAATAAGCACCTACACTCCAACAGCTTTGCGTTTTCAAATAAACCCCGCGCCCTTTTCTTACGGGAATTGTGGCTGTACATACAACATCGGCGGTTCCGCTGGCGCTGGTCATCCGTATATCTCCGCTTTGAGCAAATACCAAGGCGTAAGCTTTGGAGGCTATATTCGCAACTTGTCCGTAAACGGTAACCCAACCGTTTGCCGGGGCGGTATACGCTGCTGAATAGTCAATTTTATCATTATTAATCGGGGAAAACTGAATAAATATCTTTTTATCGAGATTTGGCATGCCAAGTCCGGAAATGAAATTGTCGGAAAGAACGTTCCGCAAACCTGAAACGGCTTTGCTGCTGGCGACGGTTTCCTCGCTTACGCTGTCAATGGCGGAGGAAATGGCGGACTTGTCGATTTTTTCGGCAAGGGCTGCCTCCGTTTTCGCATCGAGAAGGGTTAAAGCTTTAGCGCTCGCCCCGATATCCGACCGTTCCAAATCGATTTTATCCGTAAGCGATACTTTTGAAGCATGCAGACCCGCGTTATCGAAAGGCAGAACGATTTCCAGCCTATTTTCCTCTTTATGATAGGTTATCTGCCCTTTTCCGTCGTTGCTGATATAACATTCAACCTGCAAATCGGTTAATTGTTCCGCTTTCTCTCTGGCAAACAAAGCCCATGTTTCGGCGTTTTCCGCTTGCGTTTCCGCCGTATCCGCATGGTTTCGGGAAAGGTTCGCCTGCTCCGAGGCTTTTTGCGCATGCGAAACAGCTTCATCACGAGCCGCGAAAAGTTCTTCCAATAGATTGGAAACATCGCGGGTATCGGTAATGTCAATTTTCAATGCCCTGCTTATTTCTTCATCAAGCTGCTGGATTTGCATGACAATCCTGTCAAAGCCGTCATGCTCCAAAACTTTTGGATGAAACGCTCCGGCATTTTCAAGGTCGACAATCTGCGTTAAGGGAATTTTACGGTAAAGGGTCAGATATTCCCCTGTTTTTAAAGGTTCTCCCTGCAAGGGATATATGAAAACTTTTCGGTTCAAATCTACGGTAAAATTCGTTTTAACCTCTTCAATTTTCATACCTTTTTTTATAACGGCAAAAATATGCCCTTTTTCAGCCACTTGAAAAGGCAAAGGAAATTCCTTGGCAATGTCATTTCCTTGATAATGCTTTTTGCTCAGCGTGCTTGCAATAGTCATGAATGCTCCTCACCGCCCTTTGGTTCTAAAAATAATTGGGACCGCGCTTGAAATTTGTTTTTTGTACCGCCGCAGCCGCAGAATTAAGTCCGGAAAAAACGGTTTGAGCGGCTGCAAAAGGATTGGAACCGCCTTTACTCCCCGCCTGCCTGACATACCCTTGCGCTTGGGTGTTGTAATTTTTCGCTTTCTGCCGTGCATGTTCACCTGCGTTTTGAGCGTATTCTTCGCCTTGACCCGCCATGTCGGAAAGGACGGCAAGAGGGCTTCCGCCCGCAAGGTCGATATTCCCGGCGCCATATTCCACGGCTTTTTTACTTTGCAGCGCTTTTTGCTCCAATCTGATTTTTTCCTTTTCTTTTTCCCCTTCCAAAAGGGCTTTTCTGGCATTGTCTTCCGCCAACTTAGCATTTTGAAACGCTTGCTCCCGCTGCTGCTTTGCATGTTCCGCCTGCGCTTTTTGACCGGAAAGCGCATTCGCCGTGCTAAGAGCGGAACCGAGCACGCTTATGCCCGTGGCTATTGTGCTTGGTACACACATACTGGATTCCTCACCGTATAAAAACGTTTAAAAAGAGCCTTGCTCAATCCTGCGCGGATATAGTCCTCTTCCACAAAAAAACCTAAATACCGCACAAGGGAAAAGGTTTGATTGTTCCATGAAGCCGCGATATTCACAAGAATCGGATAATGCGTCAGCGCTTTCGCGATGATTTCTCTGCCGTGCCGCACAAGAAACCGCTTGTGTTTTGTCAGATACCCGCCTGCGAACCAAATTTCACCGACGCTTTTCCCCATATCGTTCAAAGGAGCCAATCCGCCTAAGCCGATGACCCGTCCGCCCTTTTCCCTGTCATGAAAAACAAGGAAATACGCCTCTCCTTCGCCTTTGAAGGCATGCTCCAAAACGTTTTCAAGAAGTTTTCCGGCGGAAATACGGTAAAGCTGCCACGCTTCATAAATTTCATCCTGGCAGATGACATCAAGGCAATCTTCAAAATATTTTCCGACAGTCTTCTCTGTTGCGGCGATAAGTTCGTATTCGCCGTAACAGCCTGCAAGTTCCTGTTTTTCCATTATCCCCCCACCTGCACTTCGGGAAGCAGGGCAAGCACTGTCAGCGGCAGAGGCGCCTCGCTCATGATGCAGACATGATTTTGATTTTCATAATGCTGCGTAAGGTGCATGAAAACATAATCCGTCTGCAAATCGACCGCTTGCCCCGGTTTTTCGTTCCGCCTCCATTTCACTTCGTTCATCCGGGTAAAATCCGTTCCTATCTTCGCATGATTGGTATTTTGAAAATAAACGCTTATCCCCTGAATGCGCTTGCGTTTGCCAAGGGTGTTGGCATAGCCGTTTTCCGCTTCGACGGGCATGCTTTTCAGCTTTGCCGCATAAGGCAAACCTATCACGATGTCATAAGCTTCATAGCCGATGTCAATCCCTGCGATTTGCACGGTTTCCCCGTTTTTCTCATAAGAAAGGGTTCGGACTTTCTGCCGCGGGCAAACCGCCCCGTTGGCGATAATGGCGACTTCCATACCCTGCAAATGCTCAAGACCGCCCACATAGCGGATAGGCACATCCCGATTTTCTTTTGCATGATAGGAAAGCCCGCAATCCACGTAAAAAAGGGAAGAGGCGGACATATCCTCCTGCGGCGTATTTTGCCGGTTATGTTCCATGCGTTCGAGAAAATAGTGTTTTTGTTCCCCGATTTCCCTTTCCACCACAAAAAAGACTTCATCGGCAGATGCGCCCGGCAGCGAACAGACAGCAATGAATTTCCCCTGCGTATCATGCCTGTGCCATGCAAAAACTTCATGCTCGCGCAAAAACGTATGCCCGAGCAGGGCTCCGTCGTCACGCACGCACCAGATAACGGAATCCGGGCTTTGCTGATATGCCCAGTCGGTAATGGCGCGGTTTGCGAATAAATGCCCCGCAAGCACGGCATGGTCGGAACCGGAATAAGAATCCGTACCGAAATCATAGACCAAATCATGCATTTCCCTTTGCGTTCTGTTGATATGCAAAACACTGCTCCCGATGATAAGCGCGGGAAGACGGCTTGAACCCCGGTACGACTGCGGCACAAGAGAAATATCGGAAGCGGTAAGCGCCCCCGCATTGCTTTTGACTTCCCATTCCGTTCCGCCGGTGCCCACAAGCAGCGTACGCAAGGAAACCAGCCAGCTGATACGGGAAACCTCATTGCCCGCAATGCTGATTTCCATTGCGTCGTCCGCTTTTACGGGCGAAGAGCGCGTAAAGGATTCAAAATTGCCCGTGCGTGAGAACCAAAGGGTCTGCGGGCGTTTTTTCGAGCCTGCAAAAACAAGCCGCTGCTGATGAAAACAAACGCAGCTGGGATAATTGCCGTTAACAAAAGGGTTGTGGGCTTTAGGCGGGCAGTCTGTCATGTCGGGAGCTATGTTCTTAGCGTCAAAACAAGGAACAAGACTGCTGCCGATATAACCGTACTTGCCGTTTTTTTCTTGGTAAATACGATATTCTTCCGCACCTGCGCATTGCTGCCAGCTGAGTTTCGGATAACAGGTCTGACGCAGATTTTCAGGACCCTCCACCGAACAGACGGCGCTGGGGAGGCTTTCTTCCCCTGCTTGGTTTATTTGCGTAACGACGAAAGACCATTGTTTCAACCCGTTTCCGTCACTTGTTTTTTCCGATGAAGTCCGCACATCGTAAAGCCAAGCCCCGAGCCCCGCCGGCGGAGCGGCTTTGGGACTGAAATTAACCGCTTCCAATTTCCAGTTGTCGTGCGCATAACGGCAAAGCTTATAGGGAGCGAAGTCTTCACTGACCAGATAAACAACGTCGGCGCTTTGCACAAAGCCCATTTTTTTAGCGGTTTCATAACTGAAAGGCGTTGTGAGGACATAAGGATTTCCCGCTCCGTCAAGGAGCTGACCCTCTTTGGTAAAAAAGGAAAGCTTTTTTTCAGACCACGCAAGAACATAGGTTTCCGCAGAAGAAAAAATAAAGGGCATGAGCCGTGTTTTGCCCGCAAGAGCGGCGAGATAACGCAAACCGCCGCGTTTGCTTGCTCCGCCATGGGGATGAACGACCATATTTTCAAGCAGGCTGCACCCTGTATGATACCGTGCCAAATCAATACGCACGGCAAGCGAGGGAGAAAGCTCACCTGCCGTGAAACTGCTTTGAAAACCATGAAACGCCATTATTTCCTCGCCTCCAGATATTTGGAACAGTATATGTCTGCCGCTTCTTCCCCGCAGTCCCGGCTCTTCGCTTTTTCAAAGGCGCGGTCCGCGATTTCCCGCAAGGTCCGCACCGTATCGAGGGCTCCCCCGAAGCTGAGGCAAAGTTCGCCTGCCAGCTGCCAGGCAAAAGCGTCTGTGAACAGACTATCCCAAATACTCGGATCTTCGCTGTAACTTGTACAGGTTAAAACGGCTTGGGGACAGGAGGTGACAATCGCTTTTGTGCCGTCGGAAATACGTTCCACAGTATAATCATACACCGGGGCGAAATGATTTCCTTTTTTGCCGGCTGCCGGATTCAAAGCCAAAATCCGCATGCATTCTTCAGGGTATTGATAATAATGCAGGTTCCGGTAAAAAATATCATTTTCCAAAAAATGTTCCGCCGCCCCGCAGCCCAAGAGGGCGAGGACTATCTCCTTTGTGGCGAAATGCCATGGGTACGCGCGCAAAGCGGAAGCGAGCACATAGGGAAATTTTACGGCGCACTGCCTCGCTTCCGTGCTTGCCTCGCCAAGGCTCGTGATTTGCGAAATGCCGTGTCCGCCTATGCGGCTTAATGCCAAATTGCATACATCGACTTGTGATAATGCCATACTGCCTCTTCAGGAAAAAGAGGGTCGCCCCTCCTTTTCTTTTTAAACTGTTTTTGCCGCTGTCATTTCCTACGCGTGCGCGTCAAGCACAAGTCCCGCGGTAAGGGCGCCTTTTGCGGCAGCGCCCTCGACTTCGTAAAAAACGCGCAAATACCTGCCCGCACGGGGAGGCAGGGAACCGAAACCGACGGAGCAAGGCTTTTCAATTTCCGCAAGAGGCAAAGGTTTGCTTGAAAGGATAGTCCGCCAGTCTTCTTCCGCAAGTTCGGCAAGAGGCTTGCCGCTGTCGGCGGACTGAATATGCACGGTTAAAGAAACCAAGCCCCCGAACCCCTCGACAATTTGCACGAAGGGAAAAACAGGCATGCCGCCGCCCTCCTGCACGCCGAGATCGAGCGTTTTATCGGAACATTGGCTTGTGCTGATTTTCTGAACATGGGAAAAAAGCAATTCTGCGTCCAAATACATAAGATTTCCTTTTTTGGATAGATAGGTTATCGTGTTTTGATAGGTTGTCGTGTTTATGCGTATCCTGTTCCATGATTACATGATTAAACAAGGCGTTCCTCATTATTATGCAAAGCGTCCACGCGGCGGACAGGCATGCCTAGGAAACGGGTCACGGGTTTGCCTTCGATTTGATCGACGGAAAGCTGGACATTGGCTTTTTCCATAGCCATGATGTCCAAAACGGTTTTGACGTCCCTGTTCATATACCATGCCATTTGCGCCTTGTTGGCGGAAGGAATTTTGTTTGCGGCGGCAATCATGAGGCGGATCAGGTTCGTGCCGACGGAAGCTGCCGAACCGTTGATAATATCCGCAAAGCTTGCCGTATCGATATTGCAGATCCGCACGGCGTAACGCCAGTCACGCAGGGAAAGCCCGCAATCCCATTTGAAATGGCTGCGGTAGCCCTGATAATGCCCGCCATTGTCATCAAGCAGCGTCTGCTCGCCAAGATCTTTGATTTGCAGACCCGCCTGCGAACCTTTCGGGAAAATACCGTGCAGAGTATCCTCGCCCCAACCGCAAAGCCAGATTGACGTGTTGGCGCCGCCTGTTCCGCCGAAATCGAGGACATTTTCCGCGCAGTCAAAGCCTGAAAGGGCGTTATAGCGAGGGCTGAGCCCCATGAACTTTTGCGGTTCCTCATGAATATCGCCATAAAAGAGGGTTTTCGCCATTTCTTGGTTCATCGCTTCCACAAAACCGGCTTCTTCGCTCATCCGCCAATCGGCGCTCGCACCGTTTAAATCCGCAAGGGATTTATCCACTTCCGCATACGCTTCCAGCATTCCGCACGTATCATCAATGCTTTTTGTGGTGCTTTTGCTTGGCTGAACGCCATAGTTCAAAATACGCCATGCGGCGGCAGGCAGACCGGTGCGGACGGTGGTTCTGTGTCCTGTGGGCAAATTGCCCTCAAGCCAAAGGGCGTCTTCCAAAATTTCATTGGTTTGGGCCATGATTTCAACCAGTTTGGCAATCTTGCCCGTGTTGTCGAAACGCTTTGCCGCATCAAGCAGCGTTACTGCATTCGCGCTCATTTTTTTCTCCTTTGCAGAGGTTGGTGGGGTTTTCATTTCCTTTTTCGGGCACGGGAAAAGCCCCTCCCTAACGGGACTATCCGCCCGAAAAGGAAATGTTGCATGTAAAATCATCGTGTTTTGAAAATGAATGAAGAGGATACCGGTTTGAAAATCAGCCGTGCCGTTTTCTTTTCACCGGATTTTCCCATGTTCAGCGGGTCTGTTTTTGAACCGTCCGCACGGTTGTTTTTCATGCCTGTTTTTGCGTGCTTATTTCCTCATGCTGGGATAAAACAATTCCGCGGCGGAGCGTTCTTTTTGCACGTCTTTGGCTTTAGGCATATCTTTTTCCGCAAGAGCCCTGCCCACGCGGTACATGAAACGCACCACTTCCGGATGGGAGCCGAAGCCCGTTTCATTGAGGATTTCAGCGAGCGAACCGTCGTCAAAGCGCAAAACGGCAGCTTTGGCGTAACGCATATTGTCGCTGAAACTCATACCCCCGTATTCCGTATCTTCCTCGCAGGCTTTTTGCATGGACTGCAAAAGCCGCGCTTGCTCCCGATTTTGTTTTTCAGCAAGTTCCCGCACATGGTTTTCATAAAATTTCGCCATGAGCTGTGCGTTTTCAAGGCTCATTTTCTGCTCGAAGGCGAAGCGCCGGAAATCCGCAACCAAGGCTTCATCCACCTGCGTTTCCGGATTGAATTTAAAAACATAATCTTCAGGGCTTGCGAGCAAAACTTCGGTAAGCAAGGTTTCCGCCGTTTTTTTCGCCTGTTCGGCAGTCTGTTCGGCTTGCTGTTCCGCCTGCCCCTGCGGTCTGATAACGATTTCCGCTGCGTTTTCTGCCATATTTTCCTCCTTAGTTTTGTTTTTGTATGTGTAAAATATGCTCAGGGTCCAACGCATATAGGCGATGATACAGTGTCAGACCGATACTCCGTTTCCCCTCGAAGTAGGCATAGGATTTTTCATTTTGAATAGGAATTGCTTCAAAAATGCCTGTTTCGGCAAACAAATATTTCAAAAAGCGTCTGCCTTGCGCGTTTTGCACGAGAGAAGACAAATCATTTTGAATTTCCTCGTCATACGACAACATTTTTTCATAAGGCAACATTTCTTCGCGGGTCAACACTTCTTCGTGCGAAACCGTTTGTTTTTCCTGCCAAAAACCTTCCTGTTTCATGACGTATCCCTTTCCGTTTGCTCCGGCTGCGGATTGTCAGGGGCGTTTTCCCGCATGGTCCCCAACAATGCCGAAGCGAAATTCTTTCCCTCCAAATCGACTTCGCTCAGCATTTTTGCGGTTGAAGCGCCTTTTTCAAGCAGCTGCCAAGTTTTTTGCTCTTCCTGCTGCATGGCTTGTTCCCGCCTGCGCTGTTCGCGAATGGCAAAAACGCTGTCCTTGCCGCGAAGCAGGGAAAGCGGCACCCCGAGCAGCTTCGCATTATGCAGGAGCATTTCATCCAAATCCAGATTGTCCAGCACGTCGGGATTTATTTTCGCCAAATTGCCGGCAAAAAGCATTATGTTTTCGATAGCCGCGATGTCTGCGCTTTTTTGGGCTAAAGCAAGGCTCGACTGCATTTCGATTTCCCATTCCCTTCCCCGCAAAAGGTGCGGAACGGGCAATATTTTGCCGTACCGTTTCATAATGCCCAAGACCCGTTGGATAAGGGGCTGAAAAAGTTCGCTTCTCAATCTTTCAAGAGTCGGTCCCAGCATGAGCAGTTTTTCGGCGTTTCGTTCGTAAACTTCCGTGGCTGTCATGCGTTTGTCCGATTGGGTGAGCAAAAGGAACAGATCCTTATAAAAATGCTCCCCGATTTGCCGCCGTATCTGTTGCAAATACGCATCTAAAGCCTGCAGGTTCGCCTGTACCTGATAGGTCGGCGTAATGGCGGGAGCCTGCGCGTTCATATCCACGAAATTCGCAAATCCGGGACGGAGCGAAAACTGCCCGCCTTGATTCCGCAGCGAATTGGAAACATTCATCGGCGGTTTTATTTCCAGTTCCAACGCTTCCAAACCGTCCTGACGCATACGCTGCAGCATGTTCACATCCGGTAAAGCGTCCATGCCCGGACCCCTGCCGTACACATCCTGCCCGGTCACATCCCAGCGGGGGCAGCAAGCGGGAAATTCCTCATATCCGTCTTCCTCCAAAAGAAAATTCCCTTGTCCGAGCAGAACGTAATAGGACGCATAACGCCGGCTGCGGGCGTCGATTTTATCGGGGTCGCAATTTTTCCGAGGTTCGATGGCATGAAGCACGGCAAAGACCTGCACGCTGTCTTTTTCAGCCGATTCCCTTATCCGTTCCGGATACGTTTCAAAACGCTGGACGATTTGCCGCGCCGTCATGCTTATTGTGCGGTAAAGCGTGTCCACCCGCCCTTTTGCGTCGCAGTCCAGATAGTATTCGCCGACGGTTAAATTTCTGCAGCGTATCACTTCGTCCCGGTCTTCCTCAATCAAAAAGCAGGCGGTGCCGAACGCCGCCAATTCCGCATAATGGGCATGCACCGTCGGATAGAAATTAGAACCCGAAAGCACCGCATGCACGCGTTCCTGCGTATCCTGCAGCCATTTGCCTATACCCTCGGCATTTTCCAGTTCCTTGTCCTTCAAAGAAAACCGAAACCAAGGGCGGGCGGGGGAACTGAGCCCGCCGTGCATGCCGGCAGCCAATATCCGCAATGCGTAAAGGGCTGTCGAATCCACGATATTCCCATGCTTCTTATAGCCTTTGTTATGATTTTCTTCCGACCATTTCCCTTTGTTTGGAAGCATCACATCGCTGATTTCCTTCCATTGCCCTTCCCATGTCCGCCTTTCCTTTTCCAGTTCATGAAAACGCCTCAATACGTGCCGGACGCAATCTCTTTCTTTTTCCATGGCAGCAGTTTCCCTCTCACGCGCCGAGCAAGGTCTTTTTTTGACTGTTTGCGGGACTTGTCAAACCCGAACCGCTCGTAAGAACGGTTTTTGAATGCCCGAACGCACCGGCGCGCCTGCGTCTTTCCTCATCAGCCGCTTCCTTTACGCTTTGATCCGCCTCCACAGGCGCCGGCGCGGGAATTTCCACTTCCTGCGCAACAGGCGCGGAATAATGTTTTCCTCCTCCGCCCATTTGAACCTCCTTTGTTGGTATTTCTTCTTTGGTCAATATGCTGACAAGAGCATTTTTATAGGTGTTTTGCCGGGCGAAATAACACGCCTGCGGCAGTTCCGCGACAATACGGAAGCCCAATTTTCGGATGAACGCCAGCGCATGACGGTACGGTTTGGGAGTGATGCCGACAAGAGCCGAAAGCACATATTCCCCGGAGCCGTTTTTGCAGTGAAGCAGGCTCTCAACCACATGGATCCCTATCGCCTCTTGCTCGCCAAACGCCTTACGCAAAAAACAAAAATGTATCATCGCGTTTTTGCCTATGGGGTTGTTCAGCCAATAGAGGGCTTTGACTTCCCCGGTACCGCCCGTTACAAAGCGCGCGTCTTTGTCCTTTGCCGAAAGCCATGCGCTGAAATTTGCAAAATCGGGTATTTCGCCGTCGAAAAACAGAATGGGATTAAGCCTGTCTTTTTGAAATTGCTCCCAAAATTCCGTTTTTGTTTCCTGCGGGGCGTTTTTTGCCCGAAGTGTCCGGTAGCATGTTTTTTCCATACTTTTTATCCTGCGAAAAACGCTTCCCCGTTCACTGACCGCTTTTCAACGCCTGCGGGAAAAACAGCGCCGAGTTTGCCGTCCACTATTCTTGAAAGGCAGTCGAGCATGTCATCATGTTCCGCCACCGGAAAATTCAAATACTCGTTCTTATAAAAATCCTGCACCAAATCCGATACCGTCCTGTCCGACTTCATGCAAATCAAACGGTGCGGAAACCATATCCTGCCTTGTTCAAAAATAGGAACAAGACGGCGTATCCTGTCGGTCTTGGCCATCGCCCCGCCAAGAGCGATGATGGAAAAACGGTAATTTTCCTGTTCCATGCAGTATTTGATATGTTCGATGTCCGCCTGTATTCCGTATTGCTCATACCCGACAGCCAGGGGTCTGTGTTTGCGGTGCAGGGTAAAAAGCGCCTGCGCGCGTTCGTGCAGCGCCAGCCTGTCGTGTATGCCGTCAAGCACATAATAAAAGCCGTCATGATTGAGCCCGATCACCCACATCGACGTAAAATCCGACCCTTCTTTCTTGCTTGACGCCGGGTCAACCAGGATGTAACGGTTCATATCGGCGGAAAAGCCCGGTTTCATTTCCGTACCGCCCGGCAGGGTTTGAAACCATGATTTTTGAAAGCCCATGGCGTTGTCCGCCAAAGGATTTTGCAGCATCTGGCAGGCGAAAACATAAGCGCCCATATCACGGCGTTTCTTTCTTAAAACCTCTTCGCTGAGGAAAACAGGTTTGCTTTGCGCCTGCCCGTCCGCCGTCGCGGGGTGTATGCGCGGAATCACGCTGCCTTGCTCCATGATCAGATGATAGGTGTCGGAAGCGTGATAGCGCGTGCCGATCATGCGCAAATTTCCCCCTCTCGCCCCCAAATTCAGGGAAAGCCGCCACGCGTCCGTTGTTTTTCTTATTTGTTCCGCGGTGGTGACGGATTCCAATGTCACCACGTCGTCATAAATAAGCAGGGAGAAATGTTTTCCGGTGGGCTGGCCGTCCACAAGCCCCCATGCTTCAATGGTGGCTTCTTTCGGGTTGCCGCCGCGTCTGACAATAAGCCCGCTGTCTTCGCTCCATGTGCGTGTTCTCGCTTCGCTTTTTTCCGGCGGCGCGATAAACGGAAAATAGGTTTGCAGAAGGATATTTGTTTCCCATTCGCGTTTAATCTGCCGTAAAAACGCTTTGGCGATGGGACGCGTATGGCTGAAAATGCCCACGGTGATATCCGGATTCTGCAAAACATTCTGTATTGTCAGACCGATGGTGATAATGGTTGATTTGTAATGTTCCCTCGCCCATAGGTCCAGGCGGTTGTCCGGCGTTTCCTGCACTTCGCGGCAGCGCTCGAAAAGCCAGTCGTTATCCATATCTTTCCTGTTCATACCGTAAACAAGCAAATAAAAAAGGTCATGTTTGAGCAGGGTTTCGATATCCTGACTTACGGGCATGGCTTCAAAAAACGGAATTTCTTCCGCCAGTTCCTGTCCGCTTTTTACGGGAAGTTCCTGACGTTCCTCCTGTTCCCGCAAGAAGGCGTAATACGCCTTATGCACGTTCGCATACAATTTTTTCGCTTGTTCCCGTGAATGTTGCAGGGTGATTGTGCCGTCTTTCTTTATTGTTACGGGATTATCGGACATAAAGGCTTTCCTGCATTTGTTTTTGGCTGTTCTGGAAAAATTTTTCCCTATGGTTTCGTGATGTTTTTCGGTGCAAAAGCATTTCGGGAACCGGTTCTTTCTGCACAAAAATATCCTGCAAATCCAGGCTTCCCTCGCGGATACGCCGTGCAAGAACAGACACCACCGCCCCCAGATAGCCGGAAGCGCCGTGCAGGAGCAGCTGGTTTGCGGCTTCATTGTAATTTTCCTGCCTGAGAGCGAAGAAAAATTCATGCATCCGCTTCATTATCTCCAAACCTAAGAGGTGACTGGCAAAAAGCACGCTGTCCAGACGCAGAAGCGCCTGCTCCTCTTCAGTGAGAAACACATAGGAATACGTTTTTGCCGTTTTCGGCTTTTTCCTGCCGCCGAAACGGACGGAAACACCGCCTCTTTCCGCTTTTGCCCGCGGAAAAAAAGGAACGTTGGCAAACTTAGCCGAACTTGAATACGCAGACCTTAAAAATGCAGGATGCGGAATTTGTTCGCTGCTGTTTTGCATTTCTTTTTTTGCCGGTTTCGCCTGTCCGCATGTTGTTCCGTGATTTCTTTCTTTGCTCTTTTCGGTTTTCTGACTTTTGTTCCGGATAATGACATGCGTTTCATACTGCGCCAAACCGCTTTCAGGCAGCAGAACCGCATGTGCGCATTTGTTCTGCATATGCCGGTAACCGGAAAACAATTTCGCAAGTTCCTGCGAATTGAACAGCAGGCGCTGTTCCAGCAAGGTTTTCGCAAGTTCTTCCGTTATGGCGAGAGGTTCCGCCAATATGCCCCGCACGCTTTCGTTTATGCCTCCGTATCCGTTCGGAAGATTGTTCTTTACGGCTTTGGCTATTTTTGTGTTTCCGTGCACGATGGACAAGCCTTCTTCCCATAACGGAAAACCGTAACCGATACAGGGCATGCCAAGGCGGTTTAAAACAGGACCTGCCGAAAAACCTTCATAATGCATTATTTCTTGTATGAGGAGCGAACTCGGTATTGTCATTTCTCTTCCTTTGCAATTTGTTTTTTTATCTTCTAGCATGCCCTTTTCGGGTTTTTTATGCATTTGACAGACAGAGTATGGGGATATGACAGGCAGACACTATCTTGACAGGGTTTTTTCCGTGCCCTTCGCTTATTTTTTTATCAATGATTATACACTGTTATATTTTTCATACAAATTTTCATGCGGTTTTCTTCCGAAAATTTTTTTCATTTTTTTAAGGATAGCCATTTTTCTCTGCGGTTATCCGCAATTATCGCAGCGTGTATCGCCCCCGTACCGGGCATTGGATTTGACTAAATTTCGCTTTTTTATTAAATAGACTTTTTCATAATAATCCGTTATGGTTATCAATATCCTATTTTTTATGAGGCAAACATGAGCACTTTGGACGAAAAAGAAAAAGCCGGCACTGACTTTATCCGCACAAGAATCAATCAGGACAATGAAAACGGACGTTTCAACGCCCGTGTCCATACTCGTTTTCCGCCGGAACCGAACGGATATCTGCATATCGGACATGCGAAATCCATTTGTCTGAATTTTGGAATTGCCAAAGATTATAATGGATTATGCAATTTGCGCTTTGACGACACCAATCCGGTCAAAGAAGATACCGAATACGTCGATTCAATACAGGAAGATGTGAAATGGCTCGGCTTCAGCTGGGCGGGCGACATCCATTACGCTTCCGATTATTTTGACAGGCTGTATGAACTTGCCGAAGAGCTGATCAAACGGGGCAAAGCCTATGTTTGTGAACTGAACGCCGACCAAATCCGCGAATACCGCGGCACGCTTACCGAGCCCGGCAAAGAAAGCCCTTACCGCAACCGCTCCGTTGAGGAAAACCTCGACCTTTTCAGACGTATGAAGGCAGGGGAATTTGCCGACGGACAAATGGTTTTGCGGGCTAAAATAGATATGGCTTCCCCGAACATCATCATGCGCGACCCCGCCCTTTACCGCATACGTCATGCTCACCACCACAAAACCGGCGATAAATGGCATATTTATCCCATGTATGATTTCACCCACTGCATTTCAGACAGCATTGAAAACATCACTCATTCCATTTGTACCCTGGAATTTGAAAACAACCGCGAATTGTACGATTGGGTCTTGGACGCTTTGGAGCTTTACCATCCTCAGCAAATAGAGTTCGCACGGTTAAACCTTACCCATGTCATGCTTTCCAAGCGCAAACTCATTCACTTGGTGCAAAACAATTTCGTGAGCGGCTGGGACGACCCCCGCATGCCTACTATTTCCGGACTGCGCCGCCGCGGGTACACGCCGGAATCCATCCGCAATTTCTGTGCGAAAATCGGTGTCGCACGGGCTGCCGACAGCATGGTCGACTATAATTTGCTTGAATTTTGCGTGCGTGAGCATCTGAACGCCGTTACCCCGCGCCTTATGGCTGTGCTCGACCCTATAAAAGTGATTATTGAAAATTACGACGAGCATAAGGAAGAAATTTTTGACTGCCCGCTGCACCCGGAAGACGAGCGGTACGGAACAAGGCAGGTGCCTTTCAGCCGTGAACTGTACATTGAACGTGACGATTTTATGGAAAATCCGCCTAAGAAATATTTTCGTCTTTCACCGGGCAGCGAGGTCCGTTTGCGTTATGCCTATTACATCACGTGCAAAGAGGTTGTGAAAGACGGACACGGCAGCATCAAAGAACTTATCTGCATCCATGACCCTGAAAGCAAGGGCGGAAAATCACCCGACGGCAGAAAAGTCAGAGGAACCATTCATTGGGTGAGCGCAAGACATGCCAAACCCATTGAAGCGCGCTTGTACGACCACCTTTTTGCCATGGACAATCCCGCAGGCGAAGACACGGAAGATTTTACAAGCCTTATCAACAAAGACAGCCTCAAAGTCGTTGAAGCGTTTGCGGAACCTTATCTTGCGGCGCTTCCGGTCGGTGAAAAAGTGCAGTTTGAACGTTTGGCGTATTTTTGCGTGGACAAGGACAGCACAAAAGAAAAACCGGTTTTCAACCGCACCGTGACGCTGAAAGACAGCTGGGCGAAAGAAAATAAGGCATGATTGTATAAACAACCGAAGCCGATATAAACGGTTATCCGATTACGCCCACCTTTTTGCCATGGACAATCCCGCAGGCGAGAACACGGAAGATTTCACAAGCCTTATCGACAAAGACAGCCTCAAAGTCGTTGACGCGTTTGCGGAACCTTATCCTGCGGCGCTTCCGGTCGGTGAAAAAGAGGAATAACAAATGCACGGATAAACGAAGATAACGCAACCATCGTATTTGCCGAATTTTTTTTATTGATGTTGCCATTGTTTTTATACACAGTCTTGGATTTGCTTTGGCGCGGCATTTGTCTGTTCTCTGGTTACTGTTTTTATTCCGGTTTTAAATTTACTTTTAATGCTTATCTTGAGCATATGTTAGGGAGTAATCGCTTATTCAATCGGAACCTTATTTCAACATCCGCTTCGGTTATTTTAGCGATTATCGCATTTTTAGCAGGCTGCGGCGTTCATTTTTCCGCCTTGACCTCCATGAGCGACATTGACTAACACTCTGATTTTTTTATTTTATTTCATACCCATGGCATATTGACAGGGTATTTTTTATTTCTATTTTTTCAAATGTTTCACGTGAAACAATTTCCATTGTGATTTTTATAAAAAAATGTTTCACGTGAAACATCGCTTGCAAAAAATATGAATTTCGCCTATTTTGCTTTTTGCAAGGAGTGAAAAATGGCAAGAATAATCGCGATAGCAAACCAAAAAGGCGGTGTCGGCAAAACGACAACCTCCGTGAATCTTTCCGCTTCTTTGGCTCTTATGGAAAAAAAAGTGCTGCTCGTCGACTGCGACCCGCAGGCTAATTCAACCAGCGCACTCGGAATGGACGGAAAAAATGCCGGATATGACCTCTATACGTCCTTGGTCGATAATGAAAATCTGTCATCGTCAATTCTGAAAACCGACATCGATTATTTGGACCTGCTTCCGGCGACAACGGATTTGGCAGCTTTGGAACTTGAATTGGTGGATAAGGAAAAAAGGGAATATTTCTTTAAAGAATTGCTCAGTCCTTTGGCAGACGAATACGATTATATCATTTTGGACTGCCCTCCGTCCCTCGGTCTTATCACCCTCAATTCCCTTTGTTTTGCGGAAGAACTTGTCATTCCGCTGCAATGCGAATTTTTCGCCCTCGAAGGCATAGTCAAGCTTTTACAAACATATGAAACGGTAAAGAAAAAACTCAATCCCGATATTAATGTGCTCGGCGTTATCTTAACCATGTATGATTCAAGAAACAAATTGGCGAAACAGGTTAAAGCCGAAACGGAACGCTGTTTTCCGAAACTTGTGTTCAAAACCATCATTCCGCGCAATGTCCGCCTTTCCGAAGCGCCAAGCTTTGGAAAAACCATTTTGCATTACGACATAAAATCAAAGGGCGCGGAAGCTTATCTGGCTCTGGCAAAAGAAGTTGAAGCAAGAAAAATCGTAAAATAATTTAAAAACCGGCATACGCATAATTGAGAACGATATGAAAAAAAATACAGGATTGGGGCGGGGCTTGGACCATTTGTTCAGCAGAGATGAAACCCAAATTTCAGCCGAAGAAAAAAAGAATGAAGTCCTGCTTGTGAAAATAGACCGGATTAAGGCGAATGTTCATCAACCGCGAAAGCAATTCAACGATGAAAGTTTGAAAGAACTTTCCGTATCAATTAAAAATCAAGGCGTCGTACAGCCGCTTATCGTGCGCAAACTCGAAAAAGACGGCGATTATGAAATCGTCGCGGGCGAAAGACGGTACAGAGCGGCAAAACTTGTCGGAATGGAAGAACTGCCTGTCATTGTGCGCAATTACAACAATATCGAGGCGATGACCATAGCCCTTGTCGAAAATTTGCAGCGTGAAGATTTAAACAGCATTGACGAAGCAAAAGCTTTGAACGAACTTAAAAACGCGCATAACCTCTCCCAAGAGGAACTTGCGGAAAAAATCGGCAAAAGCCGTTCCAATGTAGCCAATACCTTACGTCTTTTGGCACTTCCGGAATATATCAAAACCATGATAGCCGAAGACGCAATCAAGGCGGGACACGGCAGGGCTTTGCTTTCCGTAACCAATCAAAAAGACCAGGAAATCTTGGCAAAAAGAATTGTTGAAAATCAACTTTCCGTCAGAGAAACGGAAACCATTCTGGAATACTGGAAAAAATTCGGAACCCTGCCCAAGGAATTATCGGAACGTGAAGCGGATAAAACCGGAAAAACAACGGCTCAAGAGCAATTCCTGCCGGAAAAATTACAGCATATCGACAATAAATTGAAAGATATTTTCCATAAGAAAGCCTCTATCAAGGGAACGGAAGACAAAGGCAGCATAAAAATACAATATAGGAACAAAGACGAACTGTTGTATATCCTGAGCGTATTTTCCATTGACAGCAAGGAAATAAAATAATGCAAAACGATATTTTCAAGCTTGAACAAGCAAAAGTATTGGTTATCGGCGATATAATGCTTGACGCGTATTACGAGGGTGACGCAAACAGAATTTCACCCGAAGCCCCGGTCCCGGTTGTGAAAATTGAAAAAAAGCGCAATTTGCTCGGCGGTGCGGGAAACGTTGCCAGAAACATAAGCTCGCTTGGAGCGGATTGCACGATTTTGTCTGTCGTGGGAAATGATTATCATGCGCAAACCATAAAAAATTTATTGAAAAACGAGCATGTCAATTTTGAGCTCATTCAGGACAGCCAAAGACCGACAACCGTAAAATCCCGTATTTTCGCAAGAAACCAACAAATCATACGCTACGACGAGGAAATGATAAAACCGGTATCGAAAACCATTCGGGCTGCATTGAAACATAATCTTGAAAAATATTTGGAACAACATAATGCGGTTATTTTGTCCGATTACGGAAAAGGGCTTTTATATCAAAATCTGATAGAAGATATTTACGAAACTGCGAAAAAAATGAAATGTGCGGCTCCGAAAATATTCATTGACCCGAAACCGCAAAACAAAAGCTTTTATAAAAATGCTTTCTTATTGACTCCGAACGCCAAAGAAACGCAGGAACTCGCGGGCGTTTGCATGAAAACGAGCAAAGAAATCAAAAAAACAGCCAAAATGCTGCTCAAAGAGCTGAAAGCCGAAAACCTGCTCATCACTTTGGGGGCGGAAGGCATGGTGTATTTTTCAAAAAAAGAAAAACAAGGATACCATATTAAAAGTTCCGCAAAACAAGTTTTTGACGTCACAGGAGCGGGCGATACGGTCATTGCCGCAATGGCGGTCTGCGAGGCTGTCGGTTTTGAAAAGGAAAAAGCCTGCAATATCGCAACATTGGCGGCGGGTCTTGTGGTTGAAAAGGTCGGTTCCGCAACAGTCACTCAGGAGGAACTCATTCAAAGAGCCTTGACCACGAAAATCCAAACCGAAATTTGGTAAGAATGGTATTTATCCGACATATCGGCAATAAAAACATATGGCAAACAAAACGGATAAGACATTCAAAACAAGCGTTTTCAGGTTCTGCTTCGCATTTAAAAATATCGCGCACAATCATGCGGCACCATAAAAAAAACGGCAGGAAAAACGGCTTTTAAATATGATGATATTAAGACCATAGGACAACTCATATTCCATTCTGGCAAGCTGCCAAATCCATAACTAACGCATGCGCAAAACAAAACGGATAAGACAAATAAGAATTTCAAAACAATCGGTGCGCAAGCCGTTCTGCTTCCCATCCAAAAAAGACGGCGGATAATCAGAGACCCCCCTATAACGAAACCGTTTTTAAATGCGCCGATATTGAAGCTGGTATTGAAACGGCAGGACAATTCACATCATACGCATTGCACCCGCCGAAAAATATCCGCCGCTGACATATTCAGTATCTTCCTTTCCCGTATCCTGCCGTATTCTGCATAAGCATGGTTGACTTCCATACAAAATACGATTCAAAGACCAAATCAAACCCGAAACATTTCCGAAAAAAGCAAAAAAATACTTTTTTATTTTTTAATGTATAAACAAGTGGTTAATACATTATTTTTAAAAAAAGCAAATACACGCCAAAATATAAAGCCTCAAAACAGCCTATTTCAGCTTTTTAAAATTTTCATGTAGGGGGATAAAGCTTATAAAAAAAACTTGTCAATACGGCATATTTTTGCTATAAAAGCTTTATACGGAAAAAAGGTGAAATTCGCAAAGCGGATTTTCCGCAAAAACCTCAATCATGAAAATAAGTATGGCGGAGAAGAATAATTGCAAAAAGAACAATTTTTTTCAGAAGTTCTTTTAAACCAAAAAAATTCTGAAATCATGCGATTATTGACCGATATTTGCGATTATCTGGAAAATAAGAAAAATTTTTCGTTCAATCCGCTTTTGATAAACGGAAAAACGGAAACAGGCAAAAGCCATATCATGACGGTTTTGCAAAAAACATATCCCCGCAATATCACTGCTATACAAAGCGGCGATTTGCTGTTCCAAACAAAAGAAGAACTGAAAACACGGCTCAATCGGCTGATACGGCATGCGGAACAGGGCGGCATACCGCAGCAGCTGCTGATAATAGATGATATTCAACGGCTGCGGGAGGACGCTTTCGTTCAGGAACAGCTTTTGTACTGCATGGAAAAACTGCTTAAAAAACAGCTCATCCTTTTTTTGCGCAATACGGATACCGATTTGCCCATGCCCAAAATTTTTGAAACGGCGGTCAGCCAGGGTCTGACATTCACCCTGCAGGAACCGGATTTGGGCATCAAAGTACAGTATACGCAAAAACAGGCGGACGAACAGGAACTGGAACTCGGCAAAGAGCAATGTCTGTACATAGCGCGCAGAAGTTCCGGATTTCGCAATATCCAGAATATGTTAAACCATATCAGGCTTTATAAGGAACAAATGGGCGCAATGCCCTCCCTGCAGGACATAAAACTTATCGTAAGCGAAAAAGGACGGGTGTTTACGCTAAATCCGGAGAGTATCATCGCAACGGTTGCGGAGCATTACGGTTTCAGCATAAAGGAAATCAAAGGCAGGAAACGCTATCCGAGAATAGCGGAAGCGAGGCATTTGTCCATATACCTGTGCCGCACCCTCTTAGGGGAAACATATATGGAAATCGGAAAAATTTTTGGAGGAAAAGACCACTCGACAATAGTGTATTCCATTAAAAAAATTGAAGAAATGAGAGTTACGAACAAAGTTATGAACAATTTGGTAACAGAAGTGACAATGAAGTGTCAAAAAAGCATAAAACATGCGAAACAAACATGAAATTGTTCCTTATGTTCCTGGCTGTTCCTTAAAATGTTCGTAATTTATATAATGAAAACAAGAAGATAATCGAGTTATAAACAAAGTGACAAACACTTAATTAAAATTGTTAAAAAATATTATAAAGGATATATTGATTATGTTGGTAACAATTACGAAAGAAGAAGTGATCAACGGGCTTATCAAAGCCGCTTCCATCATTCCCGTGAAAGCCGGGGCGCAATATCTCCGTTCCGTTTGGATTCAGGCGAAGCAGGACAATACCATTACCATTATGGCAACGGACGTGAATATTGAATTTACAGGCACATACGCCGCAAAAGTGGAAGAAAGCGGGCAAATAGGCATAAACGGCAAGGCACTTGTGGAACTTATCCGCCGTTTGCCCGGCGGGGAGATTGTTTTGCGGCTCGATACCGAAACCAATAATCTTATCGTGGAACAAGGGCGCCGTTCCTATAAGCTTCCCGTATCCGATCCCGTATGGTTCCAAGTGCTGCCGCCGTTTCCGGAAGAAGGGGCTGTTCTTTGGGCGGGCGATTATTTCCAGGAACTTATCGACCGCGTCGGTTTCTGTATCAGCGACGATCAGGAAGTTCTCTCCTGTCTGTATATGAAAGCCGTGGAAAACGACAAGGTGAACGTCTGCGGTTTAAACGGACATCAATTTGCAATCACCAGTTTTGTCAATGACGAAATAGCGAAAAAAATCGGTGAGGAAGGTTTGCTGCTGCAAAAGAAATACATCATGGAAATTAAAAAATGGCTCGGTGAAGATGAGATTTATTTCAATTTCACGGAAAGACGCTTCCATATCAAAAATAAGGACGGTTCCGAGCATATAAGCGTTCCGCGGACCCTTGCCGCCTATCCCGATTACAAATTGTTCATCAATAAGCTCAATGCCGAAGACGCGTCAAAACTTACCGTAAACAAGAAAGAAACAATGGAAGCGCTTGACCGTATCCTTATTTTCAATAACGATAACGACCGCTGCACGTATTTCAATTTGTCAGCCAATACCGCCGTATTGTCCGCACAAGCGCAGGAAACCGGATCGGCCAGCGAAGAACTTGATTTGACCTATGACGGAAAAATCGAACAAATCGCTTTTCCGACCAAACATCTGATAGAGCTTCTGGGACATTTCCAATCAGCCGACCTTGAATGGACGCTTACGACGGCGGAAGGTCCCTGCGGTATCACGGGAAGCGAAGATCCGGAATACATGGTTCTCATCATGCCTATGAAAATCGCCCAGACAAGCTATTACGATTAAAAATCCATATTGAGGACAAAATGAGTCAAGATACTTTAATGAATACCAAATCGACATCGAATTATGATGCGTCAGCCATCACCATTTTGGAGGGATTGGCTGCGGTCCGCAAACGTCCCGCCATGTACATAGGCAGTACGGACATACGCGGTTTGCATCACCTTGTTTACGAGGTTGTGGATAACTCCATTGACGAGGCGATGGCGGGATACTGCGATAAAATAGAAGTCATTCTCCATGTTGACAACAGCGTGACCGTACGCGACAACGGCAGGGGCATTCCGGTCGATATCCACCCGAAAGAGGGAATACCGGCTGTGCAGGTCGTCATGACCAAACTGCATGCGGGCGGCAAATTCGATAACAATGCGTATAAGGTTTCCGGCGGTTTGCACGGCGTGGGCGTATCATGCGTGAACGCTTTGTCCGAATGGCTCGAAGTGACCATAAGACGGGACGGAAAACGCTACCGGCAGCGTTATGAACGCGGAACGCCGGTAACGGAAGTCATTGAAGTGGGGGAAGCCGAAGGACACGGCACGCGCGTGCATTTTCTTCCTGATGACCAAATCTTTGAAACCAATGAATTTTCCTTTGATATTTTAGCCAAGCGTTTTGAAGAATTGGCGTATCTGAATAAAGGCATCGAAATAGAATGCACCGACGAACGCACCAATGAAGTTCATGTTTATAAGGCGGAAGGCGGCATTTATCAGTTCGTGCAGGATTTGAACAGCGAAAAACAGCCGCTGCACCGCATTATCGAAAAAGAAGGCGTGCAGGACGGGGTCAGCGTCGAGTTCGCCTTGCAGTATAACGCCACATACAAAGAAAATGTGCATACCTTCGCAAACAATATCCGCACGGTTGAAGGCGGAACGCATTTGGCTGGTTTTAAAACAGCCCTTACGCGCGCAATCAACGCGTATATTAAAGAACAGCCCGATTTGACAAAAAAGATGAAAGGCGAAAGCCTGACCGGCGATGATGTGCGCGAGGGATTGACCGCCATTGTCAGCGTGAAATTGCCTCAGCCGCAGTTTGAAGGGCAGACCAAAACAAAACTGGGCAACAGCGAAGTGACCGGCATTGTCCAAGGCATCGTGTATTCTTCCTTAAGTGAATTTTTCGGTGAAAATCCGAAAGAAGCACGCCTTATCATCGACAAGGCGGTGGACGCGAGCCGCGCGCGCGAAGCCGCAAGACGGGCAAAAGACCTGGTGCGCCGCAAAGGTTTGCTTTCTGAAAACTCGCTTCCGGGCAAATTGGCTGACTGTCAAAGCAAAGATGCCGCGGAATGTGAAATTTTCATTGTCGAAGGTGATTCCGCGGGCGGTTCCGCAAAATCCGGAAGAAACCCGAATACGCAGGCTATTTTGCCTTTGCGCGGAAAAATTCTGAATACGGAAAGAACCCGCTTCGACAGAATGCTGACCAGTCAGGAAATTAAAAACATGATAACCGCCATGGGCATAGGAATTGGCGACGATACCGATTACAACAAGCTCCGCTATCATAAGATAATCATCATGACCGACGCGGACGTGGACGGTTCCCATATCCGCACTTTGATGCTGACGTTCTTTTTCCGCCAATACGAGGAACTGATCCGCCGCGGTCATTTGTACATAGCCCAGCCGCCCTTGTTCAGGGTTGCGAAAAAAGCCGCCAAATTTGAAAAATATCTCAAAGACGAAAAAGCTCTTGACGATTTCTTATTTGAACGGCTTTCAACGGGAGTCCGTCTTGAAAACGCGGAAGGCAAAAGTTTCGCGGGCAATGATTTGATCAATATTCTGCAAAGTATCGACTTTTTACAGGCACGCATGATTGAGGCGGAAAATTCAGGCATTGAGCGCTCCTTGTTCCTTTCTTTGCTGAATGTAAAAGAAGAAAATCCGGAAGAGGAAATTGCGCGGAACAAATCAATTCCGGAAGCGGTTTCGGAGTATATGCGAAACTGCGGTTATGCCGTGAATCTTGAAATTGAAGAGCATGAGGAAGAGGAAAGGATATTCGTTGTTTTTGAAAACAAGTCAGGACACAGAACACGCCTCGCCTTGGAATTTTTCCATGCGAAAATGTATAAGACCGCGAAACAAACCATACAGGCGCTGAAGAACGAATGCGGTTCTTTTCCTTTCAAACTGGAAGGCGGCGAAAGCACCGTTGAAGTGGTCGATTATTTTGATTTGAGGGAAAAAGCCTTTACTGAAGCCAGAAAAGGATATCAGATTCAGCGCTATAAAGGTTTGGGCGAAATGAACCCCGACCAACTTTGGACCACAACCATGAACCCGGAAAACCGGACCCTTCTGCAAGTGAATATCGAAAATGCGGAATCGGCTTCCAATGCTTTCGAGGAACTCATGGGCGACAGGGTCGAACCAAGACGCGATTATATCATCAGAAATGCCCTGCAGGCAGGCGAACTTGATATTTAATATCCTTTTTTACAGGAAAAAATTATGGAACATACAGAACATACGGAATTATTTCCGCAACTCGATATTGAAAAGGAATTGCGCCAATCGTATCTGGACTATTCCTTAAGCGTCATTGTGGGACGCGCCATTCCCGATGCGCGTGACGGCTTGAAACCCGTGCACAGGCGTATCCTGTTCGCCCAGTCCATTTTGAACAACACCTACCGCAACGCCCATAAGAAATGCGCGCGTATCGTCGGCGACGTCATCGGTAAATATCACCCTCACGGGGACAGTTCCGTGTACGACGCCCTTGTGCGTATGGCGCAGGATTTCAATATGCGCGACCCGCTGGAAGACGGTCAGGGCAACTTCGGTTCCATTGACGGCGACAGCGCCGCTGCCATGCGTTACACCGAAGTGAGAATGAGCCGTTTGGCAGGGGAATTTTTGGCTGATATTGAAAAAGAAACGGTTGATTTCAGGGATAACTACGACGGCAGCGAGCAGGAACCGACTGTTTTGCCGACGAAAATCCCCAATCTTCTGGTCAACGGTTCTTCCGGTATCGCGGTCGGCATGGCGACGAATATTCCTCCCCATAATTTGGGGGAACTTTGCGACGCGCTGCTGCTTTTGATCAATGACCCGGATACGGGCGTCGACGAACTCATGCAATTTGTCAAAGGCCCTGATTTTCCGACAGGCGGGCAGGTCTATGCGGGACAAGGACTTGTGGATGCCTACCGCACGGGACGGGGTATTGTTAAAATGCGCGGACGCATGGAAGTCAAGGAACGGGGAAAAAATACGCAGTCTATTGTCATTACTGAAATTCCTTATGCCGTGAACAAGTCCGGTTTGGTGGAAAAAATCGCCGCCCTTGTCAATGACAGACGCATTGAAGGCGTTTCCGATCTTAAGGACCTGTCCGACAGAAACGGCATACGCATCGAAGTGGAACTCAAACGGGGCACCATTCCCGATTTGGTCATCAATGCCTTGTATAAATATACGCCGATGGAATCTTCTTTCGGTATCAACATGCTGGCTGTTTTGAACAACAGACCGGTGCTGTTCAATTTAAAATCGGCGCTGACCTGCTTTTTGGACCATAGGCGGGAAGTCATCATCCGCCGTTCCCGTTTTGATTTGAATAAGGCGGAAGCGCGGGCGCATATTGTTGAGGGCTTATTAAAAGCTCTTGACATTATTGATGAAATTGTCGCTTTAATCAAAGCGAGCGAAACCCCGCAAATTGCGAAGCAGGGACTTGCGGACACGTTCGGATTTACGGAAATTCAGGCACAGAGCATTCTTGACATGCGTTTGCAGCGTCTTACCGGTCTTGAACACGACAAACTGCAGGAAGAATTTGACGAGCTCATGAAACTTATCGCCTATCTCAAGTCCGTTTTGGAAGACAGCGAAGTTCTGCGCGGCGTCATGCGCGATGAAATGGTCATGGTGAAAGAAAACTACGCCACGGAACGCAAAACCGAAGTTGTGGGTGAAGCGCTTTCCGGCATTGACATCGAAGACTTGATTCCCGACGAGGAAGTCGTGATCACCCTTTCCCGCCGCGGTTATATCAAACGCACCACCCTGGGCAATTATCAGCAGCAGAAACGGGGCGGCAAAGGCATTGCGGGCTTGAACACCGGGGACGACGATTTCGTGCAGGATTTCATTACCACCACAAATCACCAATACTTATGCCTCTTCACCAATAAGGGCAGAATGTACCAACTGAAAGTCTATCAGGTTCCGGAAGGAAGCAGAACGGCGAAAGGCATGCATATAGCCAACCTCCTGCCTTTGGAGAAAGAGGAGTTTGTCGCGAATGTGCTTACGGTTCGCGAGTTTGCGGAAAATCAGCATTTCTTCTTCGCAACCCGTTCCGGCATGGTGAAAAAATCAAGCGCCGCCCTTTATGAAAAATGCCGTAAAAGCGGCTTGATAGCCTTGAGTATCAAGGATGATGACGAACTTATCGCCGTGCACCAGGTGGAAGAAAGCGATACCATTGTTCTTGCCACGAAAATGGGCATGGCGATACGTTTTTCCTGTCAGGACGTGCGCAGCATGGGACGCGGCGCGTCCGGCGTGAAAGGTATCAGCCTGCGTAAGAATGATGAAGTCGTCAGCTGCCTGCCCATAAAAGATGATGACAACACGACCGAAATCATGAGCATATCCGAACTGGGCTATGGAAAGCGGACCTGCGTCGAGCTTTACCGCAGGCAAAACCGCGGCGGTATCGGCATTATCAATTTCAAGGTAAGCCCCAAAACCGGAAATGTGATCGGCTCCATTCCCGTAACGGACGAAGACAGCCTTATCCTGCTCACTTCCACCAACAAGATTATCCGCTTGGGCGTAAAGGAAATCAGTTCCTACGGACGCGCAACCATGGGTATACGCCTTGTGAGCCTTGACGATAATGCGACTGTTGTGGGTTACGATACGGTGCCGACGGGCAAAGGCGATGAAGACGGCGCGGATACCGAATAATAAACTATTTACGAAAAAAACATAGTTTGCTAAGATAAAGGGGAACAAAACGCTCCCCTTTTTTTAGGATTGCATCATATGAAAAAATGTTTGATATTCTGCCTGATTTTTTTCGTTCTTACGCTTTTTAACATTCAAATCCATGACGTGCAGGCGAACGAATACGATTTTAAAGAAGAAATTCAAAGTGATATAAAAACACAGCTGCTGTTCGGAGATTTCAGAGAAGCTGTCATGGAGCTGAAACGGATTACGGTAAGCAACGCCTTTTCTCCCGAAGAAAAACTCGCGATTTTGGAAAAGAATTTTCTGATTTGCAAAAATGCCGCAAAATACCGTGAAGCGGGGGAAGTTCTGGAACTGGCATATTTGATCGCTCCCGCCAAGGAAGAAATTTTAGAGCAGGTGCATGATAAGCTGACAACGTTTTATGCCGGCATTAAGAATTGGGACAAATGCGTCAACAGCCATTTTTATTATCTGCAAAACGTGAAAGTGGACGAAGAAAAGAAAAAAGTCGTTTTTTTTGAAATAGTGCAGGCGTATCAGCAAATGCGCCAATATGAAAAAGCGAAGCTCGTGCTCGGGGAATTATTGCTTTTATGCAAAACCGATGCGGATTTCGCTTATGTTTATTTTTATCAGGCAAGGGGAAGTTTCAATAAAAACGAGTATGAAAAAGCCATAAAACTTTATGAAAAAGCATTGAGTTTTGAAGCCCTGCCCGATAAGGAAACAGGAACGGCGTTATATCAGACGGGTTTTTGCCATGAAATTTTGGGTGAAAAGAAAAACGCGCTGCAATATTATGAAAAGGCGCTGCCCCTTTACGGCAACGGGCAGGTTGTGAAAAAACGCATGGAACGTTTGCAGGCTACCGGAAACAAGAGCGGAATATGAAGTCTTCACGCCTGCTTATCATCATAAAAAACAGTTTTAACAACAGCTGGCTGTTCAAAAGAAAAGTCAGTCAGCAAACCTTGGGGCTTGCGCAGCTTTTTTCCTGGATTTCTTTTGTCGTCATCATTCTTTTCAGTATTTTCCTGTCCGTGTTCATCGCCTCGAACACAAGAAGCAGTCTGATCAACAGTCAGGAATCCTATGCGCTTCTTCTTGCGGAAAATATGAACAGGCAAATTTTCCGGCGTTTCACCCTGCCCGTCGCCTATGCCTCAGGGCGCGTGACCCTTTCCGAGCCTGATCAGTACCGCCTTCTCGACGAAGTGGTCAATTCCCTCATGCACGGTCTGCGCATTGAATCCATACGCATTTTCGATATGAATGAAATGGTCGCGTATTCCACCGACAAGGAAGAACTGCAAAATACGGACCTTTCCACCCAAGGGGTGAAAAATGTCTTTGAACAAAAAGGGCACAGCTTTGAAGTCACGTCAAAAATGAGTTTCTTGCAGGCGCTGTTCACGCCTAATTTGCCCGATGAAACGTTCACGCTCCGCACCGTGTATCCTTTGACCATCGATTATGATCTGGCTCCGTTCAGAAATATCAGCGAAGAGGAAAAACCCGTGCTCGGAGCGCTCGAAATCATGCAGGACGTCACGGATCTTTATAAAATCGCCATCCGCTCGCAGTGGACCATATTATTCGGTTTCACGCTTTCCGTTTTGATTTTGTTCGTGCTTTTGCAAATCATCGCCAAGCTTGCGGAACGTATCATTTCCGAGCGTATCAAGCGCACGAAACAGCTTGAGGCGGAACTCAACCAAAGCGAAAAACTGGCGAGCATGGGACGCATGGTTTCGAGCATTGCCCATGAAATCCGCAATCCTTTGGGTATCATCAAATCAAGCTCCGAATATTTGATCGGCCGCGGAAATATGGATAAGACGGGCACCCAGCTGATCAAGGCGATTTATGACGAATCAAAACGTCTCAGCAATACGGTTTCGGACTTTTTGGACTATGCGAAACCGCGCAAGGCGGGCGAGGATGAAGTCAACCTTACGGAAATTGTGGAAAAGGTTCTGGCGTTTTTAAAACCTTCGTTTACGGAAAAAAATATCGCCGTTCATGTTTTGCTTCCCGAAAGGCTCTGTATCCGCGGGGACGCCGATTTGCTGTACAGAGCCGTATACAATGTTTTTGTGAATGCGGAGCAGGCTATGAAAAAAGACGGGAAGCTGACGGTACGGGGCGAACAGAAATACGATTTCGTTTATTTGAGTTTCACCGACAGCGGAACCGGGTTTAAAGGCGATGTTTCGCAATTCCTCGACCCTTTTTACACGACGAAAGATACGGGAACGGGACTCGGACTGCCTATCGTGCAAAGCATAATCAAAGCCCACAACGGAAATCTGGCTTTGCGCAATGCGGAGGAAAACGGCGCTGTCCTTGGCGCCTGCGTCGAATTTGTCCTGCCGGTTTCCCATGAAAGCACGGAAGAAAAAAACGACGGAAAACTATATTTTTAGGTGAGGAAGGATTATGGCGAACGGCCGCGTATTGATCATAGATGATGAAAAAAACTATTTGCTTATCTTGCAAGCTATTTTGGAAGATGAGGGATATGAAGTGACGACGATCAACGACCCTGAAATGGTCATGCCCTATTTGGAGGATTCCGAAGTCGACGTTGTGATTACCGATATGAAGATGCCGAAAATCACGGGAAAGGAACTGCTCGAACACGTGAAGAAGAATTATCCGCGCCTGCCCGTGCTCATCATGACGGCTTTCGGCAGTATCGAAAGCGCGGTCGAAGTCATGCGGCACGGCGCCTTCGATTACATAACAAAACCTTTCGCCAACGATGAACTTCTGCTTTCTTTGCACAATGCCATGGAATTGTCCAAAACCCACAGGCAATACCAAATCTTGCGCGAAAGCTTGGAAGAACGCTTCAGCTCCCATCAGATCATCGGCAAATCCAAAGCCATATTGGAAACCCTCGCCCTTGTGGACAGGGTTGCGCAGTCGAAATCTTCCGTTTTGATCTGCGGTGAAGCGGGAACCGGCAAATCTTCCATAGCGAGGGCTTTGCACTTCGCTTCCCCACGCAAGGACATGCCTTTCGTGGCTGTCAACTGCAAGGCGTTCACGATAGAAAGCCTCGATGTGGAGCTTTTCGGGCAGGAAAGTTCCGGGGTGAACGATACGGTCGCCATGAAGCGCGGACGTATCGAACTGGCGGACCAGGGAACCTTGTATTTGAGTGAAATCGGGGCTTTGTCCATGGAATTGCAAGTGAAACTTTTAAGGGTTTTGCAGGACAAGAATATCGAACGCGTGGGCGGAACGGAGCCCATTCCCGTTGATGTGCGCATTGTGGTGAGCACGGCGGAAGATTTGAACCAGTTCGTTTTACAGGGAAAATTTCGGGAAGATTTGCTTTACCGGCTCAATGTGGTGAAAATCAACATGCCGCCTTTGCGGGAACGGCGTGAGGACATTCCGCTTTTGGTCGCCCATTTCATCAATAAGATTTGCGCGGAAAACAATATGCCGCAAAAATACGTGAGCAACGAGGCGCTTAACTATCTCAACGGGTACGAATGGCAGGGCAATATCCGCCAGCTGCAGAACGTGGTCGAGCGCTGCGTGATCATGGTCGCCCATAAGGAAATAGGCGTTGAAGATCTGCCGCCGGAAATCAAGGACGAAGACGCGCAGTTCAAAAGCGCGGTGGATTTGCTGCCGCCGACCATGGATTTGGCTGAAACTTTGGATAAAATCGAAGGAGCGGTTATCCGCCGCGCCCTTGTGCGGGCTGATTTCGTGCAGTCACGCGCCGCCGAAATGCTCGGCATTTCCCGCAGCCTCATGCAGTACAAACTCAAAAAATACAATATCACAGGACATTGATGTTTTCTTTCCGAAGAGGAAACTGACGGGGAATGCTCCTTTGCCCGTCCTTTTATTGTATAGTTATCCGTAATTTTATTTGCTGTAACGGCTAGTTAACATAATTTTTATGCGGGGGAAGAAACGTTTTCAAAAATTTTTTTCCTGCACCCCTTTACAAAAATTTTTATACCAATTTTCTGCATATTTTTAACATTACATACTATTATGAATATCATGCGGAAATACTCTAAAGAATGAATACTTGCAAGGTCTTCCCCTCTTGGACCTAAATTAAAGAGGGAAATTTTTTTTAATTCATACTGTTACGGCAAAGAGCCGGTGTTCCCGCCTCCAAAGGGTGAAAACAGCCAAGCTCAAAAATCCTGCCTGCTTTTTGGCTGTACGCCGTCATTCATTCTTCATATGCCAAGCGGACAAATGGATTTTTCAAAGAAACGGAAAAAGAGGAATACCGCTTGACGGCGGATAAACGCCTGTGGTTTGGAATTGCTTTGCAGGATTTTGCCGGCAGGGCTTTCGTACTATCAGCAGCCGTGTATTAAAAATAAAAACTCTTATGACGGCAAGGGGTTTTGGAAAAAGAAGCCGGTTTTGAAAACTAGCTGATTATCTCTTTGATTTTGTTTTTTATCTTTGTTGAAAGTTTTTGTTCTTTTTTTTCAAAAAGCGTATCAAGGGCTTTGAGCAGTTCGGTTTGGTCAGCGGACAGGTCTGTCGGGGTTTCGACAATCACTTCGATTAAAAGATCGCCGGTGCGTTTTTCCCCGGGGTACGGAAGCCCTTTGCCTTTGACTTGGTATATCGCGCCGCTTTGCGTTCCTTTCGGCACTTCAAATTCAATTTCTTCGTCAAGGGTGGGAACTTTTATTTTTGCGCCGAGAGCCGCTTTGGTGAAAGGAATTTTCGTGCTGTAAATAAGGTTTTGCCCTTCGCGGTCGAAAACTTTGTCCGCTTCGATATGAATGACGACATATAAATCGCCGTTCGGACCGCCGTTGGTGCCCGCTTCGCCCTCGCCGCGCAGGCGCAGTCTCGCCCCGTCGTAAACCCCGGCGGGAATATGTACGGTAAGTTCACGTTTTTCCTGAATATGTCCGTCACCTTTGCAGCGGGGGCAAGGCTTGGAAACAGTCGTGCCTTTACCGTGGCATTTTGGGCAGGTGCTTGCAAAACGGAACGGTCCCTGCTGTACGAAAACTTGTCCCATGCCTTTGCACTGCGTGCATTGTTCCTGTTTGCTGTCTTTGGCTGCGCCTGTGCCGCCGCAGTCGGGGCAGGAGGCCGTGCGCGGAATGGTCAGGCGCACGTCATCGCCTTTTGCCGCCTGGCGGAACGTTATTTTTAAATTGTAGCGCAGATCATCGCCGACCGTGGGGCGGTTTTGGGAACGGGAACCCCCTCCGCCGAAGCCGAAAAGATTTTCAAAAATATCCCCGAATTGCGAAAAGATATCTTCATTGGAGAATCCGCCGAAACCGGCGCCGAAATCGCTGTGTCCGAACCTGTCGTAATGCGCCCTTTTCTCATTGTCGCGTAAAACATCGTAGGCTTCAGCCGCTTCTTTAAAACGCGCTTCGGCTTCCTTGTTGCCCGGATTTCTGTCCGGATGGTTTTCAAAAGCAATTTTGCGGTAGGCTTTTTTGATTTCTTCGGCACCGGCGGAACGGTCCACCCCGAGAACTTCGTAATAATCTCTTTTGCTCATAATAATGCTGGGTAAGGTTGAGGTCTGGACAAAACAATGCCGACTTTGTTTGCACGCAGTCGACATCATATATTGCAAAAGCAATTATGCATTGGACTATCCAATACATATAAGCATTGTTTTTTAATCGTCAATAAGATTTTTTTGCAAATCTTCGCCTTCGCGGACAGGGGTGAAGTAATCCATATTTTCAGGAAGTATCTTGCCTGCGGCGATTTCACGCAAAGCAGTCACGCATTCCTTATTTTTTGTCGATACAAGCGGTTCATAGCCTTGACGGAATTGATGCACACGTTTGATTGCCATTTGCACAAGCAAAAAACGGTTGTTGATACGTTCCTGACAGTCTTCGATGGTAATGCGAGCCATGTTTTCCTCACTTTTTGCAAGAGGTTTATTTCCGCCCTTAAAAAGGGGTATTCTTCAATAAAGAAAAAAATTATTATGCTTAATGGTTCTTTTGTCAAGTTAAGTTTTTAAGGGCGTTCCCGATGTTTCAAGGGGCGTTTCAATGAATGACTTTACGGGGCTTGGAACCGGAACGGGCTTCGATATAGCCGTCCTGCTCCAATTTGTCGATAATGCGGCCGGCGCGGCTGAACCCGAGCCTGAATTTCCGCTGAAGCATGGAAATGGAAACAACGTCTTGGTCCGTGAGCCAGTCGAGAATGACATCATACATTTCATCGTACCCGCCGTCGTCTTCGTCGAAGTTCGGTTCAAGGGCTGTATCGCCGTATTTGCTGAAATCGACCTTGTAATCGGGACTGCCTTGTTTTTTCCAGAAATCAACGACAGCGCGGACCTCTTCTTCCGTGACGAAAGCGCCGTGTATGCGCTGGAGTCCCCCGGAACGGGGTTTATAGAGCATGTCGCCTTTGCCGAGCAGCGCTTCCGCCCCCGCGCTGTCCAAAATGGTGCGGGAGTCTATGGAGCCGGAAACTTGGAACGCTATGCGGGCGGGGAAATTATTTTTGATAAGCCCTGTGATGACATCGACACTGGGGCGCTGTGTCGCAAGGATGATGTGCATGCCGGCGGCCCGCGCCAGCTGTCCGAGCCGCGCGATTTGCCCTTCAACTTCTTTGCCTTTTTGCATCATGAGGTCCGCCAATTCGTCAACAATGATCACGATGAAAGGCAATTCCTGCAAGGAGGCGTTTTCAACGGCTTTAAGGCGTTCCGCCAAGGTTCCGTCCGCTTCCTTATCCTTGTTTTTGCGGACAAAAGCGTTGTATTCCGTGATGTTGCGCATGCCGAACGTTTCAAAAAGCTTATAGCGCTGGTCCATTTCATCGACAGCCCAAAGCAGCGCGTTGCGCGCCAAATCCATATCCGTCACCACGGGGTGCACAAGGTGGGGCAAGCCGTTATACATGGAAAGTTCCACCCGTTTCGGGTCGATCAGCAGCATTTGCACTTCATGGGGCTGCGCCTTGTAGAGTATGCTCAAAATAATGGAATTGAGGCACACGCTTTTTCCCGCGCCCGTCGCTCCCGCCACGAGCAAATGGGGCATATCGTCCATTTTTATGCTGACAGGCGTTCCGAAAATATCTTTGCCGAGCCCCAAGGTCAGCTTGGACTGCGATTCCGTGAACGCGGAATTTTGGATGATTTCTTTAAAACTGACAATCTGGCGTTTGTCGTTCGGCACTTCGACACCGACGGTATCCGTTCCCGGAATGGGGGCTTGTATGCGGACAGCCACGGCTTTGATAGCCATGGCTATATCTTTCGCCAGCGCCTCGAAGCGTTTGACTTTCACCCCGCGTTCCGGACGTATCTCATACATGGTGACCACAGGTCCGGGCAAAATTTCCGCAAGCTTGCCCATAACGCCGAAATCCGCAAGACATTCGATGAGTTTTTTGCCTTTTTCATCGAGGCTTTTTTGATTGGGAGCGTCTTTTTGTTCCGCAACAGGGGATAAAAGGTCCGCGGGAGGCAAATCCTTATTTTCAGGTTCTTCCTTATCGTCGGAAAAAAACGACCAAAAGCTTTTTTTCTTCAATTTTTCTTCTTTCGCTTTTTCGCCGTTTTCCTTGTTTTCTTTTTTGTCCTCTTTCGTTTCTTCTTCGGTTTCGTCATTGTCCGCGAAAGAAAGGGGCGAGCTTTTCAGTCCCAAAGGATCGTCTTCGCTCAGCTCGTAATCCGTATCGTCCTCGTCTTCGTCATAAACGGAAAGAAGGGGCGGGGGGGCGCTATCGTCGGCTTTTTCTTTTTTGAAAGGGTTTTTAAAGGATATTTTAAAAAAGTTTCCCGATTTTTCTTCGGTTTTTTCTTCATAATTAAAAACCGTATCGCCGCTTTTGCTGTTGTTTTTCACGCGCAGGACGAATTGGATGATTTTGCCGAAAAGATTGACCCATGAAATATGGAAGCATAATTCCATGCCCGCCATAAGGCAGAAAAGCCAGATGAAAGCGCTGCCGATAGGATTGAAATAAAGATGGAAGGTGGCATAAAGCCATGCGCCGCAAAATCCCCCTCCCTGCACGTCCCCGATGCCGATGCCGGTCGCTTCCGCAAAAGAAATGAAGCAAAGGGTTAAAATAAGGCAGCCGAGCATGCTGTACCATGGAATGATGACCCAGCGCACAATGAAGCCCAAACCCATTCCGAAAAAGAAAAGCACCCAGACATAGGAGGCTATTCCGAAAAAATCGTTGAGAAAACCGGATAAATACGCTCCGAACGTGCCGGCATAGTTTTTCACTTCATAGGACGAGCTGATAGACTGGTTCAGCGTGGGGTCGTTGATATTGTGGCTCCAGAGGCTGATCCCTATAAGCAGGCTTAAAAATAAAAAGAGCAAGCCCAAAAGCTCGCGTACATGTCTTGTGTTACGCGTAAGAACTCCGAAAAAGGAAAGGGGGTATCCCTTTCCTGAAACTGTATTTTTTATTCACGTCCGAGGTATTCGTCGTTTTCGGTATTGACTTTCACTTTGTCCCCGACTTTGACGAAAGCGGGAACCTGAATGACGATGCCGGTTTCAAGCTTTGCGGGTTTGGTGATGTTGTTGACGGTATCGCCTTTTGCGACTTCTTCCGTTTCGATGACGGCAAGAATGAGGGAAAGGGGAATTTCAATATCGATAGGTTCGCCGTTGTAAAGAAGAACGGAAACCTGCTGCGCTTCTTTCAGATAGCGTTCTTTGCCGCCGCAGAAATCCGCTTTCAGGTGGAGCTGTTCATAGGTGACCATATCCATAAAGACAAGATCGGTACCTTCTTGGTAAAGATATTGCATGTCACGCTGTTCAAGGTCGGGACGTCCGACTTTTTCGCCGGAACGGAACGTATTGTCTACAACGCGGCCGTTCAGGATATTGCGGAGTTTGGTACGCACCATCGCGCCGCCTTTTCCGGGTTTGAAATGCTGAAATTCAACAATTTCATAAGGTGTGCCGTCAAGTTCGATTTTTAAGCCGCGTTTGAAATCCGTAGTGGAATACATAATTGCTCCTTGATTCAATGTTTAGTTTTTAGCGTTATAACGTATTAGGGCGTCAACTGCAAGCAAATATGAATCAAGCCCGAAACCGGCGATAAGCCCGATGGAGGAAGAGGCTATCAGACTTTTGCCGCGCAAGCCGTCCGCCTCTGATTTCGCATTGCCGGAACGGGTCAGAATATTGCTGATATGCACTTCGACATAAGGGACCTTTATCCAGGAAAGACAATCGGCGAGCGCAAGGGAGGTATGGGTGAACGCTCCCGCGTTAAGCACGATGCCGGGAATTTCCCGGTTTAAAAATTCCGTGCGGGCTTCTTCCAGCCTGTCAATGAGCCGTCCCTCGTGATTGGATTGGAAATAAAGCGCTTCCAGCCCTTTTTTTCGCAGTTCCTCAAAAACGTATTCCATGCCCTGTCCGCCGTAAATGTGCGTTTCGCGTTTGCCGAGATGTCCGAGGTTCGGTCCGTTGATAATCAAAACTTTTTCAGGCATAAAATCTTCCTTGTGTTTTCTTTTGAAATGGTGTATAAAAATTATACAAATATGAACGGTTTTGTTTAAAATTACAAAGAGATAATCACACACATCTTTGCTGTTACCAGTATTTTATAACAAATGGGAACAATATGGGCAATATTAATTTTGAAGACTTTAAATTCCCCCGCCTTGTGCTGGAAGAAACGCTTTATACGCTCGGTCAGCTGAAAAACGCCGCTCCCGATTTTCCGCATATAGCCCTTGCGGGGCGTTCCAATGTGGGAAAATCTTCACTTATCAATGCGCTGGGGCGCAGGAAACAGCTTGCGAAAGTAAGTTCCACTCCCGGAAAAACCCGTTCCGTCAATTTATACAAAGTCGAACCGCACGGTTTTTATCTGACGGATCTGCCGGGATACGGGTATGCGAAACGCTCCAAGTCCGAACGGGAATTGTGGGCGGATTTGATTGAGAAATATCTTGTGGAATGTGAGAATTTAGCCGCAATGGCTATTTTGCTCGACTGCCGTTTGGAGCCGCAGGAGGCGGACAAGATGATGGTGCGGTTCGCCTTGGCGCATGCCGTGCCTGTTATTCCGATTTTGACAAAAGCCGACAAATGCACGCAAAAAGAACGCAGTGAGCGCATAAACCAATGGACGGTGCTTATTCCCAAAGGCGAGCCTGTCGCTGTTTCTTCGCAGACGGGTTTCGGTTTGGAAGCCGTATGGAAAAAACTTATCGGTGCTGCCGGACAATCGCGCTTTGTCGGTTCTCATGCGGAAGAAAGCGCCGGGCAGGAAGAAAAGAGCGCGGGCGTATATGAAGTTGTCGGAGTATCGATAGAAATACTTTCCGAAGAACCAAAAGAACAAAACGGGCAGGCGGGACTTCGGGAAGAGCGGCAGGCGGAAACAGCCGGACCCTTTGCCCGAGACCCTGAAAAACCCAAAAAAATCCGTACCAAGCGGGGGGCGGCGGCAAGGGAACGGGAAGCTTTGAAAAAAGCCCGGGCGGAAAAAGCGCGCATACGGGCGAAAGCGGAAAAATCAAGAGCGAAGCACAGGAAAAAAGAAAAGGAAAAATAATGCCGGACTTATCTCTTTTAAATTCAGCGCAGTATCAGGCCGTGACGGCGGGGAACAATCCTTTGCTCGTCATTGCGGGGGCGGGCAGCGGAAAAACCCGCACCATAGTATACAGGCTCGCCTATTTGGCGGAACGGGGCGTTGACCCCTATTCCATTCTGCTTTTGACGTTTACCAAAAAAGCCGCCCAGGAAATGCTGCACAGGGCGGCTTCCCTGCTCGGCTCCGATTTAATGGGCGTGCAGGGCGGAACATTCCACGCTTTTTCCTATGCGCTTTTGCGGCAGTTTCCCCCTTCCTGGGCGAAATCGAATTTGAGTATTCTGGACGGCGCCGACTGCACGGCAATTATCGGGCACTGCAAGGATGAAAAAAAGATAGGCAAGGGGGACAGGTCTTTTCCGAAAAATGCGACCGTTCACGGGCTTATCAGCAAGGCACGCAACAAAGAGCTGCCTCTTGAGGAAATTTTGCGCCGTGAAAGCCAGCACCTGCTCCCGCATGCGGAAGCCCTCTGCGAGCTTGAAACGCTGTATCACGCTTACAGGCGTGAGCATAACGTGCTTGATTATGATGATTTGCTTTTTGAACTGGAAGCAGGCTTAAAAGAGAACCCTGCGCTTTTGAAACGCATGCATGAACGCTTCCGCCATGTCATGGTGGATGAATATCAGGATACCAACATGGTGCAGGCTCGGCTCGTGCGTCTTTTGACCGGCGGGGATACGGCTGTCATGGCTGTCGGCGACGACGCCCAGTCGATTTACGCGTTCCGCGGGGCGAACGTGCAAAATATTTTGGAATTTCCGAAGCTTTTCCCCTGCTGTGAAATTGTGCGTCTGGAAGAAAATTACCGCTCCGTTCAGCCTATTTTGGATATTGCCAACGCTGTTTTGGAAAACGCGCCCGTCGGGTATCAAAAGCATTTGTTTTCTAAGCGCGGCTGTGAGGAAAACACGGTAAGCGTGCAGGTTGTGCGTCCTTTCAGCGACATAACGCAGGCGCGTATTGCAGCCCGCATGATAGACGGGCTTCTGCATACGGAGCAGGGGGCGGATATCGCCGTGCTTTTTCGGGCGGGGTATCAGTCTTATCATTTGGAAATCGAGCTGAACAAGCTCGGCATCGGTTTTAAGAAATACGGCGGGGTGAAATATACGGAAGCTTCCCATATCAAAGACGTGCTCTCTTATCTGCGTTTGCTCCTGAACCCCATGGATTTGCCGGCTTTTGAACGTATGGCGGGCTTGTGTAAGGGAATAGGCGCCAAAACAGCCCGCAAGCTTTTTGGTCTCGCCATGCAGGAGGATAAGGAAGCTTTGCGGAAAGCCTGTAAGAAATATCCTGATTTTTGGGCGGATTTGCAGCTTCTTATGGAAATGCGGAAAAACAGCGTTTCCCCCGAAAAGATGCTGCGTGCCGTGATCGATCAGTATCAGCCGCGTATGGAACTTCTTTATCCGGACGATTGGCCGCGCCGTCAGCAAGGTTTGGAAGAGCTTGCCGGCATTGCCTCAAGTTATGCGGACTTGGCGGTTTTCATGGCTGACTTGTCTTTGGAAAATCCGGACGAGGCGGAAGACGGGGACGACAGCAGGCAAAAAGTGGTCTTATCGACAGTCCATTCCGCCAAGGGCTTGGAATGGAAGCATGTTTTCATTCTCGATTTGGTGGAAGACAGGTTTCCCTCCCGCCATGCGATGGTCAGTGCGGAAGATTATGAGGAAGAACGGCGGCTTTTGTATGTTGCCTGCACACGGGCGAAGGACAGTCTGCGTTTGTTTGTTCCGCAAAATATTTTGCAGCGCGGGCAGGGTTTTGAGGAAAGGGCGGTGCCGAGCCCCTTTATTAAAGAAATCCCCCCCCGTTTATACGAAGAAGTGATTGAGCAATACGGCGGGGTGTTGGTTAAGCAGGGGCTGCAAAAAAGCCCTTTGCAAACCATGAAGCCTGACATCAATATTTTCGACAGTTTTAAAAACGCCATGGCTGAAAGCGGAGAGGAAACGGCGGGCGGACAGCGGGAAACGGATTCTGTTTTCTGCGCTGCGAAACCGAAAAGCGCAAACCCGGCGGTAAAACTCGGCTATTGCAGGCATAAGGTTTTTGGACGCGGCAAAATCATTGAAGAAGTCGATTCCGAAAAAGTGCGGGTGAATTTTACGGGTATCGGGCTGAAAGTGATTATGAAAGCCTATCTGACTTTTGAAGACTGAAACCGAGGCGGGATGTATGAGCGAAAAACGAAGCGGCGAAGACGGCATATTGGATTTAATTGCAAAATATTTTCCCAACCGGCACCCCCACATGCTCTTGGGGCGCGGCGACGACTGCGCCTTAATGACAGTGCCGCAGGCTGCCGCGCTCGGCAATTCGGCGCTTTTTGCCGTAACGTCCGATATTTTTGCGGAAAACGCCCATTTCCGCACATCGTATTTTACGGCTTCGGACATCGGGCATAAGGCGTTAGCCGTGAATATCAGCGATTTAGCCTCGAACGGTGCCAAGCCCTGCGCCTTTTCTTTCAATTTGACCCTCACCGAAAGGCAGGATCATGCGTGGCTTGAAGAATGCTTCCAAAGTATGGCGGACCTTGCAAATCGATACGATATGGTGCTGTGCGGAGGAGATTTGACCAAAGTTCCTCTGACCCGTACCAAGGAGAAAACGCAGGAAGGGCTCGACCCTCTGACGTTAGGCGGATTGAATATCGGCATTACCGCCTGGGGGACGTATGAACATGGTGGCGTTCCCCTCATGCGTCACCGTGCGTATGCAAAAAACCTTGCTGCGGAAAAAAATGCGGGGCGAAGCGTGCAGGCGGACCGTCCCGTGCAGGCAGGCGCATGCATGCGGGAGGGGGATATTCTTTTTCGTATCGGAGAAATCGGGCTTGCGCGGCTCGGACTTTTTTTGCTTGAAGAAACGCAGGACAAAGCGAAATGCGCGGAGAAATATCCCCATGCCGTCAATGCTCATCTGCGTCCTTCGCCCCTTGTGCGGGAAGGGCTTTTGCTTTCGCGGTTCGCAAAGGAATTTCCTTTGTTCGTCATGGATATTTCAGACGGGCTCATGCGGGATATTCCGCGTCTGCTTGCGCGCCAGGGGCTTGTTTTCGCAGATGAAAAGGCGTTCGGAGCCGACATTGTCCTGACGGAAGACACGCTTTCTTCCGAAGTGAGGGAATATTGCGGAAAAAACGGGCTCGACCCTTGTCTTTTCGCCTATAAGGGCGGTGAGGATTACGGACTGGCGGGCGTTTGCGCAAAAGAGGGATTTCCCGCTTTGCAGGCGTTTTGCAAAAAACACGCGGTGGAACATTTCCATGCGCTCGGTGCCGTCACAAACGGTGCGGTAACGTTCAACCGGCAAATTGCGGAGGAAGCGGGTTTTGACCATTTCCAATGAAAACAATGAAGCCCTTGCCGAAGTGATGAAAGATCTGCGCCCTTCTTTCTGGCGTCCTTTTTTGATCACTTCCTTACTGCTTTTGCTCGTGGTGGCGTTTATCACCGATTACAATATCCGCCAGTCCGAAGAAGTGCTCGGCGAACAAATGGCGGACAAGGGCATTCGCGCCATATGGCTTTTTGAAAATGTCCTTATGGATAAAATTCAGTTTAAAAGTACGGAAGTGCGCAATGAGTATATCCGCCATCTGGGCACGCAGGACGATTTTTCTTTTCTTGCCGTGACCGATAGCGAGGGGCGCTTTTTGGCGCACAGCGACATGAAAAAAATCGGTTCGTATCTGACTGTTTTCGATGCCGGGGAAGAAAGCGGTTTTTGGGAACGGGTGGAACATATTTTGCCGAGAACCGATGCGCAGGGCACGGCTTGGGGTTTTGTGAGCATCGGCAATGAACGGCTTTTTTTGGTTCACAGGATTTACGGCGAAAACTTCCGTCAGGGGAATTTGCGGTATCTGCATCCTGAAATTACGGACTTTATCAATAAAGATGAAGTCAGGCATGTTTTCGCCGCAATAAATTCCAAAACCCTGCAAAAAGACATCGCCGTGTACAGACGCAAGGCGTTCACCGTCGCTCTTTGGATTTTGGGGCTTTCTTCCGTTTCCATGTGGATGGTTTCCCTTGTCAATAAATTGGTCAGCAACAGGAAAGCCATACGCATAGCGGAAAAAACCATCGCTTCCATGCGGCGTGAAGTGCTTGAGCTTGAAGAAGAAGTCATTAAACGTGAAAAACTCGCCGCCATCGGGAATTTAGCCGCCGGCGTCGCCCATGAGATACGCAATCCCTTAAGTTCAATCAAGGGTTATGCCACGTATTTTTCAGGATATTTTCCGAAAGAAAGCAATGAATATAAGGCGGCGCAAATCATGGTGCAGGAAGCGGAACGCCTGAACCGTGTCGTGGGTGAACTGCTGGGAGTTTCCCGTCCTACCGATGTTAAAAAAGCGGAAATTCCCATTGACGGGGTATTGGATACGTGTATCGCCATTTTGCAGGCGGACGCGAAACAGCTTGGCATTGAGTTTCGGGTTTTCGGCAGGGGCAAGGTGCTGAATATCGACCCTGACCGTATCAAGCAGGCGGTTTTGAATATCTGTTTAAACGCCGTCGAGGCTATCCGCGATGAAAAGAAAACCCTGCGAAAGGAAAAGCGCTATCATATCGATATGACGGTAACGGAACAGGAAAAAAATTTTTGTCTGACCATAAAGGATAACGGTCCCGGAATTGACGCGGAACTTTTAAGCAGGATTTTCGACCCGTATTTCACGACGAAGAATGAGGGGACAGGTCTCGGTTTGAGCAATGTGCGGAAAATTTTGGAGGCGCACGGCGGTTCCATAGAGGCGGAAAGCCAGAAGGGGTTCGGAACCGTGTTCAATCTGTATTTGCCGAAGAGAGGATGAAAATATGCAAAAATCAACGCTGCTTATTGTTGATGATGATTACGCGCATAGGAACATGCTGAAACTTATGCTTGAAAATTGGCATTACCGCACTTTTGAAGTGGAAACCGGGGAAGACGCCGTGGACTTCGTGAAAAAGCAGGCTGTCGATTTGGTGCTGTGCGACGTGAGAATGACCAATATGGACGGGTTCGCCACGTTGCTCGCCATTCATGAGTGGAACCCCGCCATTCCGGTTGTTTTGATGACAGCATATTCTTCCGTGGAAAAAGCGGTCGAAGCAATGAAAATGGGGGCGTATTCCTATGTGACGAAGCCTTTGGATTTTGAAGTGCTTAAGGCCACGCTTTACAATGCGTTGGAACATACCCGCCTGAAAGAGGAAAACACGCAGCTGAAGCAAGCCCTCGGCATTGCGCAGACCATGCCTTTGGGAAAAAGCGCGCTTATGCGTTCTTTGCAGGAAATGATTGAAACCGTCGCTCCGAGTGAGGCGACGGTGCTTATCACCGGAGAATCCGGCACGGGAAAAGAGCTTGTCGCAAAAGCGATTCAAGCGAACAGTCTGAGAAAAAACCAAGCCTTTGTAACAATCAACTGCGCCGCCCTTGCGGAAAATTTGTTGGAATCGGAACTTTTCGGGCATGAGAAAGGCGCGTTCACCGGAGCGGACAAAATGCGCGAAGGGCGTTTTGTGCAGGCGGATAACGGCACGCTTTTTCTCGATGAAATCGGCGAAATGCCGCTCGCCCTGCAAGTCAAGCTTTTGCGGGTTTTGCAAAACGGCGAAATCCAGCGTGTGGGCAGCGATAAGGTGAAAATCGTCGATGTGCGGATTATTGCCGCCACCAACAGGAATTTGCAAAAAGAAGTGGAAGCCGGGCGTTTCAGGGAAGATCTGTACTACCGTTTGAATGTCATCGCTCTGGAAGTTCCGGCTTTGCGCGAGCGTAAGGATGATATTCCTTTACTTGCGCAGAAATTTGTGGAAAACTTTGCGCGTGCGAACAGGAAATCCATAAAAGGGTTCAGCCCTCAGGCCATGGACATGCTTATGCGGTATGATTGGCCCGGCAATGTGCGGGAATTGGAAAACGCCATGGAACGGGCTGTCATTCTCACTGTGGGCGAATACGTCACGGAAAGGAGTTTGCCTCTCGCCATTCAGCAGATGACGGGAAACACGGCAGCCGTGCCAAGCGGCATTCTTGCCAACAAATCCTTGGATGATATCGAAAAAGAAGCCATTTCCGCAACATTGGCGGAAACGGCGGATAATAAGAGCGAGGCGGCAAGACGTTTGGGAATCACCCGTGCGACCTTGCACAGCAAATTGAAAAAATATAACTTAGAATAGGGGTCCTTATGCTTTTGTTGGAAGGAAAAAGTGTTTCAAAGGCGCTGCGCGCGAAAGTGAAGGAAGAAATAGCCGCGCTTAGTTCCGCAGTCAAACGTGTTCCGGGGCTTGCCGTGATTTTGGTGGGGGAGGACCCTGCGTCCCAAGTGTATGTCCGCAATAAGGAAAAAGCTTGCGAAGAAGTGGGGATCACGTCCTATTCCTACCGTTTGCCCCATGACATAGGGCAGGAAAACCTGATAAAACTGATCAGGGAACTGAACGCCGATGATAGGGTCGACGGCATTTTGCTGCAGCTTCCCTTGCCTGAGGGGCTGAATACGCAAGCCTGCCTGCAAGCCATCGATCCCCGCAAGGATGTCGACGGTCTGCACCCTGAAAACCAAGGCAGGCTCGCTTTGGGGCTCAAGGCTCTTCGTCCGTGCACACCGGCGGGAACGCTTTTTTTGCTTGATTATTATAAATACGATTTGGAGGGCAAGAACTGCGTCGTGCTTGGCAGAAGCCATTTGGTGGGACGTCCCCTCGCCATGATGCTGAATGATAAGACCATGAATGCGACAGTGACCATGTGCCATTCAAAAACCAGAAATTTAAAAGAGATTTGCCGGCAAGCCGATTTTATTTTTTTGGCGATCGGCAGACCCCGTTTTCTCACTCCCGATATGGTCAAGGAAGACGCCGTGATTATCGACATAGGCATCAACCGCACGGAAGACGGGCTTTGCGGCGACGCGGACTTCAAAGCGTTGGAGGGAAAAGTCGCCGCCATGACGCCGGTTCCGGGAGGAATCGGGCTCATGACCATTTCCCAGCTTCTTGAGAACACCATGCAGGCATGGAAATACGCAATGGGTTTAATTCGGCTTGAAGATTTGGCATAAGGATATGTTGCCGTAAAAAAGACGGTATTTAAAAAAGGGCATTTGCTATGGCACGGAAAAAATCTTTGGCGTTTCGCAGGGAACAGGCGCGAAAAATTCAGGAGGGGCTGCAAAAACGGTATCCTGAGCCGGAAACGCATTTGCACCATGAAAACGCATGGGAGCTTTTGATTGCGACCGTGCTTTCCGCCCAGTGCACGGACGCGCGGGTGAATATGGTGACGCCGAAACTTTTTGCAAAATGGAAAGACCCGTTCAGTCTTGCGCGGGCAAATATCGCCGATGTGGAAGAGATAATACGGTCTACCGGTTTTTATCACAACAAGGCGAAAAATATCGTGGCGGCGGCAAAGCTTCTTGCTGAAAAATATCAGGGTGAAGTGCCGCGGACCATGGAAGAGCTGGTCAGGGTTCCCGGCGTGGCGCGCAAGACCGCCAATGTTGTTTTATATACGGCTTTCGGAATCAATGAGGGGTTGGCTGTCGATACTCATGTGAAACGTATCAGTCACAGGCTCGGGCTTACGGCTTCCCAAGACCCCGTGCAGGTGGAAAAAGATTTGATGGAAATTTTTCCGCGGGAGGAATGGGGCAATGTCAATCACCGTCTTGTGTGGTTTGGAAGGCAAGTTTGCGATGCAAGAAATCCGAAATGTGCGGAATGTGAATTTGATACGCTTTGCCCGAAATACGAACCGAAAAAAACAGGCTGAACAGCTTGCTTTTTGTTTCATTGTCACCGTATGGGTTCTGCGGCTGTCTTCTGAATTTGCTGCCGTAAAAGGTGAAATTGCGTACAGAGAAAGCTGTCTTCAGTATCATAGTTAATGATATGGAGCGGTTCCGTTTAGCATGCACAAGGTTTTATACGACCTTGATTTAACCCGATTTGAAGATTTGTTTTTATTTTCGGAAAAAACAGTTTTTTTTATCTCAGGGAATAATTCCGAATGCCTGCAAATACACAGGTTGTTTTTTATCGGTATGCCCCGTCCTTTTCTAAGTATAATCACATAATGAGATATGAAATATCTTTTTGACAAAAGCGGTTAGCCGTTCTACGTCAGCAGTACGGCAAAAATGCGTCTTGGAGAGAAAAAAGATACACTGTGCCGAAAATCGGCAATATGCTCAATGCTGCGAACTCTCAAAAACAGACAGCGAAAGCTGTTTCGTTTTTTAAAAGAGAGCAAAAAATATGGGAGAGCGATACAAAGGGGGAACGTCCGTTCCCCCTTTAATAGAGCGTATCTTTATAAGCGTTCAATGACTTTATCAGTTATTTCAATGGTATTGCACAGGGTTTTGCCCTCTTCCATGATATCGCCGGTCCTGAATCCGTCCTGCAATGTTTTGCGGACGGCATTTTCAATGCACAGGGCTTCTTTTTCGAGGTCGAATTCATGAAGAAGCATCATGGATACCGATAAAATCGTCGCAAGGGGATTGGCTTTGTTTTGTCCTGCGATATCGGGGGCGGAACCGTGGATTGGTTCGTAAAGCCCCGCATATTCGCTGCCGAGGCTGGCGGAGGCGAGCATGCCGATGGAGCCGGTGATGACGGCGGCTTCGTCGGAAAGGATGTCGCCGAAAAGATTGCTCGTGACAATGACGTCAAACTGGCTCGGGTCGCGCACAAGCTGCATGGCGGCATTGTCCACATACATGTGGCTGAGGCTGACTTCCGGGTATTCTTTGGAAACCTCGATGACCACTTCGCGCCATAAGCGGCTCACGTCAAGCACATTCGCCTTATCGACGGAGCAAACTTTTTTCCTGCGTTTCATGGCTGCTTTGAATGCGATATGGGCTATGCGGCGTATTTCGTCTTCATCGTAAATCATGGTATTGAAGCCTGTGCGTTTGCCGCCGCGGACTTCAACGCCGGCAGGCTTGCCGAAATAAATGCCTCCGGTCAGCTCACGGACAACCATGACGTCCAGTCCCTTGTCCACAATGTCTTTGCGCAAAAGGCACGCGCCGGACAGTTCGGGGAAAAGGCGGGCGGGGCGGAGATTCGCAAACAGTCCCAAAGCCTTGCGGATTCCGAGCAAGCCTTTTTCAGGACGGATTTCAGGGGCGATGGTGTCCCACTTGGGTCCTCCCACGGCTCCGAGCAAAACGGCGTCCGCTTTCCTGCACGCTTCAACGGTCGCTTCCGGAAGCGGAGAGCCCGTTTCATCTATGGCGATACCTCCGATAAGCACATGTTCCGTGCTGAATTCATGGTTGAATTTCCGTGCCGCCGCGTCAAGGACCCGAAGCGCCTGTCCGACGATTTCAGGTCCGATTCCGTCACCTGCCATTACTGCGATGTGTTTTTTCATAAATGCCTCTATTTTTCAATTCGTTTTAGCAGTTTGTCAAGGATTTGTATGAAATGACCGAGTTCTTGCTCGCTGATGGTGAGGGCGGGAAGCAAACGCAAAACTGTTCCTTGGGTAAGATTTATGACAATGCCTTCTTCAATGAGGCTGTTCCAAAGGGTTTTGGCGCTTTCTTCGGAACAGGTGAGCTGAATGCCCCGCAGCAGTCCGAAGCCGCGCACCTCTTTTATCCACGGGCTTTTCAGCGCCATGATGTTTGTTTCAAGATAGTTGCCGAGGTGTTCGGCGCGTTCCGCCAATTTGTCCCGTTCCATGATTTCAAGAACTTTTGCGCCGGCTTTCGTCACCAGCGCGCCGCCTCCGAAAGTTGTGGCATGGGAACCGGGAACGAAAGCTTTGGCTATTTCGTCCGTCGTCATCATGCAGCCGAGGGGAAGCCCGTTGGCAAGGGCTTTTGCATTGGTAATGACATCGGGCCTGACATCGTAGTGCTGGAAAGCCCACCATTTGCCGGAGCGGCAAAGCCCTGCCTGCACTTCGTCAACCATGAAGAGAATACCGTTTTTACGGCAAAGTTCCTGCACTTGTTCCACATATTCCGGGCTAAGACAGTTCACCCCGCCCTCGCCTTGGATGATTTCGATAAGCACCGCGGCTGTTTTATCGGTAACCGCCTTTTTGAGGGCTTCGATATCATGCCATGCGGCCTGCACGAAACCGTCGGTTCTGGGGCTGAAACCGTCCAGATATTTTTCCTGTCCCGTGGCGGCGAGGGTCGCAAGGGTGCGTCCGTGGAAAGCGTGGCTGAACGTGATGATTTCATAGCGTTCCGTGTTTTTTACCCGCTGCTGGTAACGCCGTGCGATTTTGATCGCCGCTTCATTGGCTTCCGCTCCGGAATTGCAGAAAAACACCTTGTCCATGTGGCACGTTTTCAAGAGGCGTTCCGCCAAGTCAAGCTGTTCTTCCTGATAAAACAGGTTGCTGACGTGGATAAGCTTTTTTGCCTGTTCGCCGATGACTTCCGCAAGTTCTTCGTTGCAATGCCCGAGGGCTGTCACGGCTATGCCTGATAAAAGGTCGAGATATTCCTTGCCGTCGACATCCCACATCTTGCTTCCTTTCGCACGGGAAACACTGACGGGGTAACGACCGTAGGTCCTGCACAAGAGTTTTTCCTCTCTTGCTTTCAACGCTTCAAAACGTGTCATTTCACAGCTCCGTTTTTACAGTTCGATTTAGAAATTCAAGCGTTCAATGTTTTTTTGAAAGCCTGAGCCATTGCGTCAATGGTTTGGGTGAAGACCAAACTTTCTCCGGTGTATACTGACAAATCCGCGTTCGCTTCGCCCACTTCGCCGATTTGGTAGCAGTGGTTTTCAAAAAGCTTTTCAAATTCAGCGCACTTGCCTGGCTCGACTTCCGCAAGGAAACGGCTTGCGCTTTCGCTGTATAGGATTTCCATTGTGGTCATATCTTCTTCCTTGCCCGCTTTTTCAAGGTCGACTTTTGCGCCGAAAAGACCGCCTATGCACATTTCCGCAAGGGCGACGGCAAGTCCGCCGTCCGAAAGGTCATGGCAGGCTTTGACGAGCTTCTGTTCCGCCGCTTTGTGGAAAGCGCGGTAACGGGCGAGGGCGGAACCGGAGTCGACTTGGGGGACGCGTCCGCCTTTAATGCCGAGTTCGTCGAACGCTTCGCTGCCCGCCATTTCGTTTTTCGTATAGCCGAGCAGATAGATTTTATTGCCTGCGGCTTTGAAATCACTGGTCACCGCATTGTTGACATTGCCGATTTTGGCAAGAACGCTGAATAAGACCGTGGGCGGAATGGAAATTTTCTTGCCGTCGCCGATATAGTCGTTTTTCATGGAATCCTTGCCGGAAATGCAGGGCACTCCGTAATCCAGGCAATATTTGCCAAGGGCTTCGCAGGCGCGCACAAGCTGGGCGAGTTTGTATTCGCCGTCCGGTGTTTTTTCCGATTGGATAGGGTCGCACCAGCAGAAATTGTCACAGCCCGCCATATGGTCGGGGTCTGCGCCCGCGGCGACGGCGTTGCGGACGGCTTCGTCAAGGGCGTTCGCCATCATGTGGTAGGTATCGTAATCGCTGAATTTCGGACAAATACCGTTGGAAATGACAATGCCCGCCTCATCTTCGAGCACGGGGCGCAGGACAGCCGCGTCGGCGGGAGCGTCCTGCTTTTTGCCGACAAACGGTTTGACGACGCTTCCACCTTTCACTTCGTGGTCGTATTGTCGGACAATGTTTTCTTTGCTGCAAATATTGAGGCGTCCGAGCATTTTAAGTAAAAATTCCGCTTTGTCGTTGGTATCTGGCATTGCCACTTGGTTTTGCATTTGGGTTTGTTCCGCTTTCCAAACCGCTTTCAGCCGCATTTGAGGCAGACCGTTGTGCATGAAGTCCATAGGCAGGTTCGCAACGGGTTTTTTGCCGTAAAAGACTTGGAAATAGCCGGTATCGGTAAATTCGCCGAGGCATGTCGCTTCAACGTCCATATGTTCCGCCAAGGCTAAAAATTCCTGCAATTTATCCTGAGGAACCGCCAGGGTCATACGCTCCTGGGCTTCGGAAAGAAGAATTTCCCAAGGCTGAAGTCCGTCGTATTTCAACGGGGCTTTGGATAAATCCAAACGGCAGCCGCCTGTGGCTTCGCTCATTTCGCCGACGGAAGAAGAGAGCCCTCCGGCGCCGTTGTCGGTAATCGCGTGGTAAAGTCCCAAATCCCTTGCGCGGATAATGAAATCGTACATTTTTCTTTGGGTTATGGGGTCGCCTATTTGTACGGCGGTCGCCGGGCTTTCCTCATGCAGTTCTTCGGAAGAGAATGTCGCCCCGTGTATGCCGTCTTTGCCGATACGTCCGCCGGTCATCACAATGGCGTCGCCGGCTGCCGGGATTTTTTCAAACCCGTTCATGCCGTGGAGCCTGCGGGGCATAAGTCCGACAGTGCCGCAATAGACAAGGGGTTTGCCAAGATAGCGTTCGTCAAAGACAATGGCTCCGTTCACAGTCGGTATGCCGGATTTGTTTCCTCCGTCTTCAACTCCTTTGCGCACCCCTTCCATGACGCGGCGGGGATGCAGGAGGCGGGAGGGCATTTTGTCCGCATGGAAAGGCGAAGCGAAACAAAAAACATCGGTATTGCAAATAAGTTCCGCTCCCATGCCTGTTCCCATAGGGTCGCGGTTCACGCCCACGATGCCGGTCAACGCTCCGCCGTACGGGTCGAGGGCGGAGGGGCTGTTGTGGGTTTCAACTTTGATGCAGACGTCGTAATCGTCATTGAAAGCCATGACTCCCGCGTTGTCACTGAAAACGGAACGGCAGAAATCATTGTCGCCAAGGCGTTTTCTGATAGTGGCTGTCGGGGTTTTGATATAGGTTTTGTAAAGGCTGTCGATATGTTGGGTCTTGCCGGTTTCCGTGTTCACATATTCTATTTTGGCGGCAAAAATCTTATGTTTGCAGTGTTCGGACCATGTTTGGGCGAGCACTTCCAGTTCCGCGTCCGTTGGATTTTCGGGCAAACCGAACTGCGCCCTGTCTTTTTTGGTTTCGTCTTTTGCGTAAAAATTCTTGATGATAAGCATTTCTTCCAGCGTGAGCGCGAGGGTGTTTTTACGGCTGTAATCGATAAGTTCCGCGTCACTCATGCCGAGGAGCGGAATAATGCGGACCGTATCCGAAGCCTTTCCGGTGACTTTTGAAGCCTGCGCTTCAAAGCCCGCTTCTTTCGCCCATTCTTCCCTGCTTTTTATGCGCAGGCGTTCGATAAGTTCGTTGGCAAGCAGATCCCTGCCGATTTTTTCCGCTTCGGCTCGGGTTATTTTGCCCCACAGATGGTATTGCTTGGCGGTGTAAACCTTGAGGGTGTCCCTTTCTTTTCCGAGCACGAGGGCGGCGGTGTTCCTTGCCGTGTTGCCTTCATTGTCCGTTACGCCGGGACGGAAGCTTACCTCAAGTATGAAATCGGCGTCGGACGGGCTCGGCTGAAGGCTTGCGCTTTGCAGAACCGGGTCGTGCATAACGGCTTTTTCAAGGAGCAAACCCGCTTCTTCTTCGCCGATACCGTCAAAAGTAAGAACTTTCACCATACGTACGGTATCGATATTGAAGCCGAGCGCTTCTTTTATTTCTTCCGCAACTCTGCGTCCTACCGGGTCCTGTTGATTTTCCTTGACACGAATTTCCAAACGTAAAAGACTCATAATCCACCTTTTTGGGTTTATGCCTTGCGGCTATTTCTTTCTTTCTTTTATATAGGTTATCGCTTCCGCTAACATGGTTTTGTATGTTCCCGAAAAGCCCTGCAAATGTTTTTCCGCTTCGTCCAAATAGGTTTGGGCGAGTTCGCGGGTTTTTTGCGGATAGCCCGCGTCAATGATTTTTTGCGCGATGGTTTGCAGTTCCTGCTCGCTGAATGTTTTTCCTTCGGTTTTCGGGATGTTTCGCCCTGCAAAAACGGGGTTGGAAATATTTTGAAATTTTTGGATGAAATCGGCTCGTTCGCTTTCAGTGAGGCTTTGCAGATACATATGGACAGGAGGCGTGCATTTTCTTTCCCTGAGGTCGCCGCCGGAAGGTTTGCCTATTATTTCTTCGGGAGAAAAATCAAGGGCGTCGTCCACAATCTGAAACGCCATGCCGAGATTTAAACCGAAATCACGGGCGGCGGCGACATCTTTCGGGGCGGCACCCGCCATAACGGCGCCCACTTCGCAGGCGGAGCGGATGATCCAAGCCGTTTTTCCTTCGATGACGGCAAGATATTCTTCGGCATTGTCCGGAATTTTTCCGGTAAGATTGATTTCTTCGATTTCGCCGTTTGCCGTTTTGAGCAATGCGTCGGAAATGATACTCATAAGCGCCGTGTTTTGAAATTCCGCCATTTGCTTGTTGCCCATGGCGAGCAAGGCGTCTCCCGCCAAAAGGCAGGGGCGGACGCCGAATTTCACGTGGCTTGCGGTTTTGCCGCGTCTCAGTTCCGCATTGTCAAGCACGTCGTCATGCAGAAGGCTTGCGACATGGAACATTTCCAGAACAACGGACGCATCGTATACGGAGAGCTCCGGATGGGTTATTTTTTGTTCCGTTTCAAGAAGATTGTACCATAAGAGCGTCAAGACGGGGCGGAGTCTTTTTCCGCCGGATAAAAAAGCGTAGCTTGCGATCTCCCGCACGGAAGAGGGCAGTTTTTTCGTCACGTTTTCCAATGCGTTCGCAATGCCGTTTTGTTCCTGCGCGATAAACCGGGTAAATTCTTTCATGTGCCGCCTGATCAAACCAAAGGTATTTTTTGTTTCCAAGGAGCGAGAATAGCATAAAGCCCTTTATTTCGCAAGCAAAACAAAGGGCTGTAATTAAAATATGTCAAAGGGGGTTCATTTAAAAAGCGTTGAGCAGATCTTATGTTTTTTCACGGTGTTTCGCGCGGCATTTTTCGCAGATACCGAGCAGGATATGCCGGTGGTCCAGGAGGGTGAAGCCGTTTTTTTCCGCAATTTCTTTTTGGTATTTTTCAATTTCCGGCAGGTGAAATTCTATTGTTTTTCCGCAGGCTGTGCAGACCAAATGGTCGTGGTGCTGTTTTCCTATGCAAACTTCGTAGCGGGCGAAGTTTTCCCCCACATGCAGTTCTTCCGCAAGCCCCACTTCGCACATGAGCTTGATTGTGCGGTAAACGGTCGTCTGTCCTATGCCCGGATATGTTTTGCGCACTTCCTGGCAGATTTCTTCCAAAGAATGATGACCCTGCATGCAAAAAAATATTTTTGCGATATTGACACGCTGTTTCGTGGTGTTTAAGCCCCGCTGGCTCATAAGCGCAAGAAAATGATTCAAGTCATTTTCCATTACGGGATCATGGGTGTTTTTTCCGATATTTTTTTGCATGGCTTGTTTTAACCGGTCGTGCCTGATAAAATGTGTTTTTTTTGTTTATAAGATTTTTAAAATAGTGTCAAACCGAGGGGGAAGATTAAAAAATAACGGTTAATGGCTGCGCTGCCGCTTGCTTTTTGGGCGGGAGGCATTATAGTATTATCAATGTTCGGCAAAATTGTTCTTTTTGCTGAAAAAAAACAGACGGTTTGCAATATATTTTAAAAACGAAAAAAGAGGATATGGATATGAAGATCGCAGCGACCTATCAAAACGGCATGATTTTCCAACATTTCGGACATTCCGAGCAATTCAAGCTTTACGATGTTGAAAACGGAAAAATAACGGACAGCCGCGTTGTCGATACCAACGGGCAGGGACACGGGGCTTTGGCTGATTTTTTGGCAAAATCCGGCGTGAACGTGCTGATTTGCGGCGGTATCGGCGCAGGAGCCCAAAATGCTTTGGCAGAAGCCGGCATACAGCTTTTCGGAGGGGTTTCGGGCATGGCTGATGAAGCGGTTGACGCGTATCTTGCGGGCTCGCTGAAATTCAATGCCGCTGTTTGCTGTTCTCATCACGATCATGGGCACGGGCATTCCTGCGGAACGCACCTGTGCGGGGCGGATAAGCACGGTTGCTCCGGAAACAGCTGATCCCGCATGATGCTTTTTTGACAGCTTTTCACCGTATTCATGAAAGAGGATAAAAGCGTTTGTTTTTTATCCTCTTTTTCTTTTTTACGCTTTTTCTTTTGACAGAACGCGTTTTTAATTTTAGAAAATCCTCTTAACTTTTGCATATTTTTTTATTTTAGGAACAGAAACGATACTTATGATTTCTCAAAATACGTTTAAAGCCCATGCCAAAAGTCTGCTGCATTTGGGTATGCCCATTTTACTGGGGCAGCTCGCGCAAATGTCCATGAATTTCGTAGACACCGTCGTGGCGGGCATGGCGGGAACGGCGCACATGGCAGGCGTTTCCATCGGCGGGGCGATATGGACACCGCTTTTGCTTTTCGGGCAGGGAATCCTTATTCCTATCGGTCCGCTTGTGGCGCAAGGGCTTGGCGCGGGAAAAAAGGAAAGTTTGAACCGTTTTTGGCGGAACGGCATTTGGATAGCGTTTTTGCTTTCCGCCTTTTTGATTGCGCTTTTCACGCTCGCTTCTTATTTTTATGTGCGATCTGCGAAAATCGACAAGGAAATGGCGCAGATCGCTTCTGAATATTTATTTTACATAAAATGGGGCATGCCGGCTTTCCTGCTTTTTTTTGTGACCCGTTTTTTTATGGAAGCGAAGTCATATACGCGTCCCGCCATGATTGCGGGTTTTGCGGCTTTATTTTGCAATATTCCGCTGAATATGATTTTTGTGTTCGGATATTTCGGTTTTCCCGCCCTCGGCGGAGCCGGCTGCGGGCTTGCGACGGCGGTTGTTTGCTGGATAATGTTTTTCATCATGTTTTATTATTTGAAAAAATACAGTCCCGGCACGTTTAAAATCGTCAGGCCCAACATGGTCGTCATGAAACGGGTGGTGCGTCTGGGGCTTCCCATCGCGTTCGCCCTGCTTTTGGAGGTTTCGTCTTTCTCGCTCATTTCCTTATTGATTTCCCCCTTGGGCAAAGTTACGGTTTCAGGACATCAGGCAGCCATGACGACAAGCGGCTTGCTTTTCATGTTTCCCCTTTCCCTTGGCACCGCAACCAGTATTTTGATCGGCAGGCACGTGGGGGCGGGCGATTTGGTTAAAGCCAAAGAAACACGGCAGTCGAGCGTGCTTATCGGGGTTCTTATCGGTTTTGTCAGTTTATGCGGCATGGTTTTGTTCCGGGAAGAGATTGCGAAACTTTATTCCCAAGACCCTATGGTGATAGCGCTTGCAGGCAGCATTCTGATTTTTACGGCGATATACCAGATTCCGGACTGCGTGCAAATGGTTGTTTTGTCCGTTTTGCGCGGTTATAACGACACCAAGGCTATTTTTTACATTTGCTGTTTCTCGTACTGGGGCTTGTCCGTGCCGATCGGGTATGCGCTCTGCTACACTGATTTCATTGTCAAACCGTTGGGCGTGTATGGGTTTTGGATTGCCCTCATTTTAGGTTTGCTTTGTGTTTGCTTATTGGTGAATTTGCGGGTGCGCCATTTGGAAGGACTGACTTTGGAACAGGTGAAAGCGAAAATCAGCAGATGACGCATATGAGATGACGCGTTATGATTTGATAAGGGTATAAGGGAATTTTTGCGTTTTATTTTGCCCGCCAATATAAGATGTTGTCCAGGATAACCGGTTCGAGAGCGTCTTCGTCATAAAGCCATGACAGATAGGAACGGAGCACGGAACCTGTGACCGTGTATTGGGCGAACGTCATATTCAGTCCGTAATGGTTGAAAACGCCTTGCAAAAGCATGTCAAAATGTTGCGGCGTTTTGCAGAGCGTTATGATCAGCCTGCAAACGTCAAGCACGGATTTGCGGTTTATTGCGGCAAGCTCTCGTATATCGGCGAAAGGTTCGCCGTGGGCGGGCACAAAAAGTTTCGCTTCCAGCCGTTCCGCTGTTTCAAGGCTTTTGAAATAGCCTTCCAGACAGTAATTATAGCCGATGCCGTATTTTTCCAAAATATGCGGAGGACAAAGTTCGTCGGCGGTAAACACGATATTGTCGGGCGTGCGCAGTCCGATCATGAAAAGGCTGTGCCCGGAAAAGGGGATGATTTCAAAATCCTGAGGCAGGGGAGCGTTTTGTATCGGGGTGACTTTGCTGTTTTCCGCCGTGAAAAAGACGCCTTGCAAAGCCCTTGGCGGATACGCCCCCCAAAGCGCCATGCTTGAAAGCAGCGTGTTTTCAATGAACATGCAATCCATGCCGTTGGCATAAACAGGAATGTCGAATTGTTTTTGCAGCCACGCGTTGGCGCCGATATGGTCGGCATGGCAATGCGTGTTGATGACAGCTTTCGGCTTCCAATTGTTTTCTTCGAGGCGTTTCGCAATTTTTTTGCCTGCGCGGGTGTCGATTCCGGTATCGATGATCCATGCTTCGCCATTTTCAACATATAAGCCGGTATTGCTGGGGCTTGCGATATAGTAGGTGTTTTCAGCCACTTGTATACATTCATACATAAGAAAATCCTTTTTCGGGAATATTAACAAAAAATAAGCACTATGTAAAATAGTGCTTATCGGCAAAAGATGAAGAACAAAAGGATTAAGGATATGAAAGGAAAGGGAAATTTAGTTTGTTTGCAGTTTTGTCATGGCTTTTGAAAGGCGTGCGGCTTGGAGAGGGTCCATGTATGAAAAGATTTCGCCGGACTGTTTGCTTTTCATGCCGTTCAGAATGCGTACGGCGATTTTTTCATCAAGAGTTGAAAGGGCTTCCGCCGCTTTTCTCGGTTTCATGGCCGCATAGGTTGCGATAAGGTGGGTGTATTTGGTATCTTCCACGCTGTTTGCTTCCTGCACCATGTTGCCCAGTTTGTTTTCCAGCTGGTTGAGTTCCTGCATGCGGGAATTCATTTGTTCCTGCAAGGAAAGGAGTTCTTCTTCCTTTTGGTTGAGCTCCGCTTCTTTGTAGCTCAAAACATCAGGGGAATCATAGGGCTTTTCCACTTTCGGGGTGGGAATCATCGTTGTTGTCTGGCGTTGGTCGGGACGCAGATACTCGCCCGCATTCGGTTCTTCGGCATGGGCTGTGCCTACCAAACTGAAAGAAAAGGTTTTTTCCTGCTTATAGTTCGGTTTTGCGCTTTCAAGGGATTCGTTCAGCTCTTTTTTCGCTTCTTCGCTTGGTTCCTGAATGGAGCTTTCAAGCAAAGCATGGCGGGTTTGGCTTTGTTTCGCTCCGATGGTCGCCATGGAAGCCTGCACAAGCATATCGGCTTTCACGCCGTCGGCGTTGTCGGCGAGATAACGGGCTTTTGCTTTGTTTTGATTGTTGATTGCGGCAATGGTTTTATTTTCTGATGACTGCGTCGCGCTGTCGGAAACCTGACTGTCTGCGGGCGTGTCAATTTTTTGAGAAACAATGATTTCCTGATTGGCTTTTTTTAGAGCGAGGCGCTGCTGTTCCCTTGCCTTTGCGAGGGCTTCCGCTTTCGGGTCGGCGGGGTGTTTTACGCTTTCAAAGCTGAAAAGGGTTCCGCCTGCAAGAATGTATGCGCCAAAAACTAATTTCACAAGACCGAGACCTACGACAAAGCAACAAATATTAGTAAGTCTGCGTTTTGAATCGAATGCTTGCAATTTCATCTAAGTTCCTCTGCTCTTTTAGTTGTTCTTCTTTTTTGTAAAGCTCAAAGTGTTTTTCTTTGAGTTTTTCCATAACTTTTCTGTCTTTTGCTTTTTCCGCCAGCTCGATACGGGTTTGTTCAATTCTGGTATCAAGCAGGGCGATGTTTTTTTGCGTTTGCTGTATGTCTTGACGTATCGCCTTGATATAGTTGTCAATAAGCCAACGCTCACCCGTTTCATGAACCGGGGTTTTGCTGAGTTTTTGTTCTTGGAAAAGCTCATCTTGTTTCAAGCCTGCGAGGCGGTTTTCCGACATTTGCTTTTTTGCGCCAAGGTCGGCAAGTTTGGCTTTCACCTCGTTCTCAAGCTGTTCCTTGTATTGGAGAACTTTTTCCAATGCGAATTTGAACCCTGCCATGTTTTTTCCTTTATCCTTGCCTTTGATATAGCATATTGAGTGCCAAAAAATAAAAATCATTATATTTCAAATAGATAAATATAAAAAAATAAAAAGGAAAGGCAAATGAAAAACAAATTCCGTCCAAAAACTGACAGGAAACGGGGAAATGTTTTTTAAGTTGACAGCGTATGCTTAGAATGCTTTTAGGTCTTCATACCAGCTTCTTGCTTCCATGTTTGAAGATTGATAGGATCTTTCAAAATGCGGGTACAATTCTTTATAGGTCAGCTCATTTTGGATAATTGTTTTTAAGTCGCTTGTTTCAAGTGGAATAATTTTTAGACCTTGAACAAAATGACTATTATCTGAGTTATCATACCATGTATAAAATTTACGCAAACGAAAATCAGAAATAACATTAATATAAAGTTTATTGCTGACAAATACGGAATAAGATTTTAAGTTGTTATTTCTCAAAATGTGTTGTCCAAGATGTCTTGTAACGGGTTCAAGTTCCATTGCTCTTTGTGAATTAGCATTGGCAAGTGTGGCTTCCAACAGCAGACTATGGGAAGGATAATGGGGTGTTTCCTGATATTCATAGACAATATCAGCTTCACCGCCCCCTGCATGCGTTTTGGGCAATAAATCTGCTTCCAATGACAATTTCATATAATCTAAAATCTTTCCTTGCCGTTCACATACTTTATACCATATTATACCAAGAATATATTCAAAAATTGTAGGAATATCGGCGTTGTCTGTTACATATTCATTAATTTTTTCGTCTTCTCTGTTTTCAAAATATTCTAACAGCTGAATAAGATTTTCATTGCTGAATTTCTCATCAATCATTTTATTGAATTTTTTATATCTATATTGCTCTACTGCCGATTGGGCTTCACTTACTGTTTCCGCATCAATATGTAATTCTTCATTAACCGCTGAAATAAAGTCTTGCTCATTAAAAGAAAGTTCCGGAAAAATATTGTTTAAAGGAATATTATCATGCAGCGTATTTGTTTTAGTAAAAGCATATCGCAATAAATCAGATTCAAGATTTTTAAAAATATGTTTGGGAATAATATCCAGTTTAACCGTACTGTCTTCAAAAAGGACAATATCCGTATTTTTTATATAACGTCTATTTAAATCAAAATAGTCCGCAAGAGTTGCTTTTGCTTTAAATAAATGCATGAATCGGAAAAAGAGCTTTTTTAATTCTGTTTCATTTTGCACAGAAGTAAAAACAGTATCATTCAAAAGTTCCCGTCCACTACTTTTTATTGCCCTTTCGCTTTGGCTTGAAAATAAAAAAGACCGCCAATATTTCCCTATTGTTATGTCTTTTGTAGCTTTATAAAGAGGAAAAATATCTTCCTTGCCCAAAAGAAAAACTTTTTTTAACTCCAAATAAAAAGGATAATATGCTTTGTCATAAGTTCTGCTTTTTCGGTTAATTCCAACAACACAAATAAGTTCTTTGTTTACAGGGGTATTTAAAAACAATGTTTGCGCTTCGAGATAGTTATCCATTGAAAACAGTATTTCAATAATAAGGTCGTCAATAGTTTTTTGATTATTTCTAATTTGTATAATACCTTCTGCTATTTTTTCTGTTGAAAATTGATTTATGCAAAGTGGAAGTAGGAATGTAAATTCTTCATAAGTCAAATATTCGAATTTTGACAATAAAAATAATAAAACAAAATAAGGACGAACATATTCCCCCTCAAATTCGTTGTATGTTTTTAGCATTTGCATAAAATAAATATAACTGTCTTGCGGAATACTTAAAATATTATCAGCCGTAAAGTCGTTATTTTTACTGATTTCAAGCAGTTTTTTGCCGACTTTGGACAGTTTTCGGTTTTGAGTAATTAATCCAATGTCTGCAAGTCCCGAAGTCTTTTCTCTGGCATCTTTAGCCTTGCGTTCTGCATCTCCTGTCAAAAATTTATGTTCTTTCATAAAATCATAAAATGAACTTTGCAAATGCTGATTGCCTTTCCAATCTTGATTTACATTTTCGGGATGTTTCCAAAAATCATCAAGCAGCAGCAATAATGTTTCAATTTTTTGGCTGAAGTTTTTAGTTCTGAAGCTTGTTGTTCCAAAACTCCAACAATAACTTTTATATGCTATATTTGGATAAGGCATAATTGCTCCCCTAATAATTGATAATCAAAACTTCTTCACAGTTGCCGCTTTTGTCCTTGGTATGATAATTTGAATTTGCGTAAGTATACTGCAATGGAATTGTTTGGATATGTTTATGTTCTTTAAGCCAATCGCAAAGCAATGTATTTTCTTTTCCTTTATTTCTTAATACATTAGAAAGAGCGAAACGAATACCTCGTGTATCAAGTTTTTCTAAAAATAAAAGAAGTTCTTTTTCATTTTGTTCTGTCCATCCGCCATTTTCGTTATAGCTTGCACAGGAGATAAGGTAGGGAGGGTCAACATAAACAAAATCATCTTTGGTCAGACATGAAATATCAAAGTCAAGAAAAGAGTATGTTGTAAAAGAACAGTCTTTTTTTTGAACTGCCTGCATAAAATCAACAAGTTTTTTCTGAATTTTTTTATTAAAATCACGCTTTCCGACAGGTAAATTAAATTGTCCTTTACTATTAAAACGTATCTGATGATTAAATGAATAAACAATTAAAACAAAAAGCATTATATAATAGTGATAATCTTTTTGCTGTAACAAGTTAAAATCTGTTCTTAATCTATTGAATGCTTCTTTGTTATATTTTCCCAGACCTGAGCTGCTGTCACAACCATAATGAGCATATCCATATGAAGCGGAGCTTGAAAGTCCGTATTGATTGATAATATTAATAACGGAAGTTAAAATTTGTTGTATTGGAGTTTTTTGAAGTATGGAATACAATCCCATAATTTCTTGATTGCTGTCATTAAAAATATATTGTTCGGCAGTTACGTTTATGCCAACATTACAGCCGCCGCAGAACAAATCAACAAAAGTATGAATTTTTTTAGGAAATAACGGTAAAATTTGGGACAGCAGCTTAAATTTTCCGCCCGTATAATTCATGGGAGAAGCTATCTTTTTTTGCTCAAAACAGATACAAAGAAAAAGTCGTTCAGCATTTTCTTGAATGTTTGACTTTCCTGTTGTAAAAGCCCTATAATTTTCCGTAAAAACTTTTACTGTTCCCTTTTTTTGCAATATACGTAAAATATCTTCATCAGAAATTTTTGCATTAGAGCGGTCATTTCCTTTGCTTGCCATATTGTTATACGAAAACAAAATATATTTGGCATTAATGTTTTCTATAAGTTCTTCCAATATCTTTGCCGCATTTTGTGTGCAATACTCGCTTTTTAAATGGCTTCTATCCATTTTTTTCGCAACGCCAAAAACTTCAGGCTTTTCCCATTTGGCAACATTCTCCAATAAGTGGTAAGTATCACAATATTGTCTTGAATTATAAGGCGGGTCGATATAAACAAGGTCAGCATATATTTCTTTTACAAGTAGATTGGCATCTTTATTATAGCATTGATTATTTTTATTATTGCATGAAGAAACTTCAGGAACGGCAAGCTCCAACTCTTTAGAAAAATTACCATCTTTTATATATGCGTCATAATGCCCGCAGGTATTTGCTATTCTGTCCATAGCATAAAGTAATGAAGTGATAAGAATTGCACGTTCCCTTTCATTAATAATGCCAATATGATAATTTTTTTCAATATGTTCTCTAATATAACCAATTTTAGCACAAATTTCATGGCTAAAATAGGTATCAGAAAAATTTTGCGTCATATAATTTTCTTCTGTTGGCTGAATAGAATTATAATATTGTATAAATTCAATAATTCTTTTTTTATTAAATTCTTGATTGCTAAACCATGCTATATTGCTAATATAATTACTATATAATAAATCATTAGTGATAATTTGTTTATCCATAAATGCAGAGGCGACAACTCCGGTTCCTGTGAAAATATCTGCAACAGAGTTTATTGAAAAACATTCTTTTTTTACAATATGTTTAATGGTTGGTAACAGTTTGTATTTATTACCTAAATAGCGCCGATTATGAATTTGCGTTGTTTTATATATTTTTTGATTTTCTAATAAACTCAACATATATTATACGATAATTTTTCCTAGTTAACTTACTTTATAAAATAGATTTATAATAATATACTGCAAAAGACAAGTTTCATGTGCTGGCTTTTGGAGAATAATTTTTTCTTGACAATGATTAGATGTCGAATTATTGTAGATGCATGAGTACGGAAAACAGAAACAGTTTATCCACGATTTCAAGAATCAGGGAAAGCGCAAACCGTTTTATCATGGATCGGCTCGCCCGAAACGGCGCGGAGGGGCTCGCACCAAGCCACGGTGATGTTTTGGCTGTGCTGTACCGCTATGAAGATGTGACCATGAAAGATATTGCGGATACAATCCGCCGCACCAAGCCGACGGTTACGGTTTTAACCGATAAGCTTGAAAGGCTCGGTTTCGTGTACCGGGAAAAGTCGCGGAACGACAGCAGGATTACTTATATCCGGCTTACCGAACAAGGGAAACGGTTTGAACCGGTGTTTGAGAACATATCAAAAGAATTGAATGAACTTCTCTGCCAAGGTTTTACGGCGGAAGAAACGGGCATATTAGACGCGCTGCTGAAAAAAATGGAGAACAATCTCTCTTAGGAGCAAATTGTCGGTGAAATGGCACGGGCTATGCCGTTTTCCATACAAATAGTTAGATATCAAACTAAAAAGGAGTATATGGTATGAAACAGTACGAAACAACGGAATTGGGAAAACTTGATGAACTCATCGGGCTTGAAAACGGAAAAGTGTTTTTGCATGATACACTTGCGCTGACAGGGTGTGAAATTTCCGTCAACAGTGTTCCGAAAGGTTTTAAAGTTCCTTTTAACCACAAGCACAAAGAAAACGAGGAAGTTTACATCGTTCTGAAAGGAAATGGCATATTGACGGTCGATAACGAAAAAATCCGCGTGAAAGAGGGCAGCGCGGTGAAAGTCATGCCGGAGGCTGTTCGGACGCTTGAAAATGCTTCCGAAGAGGATTTCCGGTTTATTTGTATCCAAACAAAAACAAATTCCCTCACGCAGTTTGGACTTGGCGACGCCGAGCTTTGCTGAAACCGCCATTGAAAGGAAAGCGGAAAACAGCGGAAAAACGAAGCGGTTTTTAACCTTTACAAGCGGAAAATTGTTTTATATATCATGCGGACTTGACATAATACGATTGCTTGCGCGCTGAAAATCCTTCAACGGTTTATCGACAGTCAGTATGCATAACGGACAAATTCATACGGTAAAATAAGGTAACACATGAAAAACAGAAAGCCTTTTTCTTCGCGGGAAAAGTTTGCAAACAGCATGAAAAACGCATTGCTTCCGCTTCTGCTTGTTGCGTGCATGGTTTCCTGCGCCGTGTGGGTTTACATTGAGGCAGGCGACGGTTACGCGTGGCAATGGGCAAGGAGCTGGCGTTATCTTGGCGTTTGGACTGCCGGGGGATTTAGGGCGGGTCCTCTTTTACAGGGACTGGGCATAACGGTTTTGCTTGCGTTTTGCAGCATGTTTCTTGCGTTATTTTTTGCCTTTTCGCTTGTGTTCATGTGTTTGGGGCAATCTCCCGTGCTTGCTTTCGCCGGGCGGGCTTTGATTTCATTGATCCGCAACACGCCTTTGCTGATTCAGCTTTTTTTGTTTTATTTTGTCATTGCGGGCGTGCTTCGGCTCAATCCGTTCATGACGGCTGTTTTCTGTCTGGCTTTGTTCGAGGGCGTGTATTTGGCGGAAATACTGCGGGGCGGCATTCTCGCTCTTCCCCATGCCCAATGGGAAGCCGCTTTCAGCCTTGGCATGTCGCTTCCGAAAACGCTGCGGTATGTCATTTTGCCCCAAGTTTTCCGCAATGTTTTGCCAAGCCTCGCAGGACAGCTTATTTCCCTGATAAAGGATACGTCGCTTGTCAGTGCGATTGCTGCTGCGGATTTGACTTTGCAGGCGCGCAATGTTATTTCCGAAACCTATTTATCCTTTGAAATATGGATAATTGTTGCAGTCTTATATTTTTTGCTGACGCTTTTCGTCAGTGTGCCGGCATTGATTTTTGCTCAAAAACGATGAAAAAGGAGTTTTTATGAAATATCTTGTAAAAATATTGGCTGTCATGCTTGTTCTGCCGTTTTTCTTGGCGAATGCGGCACGGGCGGAGTCAACGATTGACGCCGTTATGGAAAGGGGGGTGCTGCGGGTCGGATTTTCAACGTTTGTGCCTTGGGCTATGCAGGATAAGAATGGGGAATACATCGGCTTTGAAATAGATGTCGCCAAAAAGCTTGCCGAAGATTTGGGCGTGGAACTGCAGCTTGTTCCTACCAGCTGGGACGGCATTATTCCCGCACTTTTGGCAAATAAGTTTGATGTGATCATCGGAGGCATGGGAGTGACCACAAAACGCAATTTAACCGTGAACTTCACCGTGCCGTATGATTACAACGCAATGGACATCACGGCGAATAAGGAAAAGGCGGGCGGACTTAAAAGCCTTGCGGATTTTAATAACAAAGCCGTGGTTGTCGCGGTGCGCAACGGTTCGGCAGGAGCGACATTCGCAAAGAAGTTTTTGCCGGAAGCGACAGTGCGTTTTTTCAATGAGGAAGCGCCCGCCATTCAGGAGGTTTTGTCAGGGCGCGCTTTTGCCTTTGTTTCTTCCCGTCCTTTGCCGACACTGGAAATCGCCAAAAATCCGGACAAGCTTTTCCGTCCCTTTGAAATTGCCGAATATAAGGAACCTATCGGCTTTGCCGTGCGCAAAGGAGATTTTGACACCCTCAATGTCTTTGACAATTGGATTTTGACTATGCACGGTTCGGGCTGGCTCAAAGAAAGGGCGGAATATTGGTTCATGGGAACCGAATGGCAGGAGCTGATCCCCGGCGATTAGCCGCCGGCATTGGAAACAGGGCGTAAAAATGGCATATATTTTAGGTACGCAAAAACGAACGTTTGGCACCATGAACAATGCGGATAAACTTTTCCTGCTTATTTTCGGGGTTTTGTTTTTGTTCGTACTGCATGCTGTTTTCGCCTCTGTGCAGGATTTCAGTTTTAAACGCCTTTTTTCGTATTTGATAAGAGCGGACGAAAACGGAAATTGGCATGCGGGCGTTTTGCTGCAAGGCGTGGGCATGACCCTGCGGTTAAGTTTGTGGTCCTTGGCGCTCGCTTTTTTGACAGGTTCGTTCGTGGGCATCGTTTCCGCCCATAAAAGCGGTGTTTCGGCTTTGCCGGGCAGGCTGTACGTGCTTGTTCTCCGCAATATGCCGCCGCTTGTTTTGCTTTTCCTGGTTTTTTTCTTCGCTTCTTCCGTGCTTACGGAATTTTGGGGCAATGCGGAAAACAGCCTTGCGAAATCGGAATATAAGGGCTTGTTCTATGTTTTGGCCGCTCCGGAGGGGCAGCTTGACAGAATGGCTGCCTGCGTGCTGACCCTCGGGCTTTATGAGGGGGCGTACATTGCGGAAATCGTGCGCGCCGGCATTGAAAGCGTACCCTGCGGGCAATGGGAAGCCGCTAGGGCGAGCGGACTTACGGCATGGCAAATCCGCCGCCATATCATTATTCCGCAGGCTATGCGCCAAAGCCTCGCCCCCCTTGCGGGGCAAAGCATAAGCACCATGAAAGACAGCGCCATCGCCTCCATTATTTCGCTGCAGGAACTCACGTTCCAAAGCATGGAACTTATGAATGTGACGGGAAGGACCGTTGAAATTTGGATACTGACGGCTCTGCTCTATTATTGTTTGTGCGTTTTTTTGGAAAAACTGAGCAAAAAATGGGAATGTTCCATAAAATGGAAGCCGTTGCAGTAAATAACTATTGACATTAATAAAAGTTTATATATCCTGTGATTAGTTTTACATGTTAATGTAAAAAAGGTAGAACTAATAAAAGGAGTATGCTTATGTCATTGGAAACAATCATATACAGACAATTTGATATAGCAAACAATAACGCAGTTGAAATAGAATTGCCTAAATACAAAATTTATGCGATGTGCAATCTTCGAGGAGGAATTGGCAAGACGACATTGTCATTTAATTTAAGCTACCTAGCTGATGACTTGTTAGCGGTGGACACCTGTCCGCAAGGAAACTTGTCTTATTTTTATGATAAGGATTATTATGCAGGCAATCAAACAAATGTAAAAGATATGTTATTGCCTTATTTAGTTCCCGGTTTAGGAAAAGCAACAAGGGTAGCTTCATTTATCGGAGCTACGAATGAGTATTTTTCTGACAAAAACAATTTTTATATTCCTTCTTCAGAGGAATTGTATTTATTGCCGTCACAGTTGATTACCGCAATTAATCAAACTGCCGGATTACAACAATCACAAAAACAATTGGCATTAAAAAGTATTCTTTATTCCTTAGAAACTGAAATTAAGCGTGAACTTTCAGAAAATTCGTTAGATAAATGCATAATTGACACGTCCCCTTTTTTTGCGGGAGCAACACAACTTGCATGGTATGCTGCGGACGCTCTCGTAATACCTGTTCGTACGGATCAACAATCTATAAAATCGTTAGAATTATTGATTAATATTTTAACCAACCCGCAAAGTGAATTTAGAAAATATTTACCTGAAAATGATATGAATGTTCCAAAAATACAAATGGTAGTATTAACACATTGCGGTTGGTCGACAGTGGCAGGGGCAAGAAATGAACCAAACCAACAAACAAAACTTTATTTAAAAAAGGTATATGATATCTTATCAAAAAATAGAACTTTGCTTTCCACAAGAAATCCGGAAAATCATTTATTCATGCTTGATGATTTCTTAGGTTCAGGCCGTATTTCTTCTTTTGAATCTAAGCCTATGGAATTATTGAAAGAAGGGGAAACCAAGGTTATTGACAGATTAAGAGTAAGTGTCAACAAATCAGTAGATAAATGCAAAAATCAATTAAAATTTATTTCAAACCAATTATGGTAGTTTTTAATATCATAATAGTTAACTAAGGTATCTTTCTGAATTGTTCGGAACCATATAATCAACGTATAGCATACCCTTGGTTGGGTTCAACAGGTGAAAATTTTTGTAAGTATTTATTGTATCCTATGAAAAATAAAAAATTTTCAAACAAAAAGTATTAAATTGAATTAATTTGGAAGATATCCGAGTGATCGTAATATCTTAATATAAGAATTATGAAACTAAGTTCCTTACCGATAACACAAAATATGCCGTGGCTCGCTCCTCTTGCCGGCTGGTCCGATTTGCCTTTCCGCCTGCTTTGCCGTGAACACGGGGCTGATGTCGCCTGTACGGAAATGGTCAGTGCGAAGGGGTTGGTTTATAACGGGAAAAATACCTGTGATTTATTGCGGACGCAGGCGAAAGACAGTCCTTTGATTGTGCAGGTTTTCGGTGCGGAGCATGATTTCATGCGAAAAGCCGTACAAATTTTAAAAGAGGACGGTTTTTGTTTTTTTGATGTGAATGTCGGCTGTTCCGTTCCGAAGGTGGCGAAAACCGGAGCGGGGGCGGCAATGCTCAAAGATTTGCCAAACCTATACAAGGTTGCGGAAAGCGTTATTTCCGAAGTGCATAAGGATAAGGGGCGTAAAATCGGCTTTAAAATCCGTTTGGGTTATTATTTTGACGAAAATGTTTATGAAGAGGCGGCTCTGCGTTTACAGGATTTGGGGGCGGACTGGATAACCCTGCACCCCCGTTATGCGCGGCAGGGCTTCAGCGGCACGCCTTGCTACGAAGCCCTTGCGCGGCTTAAGGAACTTCTTGAAATTCCGGTTGTCGCAAGCGGGGATTTGTTTACGGCGCGCGACGGCGTGCGGGTTTTGCTTGAAACGGGAGCCGATGCCGTCATGTATGCCAGAGGGGCGATGAGCAATCCCCGTATTTTTGCCGAGCATAAAATTCTGTGGCGTCATGTGCGGGAAAACGGTCTTGTTTCTTCGCAAATTCCGGAATATGAGGAATTGTTTCCCAAAAGCCCCGAACAGATAAAAACGGATTTGCACGCGCTTATCATGAAGCATTTGGCGTATGCGAAAGAATATTGTCCCGAGCGGGCGGTCTTGCAAATGCGGACCATTGTTCCGCGTTATGTCCGGCATTTGGAAAATGCGAAGCTCCTGCGCCAAGCCCTGATACAGTGCAGGAGCTTTGAGGATTTGGACAGTGTTATTCAGGAATATTTCGCATAAGTTTCGGCTTTTGATTGTTCTCATGGTTTCCGATTATTTTCTCCATCCAAATCATACTGTACCAGCGGTTGAATTTATACCCGCAGTTCCGGAATATTCCGACTCTTTCAAAGCCTAGGCGGGCATGAGAATCAGCACTGCCGGTGCTTAGAAATTCATCGTTCCGTTCAGGGTACGCAATGCAGGCATATACATTCAATATGCCCGTTTCCTGCAATTTTTTTTTCAAGCGCTTCATAGCGTTTTCGCCCATACCCTTGTCTTTGCACGGTACGGTCAAGATAAATGCTTGTTTCGCAAGACCACGCGTAGGCTGCCCGTCCGACAAAAACGCCCGCATAGGCATATCCGTAAACCGCATTTTCGCTTTCCAAAACAAGATAGGGATATTGTTCAACGTTGTTCGGATACGGTTTTGAAACGCTTCAAGACTCGGAACGGCATATTCAAAGGAAATCGCCGTATTTTTCACATAATAGGCGTAAATCGCCAATAATTGTTCGGCATCGGCGGTTTGAGCGGGGCGGATATGCATGGAATTTCCCCGTATTTCTTAATATGCTTAGAGGGTATTGAGAAAATCGGCTTGTTTGGAAAGAGTTTCCGGAATATGTTTTTGCCAGAAATTCCAGTTATGTATGCCGTCCGCTTCAATGTATTCCATGCTGAAGCCCCGTTTTTGAAATGATTTTTGGGCGCTGCGGTTTTCTTCCAGCACAAGTTTGTCCTTGTTTCCCGTAACGACGATGATTTGCCGTGGCGAGGTGGCGGGCCATTTTTTATTGATAAGCTCCAGTACAGAATTGTCGTCCCAAATTTTTTGGTTCTCCGGTGTGAGTTCGCCCAAGAGGTTTTTTATTTTCCAATTGTTTTTATGCATGCGGATATCAAGCACGCCGCTTATGCTTGCCATGGACTGGAAAAGGTTTTTGTTGCGGAAACCGAGGAGCAGTGCGCCGTGCCCTCCCATACTCAATCCTGTGATCGCCCGTTTTTTTGTTGTGGGATAAAGACTGTCGATATGGGGAACAAGTTCTTTCGTGATAAAGCCCGCAATCTGATTTTCGGAAACTATCGGGCTGTCCACATACCAGCCGTAAGGCTCGCAGCTGGGGGCGACGATAATCGTTTGTTTGCTGTTTGCAAGCTCCTGCAATTCTTTTCCCAGCATTTCGACATATTCTTTTCCGGAATTGGTTGCGCCGTGCAAAAGATAAAGCACGGGATAACGCTTGCCGCCCTGCTGTTCCGCAATGAGTTTCGGAACATCGGGATATTTGTTCCGCCCCTTTTTCTTTTCGTTATCGGCGGTCTGATTGTTCGGAGGTTCCGGAAGCATTGTCTGGGTTTCCGGCAGCCATATGTAATATTCCGCTTGTTTTTGGCGCAAGCCGGATGTGAATGTCACGCGGTTCGCCATGCCTGCTACGGGCGGATAGCAGAAAGGCGTTTCTTCCGCGTAAAGTTCCGCAAGTTCGGCATCCACATAGGGCAAAACGTAATCGGTCAGAATTTCTCCGCCCTCTGTGCTGACATGGATTAAATCCTGTGAGCGCAACCGTATGCTTTGATTGTTTTTTCCCTTGTAAAAGGTCGTATATTTTCCGTTTTCCGTGAGCAAGTGCTCAATATTGACAAATTGCGCGAGGGGAACGTCTTTGCTCGCTTCTTCCTGCAATTTGGAAATACGTTTTGTGCGCGTGAAATACGGTTCTTTGCCCATGACAGGCAGACTGACCCAAAGAATGCGCCTTTTGCCGTTATCCGCCAAGGCGATGAAATCTTTGGAGCGCTGTAAATAAATTTCCTCCCATGGTTTTGTGTCGATAAAATATCGTTTCCTGTCGATGACAATATCCTGCGTATCGTTTGCGCCAAGGCTTATGACGAGCAAATCGGGCTGATAGGCTTCAAGCATGGGGGGGAGGCTGTCAAACCAGTTGAAAAAGTCCGGACGGCTCAGCCCGGAAGAATATTTTCCTTCGCGGTGCACGGTTAAATTATCCCGCTTGCGCAGGCGGGCGTGCAGGGTTGGTCCCAAGCCTTCCATCATCATGGAATCGCCGACCAAAAGCACATTCTTTTTTTTGCCGTAATCGGGGATATGCGCGGCATAGCCTGCGATACCGCTTTTTGTTTCGGGGATTCGCACCAGTTCGGCATTGAAAGGATAATTATAAATATTGTACCGGTATTTTTCCTGGTCCGTATTTTGGATAGTTTCTTTTTGGGGGACCGGGCTTATCGGTTCTTGGAATGAGGCGCTGTTTTGCGTATCGGCTTGCTGATCTATTGGCAAATCGGCTGTCAGATCGGATTGCGTATCTTCGCTTGTTCGCATAACGGATTGTGCGGGATTTTCCGCATTGGCGGTACTGTCAGTAAGCGGGGGTTCGCTGTCCGTATTTTTGGCGGGCAGTTTTTCCGTTTGTTTTGCGGAGGGAGCTGGAGCCGGCAAGGTTTGGCTTGAAAGCATGGTTTGCCACCGGGCTTTTAGTGTCGGAGTGACATTCTGCATGTCACGGAAAAGGCTGTGCTTGGCTATATAATCAAATTCGTCATGCAGTCTTGCGCTTAAATCATAAATTTTTGTTTTTATGCCGATTTCATGCAGGCAGCGGTTGACGGTCAGCAAAACAGGATACTCGGCTCCCGTTCTTTCAAGCACGGGGCTGAGTCTTTGCCCCTCGAACAGAAGCATGAGGAAGAATATAATCATGTATGACAAAAGGCTTTTTCTTGCTATCTTAGAAAATTTCATATTCCGCTCTAAAATTGAAAATAAATAAAGGGTAAAACGCCGTCAGGACCTAATTTTAAAATGATCGCGCAAATCAAGGCGATAAGCGCTGCCTTGAAAGGAAAGCACAGCTTTTCAAGTATAAAGGCGAAGCCGCTGAAACAATGTTTGCCGATGACCTGCATAAGCATTGTCAATAAAACCGCTATGGGAACAAGCAGAGGGTAGCCGTCGCCCTCTTCGGTGAAAGCGAGGATTTTCGTTATCATGGCAAACGCCGTCTGCGTATTGCCGGCACGGAAAAAAAGCCATAAAACGCAAACGGCGTGAAAAGTGAGAAACCATGAGAAAAAGGCATATGTTTTTGCAAAAAAGCCATTTTTAAGCATTGCCTTGCAAGGATTGTACCTTGTCCATGCATGATTGAAAACAAGTCCCAATCCATGCGCCATTCCCCAGATGAGGAAGCGCAGATGCGAACCGTGCCAAAGCCCCCCAAGAGTCATGGTAATAAACAGGTTTATGTATTTATTGCCTTTTCTGTTTCCTCCGAGGCTGAAATACACATAATCGCGCAGCCATGCTGAAAGACTGATATGCCACCGGTGCCAAAATTCTTTAAGGCTTGTGGCAAGATAGGGAGCATTGAAGTTTTGCGGAATTTTAAAGCCGATGAGCCGTCCGATACCGATGGCTATATCCGTATAGCCCGAAAAATCGCAGAAAATCTGCATCGCATAGGCATACATGGCGACAAGCACGGTTTCGGAGCTGTAAAATTCCGGGCTTTGAAAAACATCGCGCACGATGTGTTCGGACAAATAGCTCGCCAGCACAACTTTTTTGAACAGACCGCTTAAAATGTAACTGAATCCCTCGGCAATATCCCGATTGATAAGTTTTTTTTCGAGTTGTTCGTATTCCTCGTCACTCCCTGCCGGACTGTCTTCCATAAGCTGCGGAAAAAACTGGCTGCTCCGCATAATGGGACCTGAAAGGACAACGGGAAAAAAGGAAACAAAAAGAAGCACATCAAGAAAAGTCATGGGTTTCAGGGCGGTATCCCTGTATCTGTCAATGGCATAGGACATGCCCTGGAAAATATAAAAGCTCAGCCCCACGGGCAGCAATATGTCCATGTCGGGCAAAAGAAAAATCAGGCTTATCTGCAATCCCGCGGAATTGATCAGCTGTTCCGCGCTTAAAATTAAAAATTCATAATATTTGAAAAAGCCTAAAATCAGTATTTGCAGAAGAACGGCAATACCGATGACGCCGCGGCGGAAGGCGTGTTTTTTGAGAGGGTGGGAATTGGTCAGGACAGCGGAATAATAATTGATGAACGCGACAATGAGGAGCAAGGGCAGAAATTGCACGCCGGCAAAAGAATAAAAAGCGATATTGATACCCAACAGAAGCGTTTTATGGGTTTTGAGGGTATTGATACGCAAACTGAGCAGTATCAGTACGAATAAGAAGAAAATCGCAAATTGGAACGTTACAAAATTCATGGTCTGCCTTGTTAAATTTTTTTCTTTTGTAGGGTACTTTGCATGGAAAGGCAAGCAAAATGAGGCGTTATTCCCTTATGGGCAAACAGCGCAAAATAACCGCCACGAAACAAAGAAAAATGCTCATGGCGATAAAAACGAACGGTAAGCCGAGAGTATGGGCGATAAAACCCATAATGGCGAGACCTGCCAGCAAAGAAAAAGCAAGCGATATAATAGGTGCGGCAGCCGAATTTATTTGTGAGCGCACCGGCGACGGGCATGGAAACCGTTGCCCCGAAGCCGAGGCAAAGGAGCAGGAGTCCGAGCTCCGCTTCGTTGACTTGCAGGCGTTCCATGGCGAAAGGAATAAGACTTGCCCGCACCGCCATCGCAACTCCGAGGCTGAGATAGGCGAAACGCCCCGCCATAATGCTTTTCGGCACGGATTTTAATGCGAAACATTCCGCGTTGTCTTGCGGTTCAGCATGATTTTCCGCGGAAGTTTCCTTATCGGTATCCATTTTTCTTCTTTTTGGCAAGTTTGAGCAGTTTTTCAATAAGTTCGCCGAAGCTGAGCCCGATTTCTTTCGCTTCTTTCGGAACAAGGCTGGCGGAAGTCATTCCGGGAAGCGTGTTCACTTCCAAAATGTAAGGAATACCTTCTTTTGTCAGAATGAAATCGGAACGGCTGTAATCGGAAAGCCCCAATGCGTTATGGGCTTTGAGCGCCATTTCCTGTATCTTCCGGGTCGCTTCCGCTCCGATGGGAGCCGGGCAGATTTCCGCCGCGCCGTCTGCGGAATACTTATTGGTGTAGTCGAAAAATTCCGCTTTTGATTCAATCAGAACGGGAGGCAGCGCTTTGCCGTCAAGCACGCCGCAGGTCACTTCCTTTCCTTCGGCAAGTTCTTCGATTAAAATTTCCAAACCGATGCCGAACATGGTTTCAAGGGCGTTTTTCAGCTCCTGCCTGTCGGTGACGCGGTATAAATGTATGCTTGAACCGCCGTTGTTGGATTTTACGAACATGGGATAGGAGAGTTTCGCTTCGATTTCTTCCAAATTTTCAGGCATGGCAGGTAAAAACATGCCTTTTACCGTGTTCAGCCCGTGGGCTTGGAATAAACTTTTGGCGGCGTATTTGTGCAAAGCCAGAAAAGAGCCTTCGGCATTTGAACCTTGATACGGGCAATTCAGGCGGGATAGAAGCGCTTGCACGAGTCCGTCTTCTCCGGGAGAACCGTGTAGATTGATAAAGGCGACTTCCGCTTTTTCCGCAAGGGGGATAAGGGCTTCAAATCCGTCTGAAAGGTTGAAAAACGTTACGGTGTGCCCGCGTTCCGATAAGACTTTTTCAATGCCTTTCGCCCCGAGCAGGGAAATTTCACGTTCCGGTGACCAACCGCCTGCGATAAGCAATACATCCATTTTCTTCTCCTTATGTTCAGCGTTCCGTGCCGCCGTATTGTCCTGTTTCATTTATTTTTTGCGTTTCGTATTTTGTACCCGCACCAAGCGGCTTTGTTCCAATTCTATATCCACTCCGGAGCGGATCAGCGCGTCTTCGATTTTTTGGCTTTGCGCATAATTCATGTTGATCAGGCGAATTTTTTCCTCACTTGTGCCGTAGCGTTTTAAAAGGTCCTGAAAGCGGTCGGAAAGGCTGACGACCTTATCATGCCGGACCCGTTTGTCCGCATAGGAAATCAAATTCGGAAGCGTGCAGGGATTGTTTTCAATGGCTTGTCCGCCTTCGTCGAAAAACCAGATGACATGGGCGAGGACAGCTTGGGCGATGGCGGGGTTCTGCGTTTCCTGCATAACCCACGCGGCTCCCAAAAGGGCATGGTCGCCGCCGAAATAAATGGTGTAACTTTTGGCTATGTCGTGAAGAAGCGCGGAGGCGAGCACCATATCCTCGCGCAAAGGGTATCCCGCAGTGCCGAAACGTTTCGCAAGCGTCAAAGCGACTTGCGCAACGGTAAGGCAATGTTCCCTGATGTGGTGCATCATTTGGTATTTTTCCCAAATACGGTAACATTCCCTTATGGTCGGCACGTTCCATTCTTCTTTGTAAGGAAATGCAATATTCGGTTTCAATTGCATGGGCAGCATTATTCCGCTCCTTATCGTGTTTGTCCGTATCCTGAAAATTTATTTTTTTCCCGTATGTCCGTAGCCCCCGCAGCCCCGTTCCGTGGGAGAAAGCTCCTCCGCCTCTTCAAGGCTTATGGGAAAATAGGGCTGGAAGACAAGCTGGGCTATCCTGTCCCCTTGCTCGACGGTTACGGAATTTTGGGAAGTATTCAGCATGTAAGCGATTATTTCTCCGCGGTAATCAGGGTCGATAACGCCGACGCCCTGAGCGACGGCAAGTCCTGTTTTCGCCCCCAATCCGCTGCGGGAATAAAGAAAAGCGGCGGTATTTTCCTGACAAATCTCAAGGGCTATGCCCGTGGGAACAGGATGACGTCCGCCTGCCGGAATTTCTATGCTTTTTTCCGGGAAAGCCGCCCGCAGGTCCATGCCGCAGGACCGGCTTGTTGCGGGGCAAGCGCCTTTTTCACCGTATACTGTTTTGCTGTCGCGCAAATATTGGATTTTTGCAAGCGCCATTTGTTTTCTCCGTTTGCTTCTTATTCGTTTTCCTCTGTTTCCCGCAAAGCCCGCTCTTCTTTTTGGCGTTTGCTTTTTGCTTGGCGTTCCGCGATAAAGGAGCTCAAATCAAGCTGTTCTTCCGGTTTTAAAAGATGTTTTTGCAGCTGCCAGCGGATTATGCCTTGGTAAACATTGCGTCTGCCGTTTTGGCTTTCTTTGCAGAATTCGTCAAGCTTAACCAATAGGTCCGTGCGTTTTGTCGTGTTGGCGGAGGGGCAGGGATTGGAAAAAATCGGCAGTTCCCAAAGCTTGGCGGCTTTTATGATATGCTGTTTCTCCACCATGGCGAGAGGGCGGATCACTGTGAGCAAGCCCCCGAAAAACGGTTCGCACATGCTCATTCCGTCAATGCGTCCCGTCTGCACGAGATTAAGCAAAAACGTGGACACAAGGTCGTCGGCATTATGTCCGAAAGCCAAATGGCTCAGATTGTGTTCCCTGCAAAGTTCAAACAAACGTTTCCGCCGTAAAAAAGCGCAGTAGTAGCAGGGCGATTTCGTGCGGTTTTCTTCGGAATGGGCAAGGAGCCCATGCTCTGTGACTTCCGCATGGTAAGGAATGTTTTCCTTTTCAAGCCATGCGGCGAGCGGGGCATGGCAAAGGGGATCGAAGCCCGCATTGATGTGTATCGCCATGATTTCAAAGGGAAAAGGGGTGATTTGCCTGCGCAGCTGCATGACTTTGAGCAGAACAAAGGAATCCACTCCTCCGGAAACGGCAATTCCCACGCGGGCGTAGGGTTTGAGCATGCCCGTGTTCTGCATGAGCTTGCCGGCGGAGCGTACGCACTGCTCTTGCGAATAATGAAGCTTTTTTCCCATGCCTATTCCATGAAACTCAAATCAACAAGGGTGCGGACGCCAAAACCGGTTGCGCCTTTCGGATTGAGGGTGTTGTCGGCATTGTCTGCGGCTGCCATGTCGATATGCACCCAAGCCTGCTCTTCCCCTACGAATTCTTTGAGGAAAAGGGCTGCCGTCAAAGAGCCGCCGTAACGGGAACCGGCATTTTTTATATCGGCAACATTGCTTTTCAGCTCTTTCATCAAATGCTTCCAAACGGGGAGCTGCCAAGAGCGTTCAAAAAGAGCGCTGCCGCGCTCCGCAACGTTTCGGGCAAGGTTGTCGTCAGGGCTGAAAACGCCTGCGGCACCCTCGCCGAGAGCAACGGCGCAGGCACCTGTAAGGGTTGCGATGTCAACAATCATGTGAGGTTGGTATTTTTCTTCCGCATACGCAAGGGCGTCTGCCAAAATCAGTCTGCCCTCGGCATCGGTATTGATAATTTCAATGCTTTTTCCTGTTTTGGCAAAAACGATGTCACCGGGTTTTACGGCGGTTCCGCTTGGCATATTCTCGCACAAAGGCATGACGCCGATAACGGGACGTTTCGGGAAAATTCCGCTCATGCCGAGCCTGCCGAGGGTTTCAAAGGCTCCGAGCACGGCGGCGGCTCCGCTCATGTCCCCTTTCATCTCTTCCATGCCGGCGCTCGGTTTCAGGCAAATGCCTCCGGAGTCAAAGGTTATGCCCTTGCCCACAAGGACAAGGGGGTTCATTTCCTTATCCGCGGTATGGGGGCGGTATTCCAAAATCACGAAACGCGGTTCCTGGGCGGAGCCTTTCGCCACAGCCAAGAATGCGCGCATGTTTTCGTTTTCTATTTCTTCTTTTTTGAGCACGGTGCATTGAAAATTATGATAAAGGGCGGTTTCTTCCGCTTTTTGGGCGAAATAATCCGGTGTTGCGGCATTGGCGGGAGCGTTGGCAAGGTCGCGGGCGAGGTAAATGCCAAGGGCTTCGGCTTCCGCATAGCGTACCGCCTTTTTCAGGCTGTCGTCACAAAAATCGTCGTCCAGCAGGAAGAAAAGCTTGCGGAGCGTCGGCTTTTCCGTTTTTTTCTTGAAAGCGGTGTAGGAATACAAGGCGAGCTTGGCTGCAAGGGCGAGTTCTTTTGCCATATCGTCACGGGTTACGCCAAGTTTCGCTCCGATCCGCGCCATGGAAACAATATCGATGCCGATGTGTTCCAAGCCTAAATCCTGACAGGCGGTTACGGCTTTTGCAAAGGAAAAGCGCATGTCTTCCAAGGTTAAATCCTTTGTTTCCCCAAGTCCGAGCACCATACAGCGGGAAATTTCCATGGCGGGAGGACCGTACAAAACAATGCGTTCGTCTTTTTTTCCTTTAAAATCACGCCACTGGGGGGCTATGCTCAGCCATGGGGCGGCATTTTGGGTAAAATGGCAGGCATCGTCGACACCCTCGCCTTCAAAGGCGAACGCAAGAGCCAAATCTGTTTTCCATTGACCTTGGATTTGAAATTCTATATCGAGGTTTGCGTCATCTGTTTTCTGCATATGGGTATTCTCCTTATTTTTTCATATGTTCCGATATGTTTTTTTATTCTGTTAAACCGACAAGCCGCCGTAAATCCCGCAGTTCCCCGGCTGTCAGTCCGCGGACTTCGCCTTTTGGCAAATCTCCCAAAAGGAGCGGACCTTGCTGCACGCGTTTCAGGGTCAGTATCGTTAAATCCGTATCGCGGCACATGCGCCGGATTTGTCTGTTTATACCTTGGGACAAAGTAAATTCAAGCCAGAGTTCACGTTTTTCCTGTTCGCTTTTCGGCGTTTTGAGAAGACGGACCCGCACAGGGGCGAGCTCTTCCCCCTCTGCCAGTTTCATGCCTTTTTCCATAAGGTTCACGGTTTTTTGCAAATCATATCCTTTATCGGGAAGTCTCACCTTCACGTGATAAACGCGGGGCATGTGCCAGCGCGGGTGCATAAGCCTGTTGGCAAGTTCTCCGTCGTCGGTCAAAAGCAAGAGCCCTTCGGAAAAAAAGTCCAGCCGTCCCACGGGGTATATGCGTCTTGTCTTATAGGCGGGAGGAAGAAAATCGAGTACGGTTTTGCGTCCTTCCGGGTCTTTGACCGTGCTGACGACGCTCACGGGCTTATGCAGCATAAGGACGCACGTTTTTTTCCGTGCTGAGAAAAAAACTTTTCTCCCTTGGCAAAGGACAATATCGTTTTTCGTGTCGATACGCAAAGCCGGCGTGTCCGCTTTTTGCCCGTTCACGGTGACAAGACCTGCGAAAATAAGCTCATCGGCTTTTCTGCGCGAACAAATTCCGGCATCGGCAAGGGCTTTGTTGAGGCGTACTTTTTTATCTTCCATTTTTCCATTCTTTTTTGTTGCGTTTTGCGTAGGGGCATAATATACTTTATACATTCAATCGTCTAGCTTTTTTGCAGTTGAAAAATCCGTATTCCGACAAATTGGGACCATGATAGAAAAATCAAAACAAATCATTAAAAATAAAGCGGGAAATTTGCGCCGGAAAATCCGCGACTTGTTCAGAACTTCTGATTTTTGCGTTGATTTGCTCGTGCGTTTTTACAAGGTGTTTTGCAAGTCTTTGCGGTATGACGAAAAAACACGCGTAAAAATCGCCGAGCAGGACGATGTGGCGGCAAGACGGAAACAAGGCGAAGATGTCAAGGGGACGCCGGTCGTTCTTTGTCTTTGGCATGACGAACTGTTTCCGCTTATCTATTTGCGGAAGGATTTGGATATCGTCTGCATTGTGAGCAGCAGCAAAGACGGTGCGATTTTAGAAAAATTCATGCGGAAACTGGGTTTGCGCACGGCGGCGGGTTCCAGCAGACGCGGAGGGCTGAAAGCTCTTTTGCATGCCGCAAAACTTATGAAAGACGGCACTGTTCATGCCTGTATCACTGTTGACGGTCCGATGGGTCCGCGCCACAAGGCGAAAGACGGCGCTTTTTTGCTCGCCCAAAAAGCGAGCGCGAAAATAATGCCCGTGCGTCTTAATATGGAAAATTCCTATGCGTTCCCCAGTTGGGATAAGTTTCAAATTCCTTTGCCTTTCAGCAAAGTGGAGGTTTTTTTCGGGGAAGGTTTTTTTGTGACGGAAGAATTGACGGAAGAATATTTGGCTGTATGCCGGAAACGTCTTGAAGAAGAGCTGACGGGACTTTTGCCGCAAAAACCGTGAGACGGAACGGTAATCATAAACAAATACAAAACAATGAGGATATGATGATAGCCTATCTTGAGGGGAAATTTTTACAAAAGACAGCGCAAAGCATAATTATCGCAACCCGTTACGGCATAGGCTATGAAGTTTTCATTCCGCAGGGCATGGCGCTGCCCGCCGCGGGCGAAGAGCTCGCCCTGTATACGGCTTTCGTGGTGCGTGAGGACGCCCAGGAGCTTTTTGGCTTCGCCACCTTTGAAGAGCGCGAAACCTTTAAAATGCTTACGACCATAAACAGGGTCGGCGCGAGAACGGCTCTTGCGATTTTATCCGTGTACAGACCTGACGATTTGCGGCGGATCGTGGCGCAGGACGATGTCAACGCCCTTACCAGGGTTTCAGGTATCGGCAAGCAGACAGGACAGAAGATTTTTCTGGAATTGAAATATAAATTCAAAGCCGATACCCAATTAAGCGCCGTAATGCGTCCTGCCGCAAACTCCGGTGTTTACAGCGACGCTTTGACAGGGCTTCTCAATCTTGGTTATGATGCGCAAAGTGCCGGCGAAGTGCTGGCGGAAGTTTTGCAGAAAGAACCCGACCTTGCCGTGGGCGAAGCTTTGAGGGCGGCTCTCAAAACCATGGCTAAAAAGAAATGATGTGTTTAAACAAATGGATATGATTGAAATATGAACGGAAAGTTTGGAAAACAAAAATCTTTTTCTTCCGCGTTCGGGCATTTTGACGAAGAGCGGGACGAAGATTTTTACGATGACGGCGGTTTTGAAGAAGAAACCGGATATGCCGGAAAAACGGACGGGGAAAACAACGGATTTTTTTCTTTGCAGGAAAGTCTTGAAAAAATGGACGAATCCGTGCGCCCCAGACGCTTGGCTGAATTTGTCGGACAAAGCGAATTGCGGAAAAATCTGCAGGTTTATTTGGACGCCGCCAAAAAACGCGGACGGGCTATGGACCACTTGCTTTTTTATGGCAATCCCGGACTCGGAAAAACCACGCTCGCCCATATCATCGCTTCGGAACTCGGTGTCAACATTGTTTCCACTTCCGGTCCCGCTCTTATGCGCGGAGGGGATTTAGCCTCCATTTTGTCCAATTTGCAAGCCAATGATGTTTTTTTTATCGATGAAATACACCGTATGCCCATGCAGGTTGAAGAAGTGCTTTATCCCGCCATGGAGGATTTCAAGCTCGATCTTGTGATAGGGCAGGGACCCGCCGCCAAAACCATTAAGATTGATGTCGAGCCTTTTACTCTGGTGGGGGCGACCACGCGGCTCGGACTTCTGTCCGCACCGCTTCGTGACCGTTTCGGCATTATCAGCCGTTTGGAGTTTTACACGCCTCAGGAGTTGTCGGAAGTCGTTCTGCGTGCGGGAAAAATTCTAGGGGTGAAAATCAATGGGGACGCCGCCATGGAAATCGGCAAACGTTCGCGGGGCACTCCGCGTATCGCCAACAGACTGCTTCGGCGCGTGCGTGATTTCGCCAGCGTTTTCGGAGAGGGCTCCATTGACGAAGAGCAGACCAGACACGCCCTTTCCCGTCTTGATGTGGATGAAATGGGGCTTGATGAAATGGACAGAAAAATTTTGTCCATTCTTATCGAACATTATGACGGCGGACCCGTTGGTCTGAAAACCCTTGCCGTCGCCTGTTCCGAAGAAATGCGGACCATTGAGGAAATTTACGAGCCTTATCTCATCCAATGCGGGCTGATCAAACGAACCCCCCAAGGCAGGGTGGTGACGGCGCGTGCTTACAAGCATATGGGACATTTGGGATAATTTTTTTAATACATCATGTACATACGATAAAAGGAACCATTATGCCGCAAGCTCATTTACAAGTGAAAATACTCGCCCATACTCCCGACCCCCTTTCCGTCATTTATGCCTCTTTTCGGCAATGTTATCATCAAGGCTATGTGGGCGATATGTGGGAACGCCTGCAAAACGGGGAAATCAGCACGGAAAAGCAAGCGGAATTCGTGCGCAATATCATTACGTCCGGGCACGAAAGCCCCATTGAGCATGTGACGTTCACGTTCGCCCTTTCAGGGGTTTCGCGCGCTTTGACGCACCAGCTCGTGCGTCACCGCATAGCTTCGTATTCACAGCAAAGCCAGCGTTATGTGGACGCCGGCGGCATGGAGTACATTTTGCCTCCGAGCATAAAAAGAAACCCTGAAATATTAGCCCGTTACGAGGATTTTATGGAGGAAGTCGGCAAGGCGTACCATGACATAAAAACCATGCTTGAAGAGGACGGCAGGGGAAGCTTGGCAAAGGAAGACGCCCGCATGGTTTTGCCGCAGGCCGCCGCAAGCAATATCGTCGTGACAATGAACTGCCGTTCCCTGCTCAATTTTTTCGAACACCGCTGCTGCACGAGGGCGCAATGGGAAATCAGGGATTGCGCCAATAAAATGCTTTTGGAGTGCCGCAAGGTTTTGCCGGAAATTTTCAAGAGCGCGGGGGCGAAATGCGAACGGCTCGGCTATTGCCCGGAAGGCGAGAAATTTTGCTGCGGGCGTTATCCCGTCCGGCATTCGGACAAAGCATGACAAAAGGACGAAAGTCCTTTTCGTATCATAATTCATAGAGGAAAACAATGTCATTAACATTCAGGCGCGCACAGCCCGAAGATATGGGCTTGCTTCTTTCGCTCATCAAAGAACTTGCCAGGTATGAACACCTTGAGCGTGAAGTGACGGCGACGGAAGAAATTTTATCCGAATGGCTTTTTGCCAAAAAGAAAGCGGAAGTGATTTTTCCCATGCTTGAAAATGAAGCAATCGGGTATGTTTTGTATTTTTATAATTTTTCCACGTTCTTAGGCAAAGCGGGCATCTATGTTGAAGATTTGTTCATCAGACCGGAATTCCGGCATAAGGGCCACGGCAAAGCGCTTTTGCGGCATATCGCCCGAAAAGCCGAAGCCGAGGGGCTGGGCAGGGTGGAATGGGCTTGCCTTGATTGGAATGAACCGAGCATAGCGTTTTATTTGTCCTTAGGGGCTGTATCTATGCAAGGTTGGTCGGCGTACCGTTTGACCGGTCAAAAACTTACGGCGTTTGCCCAAACAAGAGATGAATAACCATGCGAAATTCTTGTTCACTAACCTTGGCAAACCTTGAAGATACGGAAAAATTCGCGCAAATGGCGGCAAAAACCCTGCTTGATTTGAAAGAAAAAGGCAGATTATTGCAGACCGTTTATCTGCTTGGTGAAATGGGAGTCGGCAAAACCGCTTTCACCCGCGCTTTTGTCGGTTCGCTTCCCAATGCCGAAAATGCCGAAGTCGCAAGCCCGAGCTTTACGCTTTGCCATGAATATCCCACAAATCCGGAAATTTATCACGCCGATTTATATCGTCTGCCCGACTGCGCCGATTTGCCGGAAGAACTGCAAAATATCGGCAAAAATGCCGTGCTGCTGCTGGAATGGGCGGAACGTCTGCACCCCGGAGCAAAAGCCGGAAACCGCTTGGAAATTCTTTTTGCAAAAGAAAATTTAAACCCGGCGCAAAAAAATGCCTCTCAAAATATAGACAATTTTGTGAATGTGTGCGAATTAAAAAGGCATGTTAATATTGTAGCCCATGGGGATATTGCGTCAGAGTTTCTTCAGCTCCTGACAAAAAAATTACAAAATTGTTTTTTTATTTCCTGAACGGGGAAATCATCCGAAACTGTTTTGTAATGTGTTGATTTTATTATTTTATCGCATAAGGTGACTTGTGCGGAATAGGAAAAAGCATGAAAGTATTGGTTCAAAAATTTGGCGGTTCATCTGTGGCTGACCTTGAGTGCATGAAAAAAGTGCGCGCAAAGGTTTTGGACGCAGTGGCACAGGGGTATAAAGTTGTTGTCGTTCTCTCTGCCCGTGCGGGACAAACCAATAAGCTTGTGGAAATGGCATATCAATGGTCCGATGAACCGAATCCGGCGGAATATGATGCGCTGCTCGCGACGGGGGAACAGGAGTCCATCGCCCTTTTCAGTATGCTTTTGAATGATGCGGGCGTGAAGGCGCGTTCCATGGTAGGCTATCAAGTGCCTGTTTTGACGGATAATTCTTATGGCTCCGCGCGTATCATTTCCATAGAAGCCGGACATTTCCTTTCCGAACTGGAACGGTTCGACGTTGTCGTCATGGCAGGTTTCCAGGGGTATAGCATGGAAAACAGAATCACAACCTTGGGACGGGGCGGCTCCGACACTTCCGCCGTCGCCATTGCGGCAGCCCTCAGCGCTGAAATCGGAACCGTCGATTGCCACATTTATACCGATGTGGACGGTGTTTACACCACCGACCCGCGCATGGTGCCGAAAGCGACGAAAATTCCTAAAATTTCCTATGACGAAATGCTGGAAATGGCTTCCATGGGGGCGAAGGTTCTGCAAATCCGTTCTGTGGAATTTGCGAAAAAATATAAGGTGCCGGTTTGGGTACGTTCAACTTTTACCAATGATGAAGGGACGCTTGTAACGCAGGAGGATGAATCTATGATGGAATCAGTTATGGTTTCCGGGGTGGCTTTTGACAAAGACCAAGTACGTATAACTATTTTGGGCGTACCGGACCAGCCGGGTGTTTCTGCCGCCTTGTTCGCACCTCTTGCGGACCATGAGATTCTTGTGGATATGATTGTTCAAAAAGCGAGCCGCGAAGGCATTACCGACATGACATACACGGTATCCCATAAGGATTTGAAACGCGCTTTGGTCTATACGGAAAAAGTTGCCGAAGAAATCGGCGCCCAAGGCATTGAATACGATGACCAAGTCGCCAAGGTTTCCGTTATCGGCGTCGGTATGCGCAACCACAGCGGGGTTGCTGCAATCGCTTTTTCCGCCCTTCATAAGGCGAATATCAATATTTTGATGATCAGCACCTCCGAAATTAAGATTTCCTGCCTCATCCATGCGAATGAACTGGAAAAAGCGGTGCGAACCCTGCATACAACTTTCGGACTTGACGGCGAATGATGGATTTCTATATTTACGATACGAGCCTTAGGGACGGCGCGCAAAGCGAAGATGTGCAGCTTAGCATGCCCGATAAGATTAAAATCGCCCTGCGGCTTGATAATTTCGGTATCCAGTGCATTGAGGGGGGATGGCCGGGGGCCAATCCCGTCGACAATGACTTTTTTGCGGAAATTAAACAATATTCATTGAAAAATGCGAAGATTTCCGCATTTGGCAGCACACACCATGCAAGTTTCAGGGCTGAGGACGATCCGACAATGAAAGCCCTTGTCGCTTCAAGAATGCCGATTATGACCATTTTCGGCAAATCAAGCGAGAAACACGCTCTTGACGCCTTGCGGGTCAGCCCAGCGCAAAACCTTGAGCTTATCCATAATTCCATTGCTTTTTTGACCCGGCATGCCGAAAAAGTCTTTTTTGACGCCGAACACTTTTTTGACGGATTTAAAGCAAATAAGGATTATGCCTTGGAAGTTTTGAAAAACGCTCACAAGGCGGGGGCGGACACGCTTGTCTTGTGCGATTCCAACGGCGGCACACTGCCCTCCGAAGTTTCGCAAATCGTGCGGATCTGCAAAAAAGAATTGCCCGAAGCGGCGTTCGGCATTCACGCCCATAACGACTGCGAACTTGCCGTCGCCAATTCTCTCGCCGCCCTGGAGGCGGGAGCTACGCACATTCAGGGCACGATGAACGGCGTCGGCGAGCGGTGCGGCAATGCCAATCTTTGTTCCATCATTCCCATTATCGAAGTGAAACTGGGTAAAAAATGTCTGCCCGGCGATATGCTCAGGCAGATTACCGCGACTTCCGCGTATGTGTATGAAGTAATGAATATGAAACCGTTTGCGCGGCAGGCTTTTGTGGGCAAATCCGCTTTCGCCCATAAGGGCGGTGTCCATGTCAGCGCGATCAATCGTGACGCGAGCCTTTATGAGCATATCAAGCCTGAAGAAGTCGGCAACAGTCAGCGCGTGCTTATTACCGAACTTGCGGGACGAAGCAATATCGTAAGTCTTGCGCGGCGTTTCGGTTTTCATTTGGATAAGGACGAGCCTGTTGTCAAAGGGCTTTTCCATGAGCTTAAGACAAAGGCGAGCCTTGGTTATGATTATGCCGCGGCGGAAGCGAGCATGGAACTTTTGCTTTTGCGTAAACTTGCGCGGCGCGGGGTGCGTAATTTCTTCACCTTGAAAAGTTTGCGGGTTTTTGAAACAAAAGACGAAGCGGGGCAGCCGTTGGCGGAAGCGACGGTCGCCGTCGAGGTCGAGGGCGTTGTGGAACATACCGCAGCCACGGGGCAGGGACCGGTCAATGCCATGGATATCGCTTTGCGCAAGGCCTTATCCTCTTTTTATCCCAAAATTTCGGAATTGAGTTTACGTGACTTCAAAGTGCGTGTGCTTACTATCGGACAGGAAGAAACAAGTCGGAACCATGATTTGTTCAGCCCTGAAAATGAAAAAATCCCCGCCCGAAACGGGGGCACGGCAAGTGTCGTCAGGGTGCTGATCGAAAGCGCCGATATGCGGGGCGCATGGGTGACCGTGGGGGTTTCTTACGATATTATCGAAGCCAGCTGGCAGGCTCTTGCCGACAGCGTGACCTATAAACTGTATCGCGATGAATGGCAAAGCCATAACAACACGGATAATGAATAGTTTTTAAAAATAAAGAAAACAGAGATGTTATTCGGGATAAAGCCGTGCCGGTTTACGCAGTGCGGCTTTTTTCCTGTTTTTTTGCTCATTTTATAAAGCGTAAAGTAATACAACTGAGTAAAAGAGAAGAGAATAAAGCAAGCCGGAGTATTTCCGCAGTATATTCATATAAATTTATAACAATAACTTAACTGTTTTTTTATGCGATAAAAAAACAGTTTTTAAAAATCACCTCTGCCGGCGTTAAAAATCGGCTCAAATCTTGCGGTTGTAATTTTAGAGCATTTCCGTTTAACATGGGGAATTTTTCATGCAGGGGAAAAACTTTTATCGCTGCTGTCGCTGTCCGTAACGCCCGTAAACCCGATGACGGCTGCCGCAAAGCTCACAAGTTCGCTAACAGCTAAAGAGAGAAACTCCCCCCTCTGCACCCGTTACAAAATTTTTTATCATGATTTTCTGAATACTTTTAAGATTACACAGCATTATGAATATCATGCGGAACTGCTCCAATATATACGGGAATTGAGACATTTCCTTACTTCTTACTGCCGCATTTCGGTTTGCAAGTAACGGCATGTCAATCTGATTTTTTAAATATTTTATTGAAATTTGTGGGGCAAAGTTGATATGTGTCAATTAAATCAAGATGTTTGACCATATGTAAGGTTTCTTCTTTATATTTTTTGAAATGGGGTGACGCAATATGATTTTCGTATGCTTTTTGATTTCTGTAAATTTCTAATATTCTTATTTGCGTATCATGTTTAATCAGCTGCATGGGGTAAATTGAAATGACGTCTTTTTCCTTTTCAACGGAAATTTGGGCGACTTCTGCCGCATGGTTTAAATATTCATCTAAATATTCCTGATATACTTCAATTTCTGATATTCTGACAATCATTCCGTTGTTATTGTCTTGTATTGGTTCTTTTGCCCAAATTGCAGTTTTTCCCATAGGTATCATTGTTATCAGCATAATGAGCACTTTTATCATGTTACTCATATTATGTTTCTCCTATAAAAAACGCTAGGTGTAGTATAATCGGCCGGTCGTTACAGTTATAGATATGATAGTGGAAAAAAGTTGCCTGATTTTATCTCAAAAATATGGGTAAGAACCAACTGACATTTTTATTTTTAACCATTCCACTGAAAAGATTATGCTCAAAGTAAATGACGTTCAATGCGTTAATATGGAACAAGCAAACTGCCAATCAAACGGAGAAATGCCTTATTTGATATAATGGGCATAAAAAAAGGGAACTTGCGTTCCCTTTTCATATTTTCACTTCAAAAGACTATTAGTCTTCTTCTTTCTTACCTGAGCCTTTCAAGCCGTACATGGTGGTAGAACCTGAAGACCAGTACATGAGCTTTTCATCAGCGATAAGAGCTGAAAGAACGTCTTTGACTTTACGCGGGCTTGCACCTTCGAAAAGTTCAAGGAAGTTGTTGAAGTAGAATTTGGTTTTTGAGCCGCTTTTGCTTTCGAGGAAGTCGATAACTTTCTTCTTATCGTCTTCGGTAACGGCAGCGTGAGCGGCAGCAGCGTGAGCGGCAGCGCCTTCATAAGCGTGGAGAGCAGCATCGGTAAATTTGAACTGAGTGCTTTGACGCCATGTGTAGTAAGCCGGGTCACGGAAATCGTCGATGAGGTGATGGGTAAATTCCAAGTCGCAAAGTTCGAAGAATTTTTCCCAGCCGATACGTTCTGCCCATTCGCCGAGGCGTTCGTATTTGCGGGCATGCTGTGCATAAACGTCGATGATATGCTTGATTGTTTTGGTAAGTGTAGGCCAGCGTGGAGTTTCGTTAGGAATGTAGTGAACCACAACCTTTGAGAACTTAGGCATGCTGATACGGTTGGATACCTTGCCGCCAACCATGATAACGACACCATCGCCGCCTTGACCGTCAGAAATCGGAAGAGCAGGGCACATGGTGTAGCAGTTGCCGCAGTACATGCAACGTTCGCTCTTGATAGCGATGGAGTTGACTTTTTGTCCGTTGAAGTCTTCTTTTGAAGGACGGACAGCGGCAACAGGGCAAGCTGCAACAGCGAGAGGAATTTCGCAAAGTTGGTCAACCCATTCATGGTCGATCATAGGAGGTTTGCGGTGGATACCTACGATACCGATATCGGAGCAGTGAACAGCGCCGCACATGTTGAGGCAGCAGGCAAGAGAAATACGGACAGGTGCAGGCAAACGCATGTTTTGGAAGTCGGAGAAAACTTCGTCCATAACAGCTTTAACAGGACCTGAAGCGTCAGTTGCCGGAGTATGGCAGTGAACCCAGCCTTGGGTGTGAACGATGTTGGTAACACCCGCACCGGTACCGCCGATAGGGAATTTGTAGGAACCTTTATCATATTTACGGGAAGAAAGGTCAGCTTTGAGAGCTTTTAAGGTTTCTTCGTCAGTAACCATGAATTCAACGTTGTTACGTGTGGTGAAACGAAGGTGTCCGCCACAGTATTTGTCTGCGATTTCGCAGCATTCACGAATGTAAACGGTGGAAACGGTACGTGCTGCGCCGCAGCGGACGGTGTAAACTTTGTCGCCGCTTTCCGCAACGTGCATCAATACGCCCGGTTCGAGAATTTCGTGATAAAGCCATTTGCCAAAGTTATTTTTAATAACCGGAGGAAAGAAGTTATCATATGGACGTGGTCCAATATCTGAATTACGACCTTCCATTGGGTTTGCTGGATTATATCCGGAAGAAATGAAAGCCATATTTGCTCTCCTCCTAAATTAACGTTGGTGTCTTTTGCGGTATGCAACGATGTCACGGTTCCAGCCGCCGGGAACTTCTTCTTCTTTGAAGAAGATGTACGGGTTGGAACGAGGAGCGACAACATGCTGTGCAACTGCGGGGATTTCGGTAACTTCGAGAAGTTTTTGGAATGAAAGACGTTTAATGGTTTCACCTACGCGTTCACGGTTTTTACCTTCTTCCATCCACCAGTCCCAAATCTTTTCGATTACGCCTTTGATTTCATCAAATGGTTCGTCGGCAGGGATAAACGGAACAAGCAGGGAGCCCATTTGAGCACCGTCAAGAATAGGAGCTTTTGCGCCGAGCAAGATGGATGCGCCGCGTTCGTCACCGATGTGGAGAGCGCGTGGCATTGTGTTGATACAGTGCATGCAACGTACGCATTCTTTGGTGTCGATGGAAAGTTTGGAGCCGTCCCATTTCATGCATTGGCTTGGGCAGCGGTCCACAACTTCGGCTTGAATATCGAATTTGCCCCAATCGCGTCCGGCGTGAGCGCCTGCGTTTGGTTTAAATTCGCCGCCGACATACGCTTTCACTGCTTCCTGGTCGATTTTGATGTCGTCTTTCCATGTACCGATGACAGAGAAGTCGGAACGGGCGATGGAAGCTACGCAGCCGTTAGGGCAGGCGTCGAATTTGAATTTGAATTTGTAAGGGAATGCAGGACGGTGCAATTCGTCTTGGTAATCCATTGTCAATTGGTAGCAAGCTAATTGTGAGTTGTAGCAGGCATATTCGCAACGGGATTGTCCCAAGCAGGATTCAGGGGTACGAAGGTTGGAACCGGAACCGCCAAGGTCGGTAGGATATTTTTCGTCGTGGGTGAGTTCGTAGAAAATTTCTTCCAATTGTGGGGTTTGGGTACCTAAAAGAACGATATCGCCGGTTGCACCGTGCAGGTTGGTAAGACCGGAGCCACGCAAATCCCAAATATCACAGAGGTGTCTCAAGAAATCGGAGTGATAATATTTACCGGCAGGTTGGTTAACACGGATTGTGTGGAAGTGCGCTACGCCTGGGAATTGTTCAGGTTGGTCGCAGTAACGGCCGATAACGCCGCCGCCGTAACCGAAAACGCCAACGATACCGCCGTGTTTCCAGTGAGTTTCACCGTCGTTATAGGACAGTTCAAGAATGCCAAGGAGATCTTCAGGTGCATCAACTGGAATTTGATAGTCAAGACCTTTTGGATTCTTAGCACGTTCAGCAGCAGCCTGTTTAATGTCAGATACGAAACTTGGCCATGGACCTGATTCAAGTTGATCTAACAGAGGGGTTGCATGTTTCGCCATTGCCATACCTCCAGATGGGTTAATGAATCTATCGGATAAGTTTCCGATTTAATTTTGTTTTTACGATAAAAACATTTGCAGAAAAGAAAATGTGTTTCTACAATACCTTAACGTACGAATACCATACAGTATTAATAGTTTAATTTCAACCATTTTAAATTAATTTGTTAAAAATTTTTTTAAGATGCATTAAAAGTTTGAATTTTAGGGCGTTAGGGAATTATTGGCGAATAATTTCAATTTCCCTTTGCAGCGTGTCGTCAAAAACAAATTTTTCCAAAGGAAGAAGTTCGGCGTATATGTTTTTGTGCCGGTTTTTTGTGCCGAAAAAACAGCCTTGATACCGTGCCGGAATGAGGATTTTATGAATCGCATGGGCGGAAGCGGGCAAGGGAGATTTTGAATTTTGTAGCCAGGAAGTTTTCAAATCGGAAACGGCTTTTTTAATTAAGATATATAACGCAAAGCTCAGAATATCGCTGCCGAGGGCGGGGTGGCGCGGACCTGCGAGAAGATTTTCGTCAAACGCCTGCTCCGGGGCGACGGTTAAACGGATAACGGGAATTTTCGCGAGCCATGCTTCATGAAGAGCCGTGCCGAGAGTTTCAATGCACATTTCATTGGTCCACGGAACATATTCTTTTCTTTGGAAAAGCGCTGCCAAGCCCGTGCCGCCTGGGACAAGGCAGGGATAATAGCGCAGGCAGCGGGGGGTCAGGTCCAAGGCTTTTCGCACGTCATTTAAAAAGATGTTTTGGTCTTGTGCCGGCAAGCCCGCCATGAGCTGGATACCGAGTTTGAAACCGAGGCCAAGAACCTGCCGGCAGGCGAAAGCGGCTTGCTTTGCGCAATAGCCCCGTTTGCTTTTTAAAAGGACGGTATCGTCAAAGCTTTGTATGCCAAGCTCGATAAGGTCTATACCCGCATTTTTCAATTGTTCCAAACGTTCGGGGGCGAGAGCGTCGGGGCGGGTCGAACAGCGTCCCGAAACCGTGACGGCATGGTTTTGCGCAAGTTTTTTGCAGGACCTGAAAAAATCCAAACACAAGGCGAAGTCTTGTTCCGGAACGGCTGTGAATGTTCCGCCGTAAAAGGCGATGTCAATCACGTTTTCCTGCGTTTCGTCCTTTCGGGAAGCTTTTACCTGTTCCAAAAAAATCGGAAAATCTTTTTCAGCCTTTTTTATAGCCGTGAAGACGCTTTGCTCCCCTTTGCCCGTTTGGGTTTCCTGGGAACAAAAAATGCACTGGAAAGGACAGCCTGCGAAAGGGATGAAAACAGGAAAAATTTTTCCTCTGTTCAGTTTTGCATCAAAGCTTTTTCTGTAAAAATCCATTTTAAAATTTCTTAAAAAAGAACTGTATTAATATGTTGTTTTGTGGTATGGAATTTTTTAAGCCTATGCCGTATGGAGGAAATATGCAAGAAAAAGATTGTTTGTTTTGCCGCATTGTTCGGGGAGAAATTCCAAGTTCCAAGGTTTATGAAGATGAACATGTGTACGCTTTTTTAGACATAGCTCCCAGTTTTTACGGGCATTGCCTCGTTGTTCCCAAAAATCATTATAAAAATATTTTGGATATCGATATGAAGGAAATCTGTGCCGTTTTCGCCGCTGTTCAAAAAATCGCTCCTGCGGTGATGAAAGCGACGGGCGCGGAAGGGTTCCATGTTATACAGAACAATAATGAGGCGGCAGGACAAACGGTTTTTCACACCCATTTCCATATCGTTCCGAGAAAAACGGGGGACGGCATGGTGCTTTGGACTTCCAAGGCTTATGAAAATATGGAAAAAATGCTTGAAATGGCGCAAAAAATTCAAGCGGAGATTAACTAACCCGAACCGGTCATGATTTTTTTGGAAAGTTGTAAAATTTAACTTGCAAAATAAGATTGTTATGCGTATTAAAGAAAAGCAATTCGGAGGTGCACATGAATAAAGCTTTAACCAAAGCGGATATTGTCGAATCAATTTATGCTCAAACTGAAAAAAACAGAGCGGAAGTTAAAAATATTGTGGAAACTTTGCTTACCCTTATGAAACAGTCCATTAAAAAGGACCATGCTCTTTTGATCAGTGGTTTTGGAAAATTTGAAGCGTATGATAAAAAAGCCCGTAAAGGCCGTAATCCTCAAACCAACGCTTCCATCACCCTTCCTCCCCGCAAAGTTGTTGTTTTTCGTTTGTCCCGCAAATTCCGTGCGGAGCTCAACGGCGAAGAAGCATAAGAATATATGCAGATATTTTGTTGAAAGTGCGGCTTGCCCGCACTTTTTTTGTGCTTTGGCAAAAATTCTGGTTTGGCGGGCAGAGTGAAAAATGTCCGGATACAAAACTGTCCTCCTTCGGTATGGTTCAATGTGTTCGTCAATGATACCCAAAGGAGGACTGTGTCATATGAATGACAGTCAGAGTTTATTCCATACCCGTTGGAATTGCAAATATCATATAGTGGTTGCACCAAAATTTAGAAAACAGACAATTTACATAAAATTAAAGGAAGATACAGGAAAAATTTTTAGGCTGTCTGACAATGGTTTTTTGTTTTGCTTGTTCTTGTAATTTTCTGCTCATCTCATGGATTTATTTGGTAATTTTTCTTGACCAGTTTGATAATATTTGATAATATTTGATAATATTTGATAATATTTGATAATATTTGATAATATTTGATAATATTTGATAATATTTGATAATATTTGAGGACTGTCATGGTAAGAGCAAAAGATATAGTTATCACTTCTGATATGTTGAATAAAATTGCCGAGATAGATAGGTTTGCCGGTTCTTGGTCTGCCGATGAGCTCAAATTGACGCCCGCAGACTTAAAAAGCATGAAACGGGTTGCCACAATCGAGTCTGTCGGCTCTTCCAACAGGATAGAGGGCAATAAAATGACCGACGCCGAAATTGAAGCATTGTTCAGTCATATCAACAAAAAATCTTTCAGTTCCAGAGATGAGGAAGAAGTCGCAGGGTATTCGGATTTGATAAATACCATATTTGAAAATTATGAAGATATACCGTTGACAGAAAATTATATCAAGCAGCTGCATCAGATACTTTTAAAGTATTCTCAAAAAGATGAACGCCACCGCGGCGAATATAAGACCGATACGAATAGGGTTGCGGCGTATGACGCGTCGGGCAGGGAGATCGGCACGATTTTTGAAACTGCTGCGCCGTTTGATACGCCAAGGCTTATGCGGGAATTGATACAGTGGACGAACGATACGCTCGGCGACCGTTTTTTACATCCCCTTATCGTTATCGGGGTATTTATTGTGCATTTTTTGTCTGTTCATCCTTTTTTGGACGGAAACGGCCGTTTATCCCGTGCATTAACCGTTCTTTTAATGCTGAAAAGCAAATACGGGTATATGCCGTATGCCTCTATGGAATCCGTTATTGAAGCAAATAAGGACGCATATTACAGGGCGCTTCGCGGGACGCAAAAAACAATATGGAGCGATAAGACGGACTATGAGCCATGGCTGTCATTTTTTGTGACTTCCCTGCAGAAACAAAAAAGAGCCTTGGAAAATAAAATTCAAAAACTGCAAAAGGCAAATGTTGATACATTGTCTTCCACCGCACGCCAAATTTTAGATTTATTTTCGGGAACAGCGGAATTGACTATGGCTGAACTTGTCCGAAAAACAGGTAAAACTGAAATAACAATCCGAAAATCAGTACAGAATTTGGTGAAAAAAGGATTTTTGACAAAATTGGGCACAACCAGAGGCGCTTTTTATACCATAAGAAAATAATGCCCGGCAGCTGATGGATTTTTTCAGTTTTATCCGTTCCTCACAAATACGCTTTCCTTATGTCTGTTGCTCCATGTGGTTTTTCTCCAATGCAAATAGTATATCTAACTGATACTACTTCTTATATCTTGGATAATTTGTGCTGTCAGTTGTTTTTCGCTGTGCTGTATGCTAAGATAGCACTGTGTAGGAGGCATGGCATTATGAAAGTGATATTGAGCAGAAAAGGCATGGATAGTGCGTCGGGGGGTATGGCAAATCCTATTTTGTCAGATGGTACGCTGTTATCGCTTCCCATTCCGGATAAAACAACAAAAACAACATATAACGATTTGTTTTATAAAGAGCAGAGTCTAAAGGAAATCATCAGTCAGTTATGCCCTAAATTTGATTTTGGCAAAAACCAGACCTGTCATCTTGACCCCGACATATATAAAAATATAGAGGACAGAACGGCAAACACTGAATGGAAACCCGCATTTGGACAACATGGCATATCTGCCGCACATCTGGATAAATTAAGTGTGGGCGTGGGTGATATATTTTTATTCTACGGAATGTTTAAAAAAACAATGGTTCAGCCTGATAAAACGCTGTGTTTTGTCCGTAACGCTCCTATTATACATATTATCTATGGTTATATGAAAATAGGAGAAATATTGAGTGAGGAACAGGAAATAAAAAGCCGTTATTTTTGGCACCCTCATAGTGTAAATTCTGACCGTCTGAATAACCGACTGTATCTGCCTGATACATATGGCACATTTCAGTATAACGATTCACTGGTACTTACAAAGAGGGGACAGGATAATCGGCGGCTATGGGCTTTGCCTGCATTCTTTGGTGAGGACGGTATCTCTATTTCATGGCAAGGCGCTAACCGCCCAATACGAAAGAACGGATATGCAGAATTAAATTCCGCTTGCAGAGGACAAGAATTTGTTGTAACCGCTTCTACCCTGAAACAGGAACGGAATCTATGTGACTGGGTGGACAGATTGATATGAAACGGTCAGACATTAGACATAGACGTTATATTTTGATTTGTCCTAAAGGAAACAGCCGACACCTATCCGCGTATTGGGCGATTTGAAACAGAATGAAATCCTAAAACTGGATAACGCAGTAAACTATTGAGCAAAAATATCGGGTAAGGGTGATGTGGGGGATAAACGGAAAAAGGAAATACCGTTTGTAAACAGTAACTCCTAGAGTTTACAATACTTTTTTGACAAGAAATTGTATCAGATGTTAAATCGAAGCAATCATTGTCAGTTTGTCCGCAATAGTCTTATTTTTTACGCAATGTTAGGATTTTACAAAAAAGTGTTTTTTTTGTATGCTGTTAAAAATGAGGAAAAGTTATGAACACAATATATACGAAATTTCAGCAGGGGCATTTTATTTTTGCAGGTCCCTGCGCTTTGGAAGAATATTCCATCGCTTTGGAAGTCGCCCAAACAGTAAGGGAAGTCGCGGAAAAACATCATTTGACGGCTGTTTTTAAAAGCTCTTTTGACAAGGCGAACAGAACGTCCGCAAAGGGCTTTCGCGGGCACGGCATGGCAAAGGGCTTGGAATGGCTTGCAAAAATCAAGGAAGAAACAGGTTTGCCCATCGTTACGGACATTCATTTGCCGGAACAGGCGGAACCGGTGGCGGAAGTTGCTGATGTTTTGCAAATTCCCGCTTTTTTGTGCCGTCAAACGGATTTGCTTGAAGCCGCCGCGAAAACAAAAGCCGTTGTCAATGTGAAAAAAGGGCAGTTTCTTGCGCCGTGGGATATGGAACAAGTAAAAAACAAACTGCAAAGTTTTGGGAAAAAGGAAATTTTGCTGACAGAACGCGGAGCGAGTTTCGGTTATAATAATTTGGTGGTTGATTTCCGTTCCTTGCCTATCATGCAGAAAATGGGCGTACCGGTGCTTTTTGACGCGACCCACTCCGTGCAGATTCCCGGAGGGCAAGGCACCTCTTCCGGCGGACAACGGGAGTTTATCGCCGCTCTTGCACGGGCTGCCGCGGCTGCCGGGGTGAATGGCGTTTTCTTTGAAACGCACCCCGATCCGGACAGAGCCCTTTGCGACGGTCCGAACAGTTTGCCTTTGGCAAAATTTGAACAGATGATTTCCGAACTGGTGCAGATTTGGAATATTCCAAGCAATTTTTAGGAGCGGGTATGCAGGCGGAAAATCGGCAGGCAGATATTGCCGTGGACAGAGAAACCTTGGAAAAGACATTCAAGCATATAGATATAAGCCGCTTATCCGGAGAAACCGTTGAGCGCGCAAAAAAAGTGAAATTCCTTGTGCTGGACATAGACGGGGTTTGCACCAACGGCCAGCTTTACATCAATCCGCGCGGGGAAACCACAAAAACGTTTCATGTGCACGACGGCATAGGCATAAAAACCGCGTTCATGGCGGGTATCGGCGTCGGCATCATCACGGGTCGGAAAGACACGTGCGTCGAAGCCCGCATGCGTCCCTTAGGGGTGACGGAATTTTTTTGCGGGTATTACAGCAAACTGGAACCGCTTGCGGAGCTCGCCCGAAACCAGCGGATTTCTTACGAGGAAATGGCGTATTTGGGAGATGATATTATTGACCTCGACCCTCTTTTGCGGGTGGGGCTTCCCTGCGCTGTCGCCAACGCGCGGGAGGAAGTGAAGAATGTCGCGTCCGTTGTGACGAAAACGAGGGGGGGCGAAGGGGCTGTGCGCGAGCTTGTGGAAATTCTGCTCGCATGCCAGGAAAAAAGTCCTGCCGCCTTATACTGGATACATCATAATGGCTGAAACCCTGAAAAAGAAAATCGAAGCTGAAAAAAAAGAGAAGAAAATTCCTTCCTTTGTCTTTTTGTGTGTTTTTGGCATAGGGCTTTTTGCCGCTTTTCAGTTTTGGAACACTTGGCTTGCCGAAAGCGAGGAAAGACGTTTGCAGGAAGTTGTGCAATCGCAGGATATCGCAAATCTCATCACCGGTGAGGCATATAATAAAAAAGCCTTTTCGGAAGAATTGGAAAACTTGAAAAAATCCTATACCAAAAAGCGGAATATTGATGAAGATATGCAGGAATTCATGCGGTATTTTGCGGAAATCCCCGATTTTCACGATGACGATGTGGGGCTTGCCATGCAGGGGGTTCATGTTTCCAGCGGTGAAAAGGGCAAAGAGGAGTGGGCTGTTTTTGCAAAATGGGCTATCATGCGTCAGCAAAGTTCCGTTTTACAAATGGAAAATCCGCTTATGTGGCATAGGGCGGGAACGCAGCCGGCGCTTTTGTCTTCCTCACGGAATGAAAAAAAAGCCGTGTTTTTGGAACAGGAAGCCGACAAGGTGGTTATTGAAGCTGAACGCGGAATTATTTACAATGATAACACAAAAGTCATTTTACATGAAAATGTCAGGGCAATGCAGCAGGACAATATTGTGAAAGGTCCGGTTTTGAATTACGATACGGAAAAACAAATTGCGGTTTTTTCGGAGCAGGCGGATTTTGCAAGCGAGGAATTGACCGGTACGGCGGAACTATTAAGCTGGGATATGCAGGAAAATAAAATTTACGGCAAAGGCGGTGTTTATGTGGAATGGATGCCTGCAAACGGAGAATAGCTTGCAAAAAATTGGTTTGATAAGTATGAAAGCGGCGTCGCTTTTGTTTTGCCTTTTATTTCCCATGCACGTTTTTGCACGGAATATCGGAGAGGACTGCACGTATGAGGGCATAAGGCTTTTCGGGCGGGTGCAGGTGGTAACGGGTTTTGCGGATATTGACGTCCAGAAAAAAGACGCGCTTGCGGATTTGGATGTGCGGTTTGTCAACGCTTTTCCGGATGCTTGCGGCGAGTGGCAGCTTGTGGACAGTTTTCCTGATTTCACTGTGCGGTTTGTGGATTCTTTTCCCGACATCACCATAAAAAAAGTCCATGCTTTTGCGGGAGTCCGATAAAAAATAAAACTGAGAATGATGAATGAAATGATGTTGATACCTATGAGAAAACTTGTTTTTGTTTTATTCTGCTTCGCTTTTGCCGCGTTGCCGGCTTATGCGGTTCCGCAGTTGGCGGAGGGGGATATGCCCGTAAAAATAAATGCCGATGATATGGAATACGATATCAACCGCAGCAGGGTGATTTTTACAGGCAATGTGCATGTCGTGCGCGGAGCTTTCGATATGGTCGCGCCGAAGATGACCGTTTATTTGAAAAATTCGGAAGCGAAACAGGAAGCGGTGCAAATAAAAATTCAGCCGGAAAACATGCCTCTGACCGGTAAGGTGGAGCCAAGCACGAAAACTGTCGATACGCAAAATAAAATCAATAAGATCGAAGCGGAAAACGGTGTGAGGTTCAAATTTGAAAATCAGTCGGGGCATTCCGATTCCGCCGTTTATGAAGCTGATAAAGGTCTTTTGACCATGATAGGCGATCCCGTGGTGCAGGAAGGAAAAAATTCCATCCGCGGCGAAACGATTTTATATTATTTATATGAACGGAAAAGCGAAGTTGTGGGTTCGCAAAAAAGACGCGTCGAAGCGATTTTTGATTCCAAACAATAAGGGTAAGTATGAAAGCGACACTTGCAGGGGAACACTTGGCAAAAACATACGGAGCAAGACAGGTTGTCCGTGATGTGAATATTGAAATAACGCAGGGGGAAATCGTAGGCTTGCTCGGACCGAACGGCGCAGGCAAAACAACTTCCTTTTACATGCTGACAGGAATCATAAAAGCCACTCAAGGCAGAATATTGTATAATGGCGAAGACATCACATCGTGGGCTTTGTATAAGCGGGCGAGGGTGGGCATAAGTTATTTGCCGCAGGAAAGTTCTGTTTTTAAAAGCCTGACCGTCAAAGAAAACATTCAAATTGTCATGGAATATACGAAACTTTCCCAAAAAGCCCGGGAAGAAAAAATTTATAGCCTGCTTGATGAATTCGGTTTGACCCGTTTGGAAAAATCCCTTGCTTCGTACCTTTCGGGCGGGGAAAGGCGCAGGCTTGAAATTGCCCGCTGTCTTGTGCATGACCCTTTGTTCGTTTTGCTTGACGAACCGTTTGCGGGTATCGACCCCTTGGCTGTCGGCGATATTCAGGATTTGATCAAGCGCTTGAAAAACAGGGGGATCGGCGTTTTGATTTCCGACCATAACGTGCGGGAAACCCTTTCCATTTGCGACAGGGCGTCCATTATGTATGACGGTATCTTACTGCTTTCGGGCACGCCGGAAGAAATTGTCAATAATGAAAAAGCGCGGGAAATTTATTTAGGGGAAAATTTCTATATGCAGTGAGTGGTTTCTTTTTTTAGAGAAAGACAGCACGTTTTTTTTTACAAGCTTTTTTTGCGTGTTATTTAATTCTTTATATTGTTTGCTTGTTGTTTTTTAATTTTTCATAAAAAGCTTTGTTATGGGGCAATGTCCATAATTTTTTAAGGGGAACAAAAAGGGGTACTTTTAACGTGCCCCTTTGTATTCTCCTCAATCTCCTTTTGCTCTCTGCGCAAAAGAAAGCTTTCGCCCGCTTTGGGCGAAATTCGTTTTCTTGCGCATATTGTCCGTTTCTTGTTAAAATACCCCGTTCTTCTTTTTAGGTATTAGTTTTGCTTTGCCGTTTACGCGGATAAGTTTGTCTTCGCTCTTTATTTTTTTCTTTTAAAGATGCCGCAGGTTTTCGCGGTAGTTTCGCAGCTCTTTTTCATCTGCAGCCTTAATGGCATTTTCCAGTTGTGTTATCATATTGTTTTTGTCCGTTGGGAGATTGCCGTCGATAAAAATGCAGTTTGATGCTCCCATTGTCGCAAAATAGGTTGGAATGGTTAAATGTTCAATGAGTGTTTTTAATTCATGGAGTTTTTCAATTTCCGTTTCTTCCGCCCAGTTTCCGCTTTGTATTTCCTGATAGAGTTCGGAAGACTGAAAAACAGTAAGCATGGAGGAAACAATGATTTTAGGATGTGTTTGATTGAATATTGCCGCAGTGTTTTCTGCTCCCTGCCTGCTTCGTCCGGCTCCGAAAAGTCCTGTGAGATAAAAGAAATTATAATCCATGCCAATTTCGTCCAGCTTTTTGCATTCCGCCAAGATTTCTTTTGTTCCGAACCCCTTATGCATGAATGACAATGCGCTGTCGTCACCTGCTTCTGCTCCGATGGTAATGCCGTTATATCCTAATTGCCGGAGTTTTTTAAGCTGTTCCGCGCTTTTTGGTGCAATATCCGTAATGCGGGCAAAGCAGCCGACAGAAGCCGCGTTCGGAAAATATTTTTTTGCAAGTTCGGCTAAGTTTTTTAATTTATCGAAATCTAAAACAAAGGGATTCGCTCCTGTAAAAAATACTCTTTTCGCGTTGGGGTAATATGCTGAAAGTTCTTTCATATCTTCTTCAACTTCCGATAACGGGGACATGCGGAATTTAAAAGGTATGTCTTCGTACAGCGTGCAAAATTTGCATTTATGATGTGTGCAGCCGGCTGTTGCCTGAATGAGTGCGCTGCAAGCCTCATAGGGAGGGCGGTAAATTGTTCCGGTATAATGCATACGATACTCCTTTTTGAAATAATACGGTATTAGGTTTGGAAGCATATTAAATGACATGCATACGTTACGCAAGTAGGGTTTTTAAAAATACATAGTATCATTTATTGTACCGTATTGCATTGTTCTTTTTATACGTGTAAAGTCGCTGGCAACGAGGTGAGGTATGGTCGGCAATAAATTCAGAAGCGATGACATGGTCGCCCGCTGTATGCCTATGAGCAATTTGCAGGCGGTATTGGGCGGAAAATGGAAGATATTGATTGTGTGGTATATCGCGGTTTATAAAACGCAGAGATTTGGTGAATTGATGCGCCGTTTGGAGGGCATTGCCCGTTCAACGCTGACAAAGCAATTGCGTGAGCTGGAAAATGACGGATTTATTCATCGTGAAGCATATAGAGAAATTCCGCTGAGAGTTGAATATACGTTAACGGATTTGGGAGAACGTTTTATCCCTGTTTTAAATCAAATGGTGGCATGGAGCGAAAAACATCTTTGTTCTTCGGATTGTGCAGGCAAGGTTGATAAGAAACGGTAAAATTTATTGCAATCCGCATAAAAAAAGGAATAAGCGCTGCCTATTCCTTTTTTGAGTATCATGCCTGCTGCGTTGTTTTCATACGGTAAGCTTAAAACCGGTGTTGAGAAGCGCGGCGAGGCTTCCTTCGCCCGTCATCGCAAGGGCGGAGGATGTTCCGCCCATTCTGTTCATATAGGAAACCAGCCTTGTCGTATCGATGGTGTCGCTGATATTTTGCAGTCCGCTGCTGCGGGCTTCTTCCAGCTTGTTCAGGGTTTGGATTTGCCCGTAACGTTCAGCTAGCTGCGGATTGTCTTTAAAAAATTGTTCTATTTTGGCTTTATCTTTGTGGTTGGAAGAAACCTGCAGTTCTCCGTTTTCATCAAGGCTTACGCGAAAATCGGCATCAGGGGCGACGCCAAGTTCGGCAAGTCCCGTTTTCACCGCCAATTGAAATTGACCGGTGAGTTCGTTTTTGTGGCTGAGCAGTTTGTTATAGGTGATTTTTCCGTCAATACCGAGTTCCCCTGCCAGTTTTTCCACCATTTCAGCCAAATTGTCCGTATCGGAAGTGCCGGAACAGTCTTGTTCTTCCGTTGGGATTTGGCTTTTTATGGCTGCAAGTTTTTCTTCGATATACTGGCTTGAGGAAGAACTGTTGTCGAGGGTGTCCAAGATCGTGGGATTTTTTGCTTCTTCAAGTTTTTTCCTGAGTTGTTGGACATTGACGCCGTATCCGTTGGAAAGGGGATTGTTGATTGCATAGACAGACATGATGGCTCCTTTGGAAAAAATTTCCCTTTTATTTCGTTAAAATAGTGTTAAGCAAAATCAGTGCCAAAGAGTTCGGAGAAAAAGGTTAAATTTTTGATTAACAATATTTTTTCTAAGAACTCATTGACATCTGAATGATATTCATATATTTTTTTTCGGAAAAAAAAGTTGTGTATAAATTTAAGGAGAATTTATCATGGTTTGTTCCAAGAAAATATCCGCGCTTGCTTTAAGTGCTGCCGTCGCTTTAAGCTGCCCGGATTTCGCAAAAGCAGAAGGTTTTGCTTTGCAGGACTGGTCTTCCCGCGGCGCCGCCCTGGCAGGCGGTCTTGTGGCCCGCGGAGGTGACGCCGCCGCCGCCGCTTATAACCCCGCCGCCATTACGGAGCTTGAAGGCACTCAGATTTTATTGGGCGGCGAACTTATCACCCCTATCAATACGGTAGTCGGCACGAGCGGTCAGACAAGACATTCCGAAGATAAACGATATTTCGCTCCTCACGGGTATATCACCCATAAAATCAATGACTCATGGTCTGTCGGTTTCGGTTCTTTTTCCCGTTTCGGTTTGGGCAATAAATACGGTCTTGACTTTTTCGTGCCGAATGCCGTTTATGATGTCGAGCTGATTACCTTCGGTGTCAGCCCTGTCGTCGCATGGCGCGTGAATGACAAACTTTCCCTCGGTTTCGGTTTGGAACTCGCTTACGGCGATGTTGATTTGAACAGAAAAATTGGTTTCGGTCCGATAAACACGAGCATGAGCATGACAGGCGACGCTTTCGCCCCTGCGTTCAATCTTTCCGCCCATTACCGTTTCAACGAACAATGGAAAGCGGGATTTGTCTACCGTTCCCATTCCGACTTTGACTTTGACGGGGAACTTTCAACTCCCATGCTCCCCATCAAGTTCGACGGTGACGCGAAATTGTACACTCCTGACAGCTACACCTTCGCTCTTGCTTATTATCCCGTGCCAGCTCTCAGTTTCGAGGCTCAGGTGCAATACAACACATGGAGCAGGTTCAGCAACCTGACCATCAATATCCCCGGTTTGGCGGCTGCCGGATTGCCCACTGTCCTTAATGACATCAAGAAATGGGAAGATACGTGGTTCTTCTCATTGAGCGCAGAATATGCTTATAACGATTGGCTGACTTTGCGTGCGGGCGCTTCTTACGAAACTTCTCCCGTGAAAGGAGAATATGCTGATTTTATCGCTCCTGCCCAAGGCCGCTGGAAGTATGGCGCAGGTTTAGGTTTTGCAAAGGATGATTGGACTTTTGACGTGGGTTATGTGTACCACGATATTTTGGAATTGCGTTACGGACATTCCGCTTATTATAAAACGGCGGATCATATTGAAGACGCACACGCCCATACGGTTTCATTCAGTATCGGCTATAAATTCTGAAAATAAATACATAGCTTGGAAAAACACTGCATTTGCAGTGTTTCTCTTTTTTTGAGGGGAATTATTTCCCCCAAACCCCCTAAACGCAAAGCAGTTACAGACAATGTCTGTGACTGCTTTGTTGTTCACATAAGAAATGAAAAAAACATTCGCTGTATCAAGGGGGCAAGTCCCTTATGTTTTTCCTCTTTGTAAAAACGTAACCCCTGTTTCACACTGTTTCGGCAGAAAGATCACGCTTTCGCCCGCAAAGGGTGAAACAATTCAAATCAAAATCTTGCATATCTGCCGGTCGGGTCACATCTTATCAGCTGATTTTATCATAAACAATTTAGAAACATACCCTAAACAAAACCGTTATGAACATTGTTCATAACGGTTTTGCAACAAGGGGGATCGGGGGAAATTATTTCCCCCAAAAATAACATGCTGAAAATCTTATACTTTCGCGGCAGTGCGCAAATCGGCGGTAGCGTCTGTTTTTTCCCATGTAAATTCAGGGAGTTCCCGTCCGAAGTGTCCATAACAGGAAGTTTTTGAATAAATCGGGCGTTTGAGGTCAAGACGCTTCGTAATATGGTAAGGACGAAGGTCGAAAACTTCACGCACGGCTTTTGTGAGGATTTCGTCAGGAATTTCACCGGTGCCGAGGGAAGAAACGAGTACGGAAACCGGTTCCGCAACGCCTATGCAATAGGCGATTTGCACTTCACAGCGGGGAGCAAGCCCTGCGGCAACGACGTTCTTCGCCACATAGCGTGCCATATAGGCGGCTGAACGGTCGACTTTTGAAGGGTCTTTGCCGGAGAAAGCGCCGCCGCCGTGGTTGCCCATGCCGCCGTAAGTGTCGTTGATGATTTTACGGCCGGTAAGTCCGCAGTCCCCGACAGGTCCGCCGATTACAAAGCGTCCGGTGCGGTTGATGAAAATTTCGCAGTCTTTTTCATCGAAAAATCCTGATTGGCTGAGTACCGGATAAATGACTTCGCGGCGGACGGCTTCTTCGATGTCCGCTTGTGAAACATTCGGAGAGTGCTGGGTTGAAATGACGACGTTGTTGATGTGGGTCGGTTTGCCGTTTTCGTATTCAAAGGAAAGCTGTGTTTTTCCGTCGGGACGGAAGAAATCGACAATGCCGTTTTTACGCACACGCGCCAACTGCAAGGACAGCTGGTGCGCCCAATAGATAGGGGCGGGCATAAGTGTGCTGGTTTCATTGGAAGCGAAGCCGAACATCATGCCTTGGTCGCCTGCGCCCTGGTCTTCCGGTTTGGTGCGGTTCACGCCTTGCGCGATGTCGACGGATTGTTTGTCGATGGAGGAAAGGACGGCGCAGGTCTGATAGTCGAATCCCATGTCGGAGCTGTTGTAACCGATATTTTTAATGGTTTCACGCACGACATGGGGAAGGTCCGCATAGCCGGAAGTGGTGATTTCCCCGGCGATAACCGCCATACCTGTTGTTACCAGCGTTTCGCAGGCAACGTGTGAATCGGGATCTTGTTCAAGAAGCGTGTCTAAGATTGCATCGGAAATTTGGTCGGCAACTTTGTCCGGGTGACCTTCTGTCACTGATTCGGAAGAAAAAACGTATTTACCTTTTGCGGGAATCATAAGTCTCCTTTGCGAGGCTTTTTTTTTGCGTTCGCTTATTTTGTTATTGAAATATTATCCAAAAGGCGCGCTTTGCCGAGATATACAGCAACAGCGACAACAGCGCTTCCTTTCAGGGTTTCGACATTTTCCAAATTGTCCTTATCCACCATGCTGCAGTAATCAATGCGCGCCATGGGGATATTTTCCTTTATATAGCCGGCAAAAAACGCATGAAGGTTTTTTGCGGAATGTTCGCCTTGTTCCGCTTTTTCTTTCAAAAGCAAAAGCCCTTTGCGGATATGGGGTGCGAGAGCCCGCTCCTCTTCGGTAAGATAAGCGTTGCGGGAGCTCATGGCAAGTCCGTCGCTTTCACGCACAAGCGGACAGCCGACAATTTCCACCGGCATATTCAGATCACGCACCATGCGGCGGATAATGGTCAGCTGCTGATAATCCTTTTCACCGAAGCAGGCGAAATCAGGCTGGATAAGGTTGAAAAGCTTTGTAACCACAGTGCAGACACCGCGGAAATGGGTCGGACGGGTCACGCCGCACAAACCCTTGGCAAGCTCCGGCACCTCGACCCATGTCGCATGGTCCGGGTGATACATGGCGTTTGCCGGCGGTTCGAACAAAATATCCGTGCCGGCTTTTTCCGTGGCGGCATGGTCACGGTCCGGGTCGTTCGGATACGCGTCCAAATCTTCGTTCGGCGCAAATTGCGTCGGGTTGACAAAACGGCTGACAACGACAATATCGGCAAGTTCTTTTGCTTTCGTTATTAAAGAAATATGTCCCGCATGGAGATAGCCCATAGTTGGCACAAGAGCTATGGTTTTGCCTTGCTTTTTCAGTTCCCTGCAGCGTGCCTTGATTTCATTGAGTGTCGCAATAATTTCCATGATGTTCACCGACTATATCAATTTATTGTTATATGGTTATATAGACAGCTCCTTTTATATAGCTAAATTTTGCTTCTGTCTAGTTTAATTTTTTGAAATCACGCTTTTTCTTGTCAAAAGTTTGAAGAGGTTGTAAAATAAAAAAGTTCCGGACCGGAATATAATTTATGAGCGCCAGGATGTTGGAGTGAGAATGAATCCTTTATTTCAGGGGAAGATAGATAATTTTTGCGCGGCCTATTCTGTTTTAAACGCTTTTCGGCTTTTATTCGGCATTTCCGCTTTTCAGGCGAGGGATATGCTCAACGCCACGTTTATCGAACAGGCGAGGCACAGCGATACATGGAAAAAAATTGTCTGTCATGAAACGACGTATTACGATCTTGTCGCAGGCATGCTGGAAAACGGAAAAGCGAATTTGGCGTATTCGTATTACTGCCCGTTTCCGGCTAAGGATTTCAATATGTCCCGCATCCGTTCCTTTTCTCCGGAAGTCGATATCGATACCGTATGGAATTTTTTGCAGAACATCATCGATACGGATCCGTCATCCATAAAACCGGTGACGGCGGTTTTGCGCTTTTGCCGTTTTATGCCCAATCAGATCGGGCCTATCGTCGACCATTGGTCAACAATCATGCGGGTTACGGATAAGGAAATTTATTTGTATGACTGCAGCTTGGAGCCCACAGGCTGGTATGTCTTACATCGCGGTAAGTTTTTTTCCGCTCCTTTCGGGGCGGTTCCCCCCCAAAGGACAGCTTTGGAACAGCAGTATATGCTGAATCTCGCAAGTGAGGAGTTCGGTGTGATTTGTCCGGAGTCGATTTTTGTCGTGGAGAAAAAAAATTCTCCTTTTGAAACGTTCGCAAGCGCGTTTAAAAGAAAAATTTTTGATATTTAATCTTGACCAAATTACGGAGCAACCTTATTTTATGAAGAACTTTAATAATCAAACGGATAGCGTATGTCACAAATAGAAAGTGTGGAACTTGAAGAAATTTTTTTGGAATACGAGGTGCTTGCGGCGCAAGTCGACAAGCTCTTTCAGGACGTGCAGTCAAAATACCCGGAAGAAGTCGCCTGCACCAGGACATGCAGCGACTGCTGCCATGCTCTTTTTGATTTGTCCCTTGTGGAAGCCATGGCGGTAAACCGCGCTTTTCATGAGAAATTCGGGTTCGGGGCGGAACGCTCCAAAATAATGGAAAGGGCTGGTGATGCGGACAGGACGCTGACCCGTTTGAAATACCAGTATTTCAGAAATGCGCAGTGCGGCATGAGCGATGCGGATATTATGGAAAAAGCCGCCCATGAAAAGGTGCGCTGCCCTCTTTTGGGTGACGACGACCTTTGTATGCTTTATGAACACCGCCCTCTGACATGCCGTATTTATGGCGTGCCGACCGCCATTAAAGGCAAGGGGCATGTTTGCGGAAAGTGCCGTTTCGACAAGGGCGGCAAATATCCTACCTTGCAGCTTGACAGGATACAGGACAAGCTTGCGGGCTTAAGCCATAAGATAACGAAAGCCATAGGTTCCGGATATAAGGATTTGCATTCTGTTTATGTGCCTGTTTCCATGGCGTTAATGAATAAGTACGATGAGGAATATCTTGGCGTGAAGCAAGATGGGAAACCCAAGAAGAAACTGAAATCCCCTCTGGAATAGGAGGAAAATATGGCATTGAACATTCCGGCTTCCGTTTACCGTGACAGCACTCCCCCTGATTTGACTCCCGAACAGGAACAGCTGAAGAAAGAATTGTACGATAAAATTTCACCGCGCAGAAGAAAATTTATCGATAAAATAGGTTATGAAAATTGGGACCCTTTTCCGAAACCGAACGACCCCATGGAAATACGCCGCGACATTTCAAAGCGTACCAGCCAAGACCTTTTCAGGGAATATTTTCAAACCCGCCCGAAAGATGAGGTCCAAAGCAATGCATACCGCCAAGCCGTATTGGAATTAGCCCTCGGCATCATCAACAAAGATGAAAAGTTCTTAGGGTATTTCGATTTTGCCGTTTGGTATTACAATCTTCTTGAAAAAGAAGGGTATGTGGAAGAAAAAAATGCGGAACATTCTTCCAGGTGATGAATGCTCCGGGCACATTTCAAATAAGAAACAGAGGAAACCATGAAAGAAAGATATGATTCATTAGATGAATATATTGCTGATTTGCAGGCGGAAATCGCCCAAAGCGACAATTGCGCCAATCATTTTTATCAACTCGGCATGGCAATGCTTGCGAAGCATGATTATGTCGAGGCGGAAAGCGCCTTTTTAAATGCCGTGCGTTTATCCCCCCGTCTTGCGGAAGGTTTTGTCCAGCTTGGCGGGCTTTGTTTGCAGCGCGGCGATTATGAGGGCTGTTTGCGGTACAATACCGAAGCTTCCAATATCAGGGCTAAATATGCCGTACCGCAGGCGAATATCGGTTTTTGCCATTTGCAGATGGGCGATATAAAAAAAGCGAAATCAGCGCTTATAAAAGCTTTGAAATGGGATCCGGAATTTTTGCAGGCGAGAACGACTTTGGCTTCCGCGTATTTTATGGAAGGCAATTATGATGCGTGCATTGAAGAAAGCAGCGCAGTCATTAAGGCACAGCCGGTTTTCGGACCTGCCTGGAATAATTTGGCGCTTGCCTATTTTGAAAAAGAAGAATTTAAAAAAGCCGCCGAGGCTGTGGAACAGGCTCAAAAATGCGGTTATGAAGTTCATCCCGATTTTGTAAGGCAAGTCCGGGAAAAAGCATAAGAGGCTGTGATTTTCTTACGAAGGGCAAAACTTGAGGGTTTTGCCCTTTTCATATTTCATGCGAGCGGTTTTCGGCGGCGGTCTGAATGTCTTGCCAAAAGGGCTACTTGCGGATGTGTGGTTTGGCGGACAGCGGCGCGGATATGCTGTTTGACAGGCGCTTTAAGTAGATTGAACGGCGCTTTTAAAAGATTTCAGTTTTCCGTGGAAACGTATGAAACGTAAAACGTTAGGCTGTCTTATTGCCGGACTGTTATGCCGTGATTGCTTGCAGGGTGGCGATACCGAGGGAAATTCCGTCTATGGGAAATCATTTCGCGGGGTTTGGCGGAGCATTTTTTAACAAGGCGGCACCATCGCCTGCGGCAGGCTCAGCCCGGTAAAAACATATTAAAAAACCGCTTTTGTTATTGACATAAATCATGGTTCTATACTAGCTTAACGGCATTGGGTTTCTGATAGTATTTTGTCCTTTTTGCCGTTTGTTGCAAATATGGTTTTTTTTGGGAGTGATTATGTCTTCTTTTCCGGTTATCCGCCATGAAATGGAATATGTCTGCACAAAATGCAATGCCCGCCACAGTATTGACGAGCTTTTGTATACCTGCCCGTCCTGCGGGGGAGTGCTTTTGCTGAACGATAGGGATTTTGCCGAATATAAAAAAATACCGGGCAAAAAATGGCAGAAACTTTTTGATGAGCGCCGCGCGAGCGACTGTCAGGCGTTAAAAGGAATTTTCCGTTATTATGAACTCATGGCTCCCGTGCTGGAAGAAGAGGACATTGTTTATCTTGGCGATGGGCACAGTCCGGTTATTTTGGCTTCAAAGGAATTGAGGGAAAATTTAGGCATTGATTTCGCTTTCAAGCACGAGGGACAAAATCCCTCCGCTTCTTTTAAAGACAGGGGCATGGCGGGCGTATTCAGCTATTTGCGCGCTATGGTGCGTAAACACGGCTGGGACGATATTCTGACCGTCTGCGCTTCAACCGGCGACACTTCCGCCGCGGCGGCCCTGTACGGAGCGTACGTGGGAAGTCCCATAAAAACAGTGGTTCTTTTGCCGGAAGGGAAAGTGACTCCGCAGCAGCTGTCACAGCCTTTGGGAAGCGGGGCGACGGTTCTGCAGATTCCGGGGGTTTTTGACGACTGCATGAAAGTTGTGGAGCATTTGGCAAGCCATTACCGTGTCGCGCTTTTAAATTCCAAAAACAGCTGGCGTATTTTGGGGCAGGAATCCTATGCTTACGAAGTCGCCCAGGAATACCGCTGGAATATGAAGAATAAAGCCCTCTTCGTGCCTATCGGCAACGCAGGCAACATCACGGCGATCATGTCCGGGTTCATCAAAATGAAAAAACTGGATATCATTGACGAACTGCCCCGTATTTTCGGGGTGCAGTCCCACCATGCCGACCCTGTGTACCAATATTACCACCAAGTGAAAGAAAACCGGGTTTATCACCCCGTGGAGGTGAAGCCCAGCGTCGCCCAAGCCGCGATGATCGGAAACCCGGTGTCTTTTCCCCGTGTGCAAAAGCTTGCGGCGGAGTATGAAGCGCTTGGCGGCAATTTCAATGTGGTGCAGGTAAGGGAACAGGATATCATGAATGCGATGATCATTGCCAACAGACACGGGCATATCGCCTGCACGCAGGGCGGGGAATGTCTTGCAGGTTTGTTCCATGCGAAACAGCAGGGAAAAATCGCCCATGAATTCGCCATTCTTGATGCGACAGCCCATGCATTGAAGTTTTCCGGTTTTCAGGAAATGTATTTTGAAAATACGTTTCCTCCGGAGTTCGGCGTCGTTCCGAAAGAAAATTTATGCAACAGACCGCATTCCGTTATTTCCGAAGAAAGGAAAAAAAGCCTTTCCGCCGGGGAATACGCGGAAGAAGCCGCCCGAAACATTGCCGGGTTCATGGGCTTGGCAAAGCGGTAGCAATTAATTTAAATATAATTAATGCTTGACAGAGAACAATTTGCAGGCTATTTGATAAGAACCGCTTTGCGGAAATTTTTAGTTAGTGTAAACTAATTTCGGAGGATACTACTATGGGTTATATGGCTAGCGTAGACGCTGATAAATGTATCGGCTGCGGCGAATGTATCGATATTTGTCCTGTAAGCCTTTATGAACTTGTTGATGGTAAAAGTGTTGCTAAAAATCCTGAAGAATGCCTTGGCTGCGAATCCTGCACGGGCGTTTGCGAACAAGACGCTATTACCATTACTGAAGCATAATTGTTTTATGCGGCAATAATTTTGTGGCAAGGCGGACGCTTTGCCACTTTTTTTATAAGAAAGGAATGAGTATGGCTCTCTATACCGATAAAGAAGCTCTTGATTACCATAAGTTCCCCCGCAAGGGCAAAGTTGAAGTTCTTCCCACTGTTTTGTGCGATACGCAGAAAGATTTGTCTGTCGCCTATTCCCCCGGGGTTGCCGTTCCCTGCATGGAAATCCATGAAGACGAGAAAAAAGTCGATGTCTACACAGGCAGGGCGAACCTTGTCGCCGTTGTTTCCAACGGAACGGCGGTGCTCGGACTTGGCAATATCGGAGCGAAAGCTTCCAAGCCCGTGATGGAAGGCAAGGGGCTTTTATTTAAAATGTTTGCCGATGTTGATGTGTTCGATATCGAGCTTTCCGAAAAAGACCCTAAAAAAATTTGTCAGATCGTCAAAGCCCTTGAGCCGACATTCGGCGGTATCAATCTGGAAGATATCAAAGCGCCCGAATGCTTTTATATTGAAGAACGCTTGAAAAAAGAAATGAATATTCCCGTTTTCCATGATGACCAGCACGGTACGGCGGTTATTTCCGGAGCGGGGCTTATCAACGCCTGCGAGCTGACCAAAAGAAAAATATCCTCTTGTAAAATCGTTATTTCCGGAGCCGGTGCGGCTGCCATCGCCTGCGCCAATTTTTACGTGTCGCTCGGCGTCAAACGTAAAAATATCTTTATGTTCGATTCCAAAGGGCTTATTCACCAAGGCAGAACGGATTTAAATAAATATAAGAAACGGTATGCGCAAAAAAATCCCTGCACTATGGCGGAAGCCATGCGAGGTGCCGATGTTTTTCTCGGACTTTCCAAAAAGGGCGTGATTGACGGGGATATGCTCAAAACCATGAATCCGCAGCCTTTGATTTTCGCCTGCGCAAACCCCGATCCCGAAATCACTTATGACGAGGCGAAAAAGGCGGTGCCGGACTGCATTATCGGCACGGGCAGGAGCGATTACCCCAATCAAATCAATAACGTATCCGGTTTTCCTTTCTTGTTCAGAGGGGCTTTGGATGTCGGGGCGACAGAAATCAATGAAGCTATGAAAATTGCCGCCGCTTACGCCCTTGCGGGGCTTGCCAAGGAAAAGCATATTCCGGAAGAAGTGAAAAAAGCCTACGGCGGGCAGGAATTTAAGTTCGGTACGGAGTATATCATTCCAAAACCTTTGGACCCGAGAATTTTGGAATGGGAAACCGTTGCCGTGGCAAAAGCGGCTATGGAGTCAGGCATTGCCGCCCGTCCCATTGAAGATTTTGCAAAATATAAGAAGGAACTCCGCTCACGGGTTGAAAACTGCCGTAAACGCGCGAAAGCCGTTTATCCTTTTTATAAGTAACCCTTACAGCTAAGGTACATTATTGCATAAAAGGGCAATTTCCTGCTTTGCGCTGTTGGATACCGTCCGATCAGCGCAGGCAGGTTTTGCTCTTTTTTGTTTTATCTTTTGCTGTTTTGTTGCTGTATGATGATGAAGCGCCAGACGCGTGAAAAAAAAATTGTGTCTTTACCGCATGTTTTAACATGAGGAGTTTTTTATGCAGGGGAAAAACTTTTATCTCTGCTGTCGCTATCCGTAAAGCTCACAAGTTTGCTGACGGCTAAAGCGGGAAACTTCTTCCCCTGCCCCCCGTTGCTCTCTGCTGCAAAACTTTTCATACTGATTTTCCGCATGCGTTTAACAGTACATAATAGTATGAATATCATGCTGAAATGTTTCAGAACTTGTACAGCGTGTCGGTTGGATTGTTTTTTTCGGCTGCGCCCGTCCTGCCGGTAAAAACGGGCAGGGCTGTCAGTGACGGCATGCGCCGGAAGAAAATCTTATTGCTGATCAACTTACTGATCAATCTGAAAATACCGTGCAGCCGCTTTTCTTTGCGGATTTTTTAATTTGTTCATGGTAAAAATAATTGACAATCACTGGCGGTGCTTCAAAGGGGAGTTTTATATTGTCATTGTTTGTTGCATAATCAAGCCCGATTTTTGCGGCGTATTTTTTTAATTTCATGTTCAGCTGTTCCCAATAATTACGGTTTCCTTTATCATAAATTTCCTGATAGAGGGGCAGCAGTTCCGGGTGGCTGTTTTGTATGTATTTCATAATTACTGTTTTATAGTCGCCCCGCAGATTGAGATTTTCCAGCCAAATCAGATTGCAGTGTTTTTTTGCGCGCCGTATGATGGCTTTTATATCGGTAAGTTCGGGAAATATGGGAGAAATGAAGCAGGTTGTGCGGATGCCTGCCTGGTGAAACGTTTCCATTGCCGCAAGCCGCCGTTCAATACTGACCGCATTGTCCATATCATTTTTAAAATTTTCGTCCAATGTGTTGACAGACCATGAAATACGGGCTTCGGGGAATGTTTTGAGCAAATCCAAATCCCGCAGGATTAAATCGCTTTTTGTCGCAATGCTGATTTTTATGCCGCTTCCTTTCAGCTGTTCCAGTAAGGCGCGTGTGCGCTTGTAATGCTTTTCCTGCGGCAGGTATGGGTCGGTAACGGAACCGATAAACAATTCTTTGCCTGCATATTTTTGGGGATTGCTGATTTCAGTCCATGTTTTGACATCTAAAAACGTTCCCCATGGTTCGGTGTGACCGGTGAAGCGCTTCATGAAAGAGGCATAGCAATAGCGGCAGCCATGGGTGCAGCCCGTATAGGGATTGGCGGAATATTCGCATACGGGCAGATTGGATTTGCTGAGAATGTTTTTTGTTTGGATTTCTCTAATAAGCGGTGTGTTCATGAGCGTACTTTCGCAGAAAAAAGGCTCTGCTTTAGTCAGTCAATGAGGTTTTCATAGGCGAAGTAAAGCGCCATGAGCACGGCACTTTGGCGTATGCTTTCCCTGTTGCCTTCAAAAAGAAAATGTCTCGCCCGAGTTTCAAACGCTCCTAAGAGTACGGGCTTGCTTTCGTTTTGCAGATAAATATGCTTCATGAGCTGGCAGGATTTGAGCCAATTTTGTTCCATGCCGTTTTCAAGCGCCTGCCCTTTTTTGATTTTGATTTTTTTGCGTAATACGGAAAAGTCCTTAGGTAAGGACAGCCCGATAAAGACAGTGCCTACCGGTTTTTCGTCATTTCCGCCGTTCGGACCGGCAATGCCCGAAACGGACAGCCCGATATGGCTTTTGGCAGCGGAACAGACCCCGCCCGCCATTTGGCAGACAGTTGGAATGCTGACAGCCCCGAAGGTTTTGAGGACTTTTTTTTCAACGCCCAAAAGAGAATGTTTAAGCTCGTTGCTGTACGTCAAAACTCCGCCCTCAAACCATGCGCTTGCGCCGCTTATTTGCGTGACAGCGGCTCCGAGCAATCCGCTTGTGCAGGATTCAGCAACTGCCAGACGCATTTTGAATTGAGGCAGAAGAATGCCGAGTTCATGGCTCAGGCAGGCGCTCATGCGGTAAAAATCGAAAAGCGCATTTTTGGCGGAATTTTCCGCAAGGCTTGAGCCTAATGTCTTATCTTGGGAAGCGGGCATGCCCGCTATGAAATCGCTCATGGAAGTTCCTTTTTCGCTTTGTATTGGCTAAGAAGCATGCCTCCCAAAATGGCGAGGGAGGCGAAATATTGTGTCGTTGTCAGGCGTTCTTCCAAAAAAAGCACGCCGATAACAAGGGTGATGACAGGAATCAGGTTGATATAGGCGGCGGCTTCCGTTGCGGAAAGCTTGGAAACGCCGTAATTATAAAAGCCGTAGCCAAGCAGGCTGACAACAACGCCCAAATAAAAAATGGAAAACAAGGGAAGCCAGTCCGGAATGGAAACATCAAGGGTGACAGGGCTGAATTCAAGAGGCAGAAAGGTGAGGGGAAGATAAAAAAGAACGCCTCCGAAGCTCATGGCTGCCGTGTAAACCCAGGGACTCATGGCGGCGGAAAGGTTACGGCAAGCGAGCGTATAGCCCACTCCGCAAAAAACCGCTCCGAGTTCAAGCATATTTCCTAAAAAAGGATTGGGAACAGCCTGGCTTGTTTCCCCGCTGAAAGAAAGCCAAAAAACGCCTAAAAAGGCGAGAATGAAGCCTGCCCATGCGTGGACGCTTTGTTTTTCCTTAAGGAATATCCAAGCGCAGAAGCCTACGCAAAGGGGCATTATGGCGAGAACCATGCCCGCTTGGGCGGAAGACGTATACCGCAGGGCGGAAGTTTCAAAAAGAAAATAAAGGCAGGGTTCGCAAAGGACACCGCCCAACAGGACGGGGAAATTCTTCCTTGTCATATGGGTGATGAGAGGTTTGAGAAAGGGCAGGCAGATAAGGCTTGAAATAAGCATGCGTCCCGCAATGACTTCGAAAGGCGTATACGCCGTCAAAGCGAATTTCAGCCCGATGAAGGAACTCGCCCAAGCTGTCATGCCGATAACGAGGGCTAGGTGGGGAATGCATTTTTGTATGTTTAAATTCATGGTTCGCTACGCCGTTATCTTGATATGTTTGTCTTGCAGCTCTGTGACATAGCCGATTTCAAAGGCTTTATCCCCGTTGTCCTGCAAAGCCCTGCTTATTCGACATACTTTTTCCTCCGGCACCGCCAGCAAAATGCCTCCTGAGGTTTGCGGGTCGTGGCAGAGCGTGGCGATAAGCTCCGGAACGCGTTCTTCAATCTGTACGGATTGTTCCGCGTAGCGCTTATTGTCGTAACAGCGTTTGGGTATCAGCCCGTTTCGGGCGTAATCCAAAACATACCGCATGAAAGGAATTTTTTCTTGCTGCAAAACAATGCTTTTTCGGGAAGCTTTCGCCATTTCCAAACTATGCCCGATGAGCCCGAAGCCCGTAATATCCGTGCTTGCTTCGATTTGAAATTCCTGGATGATGCCCGCAGCGGAGTTATTCAATTTTGTCGTATGGGAAAAAAGCTCTTTTTCGGCGTTTTCCGCATTGTCCCATTTTCCCCGTATGCCGGTGCTCAATACTCCTGTTCCCAGTGGTTTTGTGAGGATGAGAATATCACCTGCATGCAGGTTTTTATTTTGGCTGAAATGGTTTTTATTGACAATGCCCGTGACGGAAAGCCCGAAACGGAGCTCCTTGCTTTCAAGGGTATGCCCGCCGCAGGGAACGGCGCCGGCTTCAAGGGTTTTGTCAAGAGCTCCCTGCATGATTTCTTCTATGACTTCAAGGGGGGTGTCGCAGGAGGAAAAGGATAAGATGTTCATGACAGTATAGGCTTGCCCGCCCATGGCGTAAATATCGGAAAGCGCGTTGCAGGCGGCGCTTTGCCCGAACAAACGGGGATTGTTTCCGAGCGGAGCGATGATGTCGATACTTTGCACAAGCGCTTTATCCTCGTTCGGCAATGCCACGACAAAAGAGTCCTCATTGTGGCTGTGCTCGGAAAGCAGCAATGAAGAATGCTGTTTGGGCAGGAAAGACAAAAGAGCGTCCAGAACCTCCGGAGCGGTTTTTGCGCTTCAGCCTGCGTCAAGGGCTTTGCTCATCAAAGGATAGTGCATTGTTTCCCTATTTGTTTTGCGTTGATAATTTTTGCTGCAGCTGAATTAAAATTTCACGGGCTTGCGTGTCGTTTTGTTCAGCCGCCTTTTGCAGCCAGTATTCCGCTTTTTTATAGTTTTGAAATTTCGATTTCAGCAAATAAAAAACTCCCAGATCGTACTGGGCGTCCACAAGCCCCGTATTTGCCGCGCTTTCATATAAAATATGCGCTTGGTCCAAATTCTTGGGAATGCCCAGACCCTGCCTGTACATGCCCGCCAGAAGATATTGGGCTGTGGGAAAACCTTGTTCCGCCGCTTTTGTGTACCATGCCGCCGCAATGGTTTCATTTTTAGGGACGAGAATACCGTTTTCATAAAGCAAACCCACTTGCAGCTGGGCGGGGGCATAGCCTGAATGGGCGGATTTTCGGTATAACTGTACTGCTTGTCCCATATCTTTGCTGAAGCCTGTTCCTGTTTCGTACATGGTGGCAAGTTCATACATGGAGGGGGCGTGGTCTTTGGCCGCGGCTTCACGAAAAGCGTAAATGGCGTATTTGAGGGCTTCGTCGCCTTGTCCGAACCTGCCTTTGTAATAGAGCAGACCCAAATGGTATTTTGCGTCAATGTTCCCAAGCTCGGCTGCCTGTTTGTAATAATTTGCGGAACGCATGACATTTTGGCGGGGAGAGCCGGCTTCATACATTCTGCCGAGTTCAAGCATGGCTCTTGTATTTTTTTTGCCCGCCAAATCTTCTAAAAGCTTAAAGGCTTTGTCGATGTTTTTTTGTTCACCGGTATCGTAAAAATAGCTTCGCGCAAGGAGGATTGCCGCGTTTTCATCGCCCTGCCGGGATTTTTCTTCCAATTCTTCCCGGTTGATTTGCCGTTTGTTTTGTGCGGTTTCGTTTGCAGGATTTGAAAAGCTTGAATTGTCAGTCCGCTTTTTTGGGGAAAGACTCCTGCTTTCCTGTTCTTGGGAGCTGAGTTCTTTTTTTGCAGCCACAATCCGCAGTTTTTGCAGGTCGTTGATATTTTGAAAAGGCTGTCCGGATTTTTGCGGGGCTGATAACAATTTGAAATTATTGGCTTGCGGCAGGTTTTGAATTTTTGCAGGGGTCGCATATTGCTGCGTGCTTTCCAAAATAAGTTTGTTCAGATCGTCAAGGGGGATATTGTGCAGCAGCTGCGGATCTTTGACTATTTCATTGATAATGGGCTGGTAAGGGCTGTTGATTTTTCCCGTTATGGGCGCTTCGGAAGAAAATATCGTGCGCTCGAATGCCGAGGTGGGGGCCTGGCGGATGATGGTTGGCGGTTCCAAACTTTCTTGGTTTTGCAAAATAGCGAGAATATCCGCGGGAATGGCTGTGTTTTTCGGGTTCTCTTTATAGAGCTTCAAAAATTCCGCACTGACGGCATTGCCCGTATCGAAAGGCTCAAACGGGACAGGCATGGAAGCGGACCGGCTGGTTTGCGCATGAACATTTGGCACAAGGGTTAAGGAAAGAAAAAATAAATAAGGTAAAAAGTTGTTCCGCATAGTTTTTCCGATGGTTCGATTTGCTTTTTTTTATCTCGGATTTTTGTTTTTTTCAAGTTTTAAATTCGTTAAATTTTATTCTCCAGGTATTGACACAACGGAAAACTTTGTCTTTAATGATAAGGCAGGACAGAGGAAATGTTATGGCAATTTTATTTATCAGCACACAAGATTCTATACATGGCCAATCGGAAAATTTGCTCGTTTCGTTGAAAATGAGGAATATCGGTTTTTATTTCGCGTGTCTTGAAAATTCGCACAATGCCGGTTTCGCCAGCGCCAATTCTTTTAATTTTAAGGAAATTGCCACAAACGGCATCATGCAGTATTTTTCCCTTAAAAAATATGTTGCGGGGAATTTTATCACCCATATTCACGTGTTTGACCATAAGGCGCTGCGTTTGGCTTTATGGCTGAAAAGACGGTTTCCTGCCGTAAAAATTATCGGTGAATGGCATGAAAGGCTTCTGGGGGAAGAAAATTTCAGCTTGAATAAGGAAAATGCGTATCTGTATGCTTTGACGCAAAACAAGTTCGAGGTGTTTTTCTGCTCTTCTCCGGAACTGTCCGCTTTTTTGGGCAAAACATATAATATGCAGCATACGGTCGCGTTGCTTCCTTATCTTTCTTTTTCTGCAAACGCGCAGGAAACTCCTTTGTTTCAAAAAAAAGATCGGGTTTTTACGTATTTTTTCCATTCCTATTGCGAACAGCGCGCCGATATTGAAATTGTCTTTCAAGCCGTAAAACAGCTCATGCAGGAAAATTCCGGGCAAAAGCCGTATTTTTTCGCCTGCCTTGAAAAAACGGAAGATATTGCTCCAAGCCTTGCTTTGGCGCGGGAGCTTGGGGTTTCGGACCGTATGGTGATCGCGGACAAGAGCTTTTTCAATGTTTTCTATCCGCTTGCGGACTGTGTGCTTTGCGCTTCAACGGCGGGCGAGGGCGATTATGTCATGCTGCATAAGGCTTGGCATGATGAAAAAGCTGTCATCGCTTCCGACCTTTTCGTGCATACGAAATTCGTTTTGTCCGATTCCCTTGACTGCGCCTTGCTTTATCCCCGTGACGATGTTTCTTCGCTTTGCAAATGCATGCAAAAGGTTTTGCAGGACTCCGAGCTGAGGGAGCAGCTTCTCAAGGGCGGAAAACAAAAAATTCTGCAAATCACCGCGAATCTTCTTGTGAACAGGTATCTGCAAAAATTGAACTTGCTCTAATTTGTTGATTTCATAACTAAAATTTTTCAATTTTCGGTTCTTTTCCGAATGTTTTTTCTTTTGAATATTGTGTATATCTTGTTGAAATGACGTATTAATTTTCCCTTTGCATTAATCGGGAGATTGTGTATACTGACTGCGTCAGTAACATAAGAGAATTTTTAGACATATTTTGACTGGCAATAAGGAGTCGCTATGAAAAAAATCACAAAAATGTTAAGCGCTTTTGCGCTTGTTCTCGGTTTAAGTTTTTCTGCAAACGCAGTGGAACTTATCGTTGCCCATGACACCAATTTCAAACCTTTTGAATTTCGTGACGAAAACGGCAATTACACAGGGTTCGATATTGAGCTTTGGCAGGAACTTGCAAAGCGCGCGGAACTTCAATATAAATTTCAGCCGATGGATTTCAACGGAATTATTCCCGCTTTGCAAACCAAAAATATCGATGCTGCCATTGCGGGCATCACCATCACTCCGGAGCGTGAAGCCGTTGTTGATTTTACAAAACCGTATTACAATACGGGACTTATGATTGCCGTCCGTACGGAAGACGCTGAAAAAGTGAAAAGCCTTGACGATTTGGCAGGAAAAATTATCGCAACCAAAACAGCGACGTCTTCCGCCGAATATCTCCGTACAACCTTCACAAAAGCGAAGGAAGTGAAACTGTTCCCGAATAACGACGGTCTGCTTTTCGAACTTATGGCCAAAGGCGTTGACGGGGTTTTCTTTGACGAAACGATTTTGCAGGACCTCGCAAAAGCTTCCAACGGCACGGTGAAAGTTGTCGGTCCTCTTTACCAGGGGCAGTCTTACGGTATCGCGTTTCCCAAAGGCAGCGAACTTGTGGAAAAAATCAATGCCGCTTATGACAGCATGGTGGAAGACGGCACATATAAAACTCTTTATATGAAATGGTTTGGTTCCGAACCTAAATAATAACTCGCAGTTCCAAGCCTGCGGTTTGTTCCGCAGGTTTGGTTCTTTCGTTTAATCCATTTAAGGTGATTATGGCGTTTGAATTTCAACCACAAGTAATGATAGATTCTTTTCCTCTTTTGATCGGAGGATTGGAATATACTATTTTAATTACCGTTGCAGGTTTGGCTTTGGGGCTTTTTTTAGGCATTGTCGCAGGGCTTATCAATTGCGGAACGAACAAGTTTTTGAAATATGTCGCCACCGCTTATATTGAAACAATACGGGGAACCCCTCTCATTGTGCAGGTCATGTTCCTATATTTCGGGCTTCCTCTTGCGCTGGGGGTCCGTATTCCTCCTGTGACGGCGGGCGTTATCGCCATCGGGGTGAATGCCGGCGCGTATATTGCGGAAATCGTGCGCGGCGCGATTATTTCCATTCACCACGGGCAGGAAGAAGCCGCCCGTTCAACCGGCTTGAACAAATTTCAAACCATGCTTTATGTCATCTGGCCGCAGGCTTTCAGACGCATGATTCCGCCGCTCGGCAACCAATTCATCATTTCTTTAAAAGATACTTCCTTGCTTGTCGTCATCGGGGTTGCCGAACTGACGCGCCGGGGGCAGGAAATTATTTCAATCAATTTCAAAGCCTTTGAAATTTGGCTTGCCGTCGCACTTTTGTATTTGTGTTTGACGCTGAGCCTTTCCTATCTTCTCCGTCTGCTGGAAAGACGCATGAATGCCAAAATAATGAAAAACTGAACGTGAGATTATGACAAGAGCCAAAATCCACCTTTTGCCAACCGAATTACGCAATCAAATCGCTGCGGGCGAAGTTGTGGAAAGACCCGCCAGCGTGGTGAAAGAACTTGTGGAAAACGCCCTTGATGCGAATGCCACGGAAATTTCCGTCGTCATCGAGGATGGCGGACAAAGTCTTATTTCCGTTCAGGATAACGGTATCGGCATACCAAAAGATGAATTGGAACTTGCCGTTACCCGTCACGCGACAAGCAAACTGCAAACTTCCGCCGATTTATCCAATATTTCTTCCTATGGTTTCAGAGGAGAGGCTCTTCCAAGCATAGCTTCCGTTTCCCGTTTCCGGATTGTTTCAAAAACGCAGGAAGACAGCCTCGCCGGCGAACTTTGCGTCAATTTCGGGGATATCGGGGAAAACGCTCCCGCAAGCTTGAGGCAGGGCACGCTTATTGAAGTTCGCGATTTGTTTTTCAATATTCCGGCACGCCTTAAATTTCTTAAAAATCCGGCTACGGAACTCAAGCGTGTCACTGATTTGTTTGTGCGCTTGGCGCTTGGGGCTGACGGTGTAAGCTTCAGCCTTGTTTCCGGTTCAAGGACCGTGCAGGAATTTTTCAGGTTTGAAGATAAAAAAGAACGGCTTGCGAAAATTTGGTCCGGTTCGGTTATCGAAAACCTTATTCCGGTCGATTATTCGGCTTATGGCATGCGGGTTTTCGGTTATATTTCCAATCCTAAGTCTTTGCAGTCCCGTCCCGACAGAGTGCTCTTATACGTCAACGGCAGATCTGTGAATGACAAACTCATGCTCAAAGCCATCCGTCAGGCGTATGCCGGTAAAATCATCAGCCGTGATTATCCTCAATGTCTGCTGTTTTTGGAGCTTGACCCTAAAGAAGTCGATGTCAATGTGCACCCGGCGAAAAGCGAGGTGCGGTTCCGTGACGAAAGAGCCTTGTTCGCCCTTATGGCAAAGGCTGTGGAAAGCGCTTTGGCGAAATGCCCTTATTATTTCAGTGTGAAAAATTTGCAGGACGAAGAAAAGCCGGAGCAGACGCAAGCACGGTTCGGCGATTTGTACGCAGAGCAGGCGACACCGAAACCTTTGGGCTTTTGGGGCGATGCCGATAGGGAAACCCGTCTTGGTTTTGTGAAAGAACAACAGCGAAACGACAGTTCCTACGAAAGCATTGTCACAGAATATTTCATAGGCAGCTGCGATAAGCAGGAAGAGCAACTCCGCCGGGCTGAACCTTTGGAACCTTTCTTCGCCCATGATTTTTCAGAGGCAAAGGAGCCGCAGGAGAAAAAGCATGGAGAAACCGTTTCCGCGTCCCAAAATCCTTACGGATTTCAGGATAATTCCTCTGCTGTGAATTTTGACGAATTGATTTCGCAGGCTCCCTATTTAACTGTTTCAGGCAGGCACGCTCTTGCGGAACCTGCGGAAAAAATAGCCCCTTTGTCACAAGATGGTTTTGTTGGAAAAAGCGGGGCGGAGCGGAAGGATTTGCCTTACGGTTTGGAATATTTGGGACAGGTTGCGGAAACGTATCTGCTTTTGAAGAAAGATGATAAGCGGTTGCTGATTTTGGACCAGCATGCTGTCCATGAACGTATTTTATACGATGAGATGAAAAAAGGGCGGGTTCAAATTCAGAATTTGCTTTGTCCTTTGGAGCTTCCTTTGCAAAAGTGTGAAGAAAGCCGTTATGCCGAAGTGAAAGAGACTTTGCAAAAACTGGGTTTTGAATTTGCCGAACAAGAGAAAGAGCAAGGGCTTGTCGTTCAGATATTGGCAATTCCCTTGCGCTGTGACAGGGGTGCCGCCCTTGGTTTCATCAAAGAAATTTTGGCTGAAAAAATGGATGATTTGGACAGCGTGTGGATACGCCATGCCTGCAAAACGGCAATAAAAGCCAATACGCCTTTAGACAGGGCTTCCGCCGTGAAACTTGTTTTGCAGTGGCTTGCGACCGATGAACCGGATAATTGCCCTCACGGGCGTCCCAGTGTGCTCCATTTTGACAGTATGGACCTTGAAAAAATGTTTAAACGCAAGGCATGAGGGTTTTAGCGAAGAAAAAGCCGCTTCATGCCGTAAAATGTCGGGTATGGCATTTGCTTTTTGCCGCCAAAGATGATACGCTGTTTTTAATATCAATATCAATAATGATATTAATATTGAATTTTTGACGGAGAATGAACCATGTCAGAATTGGATACGCTTTTATCAAAGGCTGTGGCTGAAACAAAACAACTTGAACAAGGCGAAGTCTTTTATGTGCGGGATTTGTTCAAAGGCTACAAATGGAACAGAATACCCAGAAAAACCCGTATCATGCTCGGAACCCTTTTTTTGAATTATGTTAAATCAAACAGCTGCGGAATAAAACCTGATGAAAATTCCACGGCGGGACAGCAGCGTTATATTGTGGGATAATTTTTTTGTTCTGATTTTTTTTATGTGAAATTCGGCAGAACGCAAAAAACTATTCCCGCAGGATGTCCGTTTCATTGATTTGTCCTGACACGGAAACGATACGTTTATGGCAAAGCATAGCACAAAATTGATGTTATTTTTTTCAGGGACAGCCGTTATTTTTTTATCAGGCCTTTGCTGTTGGTTCACCCGTACTTTTGGCAAAGTACATATCACGCAGATTTTATGGCATATCGAAAAAGCGGGTACGATAAAAGGCTTTGATGAAATTGTCATAATCGATTTAATAAAATGGCTGTGCATTTGTTCCGCCCTATGCGTATGCTGGTTTTCCGCCGTTTACGGGAGCGCTGTTTTTTCCCGTTTATGCGGAAGAAAAGCCGTAAACCGGACGTCAGCAAAGGCGGACGCTTTTTTATGGGCTTGTGTTTTGCTCGCAGGCCTGTTTTTGGGCTATGACACATTTAATACGTTTTCGTTGTACGATTTGGTGAAAATGAAAAGTATCCGCTATTCGGAAGAAAATGATTTCATTTTAAACAATTATCAGGTTCCGAAACGTGCGGATGTGGTTTTTGAAAAAAAGAATAATCTGGTCATTATCCTTATGGAGTCGTTCGGAACGAAGCTTTGTGTTTCGGAAAAGGAAAAAACGGCTTATATTCCGAAATTGCAGAGTTTGTATCCCAAGTATCAGCATCACGAAGCCTTGGTAAGCTGCCATGCGACAACGTATACCATAGGGGCGCTGACGGCATGGTTTTTTGGTGTTCCGTTAAAATTGCCGCTTGGAATAAAGAAGAATACGTATGGGGAAGACAGTTTTCTGCCCAATGCCCGAAGCGTTTTCGACATAATGGCGGAAAACGCTTACGCCTGTTATCTGTTCATGGGATCGACCGCGGAATTTGCAGGCACGGATTCTTTGTTCAGGCGCGGAAATTTCACTGTTTACGATAAAAACTATTATAGCCAATCAAATAAAATTGATGAAAACAATCGCTCTGTTTGGGGCGTGTATGATTTTTTTCTTTATGACGAACTCTATGAAAAATATTTGGAACTAAGAGAGAATGAAGAGCCGTTTGTGCTTTTTTTGCAGACAATAGATACGCATTTTCCGGGGTATTGCCCGAAAGATAAGGAAAAATACGGCGATATACGCGACAGTTGGGTTCAGGCTGACAGGCTTTTGTATGATTTCATGAAAAAAATGGAACGGTTTTTGGAAACGGACAATGTGAATATTCTGATTTTTGGCGATCATTTGCCCATGGGGGAATTTTCCGCCGTTAATGCCCGCGGCACGCTTTTTAATCTTTTTGCGGGCAGAGCCATGCCGGAAATTCCGAAAAGCAAATTGACGCAGCCGGTAAATCCCATGGATATTGCCCCGACCATTTTGCAGGCGGCAGGGGCGAAATGGAACAATGACCGGTTCGGCTTGGGCGTAAGCATTTTCAGCGAAGAAGAAAGTTTTTCGCAAAAAGAGGGCAAAGAAAATTTGGACGAAAAACTGCTCTATTATTCAAAATTCTATGACAGTTTTTTCTGAAAATCTGTTTACGCGGCGCACCGTACACGAGTACGCAGTTTGTTGAAATTGGCAGGGGTTGGAAACGTTTTTTCGGGAGCGGATAAGAAAACGGACCACCCCGTTGTTTTTTTGTTTTTCTCGATCCGGCTTTTATCCGGATTAAATATTTCAATCCTGCTGTTTGCTGTTTTCAGGAGGGGGCTTTAAAAAACGTGCGGCATCCGCATTCGTTGTTTTGCGCTTTGACGTTAATGTTTATTTACCGCAGGGCAGTTCTGTCCGCTAAGAAACAATAGACAATTTTTTTTGTTTAGCCGTTATCGTGCGGAAAATGGCGGTCAAGGGCTGAAACTCATTGTAAATGATGATGAAACCGCAAACAGCGTGAGACTGCAAATAAGAAGCCTTGTCTGCATTAAGCCCGTTCACCGGTATTGTCCGGTAAACGGGACTTTTTTGGTTTTTATTTTTGTTTTTCAATAATTCTGAAGCCGGTATCACTATCGATTTTTGCGGCTTCTTTTTTGAAGTTCTGAAGCCACTGTTCGCCGAAAAGAAGTTCGGAAAGCCATTCCGCGCTGTGCAGGACGGGGTGTTTGGCAAGTTCCGTGTAGCCGTCTTCCTTGATTTTGATAAGGGTGCGGCTGATACCGATTTTGCAGGACGGACAGCCCACAATGATGGGCACGTCTTCCATATAGTTCGGCAACAGGTTGATAAGGCGGTTTTTCTTCCTTTCACGCAGGGCATTGTAAATACCGGGGGAAGAATACGCGCCGGTGCCGGATTCTCCGCAGCAGCCCGGACTTAATGTCAGGTTTGAACCGCTTATTTTTTCAATGGCCCTGGCCGCCATGACGCCCCCTTTGACCGCTTTTATGCCGGACCATTCAGGGTGGCAGGACGCATGGTACAGCACGTCTTTTTTGGCGTCGACACAAAGGCTGTGTTCCTGTTCGCTGATAAGTTGGATGAAATCTTTTTGTATGAGCAAATTGCCCTGCGCGTCAGTGAGCCCGTACCGCTGCAAAGAGTCCCTGCAGGAACCGCATGCGGTGACAAGATGACGGACATGCAGTCCTCTCGCTTCCGCCGCACGGATGAGGTTGCTGAGGTATTCTTGGTTTTTGGCAAGATTTTCCCTGTAATTGCCGTCCGCTCCGGAAGAAAGGAGGGGATAGCCGCAGCAAAGGTGCTGTTCGGGCACAATAACGGGAATATTGGCTTGGGTGAGCAGGTTGAGGGTGGCAAGTCCGATTTTGCGGTAAAACAGCGAACCGCCGCAGCCAGGAAAATAAAGGACGGCTTCAATGCCGTTTTGGCTTTGCCGCAATGCTTCATAGCGTTCTTTCGGAACAAAATATCCGCCTTTTTCAAGCCCCAGTTCATTGTACATGCTGTGCAGGCCAAGGTTGGGTCCCTTTCCTGAGAAGAGCGGGCTTTCAAACCTGTCCCGCCACATTTTAGGCACGAAACCGAGCACGGTATTGCCCACTTTCTGCCCGACGGCTGCGGCTTTCGCCATGGTCGGGATACGGGATTGGGGATTGGCGGAAAGCCAGTTGAGCACGGAACTTTTAATCGGGTGTCCGCCCATGCCTTCTTCTTTTAAAAACGCGAGCATGGCGAGGGCGACTTTTGCGGATTCGATTTTTACGGGACACACGGAGGTGCAGCGCCCGCAGCCTGTGCAGTGTTCCACCATGAAACGCAGTTCTTCGAGCAGGCTGTTTTCAATTCTGCCTTTTGTGGCTTGCGTGTAATAAATGGCCTCGGTAATGGCTCCCAAAATCATATTTTTATTGCGCGGGTGATACTGGTAGGAGCGTTCGGGGTAAACCATAGGGCATACCTGCTTGCATTTTCCGCAGCGTGTGCAGGCTTGCACCGTGCTTAACAGCTCGATGAAACGTTCCTTGTCGGCAAGTCCGCTTTCCTTGATATCTTCAATCAAACGGTTGAAAGAGAATGTGAAAGGCCGTACGGGCAATTCCTGCTGGACGAGTTTTCCCGGATTTAAAATTTCCCTCGGGTCGACACGTTCTTTGAACGCGCGCAGTGTCTTGATTTTACTGCGTTCCAGGAAGCTGATTTTTGTAATGCCTATTCCGTGCTCTCCGGAAACGGCTCCGCCCATTTTTTTCGCCATTTCCATAACCCTGAGAACCGCTTCTTCCGCATTTTCCATCATGTGCGGGTCGTTGGAGTTGACAGGGATATTCACGTGACAGTTGCCGTCGCCCGCGTGCATGTGGCTTGCGATGATGATGCGGCTTTTCCGCATGTACTGGGAAATGGCTTGGATTTTTTCACGAAGACGCGGATAGGCTTCTCCCATGGAGTCGATGAAAAGGGTCGCCCGCATGGTGAGTTCGTCGTCGCTGATTTCAATTTCACCGTTTTCAATGTCTATGTTTTCTGCGCCCGCAATTTTGGAGGCATAGGAAAATTCTTTGTTAAATTCCGTATCCTGCATGGGGAAACCCTGCAGGCGCCCTATTTCCTGCAAGGCATAGCGATAGGCTTTGCCCGCCATTTCAAGATTTAATAATTCCAAGAAATGGGCGAAATCAGGAATTTTAGGCATAGGAATAACAACGTCCTCGTTCATTTTAAATCCGGAGGTACGTTTTGCGATTGCGGACAGTTTATGCCTGTCCTCCCAAAAGAGTTCGCTTTCTTTCTTGTCTTTGGCAAGGGCCGCATAAATATATTTGTTGTCGCCGACAAGGGCGAGGATTTCTTTCACGCTTTCATCGAGAAGCACTTCGTCGTTGCCGTCGACCTGCACGATGATGACGGAAATGGGATCGCCCTCGTTCCTGGGTGATTTTCTTTTATATTCAATGGCTTGTACGTATTTGACGTTAAATTCCTCAAGGGCGGAAACACGTACGTAGTCGCCCTCGTTGCGTATTCTGTTCCTTAGTTCCACGATTTTATTGATAAGTTCCGCGGCAGGCTTCATGCTCCGTCCGAAAAATTCAAGGGCGAGGACACGCGAATATTTAGGCTGGTCATGCAGGGTGAAAACAGCGTCGATAATCAATCCGTCAACGCCTTCTTTCTGCATGCCGGGCAAGCCGCCAAGCACCTTGTTGGTAACGTCCTTGCCAAGTCCGGGCAGGCGTATTTCGTCGCCTCTCAATTCAACGACGCTGCGAAGACCGCCTGTGTCGTCATCACGGACTTCAAAGGTTGCGGTTTCCGTTTCCAAAATCTTGTGGCGGGGGTGGCAGACCCTTTCAATGCGGATGAGTTCGCCCGTGGGGGTGACCATGCGCCAGGAGAGGAGGTTGTCAAGGGTTGTGCCGTATTCGAAACAAAACGGACCGCCGGAGTTTTCCGCAATGTTTCCGCCGATGGAAGAAGCTGTTTTCGAGGCTGGGTCAACCGTAAAGAGGAGTTTGTATTCGGCGGCTTTGTCAATGGCGTCCTGGGTGATGACTCCCGCTTCGCAGAGCATGGTTTTATTTTGCACATCGACTTCCGTTTTGGTGAGGCGTGTCATGTTGACAATAACGCTGCGCTTGCGGGCAGGCACGGTGCCGCCGGTCATGCCGGAACCGCCGCCTCTTGGAATGAGGGCGAATTTCATTTCATTGGCAAGCCGCACCAATTGGATGATATGTTCGATATTGTCGGGTTCGACCACTAAAAGAGGCAGTTCCATGCGAAGGTCGGTTGCGTCCGTGCTTGTTTCGACAAGCGCTCCCGGGCGCGTAATCACGCATTCCTTCGGCATGAATTCATATAAGCGTTCCACAAGTTCATGGCGGAAACTCACTTCCGCATCGTGGGCGCTCCAAAACATGGTCATGCCTTCACTTATCGCCGTTGCGTAAACATGGGCGAGGGCATGGGATTCCCGTTCAAAGCGTTCTTCAACGCTTGCCTTTACGGTTTGGGCTGAAATGAAAGGGTTATAGGCGACAAGGAACAATTCTTCGGCGATTTGGCTTGCAAGTTGCTGCACGGCGGTAGGCCAGCTTTCAAATTCATCGAGATTTATCCGTAAAATGCGGTTTACCACGGAAGCTGCGGAGATAGAAATGTGCGGTCCTTTATGAGCCATGAAATACTCCTTGTCGTGTATTTGCAGTACATTACAATAACATATTGTTATGCGGCATGTTTTTTAGCGCGCTTTGCTCAGGCGCGTGCTTATGTTGCTGCGTACCCATTTAGGGTCGATCCATTCCTTAGGCTGAACGGCGATTCCTCCCAAATATATTCCGAAGTGCACATGATCGCCGACGGCAAGCCCCGTTGTGCCCGTCGTGCCGATGATTTGCCCTTTTTCAACGGTGTCGCCGACAGCGACAAACAGTTCCGTAAGGTGGGAATAAATGGAATTAAGTCCCATTCCGTGTTCAAGGATGACGAGGTTGCCGTAAATGCCGTTATAGCCGGCGAAAACAACGGTTCCATGATTTCCGGCAGGAACATTGTCTTTTGCGACAGAAGCGAAATCATAGCCCAAATGGACCTGCTTATCAATTTCTTTTTCACCGAGGTAATAGGTTCTTCTGTCGCCGAACTGGGCTTTCACGGCGGAACGGGGCAGAATTTTAAAATCATTTTCCCATTTCGGCTTAGGGCTTGTGTTTTTTGTGCAAACGTCGGAAATAAGCTGGTCGTTCTGCTTTCTGATATTGCCGTTTGCCTCTATGTAACGCTCAAGCGTTGTTTCTTTGCCGGGTGCGATTTTTTTTAATTCTTCCTCTTTCAATGTTAAAAAGGTTTCGGTGATTTTCACCTTGTCCGTAGGATAATTCCTGTTGACGGCATTGACGATTAAACGGCTTTCGGTGATGTTGCCCGCCGTGTCTTCCGCTATGATCTGCGGAAAATATTCGGAACTTGACAAAAATTCGGGAAAGGCGAAAAGGCAGGCATAGGTGTTTTCTTTTTGTTTGAAAGCGGGGAAAAAGATGTCGTTCACGAAAATACCCGTTTGGGTCAATTCTTCGGAGGCGGTATAAACAATCAGCGCCGTTCCTCCCCTGTGTATTGTGGGAGGCGTTGTTTCAACCGCGATGCGGGGGTGTTTGTTGTCCATGACGAGGGGAAGCTCGCGGGTGGTGCTGTTGCCTTTGTTGAAGCCGGCGAAAGACGCGTCATGTGTTGTGACGATGAGCGTGAACGCTCCCTCCGGAAGTTTCGCGTCTTCCAGCGTAAAGGCGTATTCTGTGGATTTTGGCGAATCCGCATAGTTTTTTTCATAAAGCTCTAAAGTTTTGCCTCCCCGTCTGACGGAAACCTTTATTTTTCTGATACCGGAAGTGTCGGCGGCGATGACTTTTATTTCTTTGCGCGGACCGATTTTTTGACCGAGTTCTTTATTGTCGACACTGAAGCTTATGCTCGGACCTTGTAAATCTTTCAGGAAGACATATCCGAAAAGTACAATCAATGTTAGGGAAATCAAGGCGATAATTGTACTTAGTTTTGATTTAAGCATGGGTGCTTTCTTCCTCCTCTTTCGGCAATAAGGAAAGTGCTATTTTTATGAAATCGGCTTCGGTGAGAATACCCACTAAAATATCGCCCACGACAACGGGCAGGCAGCCGTATTTTAATTTCAAGAGTAAATTTCCCGCTTCAGCGATGGAAAGATCGGGCGCTGCGCAGACAATATCCGTTTGCATGATGTCTTTGACCAGAATGGCTTGGTTGATTTCTGTTTTGGTTTGTTCGTCAATGTCAGCCAACTGCGAAATGGTGTGATTGAGCAAATCCCTGTGCGTGACAAGTCCGCAGAAACGTCCGTCGGAATTGACAACAGGTGCATGGCGGATTTGGGCGCCTTCCATGAGTTGTTTCACGTCGTGCAAAGAGTCCGTAGGCTTAATAGTGTAGACACTATCCGTCATATAATTCTGGACTGATAACATAAGCCCCCCTTTGTTATAGGTTATTATCGGTGCCGGATATTCATTTTAATTTACTCTGTAAAGAGGCACTTCGTCAAGAAAAGCCCCGGAATAATTTTTAAGAAACTGAAACCGCAGGCTGCACAAACCGTATGGGAAAGAATGAAAAAAACGGTACTTTTTTGTTTAATTATAAAAGTAAGAGAGGATGATTAATTTGCTGTCTTATTTTTACCAATAATATTTGATCCGTTATTTTTTTAGTTATTCTGTTTGTTTTTCGTGAGTTAAGAATTTTTTATTGCATATAGAGTGAAATTCTTATGAAAAAAAGAGTTCAGGCATGATCCTTAAGGGCTGAATAGCCATAACCAATCAGCATAATTTTGATTTTTAAATAATTATTTCAATAAGCTTTGTCAAGTAGACTTGCGTAAGATTTAAAATATGTTCATTTGAGCGAGAGCATTTATTTTTGTGAAACTTTCCTACGCGCGGATGAAAATGTTTTCCGGCAGAGGGGGAAGTTCGGGGTCCTCGCTGAAGCGGATGTATCCTTTGAGTCCCGGATGCAGGGTATCGACCTGCTTTTGGGCGTGGTTATAAAGCGTGTAGCCGGAGCGGTCTATGCGGGGTCTTTCCATGCAGGGCAGGAGAAGGGAGGCGTTTTTTTCATTGCTCCATGTGCTGCGCACATCGACTTCATAAAAAAGAGGTTTGATTTCTTTGCCGAGCCTTGCCACAATGGGGCGGGGAACATAGTCTGCCGGCGCTTTTCTGTCTTTGCGTTCCGGAAGGAAGAAGCCGGTGGACAAAGGACGCGGATTTTTGCCGGAGCTGTTAAAAAGTTCGAGCATGAATTCTTCTTTGCCGATATCCCGCTTCGGTTGAAATTTGGGTTCTATTCCTTGTTTTTGGCAGGCAAGATCAAGGGCTGTCCTGTAAATGTCCGTGACTTGCGCCACATAGGAGGGGCTTTTTGTTCTGCCTTCGATTTTCAAGGAAGCAGGCTGCATGGTGACAAGTTCGTCCATGAACGGAACAAGGCATAAATCGGAGGGAGCGAAAATGGCGCTGAAATCGGAGCCTTGTTCGATGTCCCAGCAGTCTTCGCCCTGACGCTGTCTTTCTTCGACGGTAAGGGAAATTTCATTGAACTTTTTGCCGCGGTATTCAAAACGGCAGGGCTGGGTGCATTGCCCCAAATTGGCGGGTCTTTTGTTGATCCATGCGGACATGAGGCAATGACCGGAAAGGGCGAGGCACATTGCGCCGTGCACGAAAATTTCAAATTCCATGTCCGGAAATTGTCTGATGATGTTTGTCATATCGTCTTTGCCGAGTTCGCGTGCCAGATTTATCCGCTGCACGCCGGTTTCCTTCCAAAATTCCACGGCGGCGGAGTTGACGGAATGGGCTTGGGTGGAAAGGTGGATTTCAAGGTCCGGACAATGTTTTTTGGCAAGCCAAAGCACGCCGGGGTCCGCAATGATAAGCGCGTCAACGCCTGTTTCCGGCAAGGCTTTGAGCATGCCGACAACATCGCCGAGCTGTCTGTCATACGGCATGGCGTTGAGGCAATAATAAACTTTCGCTTTGACGGCATGGGCTTTTTGCACGCCGAGTCTGAGTTCTTCGAGGCTGAATCCGTCGCATTTCGCACGCAGGGAAAGTTCGTTGCCGCTTAAATATACGGCGTCGGCACCGTAAAGAAGGGCTGTTTCCAATTGTTCCGGTCCGCCGGCTGGGATTAAGAGTTCAGGTCTTTTGAGCATGTTTATTTCTTCTTATAGAGTGTTCTTGTATATTTTGCCATATTGAGCATGTCTTCCAAAAAAGAGCCTTTGCCGCCCTTGAGCATGATAGTGGGCATGCTTTCGACGGACGGCGTTTCCGCGTCTTCGTTTTTGGCTTGTCCCGCCTGTTTTTTTTCTTGCGTATTGTTTTCTTTCAGCGTTTGGGCGAGTTTTTCTTTGAGCGAGGGGGGAGTTTCTGCCGCCGCGGCTTTCTGGGTGGTGTTTCGGCCGGGAGTTTGGGCAGGGGGCTGCAAAGGGTTTTTGCTTGGAGGCGGAGCTGTTTTCAGTGTGTTTCCCGTGCCGTTGATACGCGATAAGTGCTGCTGTTCCAGATAGTTGAGTTTTCTCTCCTGTTCCTGCTGTTTTCGGTATGCTTCGCCGTCAAGGACAATGTCCCTGATATTGGATTTGAAGATGATTTGCCGCAGTTCCTTTTGCGAGTCCAGATAACCGGCTATGCTCGGGGGAAATACTTTCGAACCGTTCATTTGCAGTAAAAATTCCGCAATTTCATTGACCGGGAAAACGGTTTTCGCGCTTTCGATTATCTTATTCACGGTATTGTAATTCGTGAGGGCGAAATTGTTTTGCAGTGCTGTGAAAATAGGGTTTTGCCCTTCCGGAAAGTCTTGGGAGAAAAGTTTTGCGCTTTTTGCGGCGTTGTCCCAGTTTTCTGTTTCGATATAGGCATGAATGGCGCGTTCAAGATAATATCTGCCCGTTTCAGGGTTGCCCAGCTCCTTGTGTATCCCGTACAAATAGGCAAGGGAATCGGATTTGCGGGGGGAATTTTGGCTGCTTGAGCGTTCAAAACAATGGGTGGCTTGGTTGAAAAGCCTGTCTTTGTATTTTTGTTTGCCGACGAGGAATATTTCCTCATAATCGGCATCTTCGGCGGGGGTATAGAAGAAGCGGACGAAACTTTTCTCGAAACTGTGCACGCGTTTTTTCCAGTTGCTTGAAAAAGCGAGTCTTTTTTCTTCGGTCGTTTTTTCAAGAGCGTTCAGTGTGGCATGGTATTTTTGCAGTTCCTGCGTGTACTGGAAAAGCGAATCATTCGCCTTTTCAAGAAGTTTTCCGAGACTGAAAGGATGAATAAGGAAAAAAGCCGCTCCGAGGGTACTGAGATTGGCTTGTTCTTTTTTTAAGAAATCGTTGTCAAAGGCGGTGTTTCCGGGGTAAAAGACAACTCCGACGGGAAAAAGCGCGCCAAGGGGGTGCAAACGTAAAAGGGAAAGCAAAAATGCGGCATTGAAATCGCCTAGGTCATAATCGCATAAAATGAGAGCGGAGTAGGAAAGTTTCGTTTCTTTTTTGGTGAGGATATGATAGAGGGCGTCGGCAGGGGAAGAAAAGATTTTTATATCCAGAACATCGATGGATTGGGCGTTGGAGTCGTAAAAAGAAGTGTCTTCCTGATTGGTGATGACAATGAATTCCTCGAAAAAAGGCAGGGCGGCTTCACTTGAATACGCATAAGAAGAAGCGTCCGTATTTGTTTCTGCCATTCCATTCTCCTTTTTGTTCCAAGCTTGAAATTATCCGTTTTTTATCGTTTTGTACAGTAAAAAGTATCGGATAAAAGAAATAAAAATTTTTTGCTGTTTTTAACTGTTCAAAGTGAAAAAAAAATGCTATTTGATAAGTAATTAATATTAAGTTAGGGGAATATAGAATAAAAAGAAGTATGAAACAACAAAAACAAAAAGTTTTAGTCGTTGATGATCAGCAAATAAACAGAATGCTTTTGTCTAAGATATTGGATAGCCGCTATACCGTATTGCAGGCGGAAAACGGGCTGGAAGCATTCAATGTTCTTGAAAGGGAAAGGGAATCCATCCAAGTCATTCTTCTTGACCTTGTCATGCCTGTCATGGACGGGTTCACTTTTTTGGAAAAAGTCAAAAATTCCCCCTTTGCCAGTATTCCCATAATCGTTGCTTCCCAGGCAAACGAAAACGATTCCGAACTGAAAGCTCTTGAAATGGGCGCTGTGGACTTTGTGACGAAGCCTTATTCTCCGAGCATTATTTTGCAGCGTATCATCAATACCATCGCAATGCGCGAGAACGCTATTTTAAGAAATACCGCGGAACGGGATTTTCTGACCAAATTATATAATAAGGAAACGTTTTATCAAAAAGTTTCCGAGCAGATCCACGAAGACGCGGATACGGTCTATTCGCTGATTTATTTCGATATTGAAAGGTTTAAGGTCGTCAATGATTTCTTCAGCGAGCAAAAGGGCGATGAGCTCCTGGTTTATCTCGCCGATATTGTCCGTTCTTTTTCCGGAGATGTGAACTATTTCGGGGCGAGGCTCAATGCCGACTGTTATTGCGTCTGCATGCCCCATGACAAGGTGAATGAACTGCGTTTTGCAAACTTCGCCATGTCGCTTTTGGATAATTTCCCCGTCAGTTTGAAAATCAAAATCAATTTTGGCGTTTTTGTCATCAATGACATCAACATTCCGGTAAGCATCATGTGCGACAGGGCGAAGCTCGCTTTGAAAAGCATTGTGGGCAAATATGACACCTTTATCGGGTATTATAACGACGCAATGCACAAAGCCCTCATGGAAGAGCAGGAAATCGCCGGCGAAATGAATACGGCGTTGCGGAACAAGGAATTTGTCATTTATATCCAGCCCAAGTTCGATCTGAATACGTTCGGCGTGATCGGGGCGGAAACGCTTGTGCGCTGGAAACACCCGGAAAAAGGGCTTATTCCGCCTATCAAGTTCATTCCTATCTTTGAGAAAAACGGTTTCATCACGGAACTTGACATGTATATTTTCGAGGAAGTGTGCAAGACGCTCCGCGGTCTGCTCGATAAAAACGTGCCAATCGTTCCCGTGAGCGTGAACCTTTCCCGCGCCGATATTTATAAACCCGATCTCTGCGAATTTATTGTGGATGTCATGGCGAGAAACAACCTTGATCACCATCTCATCGAGTTTGAGATTACGGAAACTTCCTATACGCAGGATTCGGAACAGCTTATCAATATCGTCAACAGACTGCGCGAACTCGGCTTCGCCATTTCGATGGACGATTTCGGCACCGGCTATTCTTCCTTGAATATGCTCAGCGAGGTGCCTGTCGATGTTTTGAAAATCGATATGCGTTTCCTAAAAAACTTCAACGACGCGGATGTGAAGTCCAAAAACATCATTCATTTTATCGTTTATATGGCTAAATGGCTTAATCTGCCCGTTATCGCCGAAGGGGTCGAAACCTTGGAGCAGGTCGAATACCTGCGCAGCGTCGGCTGTTACAACGGGCAGGGGTATTTCTTCGCAAAGCCGTTCCCCATTGAGGAATATGAAGAGCGCGTGAGCAATGTCACGTTTGCGGCTCCCGCTGTTTCTTATAACATCGAGGATATTATTCCTGTCAACGATTTATGGAATGTGAACTCCCGTTTCAGCCGGCTTTTCAATTCTTTCGCCTGTCCGCTGACATTGATGGAGCTGAAAGGCGATAATTTGGAATTAATCCGTGCCAACAAATGTTTTTACAATGAAATTCTGCCTTGCACACAGGCATTTTCCAATGCGTCATGCCATGCTTTGGAGTTCATCATACCTGAAGACAGGCAAAAAGTTTTGGAAGAACTGCAGCAAATCGACGAGAACAATCCATGGCAAAAATGTGTCATCCGTATAAAATCACCGGATACCGGCAATGTTTTTTGGCACTGCGCGCGGTTCAGTTATCTGCAAAAAACCAATGACAGCAAGCTTTTTGTTCTGCATATCAGCAATATCACCGATTACAAGAACAAGGAGCTGCTTTACGGATTGCAGGAAGAAAGGATAAACGCCGTTTTCGAGTATACGAAATCAGCCGTTATTGATGTGAACATATCGGACAAGCAGTTCCGTTTAAATAAGGTGTGCGCCGGACTTCTGAATATGGACGAGCGTGTTTCCCATTATGCGGAGCTTGTGGAAAACTATGCTTTTCCTTTTGAGCAGAAAGACGAAGTGCTCGCCCTTTTCGAGGCTGTTTTCGAGGGCAGGAGACAGGAAAAGCCTCTTCTTGTTTCTTTTATCCGCAAAGAAACAGCCCGTGTCTGGTATGAGCTTAAATACAAACTGCTTCCTATGGACGGCGATCCTCAGCTGGCTGTCGTTTACCTTGAAAATGTGACGCATAAGATCATACGCAAAGAAATTTTCGAACACGAAATGGAATTTAGGGATTCCGTCATCGGGAAAAATTTAAATTATATCGAATTTGAGCTGACGAAAAAAATCGTTTTGCGCAATTCTGCGAATTTCTTGGCGAATATCGGCTATACAAAAGACCATTCCGTGGATGAGTTTTTCGCCAAAGTCGGAAACACGCTTATCCATCCCGAAGATAAATTGAAATTTTTGCAGGTTATGAATGCGGATTCTTTCAATGATTTGCTTTTGACGGAAAATAAGAAGTTCTGTTTTGAATGCCGTTATTTGAATTTGGGTGATTTCAAATGGATACGGGTGAATCTGGATATTGTCGCTTCTCCCGACAATTCCGAAATCACGGCTTTTTGTTATCTTGAAGAGCTCGGGGAAGAATATGCCGTTGCGAACATCGAAGGCATGCGCTCCAGACGGGACACGATGACAGGATTTCATTCCGAAGAACTTTTCGCAAAGGTTATAACCAATTATTTTGAACAGTATAATTCCGGGCTTGGCGCTTTGTTTTATATCAATTTGTCGGAAAAATATTCCGGTTCGAATTGTCCGAAACGTTCTTCCAATTATTCTATTGTTTCCATGTCCAATATTTTGCGCCAATCGTTCAGGAGCAATGATCTTATTGCGAAAATCGGAGAATATTCCTTTGCGGTTCTTTTGCAGACCGTTCCGGGCGAGGATATTGTTCTGCAAAGGGCGCAGGAATTGTGCGACGGCATGAATGCGTATAATGAAAAAGATTTTTCCGATAAGATTATCGGAAATGTCGGCTGTATCATGCTTCAGGGACAAAATTCATACCAGCTTGCTATGGAAAATGTGAAGACCGCTTGCCAACTGGCCAGGCAGCAAGGAGTTAATACTTCATATTTGTTGAAAGAGTAGGATATTGATATGATTAATAAGTTACGTGATTGGGGCTGTGATGTTGAAGAGGCTTTGGAACGTTTCGTTAATGATCAAGAATTGTATTGCACCTGTTTTTCCATGTTCCTTGCCGATGACTCTTTTAATGCCTTGAAACAAAGTGTTGAATGCGGAAATTGCAAAGCTTCCTTTGAAGCCTGCCATACGCTCAAGGGCGTGGCGGGAAATTTGGGCGCAGGTCCGCTATATGCCGAAATTTGTGTTTTGACGGAAAAGCTCAGGTCCGGCAATCTGGATGACGCGATGCATCACGTGGAAAATATTTTCAAATACCGTGATGAGGCATTGAATTTGATAGCGGGATAAACCATGAAGATTTGTGCGGATGCGAAAAATATTTTGGAAATTCTTAAGCGGCATACGGATATTGTTGTGACCATGCATGCGAACCCTGACGGGGACGCTGTCGGCTCCGCTCTCGGTTTGGCATGGTTTTTGCGGGAAAGCCTGCGGAAAAATGTCTGCATTTATAATGAAAGCGATTTTCCGAACTGGCTTTCCTTTTTGCCCGTGCCTTGCGCTTACGTTACGGATTTTCGGGAAATTCCTTTTTCCGCTCCGCTTGTTGTCATGCTTGATGCCGGTGAAACGCAGCGTTTCGGTGAAAAGTTTCCGCCGTATCTGGAAGGAAAAAAAAGCGTCTGTATCGACCACCATTTAGGTGATACGAGGATTGCGACGGAATACAACTGGATAGATCCGTCAATGGCGGCGACAGGGCAGATGGTTGCGCAAATTGTTTACGCCGAGAATGAAAAGACTTTCGAAGAAGCGGCAAAAGCCCTTTATGTCGCTTTAAGCTGCGATACGGGCAATTTCACTTTCGGCAACACAAGTTCGGAATGTATCCAATGCCTTGCGCGATTGGTGGAAACACCGCTCGCTCTTTCTCCGATCAGGGAGGCGATGGATAACACATGGACAGTGCGGAAACTGCATTTTTGGGGCAAGCTTTTCAGCATGGTGCGGTTCGCTTTTGATGAACAGCTCGCTTTTATTGCGGTTCCGCAGGAAATGTATGCAGAATACGGCGTGTCAAAAGAAGATTTGGAAGGGTTTGTCGAGCAGATGCGCAAAGTCAGAACTGTGCGTATCGCTCTTTTAATGCGTGAAGAAATGAAAAACGATTCCCCTTTTATTAAAATAAGCATGCGTTCAACAGGCGATGACGATGTCCGCGGAATTTTGACGCGGTTTAATGGCGGAGGGCATAAAAATGCCGCCGGCGCGGGTGTTTTTGGAACACCGGAACAGGTTTATGCCATGCTTTATCCCCATATCGGGAATGTCTTGCAAAAATAAGGAGTTTTTATGCTGAAAGGTGCAATTTCCGCTTTGGTTCTGCCGTTCAAAAACGGACATATTGACGAAGAAGCGTATCGTGAGTTTATTGAATGGCAAATCGAGCAAGGCATTGACGGGCTTGTTCCCTGCGGGACAACCGGGGAATCGGCGACGCTCAGCCATGAGGAACATGAAAAAGCGATTAGGATTTGCATTGAACAAGCGAAAAAGCGTGTTCCGGTTATTGCAGGCTGCGGCTCGAATAATACTGCCGAGGCTGTTCGCCTGACACAGTTTGCAAAATCCGCCGGAGCGGACGCCGCCCTTTTGATCAGCCCTTATTACAACAAGCCCACCCAAGAGGGAATATTCCTGCATTATCAGGCTGTGAGCAGGGAAGTTTCTTTTCCGTTTTTGGTTTACAATGTTCCGGGGCGTACAGGCTCCAACGTGACGGCTGAAACCATGGCGCGCATGTATCATCAGATTCCGGATATGATAGGGGTCAAGGAAGCTACGGGAAACTTGGTGCAGATTTCAAATATGCTTGAAAAAACAGATGAAAATTTTATTCTTTTATCCGGAGATGATTCCACGGTGCTTGCGACGCTCGCTCTTGGCGGAAAAGGCACAATTTCCGTCACTTCAAACGTCATGCCGAAAAAAGTGCATGAACTTTGCGAGGCATGGGAAAAAGGAAACGCGAACGAGGCAAAACGCCTGCATTATTATCTGGAACCGCTGAACAGGGCTATGTTTGTTGAAACAAACCCCATTCCGGTTAAAACCGCCCTTTTCCTTATGGGCAAAATGAGCGCGGAATTTCGTTTGCCTTTGTGCGATATGCGGGAAGCGACGCTGGCGGTTCTGAAAAAGATCATGCAGGATATGAAATTGATTTAGAGAGTTTCCCCCGAATTTTTCGGGGGATTTTTTTGTGCTGAAGCGGACAATAAAAAAAGCCCCTGCAAAAGCAAGGGCTTTTCCATTTATGGGAATGTGTCGATTATAACATTCTGTGTGCGGCTTCAAACACGCCTTCCGCAAGGGTTGGGTGGGAGTGAATGGTGTGGGCGATATCCGCAACTGTTGCGCCCATTTGCATTGCCATGGTGACTTCCGCGATAATATCGGAAGAGTGGGCGCCTGCAAGGTGGGCACCGAGAACTTTATTGGTTTTGCAGTCGACAATAAGTTTGAATGCGCCGGCAAGCTGACCCATTGCTTGGGCTTTGCCAAGTTCGCGGAATTGGAAGATTTCGACTTTGTAGTCGGTACCTTCGACAAGACCTTGTTTCTTGAGTTGGAGTTCGGAAGCACCGACAGTGCCGATTTCAGGGGTGACAAATACGGCGGAAGGAACAACGCTGTAATCTTGTGCAACTTTCTTGTCACCGAGGATATTCTGAACAACTGTCAAACCTTCGGCAACAGCCATGTGTGCAAGCATGATTTTGGCAGGTCCCAAAATATCACCAATAGCCCAGATATGAGGAATACTGGTTTCAAGGTATTCGTTTGCTACGATATAGCCGCGGTTGAGTTCCATACCGATTTCTTCAAGTCCGAGACCTTTGCTGTTTGCAGAACGGCCAACAGCGGAAATAACAACGTCAGCTTCCGCAAATGCCGGTTCGCCCGGAGTTGCCGGCGGACAGAAAGGAGAGTCCACAACTTTTGCTTTAACTTTGCCGTCAACGATTTCAACGGATTCAACAACACGTCTGACTTCGGTTTTGATACCGGCTTTTTTCATTTCACGGGTAAGAATTTTGCTCATTTCTTCGTCAAGGCTCGGAACGGGAAGAACTCTGTCGGCGCCTTCGATGATGGTTACTTTTGAACCAAAAGTATTGAAGACCATCGCAAGTTCGGAACCGATAACGCCGCCGCCTACAATGATAATGCTTTTAGGCACATATTGGAGAAGGAGGGCATCATCGGAAGAAAGAATGTATTTGTGGTCGACAGGAAGGCTGGGAAGGTTGAGCGGGGAAGAGCCGGTTGCGATAATGATGTCATCGCTTTCCACTTTTTCAACGGAGCCGTCGGCTTTGGTGACTTCAACAAGGTTTGCGCTGATAACTTTGGCGGTTCCCATGATAAGGTTGACTTTAAGCTGTGCGGCTGTTTTTTCCAGACCGCCGCGAAGAACGGAAGAAACCTTTTCTTTGCGGGCGATTACTGCCGGCATGTCGACAGTCGCTTCACCGGCAACATTGATGCCGTATTCTTTAGCTTGGTGAATGGTTTCATACGCTTCGGCAGAAGACTTCAAAGTTTTTGTGGGAATGCAGCCGCAGTTGAGGCATGTGCCGCCAAGCCATTTCGCTTCGATAAGGGTAACGCTCGCACCTTTTTTTGCAGCGTCGAATGCAGCGGTATATCCTCCGGGACCCGCACCGATGACAGTGATACGTTTACTCATAACAACCTCTTCATATTATTATAAAATTTGCTAAACTAAATGTTTGCAGAATTTTTATGGCACAGACATATCCGTTGTCCGCTCCGTGATAGTATTCACAAATACAAATTAAAGCAAGTTCTTTTCCTAAGATTTTTTTGGCTTTTTTTGGAATAATGCATGCATCAGTCCTTCTAAAGCATGCATTATCTTCATCTAACTATGCTAAAATAAAAAACTAAATTTAATAAAGGGATTGGGCATAAAAAATTGAAAATTTTGTTATTTTTGTCACAAAATGCTTGACAAAATTTTTCCGCACGGCTAGAAAGATTTCATTGCTTTGCTGAAACAGAGTAAATATCATTATTTAGGAGAATTTAAAATGGCACTTTTTAAATCAGAATATCTTGGCGATTTGCAAGTAACCTGCACAAATACCGTAAGCGGCGCTTCCATTACCACCGATGCTTTCCTCGGTTATCAAAATAAGGGTGATTTGCTGAACCCTATCGACCTTTGCGTTGCGTCTTTGTGCTGCTGCTCCCTTTCAATGGTTGGCACGTATGCAGATAACCATGAAATTGATATTGACGGAGCATATTCTGAATGTGATTATGAAGTTGCTGTTAATCCTAAGCGCATTACCAAAATCACCCTTACTTTCGTAATGCCTAAGGATAAAGAATATTCTGACAAAGAAAAAATGATGCTTGAAAAAGTTGCTGTTTCCTGCGGCGTACACCATAGCTTAAGCCATGATATTGAACAAGTTTTCCATTTTAGCTGGTAATAACCGTTATTTTGGAAATAATTGACTTCCATAAATACGAGCAAGGCATATCCTTACGGGTATGCCTCTTTTTTTGGTCTTGTTTCGGAGAGCGGCAGAGTTTTTTATTTTGAATGGGGAGATGAAAGAGGACCGTTTCTTTAGCGTATTTTTTCTGATTGCTGAGAAAAATTATAACCGTTTTTTTTTTCTATATTCTTTTCAAACGTCTTGTTTTCATAGGGAGGGGCTTGTCTGTTTTGCGACACCGGAATATTTCTTTCGGTACACTGAAAATTTTTGAGGAAAGCTTTTTGGGGATGTTTTGGGGCGGAGCGTGTTTGACAGCCATGAATTTAAACGGGAGTATTTTCATTATACCATGAGGAATTTTTTAGGCAGGGGAAAACTTTTATCTCTGCTGTCTTCATCCATAGGTCTTTCGCTGTCCGTAAAGCTCGTAGACTTGCTGACTGCTAAAGCGGTTCTTCCCCGTGCCTCGTTATAGAACTTTTCATAATAATGTTCAGCATACCTTAACATTATACAGCAATATGAATATCATGCTAACATGCTTCAGACATGTTAAAAAGAAAACCCTGCGTGTCCGATTTTTGCAAACAGGACGTGCACAGGGCTGTATTTTTTTGCAAGCTTGCTTATTTATTCAAGAAAGCGCGGTATGCGTCAGCGGTTAAAAGACCGTCGATATCGGCTTCGTTTTCAACTTTTAAGCGGACAATCCAAGCTTTTGTGTAGCAGTCTTCGTTCAAGGTTGCAGGAGCGTCTTCCAATGCGGTATTTGCGGCGATAACTTCGGCTTTTACAGGGGTGAAAAGTTTGTTTACGCTTTTAATGGATTCAACTTCACCGTAAGGAACGCCGGCATCGAATGTGTCGCCTGCGGAAGGAAGTTCAATGTAAACCACTTCGCCTAATTGGTCTTGAGCGAAGTCGCTGATACCGCAGAGATAGCTGTCACCGTCTTTTTTGATCCAAATGTGTTCATCGGTATAACGACGGTCGTCAGGCAATACGATTTTGTCTAAAGTTTTCATAGCGGGAAACTCCTCTTATAATTTTTTTGGGGTATTTATATGAAAAATAGCAATAAATACCATAAAATTCACAAGAAAACATTAGCACAGTAAAAAAACTTTGTCTAGCAAATGTCACTTCTTTTATGTTTATTTTATGATTGCAAGTTTTTTTAGTGTGTTACTGATATTTTCAATGCTGATAGGCTTTGCTATGTGGGCGTTCATGCCCGCATCCAAACTCTTTTGTACGTCTTCATGGAAAGCGTTTGCCGTCATGGCGATTATCGGAATTGTTTTCGCCTGCGCGTGATTTGAATGGCGTATGGCTTTTGTGGCTTGGTAGCCGTTTAAAACAGGCATTTGAACATCCATGAAAATAAAATCGATTTCATTTTTCTTGCTTTTCAGGAATTTATTCACGGCGATTTCACCGTTTTCGGCGGTAATGACCGTTGCTCCCATTTTTTCAAGGAATTTGGTGGCGACAAGGCTATTAATGGGGTGGTCTTCAACAAGCAGGATTGTTTTTTTGCTTAAATCGATAGTATGGAAGTTGATTGCCGCATGTCCTTCCGGTATTGTCTGCTGTTCCGCAATGGCATATTCCAAATGCAGGGTGAATGTTGTGCCTTTGCCTTTTTCGCTTTCGGCGCTGATTGTGCCGCCCTGCATTTCCACCAAGGCTTTCACGATGGCAAGTCCGAGCCCGGAACCTTCGATATGCTTGATTGTGTCGTTTTCTTCCCTTTGGAACGCTTCGAAAATTTTCGGCATTTGCTCTTTGGAAATACCGATTCCCGTATCTTGGATTTGGATTTTGAAATGGGCGGTTTTGGGATTGTTGGTTGCTTCCTGGAACACTTTGAAAATGATGGACCCGTGCATCGGGGTGAATTTTACGGCATTGCCGAGCAGATTGGTGAGTATGCGTTTAAAGTTGCTTATATCGCCGATAATGGCGTCGTTTTTAATGGAACTGAATTCAAATTTAAATTCCTGCTCTTTTTGCATGACAATACCTTTGAAGGTATTTGCAATTTCCTTACAGGCTTTTGAAAGAACAAAGGGTTCGTTGTTGAGGTTCGCTTTTCCGCTTTCCATGCGGTTGACATCAAGAATATCATTGATAATCGCAAGCAGGTTTTCGGAACTTGACTTGATGACGTCCAGACTTTCCTTGATTTGTTCCTTATTGTCAATGTCTTCAAGAGCGATATTCGCCATGCCGATGATTGCGTTCATGGGAGTTCTGATGTCATGGCTCATGGAAGCCAGAAACTGGCTTTTCGCTTTTATGGCGTCATTTGCCATTTGCAGCGATTTGTGGAGCATGGAGTCTTTTTCCTGTTCGACTTTGAAATTGTCCGTGATATCGATGCTTCTTTCGCAAAAGGTATGGGAATTTTCATCAAGCATGAAAAAGTGAGCCCGATTGTAGCGGATTTCGCCGCCGTTGGCGGCAGTGCGGTAAATGAAGCTGAATTCCCCCTCAAGCCTGAGGCGCTCCAAAATGTTTTGAGGTTTTACGGTTTCTATGTAAGTCGGGCGTTCCTCTTTGACCACCATTGAATTGGCGAATATCAGATAATCATAAAAGTAATTGCCGGAAAGGGCGATGTTTTGAAGGTTTTTTTGAACTTCGCTGCCGAAAGAATATACGTAATTGCCCGTTGCGTAGTTGATACGCAAAATGAAATCGTATCTGTGATTGGAAAGTTTGTTGCTGTAAGCCTTTTTAATGTGGCTGATTGTGATGTCTTCCATCGTGATTTTTGCAAAATTTTCCTGTGTTGACGGATTTTTCAGCAAAGTGATTTTGAGAGCGGTCCAAATGCTGTCGATGCCGCTTATTTTGAAAGGAAAAATGATTGCATCTTCGGCTTTTTGTTCGCCGTAAAATTTCAGGAGGTTTTTGCTGTCGGCACTTTTCAGAATAAGTTGTTTTTTATCTTCGTCAGGGCAAAGAGCGGCGATATTGTTTATCAATTCCTGCAAACTTAGGTTTTCATGGTTAAGGGATTCTATTGATGACACCATGCGGATAACTTTTTTCTCATTAAAGCTGTATATGCAGTTTAAAATGGTTGCTTCGTTTTTTGTGTCAAAAAGTTTAAATTCCTGTTTATAGGCTTCTTCAAGATTTTTTTGCTCTTGGATATTGTAAATCGTGCCGATGGCGGAAGAGGGGTTGCCTTTCTTGTCCGTTTTTATGGAAAATGAAATTTGGTGCCAAACATATTCGTCCGTGACAGGATCTTTTATCCGCAAATCTTCCCTGATCACGGCATCGCCCGTTTCGATTTTTCTGAAGATATTTTTGCATTTTTCTCTGTCGCCGGGGTGGATAAGTCTTGCCTTAAAAAGGCTTTCCGGAACATTGACAAAGGACGTGGTTTGAAAAAAGTTTGATTTCGGGTGGTTTTCAAGCGTCAATGTTTTTGCTGCGAAGTCGTAATTCCAAATGTAAAGTCCCGTCTGTTCCGTGGCGGCGGAAAAAAGTTTTTTCAATTCCTTAATTTCGTTGATGTTTTCGCATGTTCCGATAGCGAGCAGGGAATTATCGGCTTGTATGGCGCTGTAACGGATTTTTTGCCATTCCTCTTTGCCTTCCTTGTTATAAACTTGTATGTCGGCGGAAATTTCCGTTTCGCCATTTAAAAGGGCTTTGTGCAAATCAAGCAGTTTTTGCTGCGAACGGAGGGTGACATTGAAAAAACGGCAGAGCATTTCCGTAAAGTGCGTATAACGGATTTCTTCCTTGTTGTTGAAGAAATCAATATTGCCTTCGTCTTTGACAGGGTCGTATTCCCAGTAAAAAATGCCGCTGTGCTCCAAAGCTGTTTTGAGTTTCAGGAGTTTGAGCGGAATTTGGTTAAGAGAGTAAGGAATGCTTTTTTGAATTTTTGAAAGGTCGTTGTGTTTCAAAAGAAAGTTCAGGGAACGGAGGCGGAGATTTTTTACTTTATTGATAAGTTCATGGTTGTTTGAATTGTCGGTGCATTCAAAAGGGCATTCGCTGCAGGTTTCGGCATCGGAAGCGCTGCCTTGCTCTTGAAAGCCGTTATCGGAATAGGGAGGAAAATCGGAAGAATGCGCTTCGCCGCCGTCCGCTTCTTCGCCTGAGAAAAGAAATTTCACTTTTGAAGCGTTTTCCAAGGCTTTGGCGAGAAAATGCACGGAGCGTATTTTATTGCCGCCGATGACAAAATGAACTGTGACGGAAAGGCTGGCACGGGGAAAATCCGCTTCAATGAAAAGCGCGGACATGGCGGTGCTTTTAAAAAGGAACTGTTCGGAAACAAGTTCAGGCTGCTCCGGTTGTTTTTGATTTAAACCTGAAAAAATCTCGTTGAATTTATCGGAATCGGTTATTTGATAGGCTGTATCCTGCAATATGACAGTTAATGGGAAATCACAAAGCGAAAGGGCGAGTTCATAGTCTTTGCCAACAAATATGGCATGGAGAAACTGAGAGCCGAGAGAAGATAGTTCCGATGTTTTCATGGATAGTTAAATCTGTTGGTTAGAAACTTTTTTCTTGAAAATATTCAGTATTGGACACAATGTCAAGCAATGTATGCATCGGTTTTCGCAGATTTTTCCTATATATATATATATAGGGATAAGTAAGGGAAAATATTGTATTTTTTATTCTTGCGGAATGAAATTTTTATGAGGAATTTTTTTATGTTATTTTTGTATGATAAAGCCGATAGCGGAGCCTGCAAAAAAGCTGCGGTTTTGCGGATGTGCAAATTTTGTTGCGCATGCGGTCGGTTATTGTCTGCGCTTTTTATTTTTGAAAACAGAAAAAATTAAAATTTAATAAAAAAACTTGACAAGCGTTTGCCAAGTGTATATAAGAAATTTCTCAAGTGCGCTTGTGGCTCAGCTGGATAGAGCAACAGGCTACGAACCTGTAGGTCGGGCGTTCGAATCGCTCCAGGCGCGCCATAAATTTCAAGGACTTATGATATTCATAAGTCCTTTTTTTGTTCCTGCAAACGGATACGATTTGTTTGAACATGATTTTTTTTGCCGTTTTTTTGGGTCTTGTCTGTTTTTATATGAACTGTCAAGCAAAATGCGAATGCGGATGCTCAAACAAAATGGCAGAAGCATTGCGGAGATGCAGGCTGTTTGAAAGCCGGGAACGGGACAGACGGAACATTCTTTCGGAATTTGCAAATGGGCGGAATTATTCCTTGCCGTAGGAGCTGACGAGGAAGACGGAACCGAGCAGGGCGATACAGGCTATGACGTGGTAAAAGGTCAATTCTTCGCCAAGATACGCCGCGCCGAGGACAAGGGCGATGACAGGGTTCACATATTCATAGGAAAGGGCGACAGCGGGGCGCACATGGTATAACAGCCATAAATAGGTGGTATAGCCTACTATCGAGGTCATAAGGACGAGAAAAGAGAGAATGAGGAAGCCGTTGAAGTCAAAGAGGCTCAAATCCCAGCGTTCACCGATGAGAAAACCGAAACCGAGGCTTTCCAGCCCGCCGATGAACAGGATTAAGCCGGTTGATTGAAAAATGTACAGGCTGTTGCTTTGGCAGCAGATTTTTGAATAATGCCCGGAAAAGACCCATGCGAGCACAGCGCAGACTGCGAGCGCCAAACCGACGGGAGAAATATGTCCGTTGAATAAGGTGCTGATATTGATTGATAAAATTGCGGTCAGTCCGACGCCTAAGCCGATAAAGTGCTTGAGTTTCGGGCGTTTTCCGCCCCACAGGAGCCATTCGCCAAGTACCATGAGCAGGGGAATGGTGCCGCATAATAAGGCGGCAAGCCCTGATGTGATGGTTTCCTGCCCTTTCGCCAAAAGGGCTGAGCTGAAAAAGACCTGAAAAACAGCTAAAATTGTTGCATATTTAAAATCGTTTAAAGTTATCGTATAATATCCTTGAGTAAAAATACCCAATAAAAAAAGCAGTATGCCGGAAATTGTGGCGCGAACGCCCCCAAGCAGGACTCCCGGAACATAAGCAAGCCCCAGTTTGGTGAAAAAGAAAGACGTGCCCCATGCGATGTAAAGAAGAAGCAGGCAAAATAAAATGAAAAGAATGTTTTTGTTCTGTTTTGAAAGTGACATACCGCTGTTTCCTTTTTTTTAGGCTCTATCAAAATTGTATGAATTGTCAATAGGTTTCAAGGGGGCGACCCTATGTTTTTGAAAAGGGATGTTTGCATCATCCGTATGCTGTGAAAAGAAAAAAGGCTTTTTCCTGCGAAAAAGCCTTTCATTATTATAAATAACTTTGCAATTATTTATTTTGAGCCTGCAATTGTTCAATCAGCTGGCTGAGAACATGGGTTTGGTTGACCACTTCGTCAACGGCTTTGCGGGCTTCCTGCATGTTGTTTGTCGTTTCTTTCGCAATATTGTTGATACTGTCGACAGATTGAGTGATTTCCTCGCTGGTTGCTGACTGTTCTTCGGAAGCGGTCGCAATGGCGCGGACTTGGTCGGCTGTGGTGTCCGCAAGCTGGACGATACCGAGCAGCGCTTCGCCCGCTCCGCTTACCATTTCAGTAACTCTTTCAATCTTTTCCACGGCGTCGACCACAAGACGGGTATTGTCGGCGGTTGATTTTTGAATTGCGGAGATCGCATTGCCCACATCGGTCGTGCTTGTCATGGTTTTTTCGGCAAGGTTTCTGACTTCGTCTGCAACAACGGCAAATCCGCGTCCCGCTTCCCCTGCCCTCGCGGCTTCGATAGCGGCGTTCAAAGCAAGGAGGTTTGTTTGGTCGGCAATATCGGAAATCACGTTCATGATTTCGTTAATCGCCTGCGCGTGTTCGGAAAGCACGCCCATTTCCGTTTGCAGCTTCAGGGATTCCTCTTTTACTTCATGCATTGCTTTTACACATTCCTGCATGGATTCGGAGCCTGCGGAAGCTTCGGAACGCACGCTTGCCGCACTGTCGGAAGTCGTGCCGGCGTTTCTTGCGATTTCAAGAACGGTCGCGTTCATTTCTTCAAGAGCGGTCGCTGTCGTGGCTACGCGGTCCGCCTGGTCCTGCGCCCCGTTTTCGGAAAGTTCGATTTGAGCGGAAAGCTGTTCGGAAGCGGAGGAAGTTATGCTTGCGACCTGTTCCAGTTCAACGGCGATGTTTTGCATGTTTTGGTAGGAATCCGCAATAACTTTGTTTTGGCGTACCGTTTCCGTAATGTCCTGCCATACGCTGATAACGTCGGTAACATCGCCGTGAGCGTCAATAAGAGGTTGGGCGATAGTCGCGACATTGATATGTTTGCCCTTATGGGTTTCATATTCAAGGTCCAGCTTGCCAGCTTCTTTCGTTGCGATGGCTTTGCAGGTCGCGGTGTTGAAGTTTTCCTGACGGTACATGAACGTTCCGGAAGTTTCGCCTATGCAGTCTTCCATTTTCTTCGTGATTTCAAGCAAGCCCATCATTTCCCTGTTGGCGTATTTGAGTTTGTTGTTGGAACCGAACACGGCGACAGGAATAGGCATGGAGGAAAGCACGTTTTGAGAGAACTGCAATGTTTCCTTCAGTTTTTCAACCATCATGATGATGTTGCGGTGTACGCCGATATGTTCTTTTCCGTCGTTGATGTCATAATCGCCTTTGGTTACGCGTTCAGCCAGAACGGAAAGTTCTCCCGGATCCGTGCCGAGCTGTTTCATGATGTTTCTGCTGATGAGAATTGTTAAGAGTATGCCGAGCAATATGGCGACAATGCTTGCGATAACAAGCTGCGTTCTCACCGTTGCGCTGACATCGTTGAATAATTTTGTGGAAAGGTTGGCGACAGCGGTGGATTCCTGCAGCGCGTACTGCACGCCTTTATTGGATTGTTCCCTCAAATCTTGGATTTTCGCGCCGGTTTCAAGAAGAGGTTTCACTTGGTCGAGATATGTTTTGATATCCGAAATGGTTTCCGCAAAAATAGGATTGTTTTTAACGTTGTCCTGGTTGAAAAGCTTGTTGGCGTTATCGATTAAGGTATTTGCGTTTTTATAGGTCTCATCGTCTTCAACGAATAAAAATGCCATGAGGGAATAGCGGATGTTTGCGGCGATAAGAGCGATGTCGCTTGCGATCTTATATTCTTCCGCATCGCCTGTCAGTTCGTATTTTCTTTGCGTTTCAACGGCGATTTCATCCAATGTGTTTTGCACTTTGTTGCCTAATTTTCTCACTTCTTCATACGTTGCATTAAAATCTTTGAAGAGGGTTTCGATTTGATTGAGTATCGGTGCGTAATTGCCGATATTGTCGAAAATATTGTTAAGGTGGTCTTTGTTTTCCTGGCTTGTGACAATACCTAACAATTTACCGGCACTTTGTTTTCCGTCTTCAAGAACTTTATACGCTTCCGCAATGGGTTCCGGGTCGTAATCGATAATGGCTTTCGCAACATGACTTTCTGTTTTCATAACATCGGTAATGATGGTTTCGGCAAGAAGAAGAACTTCTTTCTGTCTGTCATACTTTGCGGTAGCGTACCAAGAGAGGCAGGAAATTGCTGCGATTAAGACAATGGTCGCGCCAAATGCCAAAAGCAGTTTTGTTGAAAGTTTCATAGCTACATCCTTTTGTTTTTTTTGCTCGTGGGAGCAGGGTTTATGTATAGACTTAATTTCGGCAGCAAAATTAAATAGTTTAGTAAAATCAGTAAAAAAAATTTAACTTTTTTTAATAAAAATATCTTGTGGTTAAACTTTTTTTAAGGTAGTGTCACCGAGTGATAGTGGCAATAGCGCGCCCTTTTGGTTTTTATTAGCATTTAATATGGAAATGAACAAACGTTCTTTTTGGAAAAATATTGCGTTTTCGGGATATTGAGGTGAAGCCGGTATGCTTTTTTACGAGAGAGTGAAACAAAATAAAGCTGTTCTCCTGCAAAAATGGGTTGACAAATATTATGCCGCCTATCCTTTGGGCAGCACGGGCTTTGTGCGCACCAGCACGGACAGGTTTAAAAATCCCATCGGAATTATCACGCAAACCAGTCTGAATACGTTATATGATGCGGCGATCGGTGAGGATATCGAACTTGCCGGCGTGCATAATGCTCTCAATGAACTCATTAAACTTCGTGCCATTCAGGAAATGCCCGCGTCAAGGGCCGTGGGTCCTATGGCGCAGCTTAAAACCCTGTTTAAAGAAGAAGTATTTGACGTACTCGTCAAAGAAAATAAAGACTCGAAAGTTTTACAGGAAATTTTTGAGGAATTTTTCATGGTGGCGGCCCGTATTGACGGTCTTTTGCTGGTGTCTTTGGATTTATATGCCGAGGATAGGGAAAGGGTGTACAATTTGCGGGTTGAGGAAATACATCGCAGTCAATCTCAGGTTGTTCGCTGGGCCAAACTGCGGGAGGAAAAAATGTCAACTAACCACAACAACTCTGAGGAGTAATGGAATGGCTATTGCATTAGCAGCAATTTTAATCATTCTTGCCATTGCTTGGGGTGGAGCTTTGATAGGATTGAAATATGTGCTTGGTGTTGTTTTGCCGATGCTCGCACTTATTGTTTTTATCATTGGCTTTATCATGCGATTGGTGTATTGGGCTAAATCACCCGTGCCTTTTGCGATTCCAACTACCGGCGGACAAGAAAAATCTCTTGACTGGATTAAGCCTGCCCGTCTTGATACCCCGACGTCAACAATGGGGCTTATCGGACGCATGGCTTTGGAAATCTTTGCCTTTAGATCCCTTTTCAGGAATACAAGGGCTGTTCGTACCGATGATAACGGCACACCGCGTATCACGTATTATTCTTCCAAATGGTTATGGCTTTTTGCTTTGCTTTTCCATTACAGTATGCTTGTCATTATCATTCGTCATGCGCGCTTTATCCTTGAGCCGGTTCCGTTCTGCATTAATGCCGTGGAATTTCTGGACGGGCTTTTCCAGGTCGGAACGCCTCGCTTTTTCATTTCAAACGCATTGATTCTTGCAGGTTTGGGATTTTTGTTGCTTCGTCGTTTGTGCAATGAAAGACTTCGTTATCTTTCTCTGCCCGCTGACTATTTTGCGCTTTTCCTTCTGCTTGCGGTTGTTTGTTCCGGTATCTGCATGCGTTATATCGACAAGGTCGATATCGCGATGGTGAAAGTCGTGCTTATGGGACTTGCCACATTCAATTTCCCAAGCATGGAACAACTGGCGCAAATCGGACCGATCTTTTTTATCCACGTTACTTTTGTAAGCGTGCTTTTGATTTACTTCCCATTCTCAAAACTTATGCATATGGGCGGTATTTTCTTCTCCCCGACACGTAATCTCAAATGTAATACTCGTGAAGTGCGCCACATAAACCCATGGAATCCTCCTAAGAAATTCCATACTTATGCGGCTTATGAAGATGATTTCCGTGAACTTATGGTTGAAGCTGGACTTCCGGTTGATAAGCCTCTTGAAGAAAAAGCAGACGAACCCGAAGTTGACGGGCAAAACGAAAAAGCACCAGCTTAAGGAGATAGAATATGGCAAAAATGCCTACCTCTGATCAGCTTTTGGCTCAAACGCCTACTAGCTTTCCCGACAAAGGCTGGATGGACATTAAAGCTGAATTTATCCCCGGTCGTTATCCTTACCCGGCTAAAGCTGAAACAATGGAAAAAATGGGCTTTGTCAATGCCCATACTTGGGCTCCTGAGGATGAGGACTGGAATCTTCCTGAAAATTGGGAAGAAATTTTGTATGATGGTTTGAAAGAGCGCCTTGAAAAACACCGTTCTTTAAAAGTATTTATGGATACCTGCGTTCGCTGCGGTGCTTGTGCGGATAAATGTCACTTCTTCCTCGGCACGAACGACCCTAAGAATATGCCGGTGCTCCGTGCGGAGCTTTTGCGTTCCATTTACCGCAAGGATTTCACGTTAGCGGGTAAAATCCTCGGCAAATATGCCGGTGCGCGTTCCGTGAACAAAGACGTTGTGAAAGAGCTTTTCTCTTATGCTTACCAATGTACGGAATGCCGCCGTTGTTCATTGTTCTGCCCTTACGGTATCGACACGGCTGAAATCACGGCTATCGTCCGCGAACTTTTATACGATCTCGGACTCGGTATCAACTGGGTTATGGAGCCTGTCGCAAACTGTAACCGTACCGGCAACCACTTGGGCATTCAACCCCATGCGTTTAAAGAAATCGTGGAATTTTTGTGCGATGATATCGAAACCGTCACCGGTATCCGTATCAATCCTCCTTTCAACGAAAAAGGCCATGAAGTTCTTTTCATCACCCCTTCCGGTGACGTATTCGCCGACCCCGGTATTTATACGTTCATGGGATACCTCATGCTCTTCCATGAAATTGGGCTTGACTACACCTTGTCAACGTACGCTTCCGAGGGCGGTAACTTCGGTTCTTTCGTGTCTTTCGACATGGCGAAGAAACTCAACGCAAAAATGTATCATGAAGCGGAACGCCTCGGCGCAAAATGGATCTTAGGCGGAGAATGCGGTCATATGTGGCGTGTTATCAACCAATATATGGCTACCTATAACGGTCCTACCCCTCCGAATATGGAAACGCCGGTTTCTCCCATCACCGGAACTGTTTTTGAAAATGCGAAAGCAACAAAAATGGTGCATATCGTCGAGTTCACTGCCGACCTTATCAAACACAACAAATTGAATTTGCGTCCTGAACGGAACGATCATCTCATCACGACATGGCACGACTCCTGTAACCCTTCCCGCGCCATGGGCTGCTTTGAAGAACCCCGCTCCATTCTTAAGGCGGTATGCAATAACTTCTTCGAAATGCCCGAACATACCATCCGTGAAGAAACATTCTGCTGCGGTTCAGGTTCCGGTCTGAACTCCGAAGAAGTCATGGATTTGCGTATGCGCGGCGGACTTCCGAGAGCAAATGCCGTGCGCTGGGTTGCCGATCATCATGATGTGAACCGTGTCGCCTGCATGTGCGCGCTTGACCGTGCTATTTTGCCTCCTCTCATGAATTATTGGGTTCCAGGGGTTGATGTCAGCGGACTTCATGAATTGGTAGCGAACGCTCTTGTCATGAAAGACGAAACACAGCCGCGTACCATGGACCTTCGCCAGGAAGATTTGGAATTTCCCGATCCGGAACCGGAAGAGGAAATCGATGAAAGCCAAGCAGGCGAAGAACAAGAAAATGGAGGAGATGAATAATGTATAATTCAAAATATGTTATTGCGGGCATTATCCTCTTTGTTGCGATTTTTACCAGTCCGTTCTGGCTCAATATCTTCTCTGCGAAATATGATTACCCCGAGCTTGCGAAACCTGTCGGAAAAAACGGGGAAACTCTTGAATGTGTCGAACCGAAAGAATGGATGCGCGCCAACCATATGTCACTTCTCATCGAATGGCGTGATAAAGCCCTTCGTGAAGAAAAACGTGTCTATGTTTCCAGCACAGGTAAAGAATGGGAAACAAGCTTGCAGAAAACTTGTTTGGCTTGCCATACTGATTACGATAATTTTTGCAAAAAGTGTCACGACCAAAACGCTGTTGAGCCTTATTGTTGGGATTGTCACATTCAGCCTCAGGGGAATAAATAATGAATGCTAATAGACGTTACTTTTTGAAAGTTGCGGGTCTTTCCACTTTTGCCCTTGCGGCGGGTGTCGGCGCAAGCGCAGCAAAAGCCGTGACTGCAGCTAAAGAAGCAGGTGACGGTTCTTACAAAGTATCTGAACAAGCTGTGCACGGCAAACGTTTTGCCATGGTCATTGATACTCGTAAGTTTGAAACCGAAGAAGACATGCTGCCGATTATCGAGGCATGCCATAAGTTCCATAATGTTCCGAAAATTGACGGAGCAAAGGAAATCAAGTGGATTTGGCACGACTCTTTCCACCATGCTTTTGTTGACGATACTTCACCTCTTATTCCTGACGAAGTGAAAAGCCGTCCTTATTTCATGCTTTGCAACCACTGCACAAACCCAAGCTGCGTGCGTGTCTGCCCTACGAAAGCGACTTATCTTACCTCTCAAAACCTTGTCGCTATCGATTATCACCGCTGCGTAGGCTGCCGTTTCTGCATGGCTGCCTGTCCTTATGGTTCACGTTCATTCAACTTTACTGACCCCCGTCAGTACATCAAGCCGGAAGATTTGAATTACGAATATCCTTCCCGGATGCGCGGTGTCGTTGAAAAATGCACGTTTTGTGCGGAACGTCTGGAACTTGGAAAGCTCCCTCTTTGTGTAGAAGCCTCCAATGGCGCCATTTTGTTTGGTGATTTGAACGATCCTGAGTCTGATGTCCGTCAAGCATTGGCTGAAAACTTTACTATACGCCGCAAACCAGCTCTCGGTACCGATCCCGGCGTGTATTATATTATTTAGGAGGCATATATGCTTGAGAAAGTATTGAAAGGTTCACCTAAATACTATATGTGGCTCGGCTTCTTGCTTACGATAATCGCCGTCGCCGCTTGTGTGTACGTGTATCAGCTCATGTACGGGCTTGGTATCACAGGTCTTACAAGAGATTCCTCCTGGGGATTTTATATTGCGCAGTTCACGTATCTGGTCGGGGTTGCGGCGTCTGCCGTCATGCTCGTTCTTCCTGCGTATTTCCACCATTATGTGAAGTTTAAGCGTGTCATCATCTTTGGTGAGTTTCTCGCCATCGGTGCCGTTATCATGTGCATGCTTTTCATTGTTGTGGATATGGGACAGCCGCACCGCGTATTGAACGTTATCCTGCATCCGACACCGGGTTCCGTCCTTTTTTGGGACGCAACCGTTTTGTCAGGCTATTTGGTGCTTAATGCCGTAATCGGCTGGACGACCTTGGAAGCGGAAAAAGTTGGCATGGCTCCTCCGAAATGGATTAAATACCTTGTTTATCTTTCCATTATTTGGGCTTTTTCCATTCACACCGTTACCGCTTTCCTTTACGCCGGTTTGCCGGGACGTCATTTTTGGCTGACCGCTATTTTGGCGGCTCGCTTCTTGTCCTCCGCATTCTGTTCAGGTCCTGCGATTTTGCTTCTTTTGATCATGCTCTTGAAGAAAGTCGCCGGTTTCGACTGCGGTAAATCTGTCATAAAAACACTGACCCTCATCATTACCTATGCAATGTGTCTGAACGTGTTCTTTTTCTGTTTGGAACTCTTTACGGCATTTTACAGCGGTATTCCGGGCCATCAGCTCCCAATCCAATATCTTTTCGGTTTCGGGCATGCAGAAGGCGCTTGGATCGGACCTTGGATGTGGGTTGCCGCAACGCTTGCCATTGTTTCAGTAATCCTTTTGGTTGTTCCAAGTTTCAGGGAAAATCATAATTTGCTCCCATGGACTTTGGTTCTTCTTGTCATTGCGACATGGATCGATAAGGGCTTAGGACTTCTTATCGGCGGTTTCAACCCGACTCCGTTCGAGTATTTCACCGTATACACGCCGACTTTTGCCGAAGTCACCATTTCCTGCGGTATTTTTGCCGTCGGTGCGTTGGTGGTTTCCATCCTTTGGAAGATTGCTCTTGATGTCAAGAAAGAAGCTCGCAGCTTTGATTTGCCGGCAGGCGAATAATGAATTGAAAGAGGCTCTGAAAAGAGCCTCTTTTTTTATTTGTTGACAACTATGTGAAAATATGCAATTTTTCTTGTAAGCAAAATTTAGGAGGAAATATGGCAAAAGAAGAAGCCATTGAAATTTACGGTGTTGTTGAAGAAGCATTGCCAAATGCGATGTTTAGAGTGCAATTGGAAAACGGGCATGAAATCTTGGCTCATATTTCCGGAAAAATGCGTAAATTTTATATCCGTATCCTCCCGGGCGATAAGGTTAAAGTTGAGTTGTCTCCTTATGATCTCACTCGCGGAAGAATTACCTATCGTGATAAATAATCCGAGGCTCGCAGGAGCCTTTTTTTATGATGAAATACCGTTACCGCGAACCTAAAAGACTGCCGCAGGCAAGACGGAGCAGCGTATTGTATTTGCAGCTTGCGCCAAGCCATATGGCGATGTTCCGGTTTTTGCTTGAAGCGTATGATAATGTCGCCATGTTTACGGTTTTGGAACCGAAACAAACGCTGTTGAAATTGATATATTCCCCTCATGATGAAAACTATGTGCATGAAATTTTGGCTTCCATGCAAAGTAAGGTTCCGTTTAACGTGCTGCGGATTTTTGATGAAGATTTGAATTGCTGCGGAAGCAAAGAACATTGAAAATTTAAATGGGCAGGAATGTATGAGGCATGCGGCGTGCCGTCGCCGTATTCATTCTTCGTTTTTGGAACAACTAAGATTTATTTTATTTATAAAATCAAACAGATAAAGAAAAAATAAAAAAAGATTGAAAAAATGAAAATTTTTTCTTGACAGGTTGGGTAAGATGGTGCATAAATACACCTCGCGACAACGGAAAACGTAATTTGTTTTT